>Ga0209829_10000007_pt1 | contig 157173 bp, 144 predicted proteins | sample C_140205_EF_Meta_FD_187311 | JGI IMG/M metagenome (GOLD analysis project Ga0209829, IMG submission 187311) | Freshwater microbial communities from Lake Croche, Canada to study carbon cycling - C_140205_EF_MetaG (SPAdes) (version 2) | ecosystem: Environmental > Aquatic > Freshwater > Lake...
CCTGATCATTCCGATGATGAGGATAGGTTTGTTCTACTGGGTCTAAGTAGCTCACTTAAAGTTGTTTTGGTCTGCCATTGCTATCGTGAGCAAGGGAATGTGATTCGAATCATTTCTGCGCGTAAGGCGACCACGCATGAATCTAAGCAATATCGATAGAAGGTGTACTATGAGAAAAGAATACGATTTTACAAAGGCTCGCAAAAATCCTTATGCTTCTCAGCTGAAGAAGCAAATAACAATTCGATTGGATGAGGATTCAATTGGCTACTTCAAAGGTATCTCGGAGCAGGTTGGCATTCCATATCAAAGTCTGATTAACCTTTACTTGCGAGATTGTGCAGCGCATCACCGCAAGTTAGATCTGCGTTGGAAGTGATTCTGGTAAAAACAGCTGAACTTAGCTTGAGTTTGAAATCTGCATGCTTTCAGTAAGTGGTGGCAATGCTACTGCTACCTTGCACTTATCCAATAAAGTTCAATTAAGCAGCTACATAAATGACTATAGGCCCGTGATTTTTTTGTGGTCGTGAACTCTGTAAAAAGGTACTAAATACGCTAGACCTCCTAAAAGTATAAATATTTGAAAATTATTAGGACCTAAGAATTTAATTTTTATTGCGCTTCAAAATAGGTTTGCCGATAGCTAGCTTATTCATAGTGAGTCCACATTCTTAAGATGCGGACTGTTTTTTCTTTACGAAAGATTTCATAAACCAGGCGATGTTGAATATTAATTCTGCGTGAGTAAGCCCCATGTAGGTCACCAATCAACTTCTCATAAGGCGGTGGATTTTGGAGAGGGTCTACTTCTAAAATATCCAGTAATGCCTGAGCTTTATCTTTAAGGCCTGCGGAAGAAAGTTTGTTAGCATCCTTGATGGCGTATTTGGAATAGATTAAATTCCAAGCTACCATTTCAACGCCTTTTTACTTTTGGTAATAGGCTCAGCCATAGCTTCTTTAATTGACTCACGCATTCCAGGAGTCGCCAATAGATACAATGTTTCTTGGATGGCACTCCAGTCTTCTTCAGAAACCAAAACGGCATTTGCCCGCTTACCAGAAATGACTACTGGCTTGTGTGTTTCTGCTGTTTGATCAATTAAGCGATAGAGGCCCGCTCGGGCTTGGCTCGCGGTTACTGTGTTCATGAATTTACTCCTTCTCAAGATGGTACGTAAAAACGTACGATTTTGTCAAGTACTTGTCGCATCCACCCGTAAGTAGTTATTCAAAAAGTCAGGATTCATGTAATTTCATAACAATACTACTTATATGCTACTTTGATTGAGCCTAAAGCAGCTAACTCAATGAATTCATTGAGAAAAGTAGTGGTCTAAAGGAGTCTTCACACGGTGGAAGTCACATGTTCGATCCATGTATCGCCCACCAAAGAATTAAAAATTACGAGGGATCAATCACTTAGGTGGTCTTGCTGATTGAATTTCTTGATAATTGTGTAATGCTTCGCTACGCAAGCATGTTTTGACTCTAGCCAAAACTAACAAAAATTGATTGGCGTAGGTGTAAATTTCGATTGAATTAGGTTTCATAAATAGATATGCTCACGCTACGTTGAGCAAATTAGTTGTATTTAACCTCACCCTTTTTAAATGATTGAATAGTACGATTTTTAATTTGTACATGAGGCATTTAACTAAGACAATAATTTTAAGAATCAATTCACACGGTGCTAGCCAGTGCTTCGGTCCCACTGCGAACCACTAGATGTTTAAAACTACGCGCCAATTTATAAGGCTACAAAGTTACAAATTCCTTTCCGCTGAGTTAGCCCAGCCTCAAGTGCAAACACGTTGTAGGGCTTTTTTAATGCCTACTTGCGTTTAATCAATCGTTCCTATGCCAATAAAAAATTGGGCGCTCAAAATTCGCAGTTTTACATTTGAAATAAAGAAAGGCCATTAATGTTAACCACTTTTTAGGCGTATCGAATGTCATTGTGCCCTTGCCGAGTACTGAAACTCTATTCAAGCTATTGCGCAGATCTTAAAATTAAACTACAGTGTAATTATGAACAATATCAAATTTGATTGGGATTCTAGGAAAGCTGCTGCTAACGAAAAGAAACATGGAATTTCTTTCGAAGAGGCTCGTACGGTTTTCTTTGATGAAAACGCAAAATTGATTGATGACCCTGATCATTCCGATGATGAGGACAGGTTCGTTCTTATGGGCCTAAGTCTTTCACTCAAAGTTGTTTTGGTCTGCCATTGCTATCTTGAGCAAGAGAATATGATTCGAATCATTTCTGCGCGTAAGGCGACCACGCATGAATCTAAGCAATATCGATAAAAGGTGTACTATGAGAAAAGAATACGATTTCACAAAGGCTCGCAAAAATCCTTATGCTTCTCGGTTGAAGAAGCAAATAACAATTCGATTGGATGAGGATTCAATTGGCTACTTCAAAGGTATCTCGGAGCAGGTTGGCATTCCATACCAAAGTCTGATTAACCTTTACTTGCGCGATTGTGCAGCGCATCACCGCAAGTTAGATCTGCGTTGGAAGTAATTCTGATAAAAACATCCTAACTTAGCTTGAATTAGAAATCTGCATACTTGCGGCAAGTGGTGGAAATGCCCCTATCAACGGTTACAAAAGAAGAGATTAATGATTGAGAACAAGTTAAACTATCGACCAAGAAAGAGATTGGGATTCAAGACGTCACATGAGGTGTTTCATGAACCCTTAAACCGTGTTGCACTTCGTGTGTGAATCTAAGTTTTTAATTTAAAAGTAAATCATGTCTGATCAAACCCCTCGTCGAAAGCTTGCAGCTATATTGGCCGCCGATGTGGTTGGTTTTAGCTTAAAGATGGGAGTGAACGAGGACAGAACACTTAAGAATTTGAAGGCTTGTAGGGCCATCACTGACGAATCCATCAAGACCCATCACGGTCGAATCTTCACGACTGCGGGTGACTCGGTCATTGCGGAATTTGCTTCTCCTGTGGACGCCATCATTGCTGCCGTTGAATTCCAAAAAAGCATCATGGCTAGGAATGCCGCCTGTGCACAGGAAGATCAAATGCAGTTTAGGGTGGGTTTAAACTTGGGGGATGTGATTGTTGAAGGGGATAATCTCTATGGAGACGGGGTCAATGTGGCCGCTAGAATTGAGTCTAGTGCTCAGCCTGGTGGTGTTCATGTTTCGGCCAAGTTCTACGAAGAGGTCAGACGAAAGTTAGACCTGAGCTTTGAGAGTCTTGGTGAGCACTACCTTAAAAATATCGCCGACCCAGTTGCCACCTTTAGGGTGAACCTTGAATTAGAGGGTACAAAAGCAGCATATTTCCAGGCAAGTAAAAATACACACAACTCAATAAAACCCCAGGGTTTTATCGGAACTTCAAGATTGCTCGATTTTAAAAAAGCAGTGTTTGCATTGACATTGTTGGTCATTTTAGGTCTTGCTGGTTATTGGGGTTTCCAAAAAAGCAACCAACCCCTTGTGAATCCTCTTTCGATTGCTGTCATTCCTTTTGTCAACCTCACAGGCGATTCTGCTCAAGGTTATGTTGCCGATGGATTGACCGCCAGAGTGACGACCGATCTGTTTCGCATTAGAGATGCGGTTGTGATAGATGCTAGTAAAACGCTAAAGTTTAAAGATGTGTCTATAGGCGCAGAACAAGTAGCAAAGGAACTCGGGGTTCGATATTTACTTCAAGGTGATGTACAAAAGAATGCAGATACGATCCTCATCAATGCAAAGCTGATAGATTCAAGTTATAACAAACTACTTTGGTCTGAAAGCTTCAGCGGTGAAATGTCCAACCTCTTTGCTTTGCAAGACCAAGTCACGAATCGAATCAGCGGAAGTTTGGGCCCTCGGATGTTGATTGTTGCGGCCAGTGAAAGCGAGAAGAGACAAAGCAATCCCCATGCGTCGGATTTGATTTTACAAGCTAGGGGTCTTTTAGAAAAAGGCTTTGATGTAGAAACCTTGAACCGAAGGGTTTCTTTTTATAGAAAAGCATTGTTGATTGAACCAGATAACATTGAGGCCATGAGCGGTTTGGCACAAGCACTGGGTCAATTGGCACCACGCTCCCCAGAGCAAGGACTTCGGGGAAAAAGATTTGAGGAGTCTTACAGCCTTGCCGTAAAGGTCAAAGACATTGATCCCTCCAACAGAGACATCTATTCTGCGTTGATTTTTTACTACCGTGAAAAAGGCGATCTTATCAGCGCCAAACAAAATGCAGAAAAGAATCTGTCTCTCAATTCTAAAAGCAAGTCACCCTATATCACACTAGGAAATATTCTGAACCAAAGTGGAGAGCCTGATAAGGCGATCATTGTGCTGACCCAAGGTTTGAATTTGGATCCAATGAACCCCACAGACAATAATTTATCTTCTTTGGGTCGAGCTCATATGATTCTTGGGAATATAAATACCTCCATTGAATGGCTTTTAAAAGCAAATCAAATCAACTCTAAGGTTTCACAGATTTGGGCCTATTTGGCAGTAGCCTATGCGATGAAAGGCGAGAGTGAAAAATCGGCATTGGCTGTTATAGAAGTAAAAAAATTAAATCCCAACTCCAATCTCAATACATTAACTTTTTTTATCAAGCCATTGCCTGCAAGTCTTCCAAGCTACAAAGAATGGTACCAAAAGACCTACTTGCCTGCATACCGCAAAGCGGGTTTACCTGAATAGCTTTCATTCTGTCGATTAATTTAAGCTTAGAATTTCCTCTTGTATAGATTGATCAATTTTTAAAATATGGCTAGCAGGTGATGAAAACATGACTGATTTCAAAAATATTTTTCGACCCTGTTCCGTTGCAACTTGCAAATGAAGAGGTATATCTTTGATTCTCCACTCTTCAGCAAGCTGACGACTCAAATCAAAGCCAAATTTCTTTGTACAACTTGCCAAGACATCTGATTCATTGATCAGAACAGTCGACCAATTCAAATCAAATTCGAATTTCTGATTTTTTATCAAATCATGATTTTGCTGAACAAGCATGGGATCGGTATGCCGAATTATGTGTCTAATGTAGGCTTTGCTTTGCTCATCTAAAGGGAAATGAGTCCAAATTGCATCCAGCGAGACAAGCGTTTTGTTTTCAATTTCAAATTTGACTTTGTTCGAGCCACCAGGGTGCAGATAATCATGTGCTGTCACCGTGAAAATTAAAAGACCCACCCAATAGGCATCCAAGACACCGCTGCGCTCTCTTTCAATGGCCAACAGAATCGTTAAACCAGTCAATGCATCGCTGATGTGCAGTCGATTGTGATAACTTGGCTCCCAAGACAGAGGGGCGACTTTTTCGATGTTCAGGGCAATATGTCTTGCACATTCCAACAACTCTTTAATGGGCTGCAAAGACCGGTCTTCTAAACTTATCAGTTCAGAGATGCAAGTCTCTAAAATTTCAGGTAAACCAATCCATTTTGTGCACCAAGAATTTCTTAAAAATCCCAACGATGAATCCAAAATACCAGGCCAATTATTGAGTTCTTCAATATGCAGGTATTTTGATCGATCAATCGACAAAAACATTTTAAATTATTACTTTCTATTTTTCCGAAGTTCATTGGTCATATTTTGTTGAAGAAGTAGCGCCTCAAAGACTGGTACCAATAATGGCGAGGCATTGTTTAAGAGTGAGTTGGCCTCTTCTGTTGAGAGGACTATGCACGAGACCGAATCCACGGCTCTGGTTGTAGCACCTCGAATACCACCTCTTAAAAATGCTTGTTCGCCAAATGACTGGCCTTCGCTTACTTTCGCAATAAAAATGCCATCTTCGCTCAGAATTTCAACTGTCCCACTTTTAATGAGATAAAGCATCTCAGCAAGTTGGCCATACTTGAAGATGACCTCACCAGGATTGAAATTGATTTCCTTGAAATTACTCATGTCGATGATTCAAAGTATCAAGCCAAAGATCTATTGACGATATTAAAGAGAATCTTTTGAATTACTGTTGGAAGTTTTGGAATAATGTGAGAAATTTTACTCAAAGGCAATACCCGAGCTTGAACTGCGGAGGTTGTGATGACTGTCTTGGGATAATCGATGCCCTTGATGCCTTCAGCCAAGCCTATGACAGATCCAGGTCCAAGGCGCTCAATCAGGTCTCCATCAACACTTAAAAGTGAACCAGAAACAATGAAATAGGCGGAGGAGACATTATCTCCTTTTTGGAAAATTTTTTTCTTAGACTCAAAGGCAACAGAATTTAAATCTTTAGAGCCCCAAAGGCAAAAATATAGTCGCTCGTTGCTATTTAACTGACCTGACTCAAATATTTCCAAGCTTCTATTGGAGCTAGGATCCACCACACCTAAAGAATGAAGATGCTCGATGTCAACTTTAAAGAACGTTTTGATTTCTTCCAAAGTGAAGTTCCTTCTTTTTTGATGAGGCGGTAAATGAGATGTGTATCTCTAAAAAAGATTAAACCACATGTAATAATTATAATCAATGAGTCTTACGAGGGTCTAAGCAGGTGATACATCAATTAAATTTTCTTCTAGAGGATTTGACGACTCCCCCCCTTTTTTATTACTAGATACAGACCACATATTAGGAATAAGTGCTTGACGATGAGTTATATTCGGCATGAAATATTTGAGATCAGCCACTTATACGCTAACGGCTTCAATTTAGTAGCGTAAATTCAGCCTATTTCTTCTCTGTTGTTCATTGCCAGGAATTACTGAAAAGTGGTTAAATAACTTGAATTGCCTATCCTACAAATTGTTGGTTTTATTGAATCTCAGTGATTTGGTGGCCTTAACCAGTTATATTAGAATGCAAAATATTAACACTTCACATGACTGCCATTCATGCTTAATTTTTTAGAAAGATACTCAATTTTGAGTATCTGGCTGGTATTCATCGCTGTAGTTTCTTTGCCATCATCCGCCTTTACGATCACTGATTCATCTCAAGTTTCTTTCAAAATACCCAGCGTAGAAATAAGCGCATTAGAAGATACTGAGGGTAATATACATTTTGAACAGTTAAAAAACAATAGATCGTTATTTAAACCACTTTCTACGATAAATTTTTTAAAGACCAGCAATCAGTATTGGATGGTTACAAAGCTTGAAAACAAAAGCTCAATTGACAAGCAGTTAATCTTCGATAAATTACCCAACTGGGAAAAATTCAAGGCTTACATCATCAAAAGTGATGAGAAAGTAGAAGTCGTTGATAAAAATCAATCTAGTTACAGCTCGATGATCAATCCATCGGTCGGTAGCAACCTAGTAAAAATCACTTCTGATCAATTTGATTCTCGGTATGCTCAATTCAATTTGGCCCGAGGTGAAAGCATTACAGTTTATGTAAATGTTAAAGCCAACTACCATTTTAAGCATCCTGACTTGTCAATCAATTTTGCGGATTATCCAAAATACTTAGAGCTTAAGCGACAAAGTCTTTATTTTGAGGGTATTTTATTGGGTGCAATTTTATCATTGCTGATTTTCTCTGTTTACAACGCATTTATTTTCAAGGATTTAACAAGTATTTGTTATGCGGCGTGGCTGTTTTCTTCTTGTTTACTTCCGATCAGTTTATCCATGTTAGATGGACAAAGACTCAATGAATTTTTAATTGATACCCATGATTTAAAAATATTAGGAATTGAATTTAACTTCTTTGTTCTTTATGTCGCTGGATGTTTTCAAAACATTCTTTATGTCCTCTTTTCACTTTTGTTCTTAAACATAAAATCTCAATATCCTGCTGTTGATAAAACAATAAAAATATACTGTCTCTTGGTTCCAGTATATTATTTGTTCCAACTTTTCGTAACTTATGATTTTGATGCCAACATTCTTTGGGTTCCTTTCTATACAACACATGTTGCAGTTCTACTTCTTATTCTTGGCTGTGGAATCAACAATTCATTCAAAGGTCATAAGAGTGCAAATATTTTCATCATAGCGCTCTTACCCTATGTTGTGTTCAGAATTTTTTATTCATTGGGAATTGTCAAGTGGTGGTCACCTTTAACCGCACTTCCGGATTCAGGCCTGTTGTATTTTTTTAAAAACAGTGCTGGAATTCAACAAGTGCTATCCATCTCACTTGAAGCTGTCATCATGTCACTTGCTGTCGCGCATCGAACAAAGGCTCTTCAAGATATCGTTACTCAATCCATCCAAGAGCAGAAAAATTTCATTGAAGAGCAAAACAAAACACTTGATCTGACGATCACACAACGCACTTTAGAGTTAAATGCCAAAAAAGCCAACATTCAAGAACTTCTTTATAACATGATGCCAATGAGCATTGCTCAAGAGCTTGAAGTCAAAGGATCCTCGCCGCCCATACGACATGATTCTGTGACCATATTGTTTACAGACTTTGTTGGATTTACTCAAGCGTCTTCAATCATGCCTGCTAATAGGATGGTTTCTGAATTGAACGAAATTTTCGGTGAATTTGATCGTATTGTTCAGGAATGTGGTGTGGAGAAGATCAAAACGATAGGAGACTCTTATATGGCAGTTGCTGGCGCTCCTACATATTGCGATGATCATGCTTTAAGGTGTACTAGGGCAGCACTTGGAATCATTCAATACATTAAAAACCGCAATAACAATGCTACCTTTAAATGGTCTCTCCGGGTAGGTCTTCATTCAGGGCCGGTTGTTGCTGGCGTCATTGGCAATAAAAGAATCACTTACGATATCTGGGGCGACAGCGTGAATCTCGCTTCACGGATGGAAAGCGCCTCAGAACCTAATAGAGTAAATATTTCAGCCTATACATTTGATCTTATACGCGAGCAATTTAAGTGTGAATATCGCGGGAAAATCCCTGTCAAAGGAAAGGGCGAGATTGACATGTACTTTATTGCTTTAATGCAGTAATTACGGCTCTCCAGGCCTTTGAGAGTAATCAATAAATCCATTTTGGTTGTGATCAATTTGTATGGTTTCTTCCTTGAAGCCTACAACGCTATACATGATATCATTCGCATTGGAACTGTTGATAGAAATGACACCATGGGCATGACGGGATTGATCGTATTCTTTATAAAAAAACCATGAATATCAATGATGATTTCAGTCAAAGAGTCGTGTTAAACCACCATGACTTACCGTGGATTCCTAGCCCCGAAATGGGGGTGGAGAGGCGAATGCTTGAGCGACAGGGGAGTGAGATTGCTAAAGCAACTTCTGTCGTTCGGTATCAAGCCGGTTCTAGATTTCAAGCTCATCACCATGCGCTAGGTGAAGAAATATTTGTGTTGGATGGTATTTTTAGTGATGAGACTGGCGACTATCCTGCCGGCACATACATCATGAATCCTCCTGGATCTTCGCATGCGCCTTTTAGTGAAACTGGCTGTACCCTATTTGTAAAACTGCGTCATCTTGGTTCTGATCAATTAGAACGAGAAATCACTAATACGACAACTGCTCCTTGGTATCAAGGTACGGTGCCTGGTCTAAATGTCATGCCTTTGATGCAGCAAGGGAGTGGATCGACTTTGGTCAAATGGGACCCAAAAACATTTTTTAATCCCCATAGGCACTATGGTGGTGAAGAAATCTTTGTCGTTGAAGGCGTATTTGAAGATGAACATGGACGCTACCCGACTGGATCGTGGATTAGAAGTCCTCATATGAGCATGCATAAGCCGTTTAGCAAAGAGGGGTGCATTATCTTTGTTAAGACTGGGCATCTCTTGATCTAGATTTTTAAAAACATTTAAGTTCCATTCATTTTGCCTCGCCATGTATCGCCCAACAAAGGTATCTTTCATCTCTTGAGAAGTGTAAATTGAATAACGTCAATGTTGGCCTCATCAAAGGCTGCTTCGCAGTAGGCAAGATAAAATTCCCACAATTTCATGAATCGGTTGTCAAACCCAATCGATTTGATGTCTTCAAAGTGCTGCATGAATTCATGCCTCCAACGCCTAAGTGTTTCGGCATAATCTTGTCCAAATTTATACTCGTCAACCACGACAAGTCCCGATTGTTGCGCCCTTTTTCTGAACTCACTTGCGCTGGGTAAGCAGCCACCAGGAAAAATATATTGCTGAATGAAGTCAGTGGAATGGATGTATCTTTCGTACAAGCTGTCATCGATCACAATACTTTGAATACATGCTTTGGCGCCAGGTTTTAAAAGTCTAGAGATCGTCTCAAAATAGCTGTTCCAATAGGGCTGTCCTACGGCCTCAAACATCTCAATGGAGCAAATCGCATCGAAGGGTGCATCTTTGATATCTCGGTAGTCTTCTAGTCGGAGATCCGTCAGGCTTTGAAGTCCATGAGAGTGCATGCGATTTTGTGCAAATTCAAGTTGCTCACTTGATAGCGTCACGCCGGTCACGTTGGCGCCAAATTTTTGGCTAGCCAATTCGGCCAGAGCTCCCCAGCCGCAACCAATTTCAAGCAAGCGATCTTTGGGTTGAAGCTCGACCATGCGAAGTGCACGCGCGACCTTGCTCATTTGGGCGTCTTTGAGCGGTCGACTCATATCACCTTCGAACATGGCAGAGGAGTAGTTCATGGACGAGTCAAGCCAAACCTCATAAAAAGCATTGCCCAAGTCGTAATGAGCATGAATATTTTTTTTGCTGTTGGAGCGAGTATTCCTGTTGAGCAAATGCTTGATGCGATAGAAAACTCTGGCCAACCAATGGCCATAAATCACTGATTCCAGTGCATTTCGGTTCGCAATGAACAAGCGAATCAATCCAGGTACATCGTCGCTGGTCCAAAAATTGGACATGTAAGCTTCAGCAAAGCCAATGTCACCAGACTTTAAAGTTGCTGACAAGGTCTCCCAGTTGCTGATCGATATGTTGGCAAAGGGAGCTTGTGAGCTTCCAAAATGAAGAACAGAACCCTCCGGGGTCGTGAGTTTTAAGGAGCCAATTTTTAGATTTTTGAGAACCGACAGCACTCGTTTGGCAACTTGTGGAAGCTTGGATTCATCTAATTTTGAATGCTCATACAAGGAATCCTTGGCGACCTGCATTGAAATAACTCCAGAGATTTGAACGGTATTAAGAAGAGACTAATAGCAAAGAGTTTATAAAATGCTCGCGCAAATTTAAACATAGATCTCCTTGCATTCCATGACAGTTGGATTTATAAACCTTAAAAGCATACGGCTTTTGTAACTGTAAAATCCATTTTAAATGCTTTAGAGAAGACGGTTGTTCAAAGTGAAGGGTTTGAGTTTCAAAAAGTCAAAAAGATCGTGGTGTTTGGCAAAGCCCATGAGAGGCAGGGCGCTGAAATTGTTGACTGTATGAAACATCAGTGTGGGTGGACGACTTGGACTGAACAGTTGTGCTTAAGCTTGATTGACGGATCGGTTGTGTTTTTTGTGTCTTGAATTAGGAGGGGCATTTAAAATTAAAAGTTCTAGAGGTAATTGCGTATAGCCCTTGAACAACTTTCAAAAATACAATGGTCCAGTGTCAACTTTTGAGTTTTCTTTTTTTGTAGTCTTTCGTGGATACTTTATGCCCATTGTTTTGATAGAGGAAGACAAAATTTTAAGAGTCATCGAGGCGATTTTGGACCCACGCGTGAGTCTGGAGCGTTTAGCGGCTTTTGCAGATTTTAATTCCACTGCGGTTGATGATTTCCCCGAATGGCTTGCTCAAACAAGGCGAGATTTGGTGGGTTTGTGTCCATCTGAGGTTCGCTTTGTCAAAACACAAGAAGAATTACTAGAGCACTTGCCCGATGCAGATGTTTTGATCACTGAGGGTCTCAAGGTGGGTGAGCGTGAGCTTTTGAGAGCTCCTAAGCTTCGCGTGATCCATCAATTTGGTACTCAAGTCAGCCATATCGACACCAAGTCATGTTCTAAAAGAGGCATTGCCCTTCAAACGCTACGCCGAAGAACCAACATCGCCATGGCTGAGCACACCATGATGTTGTGCTTGAATTTGGCAAAGCGATTTGCTTTTGCAAATCGTTGGGTCAGCGTCGATGATTTGAACCGACATGGTCTTCAATACAAGCCCTACGACACTCGGTTCACGCCCAACGCCAACTACATGCGCCTGAGTGATCTCAGAACCCTTCATGGTTCAAGCATAGGGCTGCTTGGATTTGGTGAGATTGCACAAGAGGTCTCCAAAATGGCGCAAGTATTTGGAATGAATGTTTTGTGTCACAAAGCCAATCCACTTGATGAGGCTGAGCAGGCCCGCCATGGTGTCAAGTGCGTGTCGTTCCATGAGTTGCTTGAACGCTCGGAATTCTTGAGTCTTCATGTCCCTTTGACTGAGAGCACCCGTGCCATGGTTGGGCACGCCGAGTTGATGCGCATGCCTAAAGGCTCCTTTTTGATCAACACTGCTCGTGCCGCGATCGTGGAGCACGACGCTTTGGTCCAAGCATTGCAATGCGAGCACATCGCTGGTGCGGCATTTGATGTGCATTACAGCGAGCCGGTTGAAAGCGATGAAGTCTTGCTCAGCTTGCCTAATTTTTTAGCAACTCCCCATGTGGGAGGAGCTTCGAGGATGAATGTTTTAATGGACATCAAGACCCTTCTTCAAAACTGTTTGCCCTTGATATCCAGTCAGTTGCATTTGTCCATCACGTAATTTCAATCCTACTTAAGGAGAACGCGTTGAAGTATTTCTCAAACAAAACACCAAACTCTGTTTCAAACTTGCCCATGCTTTTCAGAGCTTGGCTAGGCCTCTTCTTGCTGCTCTTAGGGTCTAGTCTCTTTACGGGGCGTGTTTTAGCGCTAGAGTCGTATCCCATTGCTCTAGAAGGTCAATTTGCCAACTTGGGCCAGGTGAGCTTGTGGTACACCGACATTGGCAACAAGGCGGCCAAGGAGGTGGTGGTGATGTTGCACCCCAATACTGGCACCAGCGCTGTATGGGCAGATCAGTCTCGCGCACTTGCTGCGGCAGGTTACCGTGCGATTGCATTTGACCGAAGAGGCTGGGGGCAAAGCACCTATGCCACAGAAGCAGACAATGGAGCAAAAAGTATTGCAGAAGATTTGGAAAGCCTGGTCACTCACTTAAAGTTAGATCGGTTTCATTTGATTGGAATTGCAGGTGGTGGCTTTGCGGCCATTGACTATGCCGCTTGGCAGCAAAGAAGACTCAAGTCTTTGATCATTGGCGGCAGCACGGGGCAGTTGTCCGATCCCTCTATGAAAGAAATAGTCCAACGCCTAGAAATTCCCGGCATCAGAAAAATTCCCGCACATTACAGAGAGGTGGGCCCCTCTTATAGAGCACGCAGTCCAGAGGGGACTCTCAAGTGGTTGGAGGTGGAGGAGCACTCCATGCAAAAAAATACAAAACCACAAAATTTGCACACCCTCAATACATTGGACAAAATATCCACCATCAAGGTGCCTAGTCTTTTGATCGCAGGTGGCGCAGACTTGTTGGCGCCTCCCTCACTCATGCGAATCTGGGGGGAGCGCTTGAAGGGGCATCAATGGTTCCTCATTCCCGAGGCAGGGCACGCTTTGACATGGGAGGAGCCGGAACTTTTCAAAAAGGCGATGTTGGATTTTTTAAATCAACAAACCAAGTGAACACGTCAAGAGACATTCAATGATCAATCTCCTCACAGGTTCGTGTTTCTTGCACCTGCTGCTTTTGACGGTCATGTGCTTAGGACCATCAACGATTCAAGCCCAGACCTACCCCACACAATCGATCAAACTGATCTCTCCAATTCCTTCTGGCGGTGCACCCGATTTGATCGCAAGGATCATCGCGGCGAAACTGTCTGAGTTGACGCAGCAAGCAGTCGTTGTAGAGAACAGGGTGGGCTCCAATGGCATGATTGCGGCTGACTACGTAGCCAAAAGCACGTCCGATGCTCACACCTTGCTGGTGGGGATGGACAGCATCTTTACGATCAATCCTTATTTGTACACAAAATCAAGTCTGGATGTCAATCGTGAGTTGGTGCCTGTAGCGACTTTAGGCTCCAACCAATTTGTCCTGTCGGCCAACGCCAACTTGCCGGTCAAGTCTTTTAGCGAGTTCATCGAATGGGCCAAGCAAGCAAATCCTCCGCTTGCATATGCCTCTGCTGGCAATGGAAGCCAGCACCATTTGATCATGGAACTTCTAAAGTCCAGGGCCGGTGTTGATCTGATGCATGTGCCCTACAAGGGTGGGTCACCAGCCACCACAGCCACGGTGGGTGGGGAGGTGGCCGTGATGTTTGCGGGCACTTCCAACTCCAACTTGATCAAAGCTGGAAAGCTCAAAGGATTGGCCAGCACGGGCATGAAAAGGTCGCGAGTTTTTAGCGAGCTGCCTACGATCAACGAAACCTATCCTGATTTTGAGGCCAGTATTTGGATAGGTTTGTTTGCGCCCGTGAACACACCAGTGGCAACGGTGAACAAGTTAAGAGATCATGTCAACAAGGCTCTTTCAACACCTGAGGTGATCGAGAGCTTGTTTAAATCAGGTGGTATAGAGGCCTTCATCAGCACTCAAGAAGAGTTCAAAGCATTGATCTTACGAGATCAAAAAAAATACTCAAAAATCATTCAGTCTCTGAAAATCAAGGTCGACTGAACACTCTAAACACAAAGGCTTCGCATGAGCTCTTTGATGGGCGTGCTGGTGTTTTTACACAATGCCAGAATGTGTGAAATTCTGGCTTGACTCACCCAAGGGCTCAGGCAGTCATTGAATTTTTGATCCAAGTCGCTTTGATGGGCTGGATTTTCAGGCGAACCTTTGTGAAAAGCTGTGGTTTCGACCAAGACCTCTGCATGTTTGGTTTCTATCGTGAGTGTCACGGGCTGTTCAAATGGAGCTTTTCGCACAGCTTCAACATTCTCGCAAAGGTGTGGGGGGACCCTTACCTCGATCAGGTCAATCAGTTTCGCAATTTCGGGTCTGTTTACCGCCTCATCAGAAAACGATCCAAGCGAGGGGCGTTGGTCCAAAAGAGCTGCTGCAATGCAGTACTCCAAGGAAGTTTTTCCTTGAAGTCCATTGGTAGGCCTAGAGTGAATCAAAGTTCTGGGGTACATGTAGCTCACATCGCAGGTGATGCTTTTGATGTCATCGAGTTGGAGTTGATGCTTCTTTTGTAACTCCACCACGCAGTCAATGGCAAACAATGGAGGCCTGCCACAGGGGTAGAGTTTGAATGTTTGTCCAGGGTGGATGATCACAAAGGGCTCTCCCCATAGGTCTAAATCAGACCACAAGGCGTCGTCTGACCACTCTTTGGAGAAAACATGACCCACGTTCATGGGGCCATCAAAGATGTGGGTATCAGCGGTAAAACCGCGTTGGGCGAGTCTTGCCGCTTTGACGCCATTGCTGGCCGCAAGGCCACTGTGAAAAGACATGGTCATGGTGCCAAAGTTTCTTCTGACGCCACTGGCCATCGAGGCGGCTATGCCCAAGGCATGCTGGGTTTGCGTCACGCTTAAATTGAGCAAATGAGCACAAGCGATGGTCGCCGCAAAGGTGCCTTGCGTAGCGGTTGCGTGCCAACCCAATTCGTAGTGTGCAGGATTGAGGAGCATGCCCATTCGGCATTCAAGCTCATAGCCAATGACAAAAGCCGTGAGCGCTTGATCCAAGCTGGCATGGACCTCTTCGGCAACAGCCAAAACCCCAGGCAACAGAGGACCGGAGGGGTGTCCACGCATCTGTGCTTGATTGTCATCGAACAGCTGGAGACTGACCATGGAGCCATTGATCAACGCGGCGTCATCGGTTCTGGCCAATTGCGAATAACCAATGATGGAGCTGCCCGTCGTGGGAGAATTTTCAAGATACGCATCCATCAAGATCTCAATGGCAGGCTCTTTGTACGCGGAAAAAGCGCAGGCCAAGGAATCGATGAGGCATTGAGCTGCTGCTTGCTTTTCTGTGACAGAAATTTTTTTGGGCAGCTCGAACAAACAAGTGTTGATCAGTTTTTGGGTCAGTTTTTCGAGCATGGATGTCAATGCATTGGACGCTATGAAGAATCAGAGGTCTTTGATGTTGGCGTCTTTGATGGTCTTGGACCAACGCGTGATTTCACTTTGAACATAGTCCTTGAACTGGGCTGGCGTGTTGGGGCTCGCAGGATCAATGCCTTCTTTGGCCAACTTGGCCTTGATGTCAGGTAGCTTGATCAATGCATTGATCTCAGCGTTGAGTTTGTTGATGACCGCAGCAGGTGTATTGATGGGCGCAAAGATGCCCAACCAGTTGCTGACCTCAAAGCCCGGGAATCCCAAGGATGCAATGGTAGGTACATTGGGCGCCATGGCGGAAGGTTGAAGAGTAGAGATCCCTAAAGCTTGAAGTTTGCCTGAATTCACGAAAGGCAACACCGTGGTCAAGCCCATCAGCATCACTTGAACGTTGCTACCAAGGAGATCGGTGACCGCGGGTGCCGCTCCTTTGTAGGGGACATGCACCAAGTCGATGTCGGCCAATCGGTCAAACATCACCATGGCCAAGTGGCTTGAGCTGCCGGGCCCGGATGTGGCATAGTTCATTTTGCCCGGTTTGGACTTGGCCAATTGAATGAACTCGTTTAAATTTTTGACATTGAGACTTGGATTGACCACCAGCAAGCTGGCTAGAGAGCCCGCTTTAACAATGGGCTGTAAGTCGCGCATGGTCTCAAAACCCACTTTGCTAAGACTGGGGTTCATGGTGACCACGCCCGAGGTGGTAAAGAGCAAGGTGTAGCCATCTGGCAGAGCATGGGTGACAAACTCTGCGCCGATGCTGCCACCTGCACCAGCTTTGTTATCGATGATCACCGGTTGCTCGAGTCGCTCTGCCAATTTTGGAATCAGTACGCGAGCCATGGTGTCTGTTGGACCACTGGCTGCAAAGGGAATCACAAAGTGCACGGGTTTGATGGGGTATTTGACCGTGTCTTGCGCAAAGCACGAACCCAAGCCCAAGCCCATTGCGATCCCTGTAAGAACGACTGCTGAGCATCGAAGGCAAAAGGAGGTGTTCATGAGCAAGTTACTTCTAAAAAAATGAAATCATGTTATACCAAATCCTTGCGCTTACAAGTGGTTTTACCCCAGACAAGAAAGGAGCGACTTGCACCGAGGTGGTGTGGGTTGCAGGTCTCTAAAATCACAGGGTTGACCTCGGTCACGCCCAAGGATTTGCTCAACCGTGAACAGCCAACAACTCAACGTCAAATTGAAGCGTCGCATTGGCTGGAATGACGCCACCAGCACCTCTTGCGCCATAACCGAGTTCGGGCGGGATGATCAAAGTGCGCTTGCCTCCGATTTTCATGCCCTGGACACCTTCGTCCCAGCCCTTGATGACCATGCCTGCACCCAATTGAAATTCAAAAGGATCGTTTCGATCAAGGCTAGAGTCAAATTTTTCACCCTGTTCACCGTTGACATACAACCAGCCCGTGTAGTGAACGCTGACCTCTTGGTCGACCTCAGCTTGGGCGCCTTCTCCAATGTGAGAGTCGATGTACTGAAGACCGGATGGAGTTTTGATCATGGTTGCTCTTTAAAATAAAATGGTCCTCAATTATCCCTGAAAACCAGAGAACTTCTCCACTCAATCCGCTGTAATTTCAGCTTGCTTGATGAGTTTTTCGTATTTGAGGAGCTGCTTGTCCAAAGAAGACGCGAGTTCCTCGGGAGAGGATCCTTTGGGCGTCAAACCTTGAAGGATCAACTGTTCCTTGACCCCTTCGTCGCTCAAAGCTTTTAAAATTTCCCGGTGCAACTTTTGAACCATCGGTTTGGGCATGTTGCTTGGCGCCATCATGGCAAACCAAGAGTTGAATTCAAAGCCGCTTAGGCCGGAGTCGTGAATGGTGGGTACATCTGGAAACTGAGCCAGTCTCTTCGCTGTGGAGACTCCGATGAGTTTGAGCTTTGCGCTTTTGACCAAGGCGTTCACAGTGGCAATGCCTTGAAACCCCACATCGCACTCCTTGCCCGCCAGACCTACCGCGGCTTGGGTTGCACCTTTGTAAGGGACATGGGTCAACTTGATGCCCGCTTGAGATGCAAAAAGCGCCATGGCTATGTGTTGAGGGCTTCCGTTCCCGCCTGAGCCGTAGTTGAGCTTTCCAGGGTTCAACTTGGCTTGTGCGATGAAGTCAGCCGCGTTTTTGATGGGCGAATCCATCGGAACAACCAGTCCCCATTCGACCGTCGCTACCAGAGAGATGGGTTCAAAGTCCTTTTGAATGTCCCAGGGTAACTTGTTTTGTAAGTTAGGAAGCATCGTCATGATGCTGTCGTTGAACCCACCAAGGGTGTAGCCATCGGCTGCTGATTTGGCCACCCGATCGGCTCCAATCACGCCAGAAGCACCCGCTTGATTTTCAATGGCAATGCCAACTCCCATGCTTTGAGCCATTTTTTGTAAAACAATTCTTGCTGCATTGTCAACCGCACTGCCTGCGGCCAAAGGCACAATGACTTTGATGGGTTTGTTGGGATAACTTGATTGTGCATGTGCGAAAGGCTGGATCATCAAATCGCTTGCAAAGCCTAGGGACATGGCTTGAATCAATTGGCGTCTAAACATGGCTGTCTTTCTTTAGATGGAACAAATCGTCATTTTTTTTGTAAGGGCGTCAAGGCCTGGATATGCAATTGATTTGCAAGCTGTTGCAATTGCTCGACCAGTGCTTTGGGCAACGCGATGCCATGTTTCAAATGCTCAATGCGTTTCTCGTGACTTTGTTCGCCGGGCAACCAAATCCTTTTTGTGTTGCCCATCTTCGCACTGTTTTTGATGTCTCTGATGAGCCTGTCGGTTTGGGTCTTGAACTCATCGATATCGCCAAACGCATTGGGGTCAATGATCGCAATGGCTTGACCCGTGTTGGTGGTGGTTTTGTAATCTTTGTTGAAGTCAATGACGTCTTTGCCCATGGCCGCTCCATTGAGAGTCCCAGCCAAGAGGCCTACCACCAAGGACAAACCATATCCTTTGTAGCCGCCAATCGGCAACAAAAAGCCTTCATCGCTTTTTTGAGGATCCAACAAAGGGGCGCCGTTTTTGTCAATCATCCATCCCTCTGGCATGAGTTCCCCCTTTTGGGCCTTTGCTTTTACTTTCCCATAGGCGGCAACCGTTGTTGCCATGTCCAACACAATGGGTGTTTCATCCCGTGTGGGAATGGCCGCTGCAATCGGGTTCGTTGACAAAAGCATGTCAATGCCACCCCAAGGAGGAAGATGGTTTGCATTTCCAACCGCAAAATACAAACCAATCATGTCATGATCCAAGGCCATGCGAGCGTAGAGTGAGGCTGGCCCGGCGTGATTGCTGTGGTGACTACCCACCCAAGCCATGCCAGTGATTTTGGCTTTTTCAATGGCCAATTGGGTTGCTTTGTGCATGACCAGGTGCCCCATGGCATTGTCTCCATCGATCAAAGCCGTGGCAAGCTTTTCCTTGGCGACCTTGATGTGGGGGTTTAAATTGATGCCACCAGAGAGAATTCTTTTGGCGTAGGGCGCCAAGCGAATGATGCCGTGGCCATCAGAGCCTTGAAGGTCGGCTTTGGCCATCAGTTCGCCAATCAAGGCGCTGTCAGCTTTGGGTAAGCCCAAGGCGCACATGGCCTGAGTGATGAAGTCTTGAATGCCTTCAAACGTGAAATGTTCGTCTTGCATGGTTTTTTATGGGTGGAGTTGTTGCATCATGGACTGGACGGCACTGGTTGGACTGCACAGGACCGGTGTTTTTGTTTTCGACTGTCCCAAGCTTTGCGCATCCGCCATGGAGAATTGTGCCAGCATGAAGACGTCGCACGCGGGTGCGTTCAGAAGCGCTTGAGCGATCTTTTGATGGTGCATCTGCGCTTGCCCATTGGCCAAGTCATCCATCGCTTGTGGCACAAAAATACCAGTGAAATCGACATCGATTTTTTTTGACTGGGCCAATCCCAAAAACTCTTCTCTCATGGACGCGATCGAGGCTTCAAAGGTGGCCAGCAAAACAACCTTCAAGGTCAAAGAAGAGGGAGGTATGCGCAGCGCATCTTCAAACATGGCCTGATTGGGTTTTAAGATGGGAACACCTTGGTTTTTATGTGCGCAGGCATCAATCGCCATACCAAATGCCGAGCACGTGAATAAAATCCCATGGGCGCCTGTTTTAAGAGCATACTGAGTTAAATCCTCAAAGCGTGCATACATTTCAGGGGTCAATGTTTTAGCTTTTGCATGGTCCTTTGACAAGGAGTCGTCTAAAAGATGAAAAATCTCTGCCCTTGGAGCAAGAGTTTTAAAGGCCTGGGTGATGGGCTCCATGGCGAGTGACGTTGCATGAATCAATGCAATTCTGGGGGTGTCCAAGATCGTGGTCCTGCAAGTTTTTGAGTAAAGGTGAGTCTTTGAGAGCTTACACTGGGGTTAGGACTTTAAATTAGTGATATTTTATCTCCAACTGGAGTAGGGAAATTAACTATTTACTCAGATTGTTATTTCTGCGATATTCAAAAAATTAAGCCCGTGTTTTAGAGTGAAAAAAGGATTTTTAATTGTCAAATTTAGCTGCAAATGAGGTGTTTCGATGTTAACTTTGATCAATAAATATGGTGGTGAAAAGTTCTACAAAAAACTGGTCACTCAATTTTATGAAGAGGTGACCGCTCAGCGAGGCATGAGGCACTATTTCTTTAACGTGCCTTTTGACAAACTCTTGAGCGATCAAATGGAGTACGGTCAGTTCATCATGAAGAAAACGGATCGTGCTTACCGTGAGCCGCCCATGCAATGGGCACCCAACGATATTCGCGTCTCCCCTAGTGTTTTTGACGAGGTCATGGTCACCTTAGAGAATTTGATGTACAAAGCCAAAGTCTCAAGGGATGACATCCCAGTCTTCAATTGGCAAATTTTGGATTTATGCGAGGAAACCAGAAGTCAAACGGTCGACACCAAAATCATGACTTTAAAAGCCGTGGAGATCAATTCAGAGTCCATCAAACAGATGTACGACAGCAACAAAGCCGATGGCCGAGTTGAAAAAAATGGCGAGGTGTTTGTCACCAAAGGGGTGACCTATCCGATTTGGAACACCATCAAGTCCGTTGATCAAACGATCAGCTTGGTGGGTCGCGCATTTGCCAACGATCCGGGGCGTGTCAATGAGATGAACGACATCAAAGAAAGGGCCGCGCTGAAGGTGCCCTTTTTAAATTTAAAAAGTTATGCGTCAGAAAAGGTGTCCTTCATCCATTGTGAACTCAAGTTGTCGTATGCAACTGGCATCCCAGTTCGCTTGATGATGAAGTGCGCACGTGAGTTCTCTAACTCTTTCAACGAGGTCCTGGCCGCCGATAAAGAGCAGGTGTTGAAGAATTTGACTCGCTAACGCTAGGACCAATTTACACAGCATGCAAGAAAAAACTATACGGTTGAACGACCATTTTCGTTGGCCTGGCGCGAAAAGAGTTGCCATCGTCTTTAACATTGCCTTTGAGGCTTGGTCGGACGGACAGGCCCCTGGAATTGGTCCCATGGGGAACGTCTTGAAGCCAGGTTTTTTTGATACCAATGCCGACTCTTGGGCCAATTTTGGCGCTGTTCGTGGCATCCATCGCTTGCTGGATTTGGCGGACAAACGCCACATCAAGACCAGCGTGATGGTCAACGGTGTCTTGGCTCAAAGAGATCCATTGACCGTTCGCTCTGTTCATGAAAGAGGGCATGAAATTGTCAACCACTCTTGGGGGATGGATGTCATTCCAGTTTATTTTGATGAGGCTCAAGAAAAAGAAAACATTGAGCGCAATCATCACATCTTGACACAAGCCAGTGGTGTTGAGCCTACAGGATGGATCAGTCCGAGGGGAACTGGCAGTGCCAGATCGACGCAACTTTTGGCCCAATACGGTTATACCCATCATGGTGACTGTAACGACGACGATCGTCCATATGTCAAATGCTTTGATGACAAGAGAATTGCTTGCATTCCCTTGACCATGGATGTCAATGACCTCCCAACCAGTGTTCGCTATGGGCATGAACCAAGGCACATGCTTCATGCTTTTGAAGACACGTTTGCTGCAATGATGGATCGAGAAAGTGCACCTTTGATGTTGGATGTCACGGCACACACGCACGTGTTTGGGCGACCTTCCGGTGCCTGGGTGTTTGATGAAATCATGGCTCAGATACAGTCAAGAAGCGATGTTTGGGTCACGACAAGAAAAGAAATGGCCGATTATGTCTTGAGCACAACTCTGAGCAAATCAGAGTGGCTGTTGACTTAAATCTTGGCTTTGGGGCCTGTTTTAAATTCGAATCAGGCCGTGTTCACTTTGAATCAACGCTCAACCATGAAAAAACACATGAACAACATATGCCAAGCTCTGCTGACCTTTGTTTTTTCTTTTATGGCGATGAACGCTTTGGCGCAGTCCGTTGCCCCAACTTACCCTAGCAAGCCCATTAAATTCATCGTCGCCTTTGCGCCTGGTGGTCCTGCAGATATCATTGCTAGGCTCTTGGGGCAAAAATTAAGTGAGTCGATGGGTCAAGCGATTGTCATCGAAAACAGGGCCGGTGCGGGTGGAAACATTGCAAGCTTGTTCGTGACCAAAGCGGCACCGGATGGTTATACCGTTTTGATCAACACAAGTTCATTGGCTGTGAACGCCTCACTGCTCAAGAATCCCGGCTTTGATGCTGAAAAAGACTTGATGGTGGCAGGCATCGTTGCCTCTAGTCCCAACCTGTTGGTGTCGTCCCCACTTTTAAAAGCCAAAAATTTGCAAGACGTGGTGGTGGAGGCCAAGGACGGAAAGTACAACTACGGCTCAGCTGGCGCAGGAACAACGCCACACTTGAGTGCTGAATATTTGTTCAAAGTGCTTGCTAAAATTGACGTCACCCACATTCCCTTTCAAGGTGCAACGCCCGCCTTGCAAGCCTCGATGGCTGGCCAAGTGGAATTGGCCAGTGTTGCGCTTCCTGCAGCTGTAGAAATTGTTAAAAGTGGAAAGGTTCGCGGCCTGGCCGTGACCAGTTCAAAACGCAATGCATCCCTTCCCGATGTCCCAACTCTGGCTGAGGCTGGGTTTCCTGGTTTCGTGGATTACACCTGGGTGGGGCTGTTTTTCCCAGCGAAAACATCGCCAGAAATCATCAAAAAAATCAATCAAGAAATCAGCTTGTTGTTGAAAACCCCTGATTTTTTAAACAAGTTGAACGCTGTGGGCTTTGAGCCCGTTGGGGGGTCGGTTCAAGAGGGGACTGATTATTTGAAAGGCGAACTCTCAAAATGGTCCAAGGTGGTGAAAGAGATTGGCATGAAGGTGGAATAGGCTCACTGCAGACCCAAGTTCCTCCAACTGCCGGTCTCAGTTGATGCAGACACTTCAGTCGGGCTTGAGTTTTGAAGCTTGAACAACTGGCCTCCAACGATCAATTTCTGAAGCGATGAGTCTGCCAAAGACCTCTGGGGAGTTGGGCGTGGCCTCTGCGCCTTCGGTTTGTAGCCTTGACTTGATTTCAACCGAGTTCAAAATTGAGTTGATCTCGTTGTTCAACTTCATGACAATCGCCTGAGGTGTTGCAGCTGGTGCCACAATGCCATACCACTGATCGGCCTCAAATGCAGCCAACTCTTTGACACCACTTTCTTGCACTGTGGGCACCTCTGGCAGGCTACTCAACCTGGACTTGCTCGATACAGCCAAGGCCCGAAGCTGTCCGCCTTTGACAAAGCCGCCGACTGCAGGTGCTCCAGTGAACATCACTTGGATTTGACCAGAGACCAAGTCGGTGACCGCGGGAGCTGTCCCCTTATAGGGTACATGAACCATCGAGGTTTGACTTTGTAATTTGAGGTATTCGGTCGCTAAATGAGCGGCACTTCCATTTCCTCCAGAGCCAAAATTCAGTGCTTGAGGCTTACTTTTTGCATATTCAATCAACTCTTTGACATTTTTGACGGGCAGACTTGGATGCACCACCAACACGTTGGGAACCTTGGCGATCCATGCCACGGGCGCAAAGCTTTTGATCGGGTCATAGGGCAGATTGGGGTAAATGGAAGGCGTCACGGCCAAGGTGCCAATGTGCCCCATGAGGATGGTGTATCCGTCTGGTGCTGCTTTGGCCACCTTGTCTGCCCCAATGGAGCCGCCAGCGCCTGGGACATTGTCGATGACCACGGTTTGTCCCCAAGACTGGGACAACTTTTGTCCCATGGAGCGAGCCAAGATGTCGGTGCTGCCGCCTGGGGTGAACGGCACGATCATATGAATCGGTTTGCTTGGATAAGTTTGTGCTTGGGCCAAACCTGCAGTGCAGATGCAAAGGAGCACATGCAAAAGGCCAAAATTCTTCAAGGCTCTGACTGAATTGAATCCAAGGGTCGTGATGTTCATAGGAAGCTTGTGTTGATGAGTGACCTTATTCTATAGATATTGAGCCCAAGACGGTCCAAGTCAATGCCAAGATAGCTTTGCAGAAAGTGTAATTCAGATTCAACCATCAGATCACCAACGGTGTAGGACATGGGTAAAGACCCTAGGGTGAGCAAAAAGTAGCACTTGTCAGGACATCCATTTCGAAGTGTGGATAGAATTGCCCCATTCAATGATGGATGAGCCAAAAGAGGAAATGTAGAAATATGTCTTTGTTAAAACTTACAATCGCAACCACCGATTACGATCATTTTAGAGATTTCAGGATGGGACAAGTCAAAGCAGAGGGCATTGACTTGAATTGGTTGAACTTGGGTCATCACGAATGCTTTGCTCGTTTCACAGCAAATCGAGAATTTGATCTCTCCGAGTTGTCTTTTGCTAAATTTTGCACACAAGTCACAAGAGAAAACAGTGACATCATCGGCTTGCCAGTCATTTGTTCTAGGTTGTTTCGCTTCAGTTCTTTTTATGTGAACAAAAAAAGTGGAATCAAATCGGCCAAAGATTTGATTGGGAAAAAAATTGGCTCACCGGAATGGGCCCATTCGGCTGCCGTTTACATGCGCGGATGGCTTCACAACGACATGGGCGTCAAATTACAAGACGTGCAGTGGTACCAAGCTGGTGCAAATTCTCCCGGGCGCGCTGAAAAAGTGGAGATCACCTTGCCTGAGGGTGTGAAATTGACTCGCGTCGCAGACAAGTCTTTGAGTGAGATGCTGGCCTCGGGTGAGATCGATTGCGCCATCATTGCAAGGCCCCCAACTTGCTTTTTAGAAGGTCACCCTGATGTTGTTCGATTGTTTCCCGACTATTTGGAAATGGAAGAAGATTACTTCGCCAAGACCAAAGTGTGGCCCATCATGCACATCATTGCGATGAAGAAATCTATCGCCGAGCAATATCCTTGGGTTGCAAGGAACATGTTCAATGCTTTTCAGGAGTCAAAGAAACGCAGCTTGGAGCGTCTCTTGGACCCTGCTGTCTCTAGGTACCCCATTCCCTGGCTCACGACCTATGCTCGTAAAATGCGTGACATGTTCAATGGAGACACCTTCCCCTACGGCATTGAAGAAAATCGTGCCACCTGGGAGCTGATGTCTTTGTACACCTACCAGCAAGGCATTGCGCACCGACCCTTTACGCCCGAGGAAATTTTCCCCAAAGGCATCATGACATCCGTGATCATTTGACGAGAGACCCTTTATGAGTACAGTACCTTTGTCGGGCGGGCCCGTTGATCAAGCCTTGATCAATGACTTGGCCGCTGCCAGTAGAATTTTGGCCCATCAGGGTGTGGTGGACGGTTTTGGTCATGTCTCCATGAGGCATCCACATGCGGCCGATCGATTCCTGATGGCCAAGTCAACACCGCCTGCTTTGGTGCTTCCTGAGGACATCATTGAGTACGATTTGGACAGTCAGCCCTGCAATGCTTTGGGTCGAAATAGTTTTTTAGAGCGATTCATCCACAGTGAAATTTACAAGGCCAGACCCGATGTGATGTCTGTCGTGCACAGCCACTCACCCTCGGTGGTGCCTTTTGGATTGGTCAGGGTCAAGATGCAGGCGATGTTTCACAATGCAGCTTTTTTAGCTCAAGAACCACCTATTTTCGACATCGCCCAGAAGTTTGGTGAAACGGATATGCTGGTGGGCAACATTGAAAAAGGCGAAGCCTTGGCAGACGTCATGGGTCAAAAGGACATTGTCATGATGAGAGCGCATGGAAGTGTAGCCTGTGGCCCAAGCCTTCAGACCGCTGTTTTTAGAGCCGTCTACACTGAGGTCAACGCCAGAATTCAGCACATGACCACCGCATTGTCTCAAGGTCAACCCATTTCTTTTTTGAGTCCAGAAGAGGGTCGCTTGGCAGACAAGGTCAATCAAGGTGCAGGGCTCAGAGCTTGGCACTTGTGGAGAGAGCAAGTCCGTGCAGAGCTCAAGTGGTAGAAAATTTAAAGGGAGATCAAAGGCATGTCTGAGGTTTTGAAGTTAAAACAACAATTGGTTGACTGCATAAGAATGCTGGAGCACGAGGGCATCATCGATTACAACGGCCATGCCAGTATCAAGCTGTCTGAAACTCAAATGTTGATCAACGTTGGATCTTGTCAAAGGAGCTCCTTGACCGTGGACGACATCTGCACCATTGATTTGCAGGGCAACTTGCTCGAAGGATCGAACAAGCCTCCTTTGGAATTTCATTTGCATGCGGGTATTTATAAAGTTCGACCAGATGTCAAAGCCATTGTTCACGCTCACCCACAGTGGTCCACCTACTTGAGCATGGTTGGGGAGCCCTATGCGCCTGTATTTGCTCAAGGCTCTTTGCTCTATCCTATGCCCGTGCTGGACTCACCCAACTCCATCAACAACACCGCCATGGCCGATCGTTTGGCCAAGACTTTAGGGCAGCATGGGGCTGCATTGATGAAGTCACATGGAGCGGTCACGGTTGGAAAGTCCATCGTGGAGGCCTTTGTGCTTGCAAATTACATGGAAGAGAATGCTCACAGGCAATACATGGCCATGCAAATAGGTAAGCCCTATCACTTCACGCAAGAGGAGATGACCTTGTGCAAAGAAAAACTATGGTCTGAGGTGTTGTTTCAAAGAGCGTGGGACCATTTCCACGCTAAATTGGATCACTGAGCAGGGATACTTTTTTCCAACAAGCTTCGAAGTTCTTCGGTGACTTCAGGTTCAATGCCGAACCATATTTTCCAAGCGGGCGGACCTTGATGCAACAGCATACCCAGTCCATTGGTCACTGGGTTGCCTCGAGCCTTGGCGAGCTTTAAGAGATCGGTCTCTAAAGGGATGTAGATGATATCTGTCACCAAGGCGTCTTTGTCGAGATCGCTCAAATCTATCTCCAAGGCAGCTTGGCCCACCATACCAAGACTGGTGGTGTTGACCAAGGTTTTAACGCCATTCAAGCTCTCATTGAGTTGACTCCAAGGCAAGGGCTTGATTTGAGGCCCCAGGCTGCTGGCCAAGGTTTGCGCCTTTTCAAGATTGCGGTTGATGAGTCTTATTTCTTTTGCCCCTTCTTGAATCAAGCCGTAGCAAACGGCTCTGGAGCCGCCTCCGGCACCTATCACGGTGATCGGGCCCGAGTCAGCTCGCCAAGTCGGGTTGCTGGATTTGAGGTTCTTGATGAACCCTAGTGAATCGTTGTTGGTGCCAAACAAAGAGCCGTCTTGTCTGACGTGGATGCAGCTCACTGCACCCATGGCCTTGGCTGAAGGAGACAATTCATCTAAAAAGGGGATGCAAGCTTGTTTATGTGGAATGGTGACATTGCAGCCTGAAAAGCCCAGTGGGTGCAAGCCTCTCAGAGCACCTTCAAGGTGTTGGGCTTGGATGGCTAGGGGCACATATCGGCCGACCAGGTTGTTTTTTTCAAGCCAATAGTTGTGCATCATGGGCGAGCGTGAATGCATGATTGGAAAACCAATGACGCCAGCAAGTAAGAATTGGTCAGTGTGCTTCATATGCAAATGCTTAAAAGTTGATTTCTATGTTGTCGATCAATCGAGTCTGACCTATTTTAGCCGCTGCCAAGACGACCAAGTTGTCCTTGCTGCTTGGCGTGCAAGGACTCAAATCTGATTGATGGCAAAGAGAAATGTAGTCAACCGCCCAACCAGCACCCTTGAGCCTTTTCTCAGACGCTTGGCAAAGTTCCATCCCATCGGTGGCTTGCGCTTTGATCAGTTGAGCAATGTGTTGAATCGATTGGTACAGCTCAACGGCCTTGAGACGCTCTTCTAAGGACAAGTACCCGTTCCTGGAGCTCAGCGCCAGTCCATCATCGGCTCTGAGCGTTTCAAGACCCATGACGTCGATGGGCAAATTGAACTGCTTGACCATTTTCTTGATGATCATCAGTTGTTGATAATCTTTCTTTCCAAAGATGGCGCATTGAGGCTGTACCAGCGAAAAAAGTTTCATCACCACAGTGCATACGCCAGTGAAAAAACCAGGCCTGAAGTGCCCCTCTAGGATGTTGGCTAAATCTGGTGGAGGTGAAACTTTGTAGGTTTGGGGCTCAGGGTAGAGTTCGCTTTCATCAGGGGCAAAGACCAAATCACAACCACGTTTTTCAAGAAGTGCGCAGTCGTTTTCTAAGGTACGCGGGTAGCGATCGAAATCTTCATGGGGACCAAACTGCAAGCGATTGACAAAGACTGTCGCGATGGAAATGCCCTTGTGAAGTTGACTTTTGCTATGCGCTGCATCCATCAAGCGCAGATGGCCCTCGTGAAGATTGCCCATGGTCGGCACCAAGGCTTTGTACTTCACATCAGCCAATTGCTCGTTCAAGGCTTTGATGGTGTGAATGATTTTCATGGTGTCTGATTCGTGAGATGAGACTGTTCACATCAAAGTCAGGGCTTGACAAAACGAAGAGCAAATCGATCATCTCTTTGGGTCATTTTGGAGAACATCTCTTCTCGTGGGTCATTTGGATTACGCCAGACACCTGATTCAGCTTCCAGCAAAAACCCTGCCGCCAACATATCTTGAATGACCAAAGCTTGATCAATGCGGTGAAGGGTTTTGATGTCTTGAAGGGCGCTTCCGTTTTTGGCGGCATGATCAATCACCACGTAATGTCCGCCTGACTTCAACGCTTTAAACACCCTTTGGTTCATCAAGTGCCTGTTCAAGGGCATAAAAGCAATATCGTGGTAGGACAAAACAAGGGTCACCAAGTCCAAGGGTGGGGCATTTTCGGGGATTGGGTTTTCAAAGTCTTGAACGAGTGTTTGTAAGTAGGGCTGAGGATGTTGACCCATTCTCGCGCTCAGCGCGGCAGAGGGCTTGTCAATTTGAGCCCACACTTGCCCACCTGGTTGAGCGGCTAAAGCGATAAGTTGTGCGCTGTAGCCTCCCCCAGAGGCCAAATCCAGAGCCCGGTAGCCAGGCTTGACTTTGGTGAAAGTTAAAAATTCAGCGGGTTTTCTGGACTCGTCTGCCTTGAGATCAGAGGCAAGGCGAATGGGGTGCTCAATGGCCTTTGAATAAGCATTTGTGTTTTGTGCATGCACAAAAACCAAGGATTGGGCCAAGAGCAAGACGACCAGCGAAACAAGTGAGCGTGTTTTCATGGTTTTGGGGCCTTTTCGTGGTGGGTAAGTGGGCGACAACATCCTTTGAGCATGACTTGATGGAAAAAGAACCCCTTAAAAAGAGGAGCCCAGTCGCTCTCGGTCGTTCGTCATTTTACTTGACGAAGTCGTTGGAATGTATTTTCTTGCCTGTTAAACTTCATTCGATCTGGTACGCTCTCTCTAGAAGATCAAATGAACCCCAACAAATATCCCCAGTTCAGGCACTCTCACCATTTCGATGCCGGTAACCGATCGGCCGAGACCGGCACAAAAATCGTCATGTGGATATCGGCGTCCATGATGGTCATTGAAATTGTGTTCGGTTGGCTGTTCAATTCGATGTCCTTGTTGGCCGATGGGTGGCACATGAGTTCACATACCTTGGCGATTGGCTTGAGTGCATTTGCTTATTCAGCGGCCAGAAGGCATGCCCATGACACCAGATTTGCATTTGGAACTTGGAAGATGGAAGTTCTAGGCGGTTACACGAGCGCTATTTTCTTACTTGCCATCGCTTTGTTGATGTTTTTCAGCTCCTTTGAGCGTATTTACCAACCCCTTGCCATTGAATATGCACAGGCCATTGCGGTGGCCGTTGTTGGACTTTTGGTGAATTTGTTGTGTGCATACATATTGTTCCAATCAGGCCACCACCAGGGGCATAAAAACGAAGAAAGTCATCAGCACCATCCTGGCTCAAGACCACCAAAGGGGTCATCTATAGAGGGGTCTGAGGCCTCACCTCAGGATCAAGGTCATGATCTCAACTTGCGTGCAGCTTATTTGCATGTGGCCTCGGACGCCGCAACCTCTCTTTTTGCGATTCTGGCCCTGGTGCTTGGCTGGCTTTTTGGTTTTGATTGGTTGGACCCCTTGGGGGGCATTTTGGGAGCGGTTTTAATTGCTTTTTGGTCCAAAAACTTGCTGCTAGAGTCGTCCAAAGTACTGCTTGATTGCGAAATGGATCACCCCATCGTGTTGGAAATTGAAACCCTGATCGCTGAATTTCCAGGCAAGGGCCATTTGGAAATTGCTGACTTGCATGTTTGGCGGGTCGCCAAGAATTCCTATTCTTGCGCCATGGTTTTGGTCAGCGAAGATCGACAAATTGGGCCGCAGCACATTAAAAAAGAGATCGATAAAATAAAAAAAATAGCGCACTCCACCGTCGAAATCCAACACGTGCTTTTGGCCTAATGGCTTGAGTTTAAGTTCTGAGAATCCAATTTCGAGTCAAAAGACAGTGGTTGCAGGAATGGCTTGGATGGATAAGTGGTTTTTCCCTTATACAATAGCATCAAGTGCAAGAAATGGCCTGACCCTTTCATGGGTCTAAAATTGGCACATCATCAAAAGGAAAAAACAATGGGAAACAAAATCGTCACTGAAGCGGACCGTAAGCGAACCCCCGCTCCTAAACCCCTTCCCGGGACCACCCCAACAACGCATGGACGTGGACAAAAAATCAGCTTGGAGCGTGGTGTCGCAACTCGCTCTAAAAAGAATCCTGGCAAGAGATCCAAAAAGGGCGGTTGATCGACCCCCTTGCGATCTTGGTCTCCTTGATATGTCATCTGGCTGATTTCGATCAGCCTTATTTTTAGGGGTGCACATGAAGACATGTCGACTTTTGGTGAGGGCATGTGTATTGGCCCTTACCTTTAATTGTTCATTTTCGTGGGCGGAAGTGTTCAAAATGTCTTGCGAAGTAGAGGGGGCCATTTCGCAGCAAGACGATAAAAAATTGCCCCCAGCCAAAGTGGTCGTTGAAATTCAATCCATTGGTAAAAATATTTTTATCAATCTGATTGGCCCCAAACTCTACGAAATGCGCATCAGCAGTTTAAGCACTGAGAAATTTCTAGGTAAGAATTTAACCAATGCTGAGCACCTTGGCGTGAGTTCCAAGAGCACTGAAAATGCCCAAATGTCTGAAATTGTGATAGGTCGAGAAAAAGTTTTTTTAAAAGCTTACCGAGATACCCAGTATGCGGGTGCACTGGTTCGGGTCAATTTTCAGGGGCCTTGTGCTTTGCCCTGAGGTCTTTTCTAGGCGTCTGGATCGGCTCACCTAACCAAAGTGACTTTTATGACGTTGTTTTTTAATGATCAAAACGATTTTCATTCAAGAAAGCTTGATAAGACCTCTTAAATTGAGTGAGTTATGCAGGGAAAGCACTATGATTGAATGCTATTTAAATCGCTTAAATTTGAACTCATCAGATGGGTTGAGATGAGCGGCTTTAGTGGTCTAAAAACTCCAACCGATGTTTGGGAGCTTCTTTTTTTTATAACTTGCTGAAAGTCCTGATATGTCTGATCCCTTGTTGCAACAAAATAATATCGTCATTGGAGAAGGTGTGACGTTCACTGGGACCATCACCGCGCCTGGTAAGGCGATGATCAGTGGTATGTTCACTGGAAATTTATCCGCAAGTGATCTCCATATTGGAAAAGCGGGGCAAGTCTCTGGTGTCATCCGAGCAAAAGAGATCAATGTGCACGGGAAGTTGAGCAAAGACATCGTTTGCCAGCAGCACGTGATGATTCATTCAACAGGTCTGGTCTCCGGTACGCTGGAGTATGAGGAGATGGAGATCATGCGCGGTGGACAATTTCACGGCGTGATGAAGCAAAAAAGTGGTGGTGCTTGAAGCGCACCCGTGCATAGGCTAAAGTTTGAGGTACATACAACGTGCTTGCTTTTAAATTAAATGGGCAGTCGGTTCAAACCCAAGCCCCATCCTCTGAGCCCTTGCTCAGTGTATTGACCGACGATTTTAAAATCAACGGTTCAAAGTTCGGTTGCGGACGAGCCCAGTGTGGTTCTTGTGTCGTGTTGGTCGATGGAGATCCGCTGCGTGCTTGTGTGGCACCCGTGTCCGCCGTTGCAGGGCGATCGGTACAAACTCTAGAGGGCTTGGGCGAGAAGGGCAAACCCAGTGCGCTCCAGCAAGCGTTCATCGATGAGCAAGCAGCTCAATGCGGTTACTGCACCTCGGGCATGATTTTACAGTCCCATGCTCTCTTGGACCGCAACCCCAAGCCCACTGAGCAAGAGGTCAGGCAAGCGCTGGATGGTAACTTGTGTCGCTGTGGTGCGCACAATCGAATTGTTCGAGCGGTCATGAGGGTGGTGAATAAATCATGATGAATGCAATGAATGTTCTGTCTAGGCGCAACCTTTTAAAGTCTGTGGGTTATCTTTCATTGTCATTTGGTATTCCATTGCAAAGCGAAATTTCCTTGGCAGATGCTCCCAACAGCAAGCCACCTTTGCCAGGCGACCTCAATACCAACCGCAAGCTCAGTGCTTGGCTGAGGATCAATGCCGACCAAACCGTGACTCTTTTGATTGGCAAAGTTGAATTGGGGCAGGGTGTTTTGACCGCAGTCACCCAGGTCTGTGCAGAGGAGTTGGACATTGACCTCAAGCGCATCAAAATCATCTCTGGCGACACGGCTTTGGTTCCCAATGAGGGGGTGACTGCGGGTTCTTTCTCCATGCCTAATTGTGCAACTGCGGTGCAATATGCCAGTGCTGAACTAAGATCTCTTCTTTTGGCCTTGGCCAGTGAAAAATTAAAACTCCCATATGAGAGTTTGAGTGTTCAAGATGGCCTGATTAAAAGTACCAACGGATTGAGTGTGAGCTATTGGGACTTGGTGCTTGGTGCTTCGCTGGACAAAGAGGCCACTGGTACGGTCAAGCCTAAGGATCCTAGCCAATACAAATACATCGGTCAAAGCGTCATTCGATTGGATTTCCATCAAAAAATGACGGGGCAAGCGATCTTTCTTCAAGAGCTCAGGCCCCAAGGCATGGTCTTTGCCCACATCGTGCGCCCGCCTTCTTATTTGAGTACGCTGTTGACGGTCAATGAAAGCGCTGTGCAATCCATGCCCGGTGTTTTAAAAGTCGTCAGAAATGGCAGTTTCCTAGGGGTGATAGCGAAAAGGGAGCAACAAGCCTTGGCTGCTGCCCATGAGTTAGGTAAATCTGCGAAATGGTCTGAACAAACGATTTTGCCAACACATGAAGGTATATTTGACTGGCTGCTTAAAACCAAGCCCAACAAAATCATCACCACCAAAAAGCAAACAAGGGCCACAGCAGAAGTACCGACCAAGACGATCGAGGCCACCTATTTCAGGCCTTTTCACATGCACGCCTCCATTGGGACGTCCTGTGCAATTGCAACTTTGGATGCGCAGGGCCTGTTGACCATTCAAACCCATAGCCAGTCTGTTTTTGAAACTGGCTTGGCCATTGCAAAGATGCTTGGCATGGACCCCTCCAAGGTCAGGTGTCAGCATCAGCAAGGTGCGGGGTGTTATGGACACAACATGGCCGATGATGCCGCCGCGGACGCCGCGCTTTTGGCTTGCGCTTATCCAGGTGTGCCGGTTCGTTTGCAGTACACCAGGCAACAAGAACATCAATGGGAGCCTTATGGTTCTGCGATGGTGATCAAAACCAAAGCTGCTTTGAATGATCAAGGACAAGTCTTGGATTGGGATCTTCAATTGTGGTCCAACCCACACACCACCCGGCCCAGTGGAGAGCCTGGTAATTTATTGTCAGCGCGGTATCTTCAAAAGCCTTTTGAGATGCCTTTGCCCATCAACGGGGGGCCGCCTAACTTTGCCGCTGATCGAAATGCTGTTGCTTTGTATGATTTTCCTGGGCACCAAGTTTTGACCCACTTCATCACGGATATGCCGGTGCGGGTCTCCTCCACCAGAGGTCTGGGTGCTTATGCCAATGTATTTGCCATTGAATCCTTCATGGATGAGTTGGCCCAAGCCTTTAAGGCCGATCCTGTTGAATATCGCTTGAGATTTCTAAAGGACGCAAGAGCTCGGGATGTCATTCAAAAAGCAGCAGCGATGTTGGGGTGGACGAAGTTCAATAAAACTTCTGGAAGAGGTCGCGGCATTGGGTTTGCAAAATATAAAAACATTGCCGCATATTGCGCTGTCGCAATAGAGGTAGAGGTCAATGAAAAAACAGGTCGCATTCGTGTACTGAAAGCCGTCTCAAGCGCTGATGCTGGACAAATTGTCAATCCCGATGGCGTCAAAAATCAAATTGAAGGCGGACTGATTCAGTCACTGAGTTGGACGCTCAAAGAGGAGGTCAAGTTTGATCAAAAGAATATTTTGGCCGAGGACTGGACAAGTTATCCGATTTTGACTTTCTCAGAAATACCCCATGTTCAAGTGGAATTGATTGACCGTCCTGGCATGCCTTTCTTGGGTTGCGGTGAAGCCTCTCAAGGGCCCACAGGGGCCGCTCTTGCAAATGCCGTTTTTGATGCAACTGGCGTTCGTTTTAGACGCTTGCCCTTGACGCCTGATCGCGTCAAGCAAGGCCTTCAAAAGCTTTGAACGTCAGAGTTCAAGTTCAAAGCAAATAAAAAAAGGAGCCTGGCTCCTTTTTGTTTTCATGTCGCCACACGGCTTAAAGCCAGGGCATGGACAGCAAGAAGTTCAAGATCCTGCGCTAGGCGCCTGAGTTTTGGCTGCGGGCTTGATCACTTCTTTCGGTGGAGAGCAGTCAAAACAAACAAATGTGGTGCTCCCAAGAAGCCGTTTGAAGGAGCCGTGGCTTCTTGATTTGTGGATGCCACATTTGATACAACTCATGGTGTCTCCCGTACGCCCTTCGGTGCCAAAGGGTGAGCCACCAGTTTTGGACTTGTACCGAAGCCCATCGTTTGAAATTTTAGTTTTATCGTCGCGTGGCATAGTCTCTTTTTTGATTTCAATATAAAACTCAGGATGAGATCCGTATTGTAAATTCAATGCATTACCTCAATTATCCTAGTTTTTAGCTGTAAATCATCTATATTGAGCAACTCAAAAGCTTATTTAGGCGATAAATAAGCTTTTTTAAGGCTGAAAATGACTTCTCAAGGTGATCCATCGAATGAATTTTTTCACAAAAGGTACACTTTTTGAGGCATGAGGGATTGAGCGTGCGAGAAAACTCCCTTTCAAACCGTCCTCGATGAGCGCTTTAGGCCTTGGGTCTGAACATTTGAAAGAGTTGATCAGCACCGATGGTGAAGTAGTCTCCTGGCCCGCCCCCTCTGACGATATGCTGGGCGTTAGAGGTGTTGTAAATCCCATCTTTGAGCAATCTTTTATCGATGTGTACAGCAACAACTTCGCCAAACACCATCCATGTTTGGATTTTTTCACCAGAGCTTTTCAGGAGCTGGTGAATTTGGGTGCATTTGCACTCAAAGGTCACAGGGCTTTCTTTGACTCTAGGCACATCTATCAAGGTGGACTCGATGGGCGTGAGTCCCGCCAATTCAAACTCGTTGACATCTGGGGGCACTGGCGCACAGGTCTGGTTCATTTGGTCGGCCAGAGGAAAAGTGACCAAATTCCAAACAAAAGCCTTGGTCTCTTCAATGTTTCGCAAGGTGTCTTTGTAGCCGTTGCTAGAAAAACCAATGATAGGCGGAATGTAGTTAAAGCCATTGAAAAAGCTGTAGGGCGCCAAGTTCACTTGGCCGGTGGCGCCTTTAGACGAGATCCACCCAATTGGACGAGGACCCACGATGGCATTGAAGGGATCATGGGGTAAGCCGTGCCCATTTTTAGGTTCGTAGGAGTGAATTGCGTCAGTCATGTTGTTGCATCGAATTGAATGGAGTTGGTGCCAAGGGGCTGATAATTTCCTATAACCACTATTGTAAAGCGATCGTTGCCTCAAGCTTGGGGCTTAAAAGAAGTCATACCTCTTTGAGCCTCATGTGGATTTGATGAAATTGATTCAAATGTAGAATGGTGTTTGTCGTGTCATGATGCGAACCCTCATGCTGGTTTGGTCATGCACAGTTTTACATTCTTTTAGTTTATGCTCAAACGACGAACATTCAATCAATTCTTGGGGCTGGGAGGGGTGCTTGGGACGGCTGCCTTCAATTCTCCCGCTTCAAGGGCTGCCTTGGCTGCCACAGCGGCAGACAACTGGCCAAGTAAAGCCATTCGATTGATCGTACCCTTTGCGGCTGGTGGGGGTAACGATACAGTAGCCAGGGCGGTGAGCGAAAAATTGTCCCTGGTTTTGGGGCAAAGAGTCATCGTGGACAACAAGGGAGGCGCTGGAGGCGCTTTGGGTGCAGAGTTGGCGGCCAAAGCGGAGCCCGACGGACACACCCTCTTTTTAGGCGGTGTTGGCAGCTTGGCCATCAATCCTGCCACCCGTGAGAAGTCAAGTTACGACCCGATCAAGGATTTTGCACCCATTTCTTTGCTGGCGATGGCACCTCTGGTGGTCGCGGTTCACCCAAGTTTGGGCGTAACGACCATGCAAGACTTGGTGGGCAAAGCCAAAGACAAGTCCTTGGGTTTGGCCTATGCATCCAATGGTGTTGGCAGCTCCTCGCATTTGGCGACGGAATTGTTTTGTTCAATGGCCAGCCTTCAAATGACGCATGTTCCTTACAAAGGTCTGGCGCCTGCATTGGCTGATTTGCTCTCAGGGCAAGTCAAGTTGATGTTCTCTAGCAGTGTGGCCATCTTGCCGCATGTGGCCACGGGTCGCTTGAAGGTGCTGGGCAGCACGGGCTTGAAGAGGAGCAGTGCATTTCCTGACTTGCCAACCATCGCAGAATCTGGCTTTCCCGGCTACCGAGCGAATTCATGGTACGGTATTTTGGCGCCCGCTGGCACGCCCCATCGCATCGTTGATAAAATCAACCAGGCCATTGATTCCTTCTTGATGAAAGAGGACTTCAAGACTGCATTGAGTGCTGAGGGCGCAGAATCAGCGGGTGGCAAGCCAGAGTATTTTGCAAACTTCATTCGTGAAGAACTCGAGCGCATGAAAATACTTGTGAAAAAAATCAACCTTCGCATGGATTGATGTACGTCATCCATCATTGCACCAACCTTTAACTTCATACTTTATGTCAGATTCTGTTCGCGATAATCCCTACACCAAAGAGCTTGCTCGATTTGTCTCAACGCTTCAAATTGAAGATGTTCCAAAGCACGTGATCTCTCGCATCAAGTTGTTGATGTTGGACTCATTGGGTTGTGCCTTGTATGGAGCGCACTTGCCTTGGAGTCAAATTTTATTGGAGACTTTGAAGTCCGTGGACTCTGGTCAAGGCGCGCTGGTTTGGGGAAGTCGAGAAAAGCTTTCCTTGCCACATGCCGCGCTGATCAACGGCACCTTGGTCCAAGGCTTTGAGCTCGATGATGTGCATCGCCAGGGCGTCATGCACGTTGGCGCAGTGGTGTTGCCAGCCTTGTTGGGCCTTGCTGAGAACAGACGCCAAATGAGTGGAGTGGATTTTTTGGTAAGCGCCGTTGCTGGCTACGAGGTGGGTCCTCGAGTTGGGATTTGTATGGGTGCAGAGCACATCGCTCAGGGCTGGCACTCTGGGGCGACGTTGGGCGTCTTCTCCGCTGCTGCGGGTGCTGCAAGGGGTTTGAAGTTGGATCCTCAAAGAACCGTGCATGCCTTGGGCGTTGCGGGCACGCAGGCGGCGGGTCTCATGGCCGCGCAGTATGGCTCCATGGTCAAGCGCATGCATGCAGGAAGATCTTCACAAAGTGGTCTGTATGGTGCACTTTTGGCGGAAAGAGGCTTTACCGGCATTGAGGCAGTTCTGGAGAGCGAGTATGGAGGTTTTTGTACGACCTTTTCTAGATCAACAGACCGCTTTAATTTGGCGGAACTGACCGCTGGCCTGGGTGAAGTTTGGCAAACCATGGGTGTGGCTTTGAAGTTTTATTCCTGCGTAGGCAGCAACCACACCAGTTTGGACGGCATACGTAATCTCCAAGCCCAAAGGCCCTTTGGCCCCGAAGACATCGATCACATCATGATCAGTGGCTCTCAGGTGACCATGGATCACGTGGGCTGGCCCTACAAGCCAGAGGGTTTGACGTCTGCGCAGTTGAATTTGCCGTATTGTGTGGCAACACTTTTACTTGACGGAGACTGCTTTGTGAACCAATTCACGCAAGAGTTGGTCGCAGACCCTCATCGCATGGCCTTGGCAGAAAAAGTGAAGGTTCAACACGATGAGCACATCACCTCTTTGGGCTCCAAGTTCAGGCACATGGTTCATGTGGAGGTTTTCTTAAAGGACGGAACGGTGTTGAAGGACACCGTTGAGTACCCAAGAGGGAGTGAACATAATTTTGCATCGGAAGCCGATGTGGTCAAGAAGTTTGAGCTGCTGGCTTCTCAAGCGCTTGAACGTCCACAAGTTGAACAATTGAGAGACGCGATGCTTGGCTTAGAAAAGCTGAGCGATGCTGGTCAAATTGTGGACTTGATGAAAGCGGTTTGATTTTTGCTTTGCAAACCCATCAGTTGTTGGCGTACTTTTTCTCAAGTTGATCAAATACATCCTTGTCGACCAAGGATTGACGCTCTTTGAACGTGGCCACCAGTCCGCTACTTTCGTCGAGTCGACCGCTGGTTTTGAGTTCACCCAAGGCCAGTTGCATGCCCTTGACAGCACCTTGCAAAGCAGCGTTGGCGTACAAGACCATTCCAAAACCCATATCACTGAATTCTTTGGCGTGCATATTGGGTGTTTTGCCACCAATCACCATGTTGATGATCTGAGGGCTTGAGAGTCTTTGCGGGATCGCTTTGATTTCTTCAACGGATTCGGGCGCTTCAACAAACAACACATCTGCACCAGCTTCCTCATAGGCCAGCGCACGCTCAATGGCAGACTCAAAGCCCTCTACTGCTCGTGCGTCAGTTCTGGCAATGATCAAGAAGTCTTGGTGTCGCCTTGCATCAACGGCCGCTTTGATTTTCCCCACCATGTCTGATTTCGAAATCACGCCTTTGTCGTTGAAATGGCCACATTTCTTGGGGTTGATTTGGTCTTCTAGTTGAATGGCATGCGCGCCTGCAGCCTCCAACACCTTGACCGTATGAAAGGTATTTAAAGCATTGCCAAAGCCTGTGTCTGCATCGACAATCAATGGCAGAGGCACGGCTTGCGAGATGGCTTGTGTGTGCGAAGCTAGGTCTGTGAGGTTGATAAAGCCCAAGTCAGGCATGGCGTAAAAAGTGTTGGTCAGGCCAGCGCCACTTAGATAAATCGCTTCGTATCCCAGCGCGTGAATGACTCGAGCGGCCAAAGCGTTGGCAGCACCGGGAACCACAAGACCATTTTTTTGTAGCAGTCGGGCTTTAAGTGTTGTTCCTAAATAGTGGCTCATTCTTCTGTCATTCCTGTGGTTTTAACGACGTTTTGCAATCTGGCACGCTCTTGCACAATGAATTGCTCAAAAGAGGCCCTGGTGCCTCCGATGGGCTCAATACCAACCGCCTTCAAGCGGTCTTGGATCTCTTTGTTTTTCATGCCCGCGTCAATGGCCGCGGACATTTGTTGAACGATAGGCTCTGGCGTACCTTTGGGTGCATGCAGACCTGCCCAATGCGCAATTTGAATGTCGGTGAAGCCTTGCTCCATTGCAGTTGGAATATCTGGATACATCGCCAAGCGATGGGTCCATGTGGTTGAGAGTGCACGCACTTTTCCGCTCTTGATGAAAGGCAGCACCACAATGCTGGCTTCGGAGGTGGCGTCGACTTGTCCACTGATAACGGCAGTCAATGACTCGGAGCCACTTTTGTAGGGAATGACGCGCAGTTTCGCATCGGCTTTGATGTTGAGGAGTTCCGCAACAAAGTGAGGCGTGCTGCCCGTCCCCGCAGTTGCAAAATTAAGTCCACCACTAGATTTGGATCGGCTGATAAAGTCTTTGATGTTTTGGTGGGGTGAGTTGGCCGGCACAATGATGACCGAGGGTGCCAAGGCGATCATGGCAACAGGCACCAAATCACTGTCTTTGTAGGGCATGGTTTTCTTGATCATGCTGTTGGAAATGATGCCCGCTGCACTGATCAAAAAGGTGTACCCGTCTGGCGAGCTCTTTGCAACATAGTCAGCACCAATGGTGGCGCCAGCACCAGGCTTGTTGTCAATGACAATGGCTTGGCTCAGCACCTTTGAAGCGCCTTCGGCAGCAGCCCTTGCAATCAAATCATTGGCTCCGCCTGGTGCGAAAGGCACGACAAATTTAATGGGCTTGGAGGGCCACACATCCGCAAAAGACAAGCTCATGCTCAGAGTCAGTAAAAGAGCAAAGGGATAGAAAAAAACGTTGCGTTGATGGAGTGTCATGGGTGTGTAAAAAAGTAGAAGGTCTTCAAGACTGGGATTTTAATCCTCTTTATCTTGGTGCGGGGACTTATCCTGGGCTGCACCCATTTCATGCGGTGACCAAAGTTCATCACCAGGCTCAGTTCTCTTTGACTCCTCAAGCAAAGTTCACGAAAACCCTAATGAAGCCGAAGCTCAGATCTATTAACCTTTGAGCATCTCGAGATGTTAAACCATCTGCTTTTTTTCGAACTGAACTCTTCCATAGGTCTGCATATGAAAACTGTACAAAAAAGATCATTTATTGCGTTGGCGGTGAGCGCTGGCCTGGGGCTTGGTATGCTGACGGGTAACTGTTTTTCGCAAGAAAAATACCCGCTCAAAACCGTGACCCTGATTGTGCCTCAAGCCGCGGGTGGTGCCAACGATGCCATTGCGCGAGTGATTGCTCAAAAATTATCAGAAGCAAGTGGGCAAACCTTTCTGGTGGACAACCGTCCGGGCGCTGGAGGCAATGTCGGGACAGCACTCAGTGCCAAGGCCAAAGCCGATGGCTACACCTTGCTGGTCAATGCCGACAGCGCCCAAGTGATCAATCCTGCCTTGTATCAAAAAACAGGTTTTGATCCGGTCAAGGACTTTGACCCGGTAGCACCATTGGCCAAAGCGGGTTACGTGTTGGTGGCCAACCCAAGTTTTGCGGCCAACAATGTGGCCGATTTGATCTCTCTTGCCAAAGCCAAGCCAGGTGACTATGCCATTGCTTCAGCAGGAAACGGTACCATGAATCACCTCATCATCGAAATGATTCAAAAGGCTGCCGATATCAAGTTGCAACACATCCCCTACAAAGGCGCTGCTGGTGCCGCAACCGACGTTGTTGGCGGACAAGTACCCCTATCGGTGCAAAGCATGCCTTCGTCCATTGCATTCATTCGAAGTGGCAAGCTCAAAGTGCTTGGGGTGGTGAATGAAAAGAGACTGGCCTCTTTACCCGACGCGCCAACCATTGGTGAAACCATCAAGGGCTTTGGTGCAACTCCATGGTATGGTATGTTCGCACCAGCTGGTACACCCAAGGCGGTCAACGCATGGCTACAAACGGAAATCTCTCGCGTATTGGACGACAACGACACCAAGGACAAACTCGCAACCGTCGGCTGCGAGCCCTTTAAAGGCAACTCTGAAGTCTTGGGTGCACTGGTAAGAGACGACTTGGTGCGCTGGGCCAAGATCGTCAAAGATTCTGGCGCCAAAGTAGACTGAGCTCAGAAAATTTTTCTTGTAAAAGCTCTAAAGGCCTAGTCCCTGGTCAATCCCACGAGTTTGACCATTTTGGTCATGAGTTCCTTGTCAGCCAAAAAAAGCTGATTGAACTCCTCTAGGCTCATGTTGGCAGGCTCAATGCCTTGAGTCATCAACCTGGATTTGGCTGGTTCGCTTGAGATGACTTTGTTGATGGCGACATTGAGTCGCTCCAAGATGGGTTTAGGGGTGGCCGCAGATGCCAGCAGCCCAAACCAAGATTCAAAGTAAAAATCTTTTAATCCAGACTCATGGAAGGTCGGGATCTGGGGTCTCAAAGTGGACCGCTTTTTGGCCGTGATGGCCAAGGCTCTGATGCGAGGGTCTGAGATGTAAACGCCAACTCCCGCGGTGGGGACAATCACCGCTTGGGCCCTGGCGGCCAAGACATCATTGGTCGCCTCTTGTGTGCCCTTGTAGGGGACGTGTGTGACATCAATGCCTGCTGTTTTACAGAAATAAGCCATTGCCAAATGGGTAGAACTGCCAATGCCAGCAGATCCGTAATTGAGCTCACCTGGGTGCTTTTTAGCAAACTGAATCAGCTCAGCCACATTGGTGAATGGCGTTTGTGTGTTTGAGAGCAAAACATAACTTTGTAAGCCGATATTGGCCACAGGTGCGAAATCTTTGATCGGGTCGTAAAAGGGCTTTGCTCCTAGAGCGGAAGTCACAAAGTGACTGGACGCAGCCATTAGAAGTGTTTTTCCATCGGGGGCCGAGTTGGCGACAAGAGACGTTCCAATGGCGCCACCCGCACCTTGATGACTTTCGATGATCCAGTTTTCTCCTAACTCGCGTGCCATTTCTTGGTACATGGCTCGAGCGGGTAGTTCTCTAGCGCCACCAGGTGCAAAGGGCACAATGATTTTGCCAATACTTTTGTTGTTTTGTGCAAATGTAGGCAGAGAAGTCAGCGCCAAAAACCAGCCGATGGCCTCTCTCCTGTCGAGTCGAACTTTTGAAGCGCAGGGTGATAGGGTCATGGTTTAAAAGTGCCTTAAAAAGGGTTGAGAAAAAGAGGGTGACTATCTGAAATGACTTGGATTCCAAAACAAATCATCGACCTGATAAAGTTCAGGAATGAGCCCTTGTTGATATGCATAAAGGATCAAGAGTTCAAGCGCTTTTTTGTTTTGATCAATACCAAAGGGGGTCAAATCTATGCTGCTGTGGTGCTTGGCGTCTGCGGTTTTTTTGCTTTCTTCAAGAAGTCGATAAACCTCATGAACGAGGGCAGGTTGTTCGTTGCAAAAACTGTTTTTGATGACCATCATGTGGTTGATGGGAACCATTCCATGGCGAAGTCCCCAGGCTTGAGCAGCTTCGTTGGGATCAGGTAAAACCGGTTGGAGTCTGTCGTCATTGGGCAAGTCGGTGCCAATGATCGCTGCGTCCAACTCTCCATGGAGCAACATGTCAACCATGTTTTGATCAGCGCGCGCTCTTTTAAATCCTTTGGGGTCTGGAAATTCAGCCAAATGACCGTGCTCAAAAGTCACCCATTGAATATCGCGCAAATTCACGCCATATTCATTGCTCAAAATTCCTCTGACCCAAGTGACCGTGGTTTGAGCATGGGCGCGAATACCAATCCTTTTCCCCTTGAGTTGAGCAACACCTAAAGCTCCGCGCTCACGGTTGTGGACCAAACAATGGTGCTGATAGCGGCCCGCACCAACAACGGCCGGCAACATCATCAAGGGCTTGTTATAAGCTTTGGCTTGAAGGGCCGTGACCAACGCGAGTTCAGCCACATCGAACTCAAGATCTCTCACCACACGTTTGAAGAACCGGTTAGGGACTGGGGCGTCAGTGAATTTAAAATCAATCTGGTCTGATGGAATCAAGCCTTCTTTAAGGGCCAAGGTATTGGGATAGGAGCCCAAAAGCGTGTTGAGGATGATTTTTTCTTGTGACATGTTTTAAACCCCTTGGATAAGCTTTAAATGTGGGTAAAGTTGGTGCGCGGTTTTTGAGAAAACCCATTCTTGCTCATCGAGGGGTACAAGCGCTGCGGCCTTCAAGGCCTCGGTCAAATGGTCTTTCAATGAGCCCGTGTTGGCTGGGAAATTTGATCCCCAAGCGATCCGCTTTGCGCCAAAAGTATCGACCACTTTTTTAAAGAAGCTTTGTGCATCAGACAAGCCAAGTGCTGAGTCTCTGACAATGTGGGTGGTCAGCTTGAAGTGAAGATGTTCAAATTTTGCCAATTCAAACAAACTGTTGGCACTCGCATAAGGCGGGCCATCTTGCATATCGGGTCTTGCAAAATGGTCTAAAAGTACAATGGCTTTTGGGAACCGAGTCAGTAAATTTTTTAACGATGGCAATCCATTGGATCTGATTTGAACGCAAACAGGAATTTGTTGGCTTGAGATGAGGTCCCAAAGTGCAAATGCTTTGGGGTCATCGAGTTTTTTTGTGTCGTCTTGAGCTGTATGGCCTGCGATAAAGAGTCTTAAGCCGCTCAAGCCTTTTTGGCTCCAAAGTTGAACTTGGTCAAGCGCAGCAGGGTCAAGAAAGTCCACTGAGAACACGCCCACAAAAGCCTCAGGGTGGTCTTTGGTGCCTTGAACAACGTAGCTGCTGTCGTGCCCATAGCAAGTGGAGGCTTGAACGAGGACGGACTTGCTCACCCCCGCGTCTTTCATGTGTTGAACCATCTGGTGGCTGTTGACAGGACGCTCCTTGGACCAATCAGATTGTTTGCCGCCCATGGGGTCGAGCACTGGAAATTGTTGGGGGTCATCGGAGATGATGTGGCAATGGGTATCAACAATATTTGAAATGGAATGTGACATAGCAGGGTCTGATGTTTGGGGGACTTTGAACCACTGAAATCAGTGGTTCAACAGGTGTTTGACGAACGCTTGTGCAGTTGAATCGGTTTTGAGATGTCCGCCAACATCGGGTGTGACCTGACCAGTTTGCATCAGATGCACAGCGGTTTGCTCCATCGCTTGAGCGGCCATCTTGAATTGTGCAAGTCCTCTTCTTTGGCCGTGCCACTCAAGCAGCATGGCAGCAGAAGTGATCTGTGACAAAGGGTTTGCAATGTTTTGACCCGCAATGTCAGGAGCAGAACCATGAGCTGCTTGGCCCATTGCGAATTGATCTCCAGCATTGAGAGTTCCCGCCAAGCCTAAGCTGCCAGAAAGTTCAGCGGTGAGGTCAGACAAAATATCACCAAACATGTTGGTGGTGACGATGACGTCAAATTTCTCAGGCGCTCTCACCGCATGGGCCATCATGGCGTCAACAATCAAATCATCGACCATGATGTCTGGGTAAGCTTTGGCTGTTTCACGGCAAATGTCAATGAACATGCCGTCGCCTATTTTCAAGACATTGGCTTTGTGCACAATGGTGACGTGTTTTTTTCTGTTTTTTGCAAGTTCAAATGCACTCTTTGCTATTCTCTCGCAGCACAGTCTTGTGATACGTCTAAGGGAGATGACCACATCAGGGGTGATGAGCATTTCACTACCACCTGATTCCACATTTCTGTCTGCATAGAACCCCTCGGTGTTTTCACGCAGAACAATCAAATCAAAATCATGGGTCGTTCTCTTGGCAATGCCTGGATACGTCTTGGCCGGTCGAATGTTGGCGTAGAGATCGAGTTTTTTTCGGAAAAACATCGATGGATTGATTTCACCTTTGGACTCGTCTTTGAAGTCGTAGGTGGCCATTGGGCCAAGCATCAAGCCGTCGCTGTTTTTAACCTTCTCAAGCAACTCTGGGGTGACGGTTGCGCCAACGGCTTTGAGGCTTTCGTGTCCGGCACTGGCTTGTTCCAAGTCCAATTCAAGTTTGAACTTTTTAGACACCGCGCTCAGCACCTCTTCGCAAGCGGCCATGGTCTCTGGTCCAATACCATCGCCAGGAATGACAATCATTTTCATTTTCATTTTTCCAAGTAAACTCTAAACAAATCCAGACAGAGTTTTTGAGTTTTTGATGGATTACCTAAGGCCTAGAGTTTACCGATTTATCGCTTTGAATTTGATTTTTTTAACTTTTAATGTTTTACTTTTTTTTACGTCATGAAAAATATATCTAGAAACGAACTGACCACCCTGACACAATCTGCTTTTGTTGCGCTGGGACTCAGTCCTGCTGATGCCAGCGATGTCGCCGACATCTTGGTGATGGCTGAGTTGTTTGGCTTGACAACCCATGGCGTTTCAAGGGTGGAGTCTTATGGCGAACGCTTGTTGCTTAAAGGGATCAACCCTAGGCCCAACATTGTGGTTGAGCAATGTGCTGCGGCTTTGTTCAAGGTGGATGGGGACAACGCCGTGGGCCCCTTGGTTGGAATGAAGTGTTTGAATGTTGCCATGCAAGCAGCCAAGCAACAGGGCGTTGCGGTGGTCTTGGCCAGAAACAGCAACCACTTTGGCCCCATCTCTCCCTATTCTTTTTTGGCTGCAGAGCAAGGTTTTGCCACCATCATTGGAAGCAACGCGACCACCACAATTGCGCCGTGGGGCGGAAGCGATGCAAGGCTTGGTAACAGTCCCTTGGGCTTTGGGGTGCCCAATCCCAAGGGCCCCCCTTTTTTGCTGGACATGGCCATGAGTGTGGTAGCAAGAGCGAAAATTCGAAACGCATTCAAAGCGGGACAGTCCATCCCTGAGACCTGGGCCACAGATGCCAAGGGCGTCCCGACAACCAGTCCCAAGGACGCTTTGGATGGCTTTTTGTTGCCCATTGGTGGGCACAAAGGCTATGGCATTGCGCTATGGGTGGACATGTTGGCTGGCTTGCTGAGCGGGGCGGCTTATCTGACGCATGTGAAATCTTGGCTCGATGAGCCAGACGTGCCTCAAAATTTAGGTCATTTCTTTGTTTTGATCAATGCTCAATTCTTAGGCAATGCAGAGTGGCTTTCTGAGCGGATGAACGATTTTGCGTCTATATTGCATGGTAGCGAGGCGGCGGACCCTCAAAAACCGGTGATGGTGCCTGGTGAAATCGAGTTGAAAAAGATGCAAGATTATTTGCAAGACGGCATTCCAATTGAGGACGATTTGCTATTGACACTAGAAAATTTCAGCCAAGGAAAATTTGTAAAATAGTCTTGAATGGGCTGTCCCTGTAGACGGTAATTCCTATGAGCGGGTGCAAGGGATGGTGTTGTAAGATGTTCTGTGTTGAGTAGAAGCAATCCATCCGCTCAACCTAAAAAAATGAAAAAGTGGCGACAAGAGGACCGATGCTTTGAAAATTTACATCATTGATGCGTTTCACCCCTCAGGTGTTGAATTGGCCAAATCCTTTGCTCAAGTGGTTGCCTGGCCTGACCCCAAAGTCAGTGCATGGCCTGAAGAGGCCGATGCGGTCATGGTTCGAATGACGCCGATCACCAAAGAGCTACTGAGCAGAGCCAAAAATGTAAAAATCATTTGTAAGCAGGGCGTTGGCTTAGATACGATAGATCTGTCTGCCGCAAAAGAGCGGGGCATCATTGTCAGTCGCACACCTGGCGTCAACAGTGAAGCTGTAGCGGAAATGGCTCTTGCCTTGTCTTTGACGGTGAGCCGTCGAACCTCTCGCTTTGATCGTCTTTTGCATGAGGGTGTTCCTATCGTGAGACCTGAGCATTTGGGCCTTGAAATGTTCGGTAAAACTGTCGGCGTGGTTGGCATGGGCAACATTGGGACACGTTTTGCCAAAAAATGGCGTTTTGCATTTGATGCTCAAATTTTGGCTTTTGACCCTTATGCTCCCGCCAATGCGTGGTCTGATTTTGAGCATGAGCGAGTGGCAAATTTAAAAGATTTGCTGCCTCGAGTTGATTTGCTGAGCTTGCATTTGCCACTCACACCCCAAAGTTACCATCTGATTGGCCTTCAGGAGCTCAAAATGATGAAGGCGCAATCGATCTTGATCAATGTCTCACGAGGTGGACTGATCGACGAAGAGGCGCTCTACCATGTCATGAGTGAGGGGCATTTGTTTGGTGCGGGTTTGGATGTGTTCGAACATGAGGAGCCGCCCAACAAAGACCACCCCTTGTTAAGATTGGACAATGTGGTGGTTTCCCCGCATGCTGCAGGTGGTACGGTTGAGACCCAGATTCGCAGTTCCATGTTGGTGGCGCAACAAGTCATTGATGTTTTATCGGGAAAGCCACCAGCCAACGTGGCCAATTAAGCAACCTGGAGTTTGAAGTTGAAAAATGAAATCACTGTTCACGGCGTGGTCCATCAGACACCTCAATTTGTGGTGCCTAAAAAATCATGTGATTGTCATACCCACGTGTTTGGACCGCATGATCAGTTTCCTTTATCCAAAGACAGAAAGTACACCCCGCCTGAGGCCTCCATTGAAAATCTCTTGGCCTTGCATGATCCATTGGGCTTGGAGCGGGTGGTCATCGTGCATCCTTCTCCCTATGGAAGCGACAACAGTTGCACACTTGATGCCATCCAACGCTTGGGAGAAAGAGCGCGTGGCGTTGTGGTGATTGACAAAGGCACCACGGAGGTGGAAATTCAAAAAATGCATGATCTTGGTGTTCGAGGGGTGCGCATCAATTTGGAGACGCAGGGTGTGGCCGATAAGAAGTATGCAACCAAAGAAATATCTTGGGTTTATGAAAAAATCAAAGACTTGGGTTGGCACATTCAACTCTTCACCCAATTGAAAGTCCTCAGCGATTTGGAGAGTGTTTTTAAACAATTTGACATCGAATTTGTGGTGGATCATTTTGGATTGATCAATCCAGCCTTGGGCATGTCGCAACCTTACCTGGACAGTGTCATCTCCATGATCAAATCAGGCAAGTTATGGATCAAATTATCTGCCCCCCATCGCATATCTTCAAAGCCTGATGGAGAGGACGTGACAGAGTTAGCCCGTGCACTGATCGAGGCCAACCCCTCAAGAGTGGTCTGGGGCAGCGATTGGCCTCACCCTGGGGGACAAATTGGACAACCCAGAAACATAGATAGGCCTGAAGCGTTCAATCCGATTGACGACGGCGCGGCTTTGAACCGGCTTTACAAATGGGTCAGTGACAAATGGATTTTGGAAAAGATATTGGTCCATAACCCAGAAAAACTCTATGAGTTTTGATGGGCTTTTTTCGGACATTGATAGCTTGGGCAGGCTCGATGCCTTGATTTTTCTGATAGATTGAATTCAATGAAAAAAATTCTTTTTAATGCCTTAAGGCATCTATGCATTCCCCTTTTGACGATTGGGGTGGCTTTTGCTCAAGACCTCTCACCCAAGGCCATCAGGATCATCGTGCCCTTTGCGCCTGGTGGCAGCAATGACATTGTGGGGCGCAGCATGGCCCAGCAGTTGAGCACCCGGCTCAAGCGCAACGTGTTCATTGAAAACAAGCCTGGTGCAGGTGGCTCCATGGGTGCAGATTTGGTGGCTCATGCTGAGCCAGACGGGTCCAACATCTTGCTGATCTCCTCGACCTTCACCATGAACGCTTCAATCATGAAGCTCAATTACGATCCTGTTCAATCTTTTGTTCCGATTGCGATGATGGGTCTTGGTCCCAGTGTCATTGCGGTGAGCAGTGCTCTGCCCATCAACACGATCAAGGAGTTTGTGGCTTATTCCAAAAAAAATCCTGGACAAATTTATTTTGGCTCTGCGGGGGTTGCAAGTTTTCAGCACTTTGCCATTGAGTTGTTCAAATTCAAGACTGGAGCGGACATCACCTTGGTTCATTACAAAGGGGGCGGCCCTGCCTTGGTGGACTTGGCTGCGGGTCATGTTCAGGTCGCCTTGGGCAGTTTGATACAAATGCAAAATTTTCTTCGTGCGGGCAAGATCAAACTCTTGGCCGTTGCCGGTCCAAAGCGGGTTGATTTGATCTCTCAGGTTCCCACGCTCAAAGAGTCGGGCATTGATTTGGAGGTCAACAATTGGTGGGGCTTGCTCGCACCTGCGGGCACACCTGCGGGCTTTGTAGACATGGTTCACAAAGAAGTCAATGCTTCACTGTCGTCGCCAGAGATGATCAAGCGATTTTCGGCTGAGGGCGCCGAGGCGTGGCCCATGAGCAGACAAGAGTTCGAGCGTTTGCTGGCCGATGATTCTGCAAAATGGGCGCAATTGGCCAAACAAACGGGCATCAAAGCGGAGTAAAAAAATGTCCATGAACCTTCATCCACTTCATGCTCAATTTGGTGTACAAATAACTGGTGTCGATCTCAAGCAACCCATCCATGACGCGTTGGCTAGCTCTCTTAGGCAGTGTTTGGCAGATCATGCTGTGTTGGTGTTTCCAAACCAAGGCTTGAATCCAGCTCAGTTTGAGGCTTTCGGGCAAGTTTTTGGCGATTTGATGCCACAACAATTTAAGCAGTACACACTGGATGATTTTCCGTTCATTGGATTTAATTCAACCAACGACTTGCCAAGAAAAAATGGCAAACTTCAAGTCAGAGGTGAAAATTACCATACGGATCACTCCAATGAGTTGTGTCCGCCAAGGGCAACTTCCTTGGTTGCCGTTCAAATTCCTTCAGTGGGCGGAGACACCCAGTTTGTTGATGTGAGGCAGGCCTATGATGATTTACCGCAAACGCTGAAGCAAAAAATCAAGGGCGTTCATTCTCTGCATGTGCTCCAAAGTTCGAGAAGTCCAAGAAGTTTCACCAAGTTAAGTGATGAAGAGCGCGCAAAAATTCCAAGTCATGCACAGCCTTTGGTGATTGAGCACCCTGTCAGTGGTCGAAGCGCACTTTATCTCAACACCGGTCGCATGGAGGGTTTGCTGGGCATGCCAGAGGAAGAAGCTTATGAGTTGATCAACCTGTTGTACGATCATTCGACCCAAAGTAAATACGAATACAGACATCGATGGCAAGTTGGTGATGTCGTGATTTGGGACAACCGTTCTGTCATGCACCAAGCCAATGCGGATTATGATCCGGAAGAATTCAGGTATCTTTATCGCTTGATGGTGAGTGGAGACGCTTTACTTGCCGCAAAATCTTAGCGTTTTCAACGCTTGAGACTAAGCGTCGTACCTTGGGAAATGGCTTTGATGGGATGAGGCTTCAAGCAGTCTGAGCATGGCATGCCATTCAAGCACCCCATAAGGACGTCGTGTTCCAGGCTGATAGAGGTGGGCTGTTTTTTCTAGGATGTCTTTTGAGGGCATGGTGAGTTCTGTCTTAGCGGCCATGGCGTCAACTTGTGCTCGACAAGACATCTCAAGTTGGTACATGGTGTTGAAGGCTTGTGGAGCGTCAGGGCCGCAGGTCAACAATCCATGGTTTCGTAAAACCATGGCGTTGTGCACACCTAGGTCAGCGACCAAACGGATTCGCTCATCCAAATCGATGGCAGGTCCTTCAAAATCATGGTAGCCCAAATGATTGACGAAACGAATGGAGGTTTGTGTCATGGGGAGCAGTCCGCAAGCCATGCTGGCCACTGACATGCCGGCTCTGGTGTGCGTATGGATGACGCAATTGACATCCTCACGGGCTTGATGGATGGCGCCGTGAATCACATAGCCCGACTTGTTGATGCCGTAATCGGTGTCTGGTTTGTACAAGATGTTGCCATCCAAATCAATTTTAACCAAGCTTGAGGCGGTGATCTCTTTGTAAAGCAGGCCGTAAAGATTGATCAACAAGTGTTCGGTACCTGGGATTTTTAAAGTGATGTGGTTGTAGATCAAATCTGTCATGTCGTATGCATCGATCAAGCGGTAGCAAGCGGCCAGTTGAACCCTCGCCTCCCATTCTTGGGGGCTGACTTCGTTTTTAAGAGATTTGAATTCGGTGCGGAAGTTGGAGGTGCTCATGATGAACCAGAAATAATTTCAGTTGAGGTAATATGGTCAAAGAATAATAGCTTAATTTTCTTTGCGCGACGCCCGCTTCATAGCAATAAGAGAAAATATTAGGGTTTCATGGCATGGTCTCTGTGCTTAAGCGGTGGTATGGTCTGTATCCATGACTTACGATCTCAACAACAAAGGGGCTTGCTTGGTATGATGCTGCGCCAAATGTTCTTTTTTTTGTTTTACTCTTTTTTATTTACTTTGACGATGAATTCAAACGCTCAAATTGCGCAATCCTTGGCCCCAAGTGGGAAGATCAAAGCATCGATTAATTTGGGCAATCCCATTTTGGCCAACAAAGACCCCAAGACTGGACAACCGGTGGGCGTTTCCGTGGATCTGGCCCACGCCTTGGCCAAAAAACTCGGTGTGGAGTTGGAGTTGGTGGTCTTTGATTCAGCGGGTGAATCGGTTCAAGCGGTGAAAGAGGAGAGAGCGGACTTTGGTTTTTTTGCCATTGATCCTGTGAGAGGTGAGGGCATTGCCTTTACCGACCCTTATGTGTTGATTGAGGGAAGTTATCTGGTCAGAAATGACTCTGCCATCCAAGCCAATGAGCAAGTCGATCGCAATGGCATTCGAGTCACGGTTGGTAAGGGCAGTGCATATGATTTGTATCTGACGCGGGAATTGAAGCATGCCAGCATCGTTCGCTCACCCACGTCGCCCACTGTTGTAGATTATTTTTTGGAGCAAAACATTGAAGTTGCTGCAGGGGTGAAACAGCAGTTGGAATTTGACCAAAAAAGGTTTTCTAATTTGCGACTTTTACCAGGCAGATTCATGGTCATTCAGCAAGCCATGGGTATTCCAAAGTCACGCTCAGTTCAAGCGCATCAGTACTTGATCGATTTCGTCAAAGAGATGAAGGCAAGCGGTATGGTCAGTCAATCTCTTGTGTCCCACAAGATAGAAGGGGCATCTGTGGCACCTTGATGGGCAGGTGAAGAGCAGGGGTCAGTTGTTTTTCAGTTGTTGGGCGATTTTCTTACCTAACTCAACCCCCCATTGGTCAAAGGGATTGATGGACCAAATGGCTGCCTGGGTAAATACTTTGTGTTCGTAAAGCGCCATCAATGCACCCAAGATGTTGGGTGACATTTCATCCAACCAAATGCTCGTACTTGGAGAGTTGCCCCTGAAGGTGCGATGTCCTGCAAGGACAGAAATTTGTTCATCGCTCAGGCCATCTTCTTTCAGCTCTTTTTCAGTGTCTTGAAGATTGCGACCCAGAGCCAGTGCTTTGGCTTGCGCTTTCATGTTCAGGACCAAACACTGATGATGTTCCAGAGTTGGGTCGATAGGACATGAGTCGGATTTGAGTCCAATGAAATCTATAGGGACCAAATGGCTGCCCTGATGCAACAGTTGAAAATAAGCATGTTGACCATCAATGCCCAACCCACCCCAAACAATAGGAGAAGTATGGACTTGCATGGGGTGTGTTTGAAGATCCACCCCTTTGCCATTGGACTCCATTTCCAATTGCTGTAAATAGGGCGTGAAGTGACTTAGTAAATAGGAATAGGGCGCAACGTTGTGGGTAGAGGCTTTGAGGAAATTGTTGTTCCAAATGCCAACAAGAGCCAGCAAAATCGGCAAATTTCTGTCCCAAGGCGTTTGGTAAAAATGTTCATCCATGGCCCGAGCTCCACTGAGCAGCTCTTTGAATCTTTTCTCACCTATGGCGATGGCAACAGGCAGCCCAATGGCCGACCAAACGGAGTATCTTCCACCCACCCAGTCCCAAAACTTGAACGTTTGCGAACTTTTAAAACCGCTTTCCAAGGCCAAGGCTGTGTTGGCAGTAACAGCGACGAGGTGTTGGCTCATTTTTTCAACTGGGCATCCATTTCTCTGAAGCCACTGTTTGGCAGAGGCGGCGAGTAAAAGGGTTTCTTGAGTTAAAAATGTTTTGCTTTGAACGATAAAGAGCGTGGAGCTGGCGTCAAGATCAGACAAAATTTTGAACAAGGCCCACGCATCCACGTTGGAGACAAAGTGCACTCTAGGCAAGCTTGTCGTGCCTGATTTTCCAACCCGTGGCTCTAAGTTCGATAAAGCTTGAACACACATTCTTGGGCCAAGGTCTGAACCCCCTATGCCAAGATTCACGACGTCTGTAAAGGCCTTACCGGTAAAGCCTTGAAGTTCTTGGTGGCGAAGTTGTTCAGCAAATCTGCAAAAACGATCCAATTCAAGGTTGACCTCTTGGGTGATGCTTTTGCTCCAAGAGACTTGAGACTCATCTAGATTTCTAAGCGCCGGGTGAAGTGCAGCGCGTTGTTCAGAGGTGTTGACCTCTTGTCCCTGGAAAAAAAGATTGATTTGCTGTTTGAGATTTGATTCTTCGGCAAGATGCAGCAGTGCATTCAATACATTCGAGTCAACTCTTTGGCAAGAGAAGTCCAACTCCAGCCCCAGCGCCTTGAAATTCAAGGCCTCTGAGCGTTTTTGATCTTTTAAAAGATCACGCAAATGCGGCATTTCACGGGCGCTTAAGCCTTGGAGTTCAATCCAAGACTTCAAAGAGTTGACCGAATGGGCGTGTTTCATGGAGTAAAGGATTGAACGATTCGATCTGACACTGAAGAGGGTCAGTCGGCTGAAATCTTTCTTTCACGAATGAGCTTGCCCCATTTCTTAGATTCGCTGTCAATGAAACGTGCCAGCTCCTCTCGGGTACCAGGCTCGGGGGTCAAACCATGTTTGATCAGTGCCTCTTTGACCTCGGGATTTTGAAGCACTTTGACGATCTCAAAGTTCCAGCGATCCAATATTTTAGGGTGCATATGGGCAGATGCAACAAAGGCATACCAATTCACGGCGTTGAAGCCTTTGAAGCCAGACTCCGCAACAGTGGGCAAGCTTGGCAGGGTTGTGCTCCTGGACAAACCTGTTGTGGCCAAGGGTATGACTTTGCCTGCTTCAATATAGGGCCCTGCAGAGGAGGGGGTGGAGAAGTAGGCAGATACTCGCCCGCCCAGCAAATCAGTCAAAGCTGGCGCACCCCCCTTGTAGGGGATGTGCAAGATATCAATATTGGCTTCTTGGTTGAAAAGCTCACCTGCAAGGTGGGAGGCTGAGCCTGCCCCCGTGGAGGCGTAATTGAGAACACCGGGTTTGGATTTGGCCAAGGCAATGTATTGAGCCAAGCTTGTCACGCCCAAGCTGGGACTGACCACCAAGACGTTCGGAAAAAGAAGGCCCATGGTCAATGGGGCAATGTCCTTTTGCACGTCATAGCCGACTTTCATCATGTGGGGTGCTATGGCCAATGGGCCAATAGAGCCCAGCAAAATAACAGATCCATCGGGTTCTGACTTGGCAATGATTTGGTGGGCTATGTTGCCACCAGCACCAGCCTTGTTGTCAATCAAAACGGTTTGCCCTAAATTCTCCGACAACTTCTTTGCAATCAGTCTTGCGGCGGTGTCGGATGCTCCCCCAGCTGCAAAGCCAACGATCATGGTGATGGGCTTGTTGGTGGGGATGTCTTGGGCGAAGCTTGAGACAAAGACAGCGCTCAGAAAGAGAGCGAGTGCCCAATTCCAAGAGCATGTGTTGAACCTTGATGTTGGCAAATTCAGCGGTACGCTTAAAGTCATGATGAAACCTCTTTAATCTTCTTTGAGTATCAACCGACTAGGTTGTCTTTTTTCAACTGCAAAACGCACCAGTGCCGCACCTCGGTAAATACCGTGTGCAAATTTACCATAGGGCAGAGTTAAAAACAAAGCCATGATGGAGCCCAAATGAAGGGCCAATAGAAGCGGCATCGCGGCGGTCTTTCCAGCCAGCCACAAAAGTAGACCCGTCGAGGATGTGAGGATCAGTAGGGCAATGAAGCCCAAGTCCATGGGCTTTTGTTTGGCGTCTCCGTGGTCCTTGTGCCTGCTTAAATTGAGCTTGGCCAAAGCGATGGAACCAATCAACAAAGACACGCCACCTACAACGCCAAGCAGCTTGGGTAGGCTGCTCAAATCGTAGGGCGCAAACAGACCAAAGCCATAATGATAGATGGTAGCAACTGATGTCGATGCAAAGCACAGCATGAAACCGTAGAAGGTGAGGTGATGCGCTCGTCGTTTGGCCAAGGTAAAGGCGTCGTCTTCATTGTTACAGCCCTCCCCATGTCCGCCATCCAAGTATTTCAAGGTCAGCATATTTTGAGTGGCCTCAAGAGTTGCTGGAGTGGAGGCGCCCACTCCACCGGTGACCGGTGCTATTTTAGATAAAAAGGTAAAGAGACCGATGCCCAGGGCGATCACGTCAAAGATGAAGATCGGTGCAAATAAATTGACCATGGCGTTGTGGCCGAGGATGTCATAAAAGCCCAGAACCTTGGTGCCGTCGAACACAGATGAGTTTTGCTTCATCATGATCAATGCAACAAAAAACGCCAACGACAAGGTCAAGCAAATGGCAATCCAAAGACCGTTGTGTTGGTACCATTTACCCATTGACTTGGGCCAGGCATATGTTTGGTAGGTCTCAAGCCTCACCTTGGCCATGCTTTGCGGAATGTTGACCTGAAAGTCATGTGGATCTGCATATTGACAGGCGTGAAGGCAAGCGCCACAACTGTGGCATAAATTGGCCATGTAATGAATGTCATTTTGTTCAAAGCTCAAGCGCCTCGTCATCGCAGGAAACACCGCACAAAAACTTTCACAATACCGACAAGCATTGCATATTTGCAATTGTCTAGCAACCTCAGCCTCATTGGGGCTGAGAACAACTTCACCTAATGCCGTTGCTTTCGCTTCTTGAACCAACTCATTGAGCGCTTTCATAGTTAAGATTCCTCGCTGACAGTGTTTTCAATCGATCGGTTCATGCTCAATTCGCTTTCTGGTCCAGAGCCGTTGGTGTTCGAGGGTGATGCACTCAATACAAATTGGGCAGCTTGGTGTCCTGCAATCCGACCATATGCCGTGCCAATGGTCATCCCCACGCCAGCGGTGTATCCTTTACCCAGGACATTGCCTGCCATGATTTCGCCTGCTGCAAATAAATTGGGACTGGGTTGGTCGCTGAAATAAACAGCAGCCGTTTGATCTGTTTTAAGTCCTAGGTAAGTGAACGTGATCCCTGGCTTAACAGGATATGCATAAAAAGGGGCCTGAGTAATTGGAATGGCCCAGTGGCTTTTGACAGGGCTCACTCCTTCAGTATGGCAGTCATCTAAAACAGTGTGGTTGAAAGTGCCAACCCGACATGCTTGGTTGTATTCGTTCATGGTTTGCATAAATGTGCTTTGATCCAGTCCGATCAAGTCGGCCAATTCCTCAAGCGTATTGGCTTTCGTGCCCACAAACACGGGAGGCATAAAGCGGCCTACGGCTTTTGAATCGGTTATTGAGTAAGCAATTTGTCCGGGTTGCAATGCCACCAATCGACCCCAAATGGCATAACGTTTTGGCCAAAAGTCTTCTCCCTCATCGTAAAAGCGTTTGGCAAATTTATTGACCACAACACCCAAGGAGACGCAATCTATACGAGTACAAATACCGCCGTCATAGAGTGGAGCCCTGGCATCAATGGCGACCATGTGTGCTTGGGTAGGGTCCCCAATGATGTCGGCCCCTTGGTCTTTTAGCCGGTCGATCATGGTACCCTGGTTAAATCTTGAGCCACGGATGAGGAAGTTGTCCGCAGGCCACTCTCCCCATTGGTTTTGTCCCCAGGCTTGCCTGAGCTTGTCGATGTTGGACTCAAAGCCCCCGCATGCTAAAACACAACTTTTAGCAAATATTGTTTCTAACGTTTTCGATCCATCACTTTGTAGATGGGAGACAGTAGCACTCTTGAAGACACCGTCTTTGACATCGATGTCGATAGCAGTGGCGTTGTAATCAACTTGAATGCCTAAATTTTTCGCGCTTCTAAAGTAAGCGTTGATCAAGGCTTTACCGCCTCCCATGAAAAAGGCATTGGTTCTAGCTGTGTGAAGAGCGCCAGAGAGTGAGGGTTGAAAACGAACGCCGTGTTTTTCCATCCAAGGGCGACACGTTGAGGAGTCTCGAATCGCAATTCGCGCCATTTCTTCGTTGGTTTGTCCGCCAGTGACTTTGAGCAAGTCTTGCCAAAATTCTTCTTCTGGATAGGACTCAACCAACACATCTTGCGGTTCATCGTGCATGCATCTTAGATTTCGGGTGTGCATGGAGTTTCCACCACGCCAATTTTTGGGTGATGATTCCAATAGCCTGACTGAGCAACCGGCTTCCTTGGCCATCAATGCTGCACACAAGGCAGCATTTCCTCCGCCTATAACCAGTACGTCAACAGATGTTTGATTTGACAATGATGTCTCCTGTTTTTTAGTTTGCGAAGAACCTAAGGTCTAGCAAATCTTGAAAGATAAAGAAGGGTGCCGAGCGACTTATTTCAAAATCAACACATTTTAAAATAAGCGAGGTGGATGGACTTATCCGTGTGAAGACAGGGCTTTTTGTTTCCAGAGCGCCCATGGGCGATCAAGATGGACATCAGCCATGGCAGAGGTTGCCAAAGCTTCTGCGTCGGTTAAAAAATCAACGGTGCCAATTTTCATCGATTCAAGTTGAAGTTTTGCATTGACTTCGGTGTAGATGGCTCTGTAGACGACTTGTTTGATTGAGGTGCCAACCGCAACACTGCCATGACCGCGCATGAGGGCCACAGTGGCAGAACCCAGAATGTTGGCCAGAGATTTGCCAAGTTTTTGAGAATTGATCAACAAGTCAGACGTCTCGCCCGCGGTATGGCGAATTTCGTAGATGGGTGTTTGAGAGCCTAGGAAACCACTCATATGGCATATCGGGCGCAAGCGCTGCGAGGTCACACCAAAAGGAATGACCGACGCAGAGTGGGAGTGGACGACTGAATTGACGTCTGGGCGCGCTCGAAATATTTCGCTGTGTATGAAACGCTCGACATAGGATTTTCTATTTTGAGGGTCATGGATGACTCCATCAAAGTCGCATTCCAAAATGTCTTGGGCGGTGACCAAGCCTGGTGCCATGCTTTTTGCAATGAAGAAGCGGTTCTCTTGGCTGGGGTGACGAACACTGATATGACCAAAACCATCCACAACGCCTTCGTTGTAGAGTATTTTGTTTGCTATCACCAAGTCTTCAATGAGGGCGTCTATTTCATGTGACATAGGATAAATTTCTAAAGACTCAAAAGTTCAATCATAACTTCTAAGCGACCTTAAAGTTTTAGACCTTAGGCCAAAGGACTCAGGAGGTCCAAGGTGCGTCTGCCTTTTTGGACGCAGAACAAAAAATCAGTCACCCCAAGACCAAGGAATGTCAGTGCCAAATTGCCTGGTCTCAATTTTGCTTATAGTTCATTGTTGCCATGCTAAAAAACGGCAGATTTTGTCAATTGAGTTAAAAATATTGAACTTATGTATTAATATTGGATTAATATTTAGGTCATTTTGCTTTAGTAAAGTTTTGTTCTGTCGATCAATGATTGGGGAAAACTGTCGGTTTGCATGGCTTTTTTAAGCAATGTGTCAATACTTTGTCGTTTTAGAGGTGTCTTTGTTTGCATCAATGTGATTGAAATGTTTAAAAATAAAAAATTAATGAGGCTGATGATTTCTCTTGCCATCACGTTGTTGATGGCAAGCGGATATCTATTCAGCTTGCAATTGATGAACACATCTCAAGAGCAAGAGCCGTCTGAAGAGGTAGAGCAAGAAGTTCAAGTCGCAAATGTTTCTGGGAAAGAAAGCAGCAAGTCAGATGAAGAGGCGTCTTCCTCGCTTGAGTCGAAGGTCAAAATTCTTGGTCCTGGCTCAGACAGGCGCCTAGAGACGGCTCAAGAGACAAAAAATGAAGTTAAAAGTCAAGCCAAGCTGGACAAGCGCTCAGTTGACTCAAGTCCTAAAACTGAACAAAAACAGGAGGTAAAAATGGCCTCGCCAATTGAAGATCAAGTCAAGGAAGAACTGAAATTAGAAACACCAAGTGAAGTGGCGGGTGTAGACTCATCAAAAAAATATCGACCCAGAATCATCGGGCGATGTAAGGTGTTGTTTGATAGGTTCAACAAGGTGGAACTGCAACCCAATCAGTACCACGCATTTGCATACAGTTTTGATGGTAAGAGTGGATACTGTGCTGATTCTGGGACGCAAGCTTCTATGAAGTTGGCCAAAGAAATCGCCTTGTCTGATTGTGAAAAAAACAAAGCGTCGGCAGAAAGTTATGCCCCTTGCTTTATTTACTCAATTGAAAAGTAGATGGAGGTCTCAGCATGAACTGTGATAAGTGTGGTAAACCCAATTCCCCTCAGGCCAAATTTTGTGGCAAGTGTGGCTTTGGCTTCAAGGCCTTGGTCTCTGAGAGCGCGATCGTGGAGAATGAGTTGTCTGAGCGCGCCGACTCCTCAAGTGAACGTGCTTTGCAGCGAAGTCTTGAAGAGAGCATAGAGATCAAAGGCACCTCATCCATGGAGTCGAATCTTCGTGATGCCATCGCGACGCCTGCCACAGATATCGCTTTTGAAGCCAGCGACAAAGCCATTTCAGATTTCAATCATTCAGCGGGTGATTTGAAGTCGTTGATCAACTCACAATTTAACAACAATTACTCGAATCAAACTGCCATCAAAAAATATTTGGATGCGCATACTGAGCAATTGAAAGCCATTACTTTTCAGCTAGAAAATATTAAAAACTTTCAAGCTACGATCAATTATGAGTTGATCATCAATGAGATCAATGACAAGTACAAAGCCATTGTTCAAAGGATGGAGGATCGAGATGCTGGCATTTTGAGCGATCCCACTCAAAGCTTGGGATCCCTGCTAGATGATGTAGACGAAAAAACTCATTTTTTGTTTGAAAAAATCAATTCTCTTTTGATTTCACACAACCATCAATTGATGAACAATTTTGAATCCATCTTGCAAAATGTTCATCACCAAAATGACAGCACTTTCACTCTGTTAGAAGGTCAATTTAATCACCAAAACAGCGAAATACAGGCTGCATTGAACCAGTCCTTTGAAAACTTTGAAACCAAGGCGATTCAAGAAAACATCAATATTGAGGCCAGATTATTGGACTTGGTCAATGAGATCAAGCAGCAGTCCAAAGACGCAGATCATGAAATTTTGGAGCGTCTCAACACTTTGGAAGAGTTGGTGGGCGCCTCTGGGGTTTCACCTTCAGCTGAGGCGGGCTCAATCAACGTGGATGTCATTTCAAAGCAAATGAAATCCCTAGCGTTGACAAGCCATGAGAAATTAGCCAATTTAATTTCCAGCAGTCACACGAACTTAGGCATTGAACTCGCAAGCGATCTCAATGAAATGATTGATGAGCGGATGAAATCTCTCAAGTTGGACTTGGATAAGTCTTTGACTGAAATAAAGAAAGACAAGACACTGACCAAAGAAATGTTCAAGTCGGTCGTGACCCCCAGTGAATTTAATCCTGATGGATCTGATGGTTGGATAACATTTCTGACCGGTTTGTTGAGTGGTTGCGCGGTGGTCTTGGCAAGTTTGGCCATTTATAACTTTGTCTCCCACTCCTCGGAAGTGCAGGTTGAAAAAGCTCCTAAAGCGGCTGTTTCGAAGTCTCACAAACGCGAATAAAAGAGCGAAGAATCCCTATGTCACTCAAGCCCTGCTTTTCATGCGGTTTTGAAAACCCCATTGAACATTTGTTCTGCGAGAACTGTGGCGTGAGCTTGTCCGACTCGATCATTGCACCGGTGTATATCAACACCCTCAAGCATGATAGCCAGTTGATCAGTTTGAATGTTTTTTATCGCCGGGTTTGGTACTGGTTTTTGATGATCGTTGCCTCATCATTGACGTATTGGTATTTTCCAGACATCAACGTCACGTATTGGACCGCTGGTGTAGGCTTGTTCATTTCCTTTTTGGTACCCTATCGATACGACAGCATCATTCGACAGCCTATTCCAACGGAGATTTTGTCTAAAAATATCATTGCCTATGGCCCCTCTTACAAAAGAGGTTGCTTTCTTTTTTCCTCTGGGTTGATTTATTTTTTGGATGATGGATTTTTTTACAAATCCTATTCCATCAAAGGCGATACTTATTTTCTATTTATCGAAAAATCCAGCATCGACTTCATCACTTCTCACGATCGATTGCCGATTGGTCGTTCCTCTTCCAAAATGTCCATTCACACCAAATCTGGAGCCGTTCACCAATTCAATCTGTATCAAAGAGAGTTGTGGTTGTTGACGTTCTACCAATTTGGTTTGAAGGTTTTTGCTGGCAACATGAGTTTCCAAATCCCTAAGCAAGCTGCTGGGGAGTCCTAGAAAGCCAGGCTCGTCAAAAACCCTAATAAACAGAAAACCAGGTTGGTAAAATACCTATATTAATCAATGACTTATACGGGTAAAATAGAACGTGTAATAAATCATGTAATACCTAATTTTGTTGCATTATGTAGCAAACTGGTTTTTTGCCCCAGTTTCACTCATTCCAAAGTGAAAAATCAATTGGACCGGAGTTGATTTCACTTCGGCTCGCCAGCTGTCACAGGTAATTCACTGAATTAAATTTCCGGCGATCACTTCAGTTGGTCCATCGGACGTGGAAAATTGATGAGATAAGAAGGTTTTGAGGGGGGGGCAACCCATCATTTTCAAAGAAATAGAGCATAAAAGGCCTATATTTAGTTATAAAGTATTATCAATTATTTTAATTTCTACTTTTCTTTATTTTTAATTCTTTTTTGTAAACCACATGGGAGATTGGTGCGTTATTTAGTCATCCTATGAGGTATCAGTATGAAAAAGCCATCATTTTTAGCCCAATCCACACTTGCTGTTATGGAAAGAGGCTGTCATTATGTGAGTTCTGAGAAAACCAACATCAAAGAAACATTTGATCGAATCAGAGCTGAAATGGCTCAAGAGGCAGAGCAAAAAAGCCGTCCTGTTGCGAGAATTTATTCCGGGTTTAGGGCCATCAAGGCTTAATTTTCTTTGGCAAGCGGGTTTTGACAGACGTCACTGCCTTGTTTTTTATAGCACGTGCAGATGAGCACATAGCTTTTGACCTTGTCCTTGCTCAGATTTTTGATGCTTCCTTGCTTGATTTGAGAGCTTGCAATGTAGAGTTTGGGAACCAAGGATGCAGGTGTTGGACTTGAACTGTTTTGAAACGTCACACTCAAGCCTTTGCAATTGATTGGAAACTTCAACGTGTTTTTGATCCGAACTAAAAACGTCTGAGCGTCGTCCTTAGGCCACCCAGTTTGAAGCTCCAAGCGTCCCATGTCATAAGAGCTCAATTGAACCTCGTTGAATTGGCTTAGGGTGCTTGAAAGGGATTGGCCAAAAGCGCAACCGCTCCAAGCCCCTATGATCAACATCCTCCATAAGAAGCACTTAAAATCAAACCCAAAGGTGTGTTTGCATTGGATGTAAAACTTGTTCATGGCCGGTCATAGACTTAAATTTTTCGACCAACAAATTTTATTACGCCTTATTTATATCCCCTTTTGAGCAAAGCCCATTTAAATTCTTGGTCTTTTTAAGTCACAATTGTCACATAAGCGAAACCCCCTATTGGAAGTTAGCAGGGCTTTAAGATGACTACATTTTGGTTTAGATGACAATGGCCATGACTCAGCTCAATACTGAACGTTTTTCTCGTTTCGTTGTGTTGTTTTCCCAATTGCTTGGCGCGCAGCCACGGGAGTCCTTGTTGTTGACCCAAGGCAAGGAGTTGCTCACAGAGCTGGTTCGTTTTGATGATTGGTTGGATCCCGCTTTTTGCCAAGCCGACTCTCAAAGGTATCAACAATATCTCTTGCATTTGGATCCCGCCGAGCGTTTTAGTGTTGTGAGCTTTGTTTGGGGTCCAGGTCAGTCAACGCCAATTCACGACCACACCGTTTGGGGCTTGGTAGGTATGCTGCGCGGTTCAGAAATGTGCCAGCCTTATTCAAAAATGTCTGATGGAAGATGGGCTGCAGCTGGTCTTCAATTGGAAATGTTGCCTGGAGATGTGGAGGTGATCAATCCTAAACTAGGCGATGTTCACCGTGTTTGGAATGCCTCTAGGGATCAAGTCTCCATCAGCATCCATGTCTATGGCGGCAATATTGGAACGGTACAAAGAAGCGTTTATACCCCAGAGGGGGGAAGACAACTTTTTGTCTCTGGCTACAGTCCTGTGCCTTTGAGCTTTGATCAAAGGATGTCACAGGGGGCTTCCCTTAAGCCTCTTGCGCGTGGGTTTGCACCTGATCCTGATGGGGGTGGTGTTGCCTCTCAGAGCTCGCCACAGCAACCAGTGATCAAGTCATGGATGGCCAAATCGGCCGCCGAGCAAATCACTCAACTCGCACCCATTAAAAACGCGCAAAGCCAATTCAAGCCCGCACCCGCTATTGCGCCCATTTCTCCAACCAACACCACCTCTCCTTTGGATGAAGTACTCAAAAAGAAAATCAACTTAGAGCCGCAGTCCAAATTGTCACACATTGAACACGGCTCAACGACAGCCAAGTCGCCATCTGTTCTTGGTATTGCGCGTGTCCAGGCTCCTCAAAGCGAGCGTTTTGTTGAGCCCCCACAAAAAGTTCTGACCGAGCCACAACGGCCCATCCTGAAAGATCAGGTCAACAGTGCTTTACAAGCCTCACAGGTGCTATACGGCACGTCAACGGCACCTCAAGTTCAACTCAGCCCAGAGGTTTCTCAGAGCGACAAGATAGACACTGTCGATCAACGCTTTATTTCAAGTGAATGGGTAAGGGCAAGGTTACTGAGTCGGCAAGAATTGGCTTTGATTGATGTTCGCGAGGAAGATCCATTTGCCAAGGCGCATCCTTTGTTTGCTGCCAATTTTCCCCTGTCTTCCATTGAAGTGAATGCATATCGAAGAATTCCAAGGCGAAGTACACCTATTGTGGTTTATGACAACCAGGAAGGCTTGGCCGAGAGAGCGGTTGAAATTTTAAAATCCATGGGTTATGAGTTTGTCAGGGAGTTGCGCGGTGGACTCAAAGGTTGGATGGAGTCCGCAGGAGAGGTCTTTCAAGACGTGAACGTACCCAGCAAATCTTTTGGTGAGTTGGTGCAAGTTAAAAAACAAACACCCAAGGTCAGTGCTCAGCAGTTGAAGGCCTGGATCGATCAAAATGCAGATGTGGTGGTGCTGGATGCAAGACGTTTTGATGAGTACCAAACCATGTCCATACCCACAGGTGTGAGTGTGCCGGGTGGAGAGTTGGTTTTGCGAGCCAGGGCCATGGCGCCCAATGCAACCACCCGTATCGTGGTCAATTGTGCAGGTCGAACCAGAAGCATCATTGGTGCTCAATCTTTGGTCAACGCGGGCTTGCCCAACCCCGTTTGTGCACTTGAAAATGGCACCATCGGTTGGGCTTTGGCTGGCCAGGCCTTGGTCTCAGGAAGCACAGAGCAATTCAAACCGGTCACTGAGGAGGACTTGTCGAAATCGAAACTGTCGGCACTTTCAGTGGCCATTCGCACGGGCGTCAAACGCATTGATCGAGATGAGCTGTCAGCCATGCAACAAGACCCCTTGAACACCACTTATTTATTTGACGTGCGCACACAAGAGGAGTACTTGGCCGGACATTTGCCAAGGGCCATTCACGCGCCAGGCGGCCAATTGGTCCAAGAGACCGATCATTTTGCTCCGGTACGTGGGGCAAGGTTGGTGGTCTATGACACGGATGGAGTGAGAGCGCACATGACCGCCTCTTGGTTGGCTCAAATGGGGTGGAAGACATTTGTCGTCAAGGACTTGAGAGCCAGTGATTTGCTCCAGCGGACTGTCGAAGTCGAAATGCCAAAGGTTCCTCAGATTTTCAATGAAGTCAAGCCAAGTGTATTGAAAGAGTGGTTGAGCAATCGATCCAATTTGACCTTGGTGATTGATGTGGGCTCAAGCGGAGAATACGTCAAGGCACATATTCCTGGAGCCTGGTGGATTTTGCGCTCACAAATGAAAGAAGACTTTCAAAGAGTTCACAAAGCCAATCGCTATGTGGTGACCTCTCAAAATGGCAGCGCCGCGCAATATGCTGCACACACTTTGAAATCCTGCGTCAAGCCCAATGTGGATGTGTTGGTTCTAGAAGGAGGCACGCAAGCTTGGATCAGCGAGGGCTTTTCAACCCAGCAAGGGGACTCTTATTTGGCCAGTCCGAAGATCGATCGCTATCAACGTCCCTACGAGGGAACGCACAACAGCCAGGCTGCAATGCAAGCCTATCTAGACTGGGAGTTTGGGCTGGTCGATCAGTTGGCTAGAGATGGGACCCACGGCTTCAATGTCATTTAGCACTGCATTGCAGACCAGTTGAAAACTGAGTTGGGGCCCATCGGCAGTTTGTTGATGGTCAAGGGCTTGAGTTTGAATCGATTCTGGCTCTCAAATTGATGGCTCTCAAAGCTAGGTTGTCCAGCCAAACAAAGTTCGATGGCCTTTTGCAATGTCATCTCTGAGAGAAAACGCTCACTGATGCGTTGAAATTCTAAGAACAAAGCCTGCTGGCAAATAGCCTGGCCAGATGATGTCTCTGCTTGAGTTTTGGTGCTTGTATCTTCAAGTTCGAAAATCTGAGCCACATCCCAAAGCGTTATCTCAGAAAGAGGGCGAGAGATGGAGTAACCGCCCCCTGGCCCTTTAAAGGATTGAATAAGTTTGGCGGATTTCAGGCCTGCAAATATTTGCTCAAGGCATGAAATTGAAAGCTTTAAATGCCCGCAGATTTTTTGCAAACTCACAGGCCCTTTGGATTGTAAAAATCCCAGCCATACCACTGCGTTGATCGCGTTGATGGATTTTTTTGATAGCATTTAAAACTCTTTTGTTGAGTGGATTTATGTATATTATGAACTACTTTGAGTAGATTTAATCCTAGATTCATCAGTTTACATGCTTAAAATACAACTTAATTTATTTTTACCTACTCAAAATCTATTCATTGGGTCGATTCAAATCATTTCTGGACCAAGCGTTGGCTCGGTGCAACTTGTGGTCAATGTGCGCTTGATCTGGGGCATTTATGGGTGTGAGGGTGAAACCGTCATGGCTGGTCATGGCGCAACTATATAATTTCTTAGTGACACCTCTGCAAGGCCATGCCCAAGTCAGGCATGGAGCATGAAGGCTGTTAGGTCCCTTTGACGGTGCAAATGACGTCAAGTGCAGCAGTTAAGTTCAATTCATGGCATCTGTATGTTTGTTAAACCAAGAATTTTGGCGTTTGACACCTTTGGGACTGTCGTGGATTGGCACGGCAGCATCGTTGAAGAAGTGGGTGAGATGTTTCCGGCGCTTGACGCGGATGCCTTTGCTAAAGCATGGAGAGCGCAATACCACCCGATGATGCAAAAGGTGATGAGACAAGAGTTGCCTTGGACCAAAATTGATGACTTGCACAGAACCATCCTGAATCAAATTTTGGATGATTTTGGAGTCGCTCATTTGAACGAGCCGCAGAGGCATCATTTGAATTTGGTCTGGCACAGGCTCAGACCTTGGCCCGATTCGGTTGTAGGCCTGAAAAAATTAAAGTCCCATTTCGTCATTGCACCCTTGTCAAATGGCAATTTCAGTTTGCTCACCAACATGGCCAAGCGTGCCAATTTGCCTTGGGATTGCATCTTGAGCGCAGAACTTTTTAAAGCTTACAAGCCAGACCCAAAAACTTATTTAGGTGTGGTTGATCTCTTTGAGGTCAAACCCATTGAAGTGATGATGGTGGCAGCGCATGCAAGTGATCTGCATGCGGCCAAGTCTTGTGGACTTCAAACAGCCTTTGTCCACCGCCCTCTTGAATGGGGCCTGAACCCAGAAGAACCAGTTTTGATGCATGACGAGTTTGACCTCAGTTGCTCAAGCATTGAGGAATTGGCCACCAAGCTCGGTTGCTAGAGCATTTGAACCCAATGCACATGCGCTGCGAATCGATCCAGTTTGATCGCTTGCCTTTAGTCAGCAAGGCTTAAGACAAAAAACCAACTCAATGGTTGAGCCATTTCACAATGGGCTCCCATTGTTCTAAGTCTCTAGAGACTCTTTTGGGGGACATGTCGAAAAGGCTTAACCCATGGGCTGCCATTTGAACGTAGTACTGCGTGTCTCGAATGAATCCGACAACAGGAATTTCCAATGCATCCATGAACTCTTTGAGCTTACCAGCAGCAATGGTCCTCTCATCGACTCGCATTCCAACGATACCGATGGTGATTCTTTTAATTTTTTTGTAAGAGTTGAGTTCATTCAAGAACTCTCTAGAAGCAAAGATGTCAAAAATGCTGGGTTGAATAGGGATCAGTATTTTGTCAGAGATGTTCAAAACTTCTTTGAGTCTCCAACCATGAAGGCCCGCAGGTGTGTCAATCACGGCATGCTCAACGTCCTTAGGAGGAGGAAGGATGCTGTCGAAATTGGTGCGCCAACTCTCAATTCTAGAAATATTGCTGGGGCGCAATCCCAACCACAGTTGAGACGATTGTTGTCGGTCAATATCACCCAAGACGACTCTATGGCCATGCGTAGCAAAGTAGCCAGCAATATGGGTTGCAATCGTGGATTTACCCACACCACCTTTGATGTTCGCGACAGCCACAACACTCATGACAAGGGTTCCTAGTTATAAAAGTAACAAGTTTTCATCATAAAGCATGACCAATAAATTTTAAATTACCTTGGCTGTAAACTATGGTGAATAAAATACGCTCATCGAAAAATAAAGGGTTTTCCTAGGGGGAACTTTGGTCTTTTAAGTATCAAAATTCATCCAACTTACACACAACATTTGTTCCTCTAGAAATGCCTTGATGGTATGATCTTTACCATACATTAACCTAAAAGTTAACTTGTCTGTTTGTAAAAGTACCATAATGAATGATGTTCAAAAGGAGATCATTTTGAAAAAAAATATCAGTTTAAAAGTATGGATGAGTTTGATGCCTTTCACAGCATTGGCTAACGGTGCGTATGAACAAGCACGTGTGATCTCAAGCACGCCAGTTGTTCAACAAGTCAACGTCCCACAACAAAACTGCCAAAACGTTCCTGTGCTCGTGCAAGAGCCCAAATCTGGTGCCGGTGCCGTCATGGGGGCCATTGCCGGCGGCGTCATTGGCAATGCCATCGGTCAAGGCGGGGGTAATGCTGCGGCGACGGCGATTGGCATGATGGGAGGCGCTATTTTGGGGGATAAAGTGGAGTCCAATTCTGGCACTCTCCAAAACTCACAGCAATGCGCCACAAGCTACTCGGTGCAAAGCCGAGTTACGCATTACAACGTTGTTTATGAATATGCTGGTAAACAGTACAACGTGGCCATGCCTACGGATCCCGGTCAGAGCTTGACCATTCAGTTGACGCCAGCTGTGGCCAATTCGGCGCCCGTTCAAACCAATGAAACTCAAGTCGCCCTCCAGCAGGTCTACGCACAGCCTGTTTATGCCGCTCAACCGGTCTATATCAACTCCTACCCCTACCCCTATCCCAACTACGGTTATCCGCTGGCCATTGGTGCAGGACTAGGGTACTACTGGAGAGGTGGTGGTGGGTACCACCGTGGTGGTCGTTGGAGGTGAGCGAGGCCTCAGATGAACCTCAAAGCCCTTGATTTAAGTTTTGGATCAAGGGCTTTTTTGGTTTAAACCACCTAAACAGGCCGCTCGTTGGGCCTGGTCGTTCATCAGTTGACTTGAAGTTTGGACTGGTACTCGGCAAAGGACTCCTGCCAGCCAAATGAAACTGGTGGGTGTTCTAAATTTTGTGTTGGCCACAGATGCAGATGCAAAAACTTAAGGAGGTGGATGCTTAAAAAGATGGGCAAGATCAGTCCTTACTTGCCCAAATGGACTCCATTTCTTTTCTGATTTTATAGGCTTGTGTGGTTTTATCAATGTCCACATCATCCCATGTAAGGTGCTGGCCTTTGGATACTGGACGTATCAATTTAACCTGTTGTGCCAAGCCAAGAGGTAACCCACCGATTTCTTCTGAAGTTCTTGCGGGCAGCAATTTGCCCCAAACCGTATACCCACCCTCACCATCAAGCAATTCGCCAGGTTTTAAATCTTTTTTAGCAGTTGCTACCACATCTGCATTCCATTGAGTAGCAACGCCAGTTGGCTCCCCCCTTAAAGCAACGCTTGCCACACTCATTCCCACTTCAAGGCCAATTAAATGCCAACGCTTGTAAAGCGTAAAGTACCTTCCGCTGGGGTCGGTATGAGCATCATATTCCTCAAAACAATTTTTAATGTAGTCATTTTCTGCTTCAATAGTGACCCATACACCCATACGTATGTCATGTGAGATGGGTTTACCATCTTTTTGCAAGCTGGATATGACCTCAACCATCCCTTTTCTTTCCAGTAAACCCCCTTCACTTATGGGTCTAGTCACAAATGGAATTTCCTCAATGCTAGCTGGGGGATAAAGTAAGCCATTGCTCGGAACGCTCAGTCCAGTTGCATTGGAAACAGCCGTTGATTCTATGGAGGGCTTAGAGCCATCTAGGAAGCTATTGAACATTTTGGGATTTAGTCCACCGCGCTTTGCTTGCTCAGGGGTCAATCCATACAAAGCCCAAACTGTCTCAGGTGTGGACTCACAAAAATGAGGTAGCCACTTATGGCCCCGTCCAGCAGCGACAACCGGAAATCCACAAGTTCGTGCCCAATCCACCAGGTCACAAATCATGGCCGGTTGATCGCCGTAGGCAAGAGAGTAAATTACTCCAGCTGCGCGAGCTCGAGAAGCCAACAATGGTCCACAAAAAGCATCGGCCTCGACGGTGACATTGACGACATGTTTTTTTTGTTTAAAAGCCTCAAGGATATGATCGACTGCATGCAAAGGAGAGCCAGTGCATTCGACAATGAGGTCAATTGCAGGATGGCTGACTAGTTTTCGCCAATCATCACCCACATGGGTGCTGCCGTTTTTAACCGCGTCTTCTAAAGAAGCGGCGTCTATCCTCTCTTTGGACCACCCTACAAGCTCTAAGTTAGCCTTTGCATGTCCTGGCGAAAGATCAGCCACGCCCACCAAATGAACGCCAGGCGTTTTTGGAATTTGCGATAGGTACATCGTTCCAAATTTACCTGCACCGATAAGACCAATTCTTATGGGATTTTTATCTTGGGCTCTTCTTTGTAGTCTGGAGTATAGGCTCATGTGATACTCTTGTGTTCAACATCATTTGTTACCAATGCGCTTTGAGGCATGCCATTTTTCCAAGGCAAGTCAATTTCATAGTCCTTTAAAAGGCAGTCATTGGGTAAGCAAATAATTGGAGTGAAGTCTCGGTGAGCGATATATTCAGGTCGTTTGAAGCGTCTGATGTGATTAGAGACAGCACATAGACTCAAATAGACACTTACCCTGTTCCAAGGTGATAAGTTGCTGCCTGAAGCGTGAACCAAACAGCTGTGAAACAAGATCATAGATCCAGCAGGACCGATAGGACTTACAATCCCACCGTTTTTATTGCCCGATCTGCTAACCAATTGACTGACCGCATCATTGTCCAAGGTCCACAATGGGTAACTGGTGGTCGTCAAGTCGTGCTTGGCGTTGATGACTCCTTTTTTATGACTACCCGGTATGAACATGAGAGGCCCATTAAAAGCATTGACATCATCTAAAAAAATGGCCACATTCATTGCACGTTCAGTTGGCATTTGATCGTCGTTGAGCCAAGTTCCAAAGTCTTGATGCCATTGCCAAACATCGCCCTCAAAGGCCATTTTCCCGTTGATCTTGAATTGATGCATGTACAACTTTTCACCTAAAAGTTCCTCTACTGGCTGAACCATTCGAGGATGGCGGGCTAGTTTTCCGAATGGTGTGCTGTACATATGTGCAGCAAAATTTGTACGCACAGCACGACTTCCCCTTTCTCGGATGTTGTAGGCCTCCTCCCGATCGTAGAGCTCTGGTACTGCGATGTTTAAAGTTTGAATTTCCTGTGGAGTAAACAAACTTGGGAAAAATAAATAGCCATCTTTCTCAAATTGCTGAATTTGGCTTTGAGTTAGTTTCATTCGATTCCTTTGCTTAATTGTTGCTCGGGTAAGATCTTATGTAATTACTTTGATTTTATCGTATTCAAAATGGTTACCTTATAGACATGGATTAACTGTATTTTTTTTCCTATTTAACTTTGCCAGCTAAACTAATTTTTCATATTTTTAAAAAAACTTAAGCGCTTAAACTTCAGTTGTGCACCTTGAGTTCTTCAAAAGAGGCCCAATAGCTCGTGTCATTTTTATCCATTTCCTTTGAAACTTGATGAACTTTCTTTCGCCCTAGGCCAATTGAACGGCCCCTTGTTTGGATAAGACGTTCACTTTCGCTTGCGCAATTCTTTCTTGCTCTGTCTGATAGGCCATAGTATCCCTGTCTTGCTTGATTTCGGCAAAACCAGCTGACTTGAAGGGTGTGTACAAGAGGCTCGCGCGACTTGGCATGGGCTTTGGCGCACCCAAAGTCTGGTCTGGGCCGCTCAATGAGCTGAGTTGAGCCAAGTGATCATCGCTGGATCTAAAAAGCTTTCTGGGCAAGAAGTCCCTATATCCGTGAGGCAAGGATTTACAAGTTCTTATTTTTTTGCAACCAAGGGGAAACCCTCCTTATCATTTCGACAATAAAGCATAAAAATCAAAGTTCGTTATTTTCGTCTCAGACCAATTCCTTGGAGATTCACCTCATGACAGACATTAAAAAAAGTTCAGGTCGCCGCAATATCCTTAAAACTGCTGCGGTCGCTGCTGGCGCAATGACAGCACCCATGATCTCACGCGCTCAAACCGTGTCTTTGCGATTTCAGAGCACTTGGCCAGCAAAGGACATCTTTCACGAATACGCCAATGACTTTGCGACAAAAGTCAATAACATGGCTAGTGGCCGACTTAAAATTGAAGTCTTGCCTGCTGGTGCAGTAGTCCCACCGTTTCAACTCTTGGATGCCGTCAACAAAGGAACTCTTGACGGGGGTCATGGCGTTTTGGCCTATCACTACGGTAAGAGCTCTGCTTTGGCACTTTGGGGATCTGGCCCTGCATTTGGCATGGATCCCAATATGGTTTTGTCTTGGCACCAATACGGTGGTGGCAAACAATTGCTAGAAGATCTCTACAAATCTCTCAATATTGACGTTCAGTCCTTTATATATGGACCTATGCCAACTCAACCACTTGGTTGGTTTAAAAAGCCAATTGCCAAAGTGTCTGACCTTAAGGGTTTGAAATACCGAACCGTTGGATTGGCTGTTGATATTTTCACTGAACTAGGTGCTGCTGTGAACCCACTTCCTGGCGGTGAAATCGTTCCTGCATTGGATCGTGGCTTAATTGATGCGGCTGAATTCAACAATGCCAGCTCGGATCGTGTTCTAGGCTTTCCAGATGTGGTTAAAAACTGCATGCTTCAAAGTTTCCACCAAAGTGGTGAGCAGTTCGAGATTTTGTTCAATAAGAGTAAATTTGATGCTCTCCCTGCTGAACTTAAATCAGTCATTGAATATGCCGTTCAAGCGTCCTCTGCTGAGATGAGTTGGAAAGCGATTGATCGCAATTCCAAAGACTACGCAGAAATGAAAAAACAAGGCATCAAATTCTACAAAACACCCGATGCCATTCTCAATGCGCAACTTGATGCCTGGGACAAAGTGGTGGCTAAGAAATCTGCAGAAAATGCATTCTTCAAAAAAGTCATGGACTCTCAGCGCGAGTTTGCCGGACGCACATGTCAATGGCAAAACGACTATATGGTCGATTTTAAAATTGCTTACAATCGTTATTTTGGCAAGCCCGCCCCAAAGAAGGCTTAATCCTTGATTTAAGTTCTGAACCTATTCGGCTTGTCCGAATGGGTTTTTTTATTTTTAGACGCATCTTATGAATACACGCTCAATGCTACTCTTGGTAGATAGAATCAGTACTTTGGTTGGTAAAGCATTTTCTTGGCTGATTATTGCCTTGATGTTGATGGTGGTGGTTGAAGTCTTTAAGCGCTATGCATTGAACTCACCTACTGCGTGGATTTTTGACGCAAGCAACATGCTATATGGCACGCTTTTTATGATGTGTGGTGCGTATACATTGAGTCAAAATGGGCATGTTCGTGGGGACTTTTTTTACGGCAGTGCCTCTGCACGTACGCAAGCTTCGCTGGACGTTGTGCTCTATATTTTGTTTTTTATACCAGGACTGATCGCCTTGACTTGGGCTGGATGGAGTTACGCCAGTGATTCGTGGTTAATTCGGGAGCACACCTTTAACGCTGACCCCCTGCCGCTATATCCTTTTAAGGCAATCATTCCATTGGCTGGTTTCATCGTGCTGATGCAAGGCGTGGCAGAAATTGTTCGCTGCGTGATCTGCATAAAAACTGGTCAATGGCCTGAGCGTTTGAAAGACGCCAATGAAATTGATGTGGTTGAGCAACAACTTAGCAACAGCATTTATGTGGATGAAAGTGCTAAAAAAGATGCCATAGCACGTGCAAAAACCATTGATGAAGAAGCCCATCAACGCGGTTCCTTAGCGTCGTCTCAAGGAGGGAGCAAACGATGAGCGATCCAGCACTCGGCCTGACCATGTTGGCACTCATCGTGGTTGTCATCATGATGGGTTTTCCGACCGCATTTACCCTGATGGGTTTGGGCATGGCGTTTGGTTTTACTGCCTTTTACGACCCAAGCCAGCCTTGGTTAGACAACAAAATCTTCAACTTGATGGTACAACGCACTTTTGGAGCAATGACCAACGACACTTTGCTGTCCATTCCGCTCTTTGTGCTGATGGGCTATGTGATGGAGCGAGGAGCGTTGGTCGACAAGATGTTCCACAGCGTACAGCTGGCTTTTCGTCGATTGCCGGGCTCATTGGCTGTTGCTACGCTTGTGATTTGCACCTTTTGGGGCATTGCCAGTGGCTTGGTCGGTGCAGTCGTGGTGTTGATGGGTGTCATTGCAATGCGTCCGATGCTAAACGCCGGTTATGACACACGCTTGGCAGCGGGCGTTATTACCGCAGGGGGTACCCTTGGGATATTGATTCCCCCCTCAGTGATGATCATTGTGTATGCGGCAGTTGCTGGTCAATCGGTGGTCAAGCTCTATGCGGCCGCGATGTTCCCAGGATTTTTCTTGGCTTTTTTATATTTGGTTTATGTGATTGGATGGGTCTTGATTGATCCAAAAATTGCACCTAAATTACCTGAAGAAAAACTCAAAGCTCCAATTTCACCTTGGTTGCAACAATTCACGAAACTTTACTCTGATCGAATTCTGCCTAGTTTATTTCATGCCATTTTTCGACCCCAACGCGCGCTAAAAATTCAGACCGCTGAATTTCGTGTAACGTGGTGGCTGTTATTTAAAAGTTTGATGATGAGCTTTGTGCCATTGCTCACCGTTTTGGTCATCCTTTCTTCAGCCTGGTGGTTTGTGGTGATTCACTCGCAAGCTGAAAACAACGCCGCCGATGCAATCAAAGCAACGGTCTCACAAACCGCTCAAGCTGGTGGTGACTTGACTCCAATTGAGGTTTCTCAGAAAACTCTTTCTGAACCCACTCCTTCCAACACCGGTGTTCAAGAGCCTCCTGGTTCCGAGCCCACGTCATTCAACGGTGGTGTTCAAGAACCTCCGGGTTCTGAGTCCGTCAAGTCCTCTGCTTCGACGCAAGATGTACAACTGCCCCCAGGGGCTGAGACTGAGAATCAGACCCAAAAAGCATCAGCCGCAGATGAAAATACGCCCCTACAAGCTTTGGGAGATGGCGACACATCTGAGGCTCCTCGAACAGAAGCTGTCCCTGAGAACTTTTATCTGGGCTTTTACATAAGCGGCTTTTTACTTGCGATGTTATTGATTTGGTACTACAAAGGCTTTGATGCTGAGCAGTTTGAGATCTTGGACATGCTTGTGAAGTCAGTCATGCCTCTAGGTATTTTGACTGTGGTTGTCCTTGGCGTCATCTTGCTGGGTATCACAACTGCTACGGAATCGGCTGCAGTAGGTGCTGCCGGCGCTTTCTTGATGGCCTGGTCATCTGGTTCTCTGAACTTAAAGCGCACTCAAGAAGCCGTCTTTTTAACTGCCAAAACCACTTCCATGGTGTGTTGGTTATTTGTTGGATCCGCACTTTTCTCGGCCGTGTTTGCTATTTTGGGTGGTCAGCGTTTGGTTGAGGAGTGGGTGTTGGCATTGAACTTGTCACCTATTCAGTTCTTGCTTTTGTCTCAAGCCATCATATTTATCCTGGGTTGGCCGTTGGAATGGACTGAAATTATTGTGATTTTTGTACCCATTTTCTTGCCCATGTTGGCTCATTTCCAGGTTGATCCCATCCTCTGGGCCGTACTGGTATTTGTAAATCTCCAAGCCGCATTCCTCTCACCTCCTGTGGCCATGTCGGCATTTTATTTAAAAGGTGTTTCTCCACCTCATGTGACCATCAATCAAATTTTCGCAGGCATGATGCCCTATATGCTGATTGTTATTTTGTGCATGGTCTTGATGTACATCTGGCCAGGTTTGACTTTGTGGTTGCCTAGATATTTGTATGGGGGCTGACGTCAAAGGTTGAGCCTCAAACTTGACTTTTTTTGCCGTTAAAGACTCAGGCGCTGTTTGAACCCATGGGACATGACCCATGGGGCGTGAGGCTTTTAATCGGTCTTTTCTGGCTCCGGCCAACCAAGAAGCTTAAAGGCATTTCCAAAGTAAATTCGCCTGGCATCTTCTGGCGCCAAGTTCAAGGTCTCAATAGAGCGAATCCCCTCTCGAATGAACATGGGCCCCTCTTCTGGATCAAAGGGGCAGTCACTGGCAAAGACAACATGCTCAGAGCCAAAGAAATCTAGTCCACATTGGAGAGCAGAGGAGGAGCCACCTAAAACCGTATCACCATAGAACATCTTGAAATATTCCATGGGCTTTTTCTTTAAATCCTTGAGCACTTGGGCCTCTGAGCCATCAGCACTTCTCGATCCCAATTGGGCCCAAAGTGTCTCCGCTCGCCCAGAAAAATAAGGCAACATCCCACCACAATGATGGGTGATGAGTTTAAGGTCTGGTAATTTATCAAATAAACCTGAAAACACCATTCTGGACATGGCGACACTTGTCTCGAAGGGCCAGCCCAAGACCTGCCAAATTTCGTACTTGGATTTGTCCTCTGTCTCGTAATCTGCCTTGGTTGCGGGTCGTGTGGGGTGCATCCAAACAGGAAGGTGGTGCTCATTGGTGATGCGCTCAAAAATTGGAAAAATATCTGGATGGTCCAATGCGCGCCCATTGGCATGAGAGAGCACCTGAACCCCTTTCGCGCCCAAATGATGAATCGCATGGTCCATTTCTTCCAAGGCTGCTTGGGTGTTGTTCATGGGCAAGGAGGCCACGAACGTAGGGAACTGCTCGGGCCATTTTTGACAAATTTCAGCCATGCCCTCATTAGCAACTCTTGCAAAATGGGGGGATTCTTCAGGCCCACCTAGCATCTCAGGAGAGGGGACTGCCAAGGAGATGATCTGTTTGACATCCGGCCATGCTTTCAGCATCTCGACTCTGGCGGGCATGTCCCAAAGCATCCTAAGGTTGCTCATGCGCTTGATCATGCCCGCTTCACGACCATGTTTTTTGACCAATTCGACATACGATGGGGGCATGACGTGGTTGTAAATGTCTATTTTTGGCGTTTTCAATTTAAGATCCTTGAGGTTTGTTGGACCCATGAGCGTCCACTTTTAAGAATCCAACATCATCTCATGGCTCAGATCGAGTACAAACCCTTATATACCCTAATTCCCACCTTAAAGCGCGCCATAATTGTGGGCTTTTCTTTTGCATAGAATTCTGCTTCATAAGAGTCGCAAGGTCTAAAAAGCTCGAAAATTTTCTTATCCAACCCATAGAGTCGCCACCTCAAAATGTTTAATAGCCCTCAAGAATTGACCGCCTTTGTTCTGAAGCAAATGGAGCGTACAGAAGACGCTAGGACCAGAGAAATTTTCACCCAACTGGTGACACATCTGCATGCGTTCATCAAAGCGTCCAAACTCACGGAGGCTGAGTTCCACATGGCGTGCACCTTGATTGCCAAACTCGGACAACAAAGCAATCCATCGCACAATGAAGTGACCTTGATGGCTGGATCCTTGGGCGTTTCAGCGCTTGTGTGTTTGCAAAACAATGGACAAGGTGGCACACAACCCACCACCGCCAATTTAATGGGCCCCTTTTGGAGAGACGACTCGCCCATCACGCCAAGCGGGGGGTCTCTTTTACGCTCCAAGACCGCAGGAGATAGAGTTTGGGTCAACGCCTATGTCAAAGACTTCAACGAAAAGCCCATCGCTGATGCGCGTGTTGATGTCTGGCACTCTTCAAACGAAGGGCTTTATGAAAACCAAGACACCAAGCAAGCTGAGATGAACTTGAGGGGAAGATTCATCACCGATGAAAACGGTCATTTTCAGTTTGAGACCATCAAACCCTCAGGGTATCCGATACCCATTAACGGGTTGGTGGGAGATTTATTAAAGCAACTCGGACGCCACAATATGCGGCCAGCCCACTTGCATTTTTTGGTCTTTAAGGATGGACTCAAAACGCAGTTCTCACAGGTCTACTCTAACGATGATCCGTATTTAGAGACCGATGTTCAGTTTGGTGTGACCCATGCGTTGGTGGGGCAATATGTTCGCCACCTGAAAGAACCCTTTCCCACCGATCAGGAGATAGGGGATTGGTGGAGTTTGGATTTCACGTTTAAAGTTGAACCAGGGCATTCTTATTTACCCAAGCCACCCATCACCCAAAAGCGTTCGTCATCCTAAGAGGTGCTTGTGAGTCTTTGCAGCACCTGATGCCCAAGCCCCTGGTACTTAAGCCCTTGAGTCTTTTAGGGGGTATTTCACTTGGGTGAGATTAGCATCGATAATACGGCCATGCCAAGTCAAGTGTTTGTGCCCCCATCGATCATTCTTTGCACCATCAATGCAAAATACATCCATGCCTCTTTAGGTCTTCGGTACCTGTTGGCCAACATGTCTCGTCATGGCAGCGAGAGTTTGTCTCGTGCCACAGCCCTCATGGAATTCACCTTGTCTCGAAAGACGCGAGACATGGTCGATGAACTGCTGACAACGCTTGGAGAGCAGCAAGAAGGTTCCACGCAGGTGATTGGTTTTGGGGTCTATATTTGGAACGTGGTCCAAACCACTGAGCTCGTGCGTGAACTTAAAGCACGTCGCCCAAGCCTCAAGGTGGTTCTTGGAGGGCCTGAGGTGAGTCATGAGTGTGACGATCAAGAAATCGTTCGCTTGGCTGACCATGTGATCACGGGTTGGGGCGATGTGAGCTTTCCCAAACTTTGCTTGGGCCTGATCCATGGCCCCAAGCCACTGATGAAAATCATTCAGGGTGAGCAGCCCGCTTTGGATCAAATTGAATTGCCTTATCAGCACTACAACGATGATGATCTTGCTCACCGCGTGCTTTACGTTGAGGCGTCTCGTGGGTGTCCTTTCAAATGCGAGTTTTGTTTGAGTTCGCTTGACAAGACAGCCTGGGCGTTTGAGCTCGAACCCTTTCTTCATGAAATCAGCGCACTTTACAAAAGAGGCGCTCGGAATTTTAAATTTGTGGATCGAACTTTCAACTTAAAAATTGATGCATCCATACAGATCCTCCAGTTTTTTTTAGACCGATTGGCTGAAAATCCCAGTGAAACGCTGTTTGTTCACTTTGAGGTGATTCCAGATCATTTGCCCGACCGGCTCAAACAGTTGATTGCGCAGTTTCCTGCAGGGGTTTTGCAGTTTGAGGTGGGCATTCAATCCTTTAACGAGGATGTGCAAAAATTGATCTCCCGTCGCCAAGACAATGACCAGACGGTGGCCAATTTGCAATGGTTGTTGGCGTCATCCAATGCGCATTTGCATACCGATTTGATTTTTGGACTACCCGGTGAAACTTTGGAGAGTTTTGCTGATGGCTTTGATCGGCTTTTGGCCATTGGGCCGCAAGAGATCCAGTTGGGTATCTTGAAGCGTTTGCGCGGAACGCCTTTGTCGCGTCATACAGAAAAATTTGCTATGGTCTATGACTTGTTGCCTCCTTATGTGGTGCGTCAAACCCATGCGCTGGATGCCAAGACCTTAGAGCGCTTTACGCGGATGGCAAAGTTTTGGGATTTGGTGGCCAATTCGGGGCGGTTCAAAAAAACCCTTCCTTTGATATTGGCGCATCGAGCGCCCAGTTGCTCTTCTTTTGAGTCCTTCATTCAATTCTCTGATGCGCTGTGGAGCAGGTTTGGCAAAAGCTTTGGTCTAAGCCCGGAGGAGTTGGTAGACGCTGTGTTTGATCACTTGACGCACACGTGCGGTTTTGCTGAAAAGCAAGTTCGTGATTCATTGTTGGTCGATTATTTAGCCAGTGGCGCACGGGGTCGGCCCAATTGTTTGGCCAAAGCACGTTTGCCACGAAGAGGCTACCTTGCCAAGTTGGGGAAAACCGAGGTTCCACCTCGGTTGGTGCAACCCTTGCGTGAACGGCAAGACCGTCATGGCCAAGGCACCTTGGAGACGCCAAAACCTGTGGACGCGTAGCTTGGCGTCGACTCAAAACACCTTGTCAACTTGGTGCGTCTTGGACCTCCATGCATACGGCATACATGACACAGCGATTGTGTCCATCGGATGAAGCCCAGAACTCAGTGAGCCCCTGACTGTGCATTGACGCTTGAATCGGTGGCTGATCTTGAGTTGAGACCTTGCACGGGCCCAGTCATCTTGGAAGGTCTTTGGGCAAACCAAATGAGCCCAATCAGTGTCAAGAAAATCCAACCTGAGGCCAAGAAAATATCATCTGCGGCCCGTGTGTAGGCTTGTTGATCAATCAAGCGATTGATCTGTATCAAAATTTGTGTGGGGGTGAGGCCCAGTTGCGTGAGCGTTTGATTGGCTTGTACAAGAGCTTGAGCGTTGGCATTCAGGGGTTCAACCAAGTGGGCGTGGTGCAGCGCTGCACGTTGTTCCCAAAGTGTGGTTGCAATGGATGTCCCCATGGCGCCAAAAGTGATCCTTACAAAATTTGACAGCCCCGCCGCCGCCGGGATTCTTTCGGGCGGCAAGCCAGCCAAGGTAACGGTTGTGAGTGGTATGAAAAACAAAGCGAGCGCAGCACCTTGAATCAAGGTGGGGATCAAAATGATCTCAAAGGTAGACTGTGTGCTGAAATTGGCTCTCATCCAAAGCACCAGTGCAAAGAGGACAAACGCAATCGTCGCCATGATCCTTGGGTCCCATACGTTGACCTTTTTGCCTACCAAGGGGGTGAGCAAGATGGCAAAAAAGCCAACTGGTGCCAAGGCCATGCCAGCCGTCGTTGCGGTGTAGCCCATCCATTGTTGAAGCCAAAGGGGCAAGATGACCAAGTTGCCGAAAAAGAGACCGTAAGCGATCGACAAAGACAAACAACCAAAAATAAAGTTCGGTCTGGCAAACAGTTTCAGGTCAACGACGGGGTGCTCATCGGTCAACTCCCACACCAAGAAAACCACAAAAGAGACAAGCGCCAAGACACCTAAAATCACAATCGTACTTGAATTGAACCAATCCAGCTCCTTGCCTTTGTCCAGCATCAATTGAAGCGAGCCCACCCAAATGACCAGCAAGCTTAAACCCACGGTGTCAATCGGACGCTTTTGAATTTGCGTCTCGCGTTTGCGGTAGATGATCCAGGTCAAAGCCGCAGCAATCACACCGACGGGCACATTGATATAAAAGATCCACGGCCAACTGAAGTTGTCGGTGATCCATCCGCCTAACAACGGACCTACAACAGGTGCCACCAAGGTGGTCATGCCCCATAAGGCCAAGGCCATCCCGGCTTTGGCTTTGGAGTAACTGCTGAGCAACAGGGTTTGAGACAAGGGAATCATCGGGCCAGCCACCAAGCCCTGGAAGACACGGAAAACAACCAGCGCTTCAATGGAGGATGCAAAGCCACATAAAAACGAAGTCAGCATGAACAGCAAAATGCTCAAGGTAAACAGACGAACGGCTCCAAAGCGCTGAGTGAGCCAGCCAGTCAGTGGTACTGAAATCGCATTGGCCACACCAAAACTTGTGATCACCCATGTTCCCTGGCTGGGGCTCACACCGAGGTCTCCGGAAATGCCTGGGATCGAGACATTCGCAATCGAGGAGTCCAACACATTCATGAAGGTTGCCAAGGACAAGCAAAGCGTGCCTAGCAAGAGCTCCACGCCTTTCAGTGGTTCAATGGGTTGGGGTGCGCTTGACGTTGAACTGGAGGTCATGTCTGTGTCCAATGTGTCATTTGGACACAGCGTTGCTTTTGATGATGCTTTGGATCAGCTCATTGCTTTGCTTGGATTGGCTCTCAAAAGCCTGTGTGCTCAATCCTTCATCGGTTCTGGGCAATTGCGCAATGAAGTCGCCTGACTTGTCAGCGGTTCTCACGCTCACATCCATGGACAAACCAATTCGCAAAGGGTTGAGCTTCAACTCTTTGGGGTCCAAGCTGATTCGCACAGGAACGCGTTGGACAATTTTGATCCAATTGCCTGTCGCATTTTGAGCGGGCAAAAGAGAAAAAGCAGCGCCCGTTCCACTACCTAAGCCTGAGACCTTGCCGTGGTACACCACATTGGAGCCATAAACATCCGCTGTGAGCTCTACGTCTTGACCCATTCGGATGTTGCGCAACTGCACTTCCTTGAAGTTGGCCTCTACCCAGAGTTGATCCAGGTTCACCAAGGTCATCAGCGCAGTTCCTGGCGCAACACGTTGACCCAATTGAACAAAACGCTTGGCCACATGGCCCTCGATGGGGGAGACCAGCTGACTTCGTTGAGCGGCCAAGGCGGCCTCGCTCAATTTGCTAGCTGCTTTTTTGATGCTTGGGTGGTCATAGATGCTGGCGCTTTGCGTGAGCGTTCGGTTGGCCAGCAATTGATCTTTTGCACTTTGGAGTGCCGATTGAGATGAGGAGAGTAGATTTTTTGAGACCTCCACTTGCTTGATGGCATGCTCGAGCTCCTCTTTGCCAACACCACCCATCGGGGCCACCGAACTGCGTCTTGCAAGATCAGCTTGTGCATGTTGCAACTCATGCTGTGCACGCTCAAGGTCGGCTTGTTTGATTTTAATTTGCTCCTCAAGCACGGCATTGTTGATCTTTTGTGCACTCAACTCACGTGTGCTTTGGGCCAGTTGATCTGAGGCTTGATCGTAAGCCAGTTGCGTGTCCGCGGGGTCCATTTTGATCAATGTTTGACCTTGCAACACTCGATCGGCTTCATCGACCTTGATGGCGACCACAGTGCCTGCAATTTGAGGTGTGATCTGCACCACATTGCCAGTGACGTAGGCATTGTCAGTGCTTTCTATGTTGCGTGCATTGAGCCACTGCCAAATGGTATAGGACAGTGCGAACACCAAAAGACCGCTGGCGATGAGCGTCAAGCCCTTTTGGCGAGAAGGGTTGGTTATGGGAGGATTGGAGGGACTTGGAGTCATGATCTTGGTCTTGTAAGTGAAGAGAGAAACGGTGGTTAACGGTCAACAACTGGGGTGGATGAGACACAAAGCTTGGTTCGTGACGCTCTAGATTTGCATTCCACATTCTTTAAGGCTGAAGTGCAAATGCATTTTTTCTGGTATCGGTGCTTGGCCATGCAGCGCCCAATGATTTGATCAGCAAAACTTCACTCGTCAGTTGTTTGGCCAAGCCGCCAAAAGACGCTCTTTGCTGCTGCAATTGGGCCAGTGACTCACGCAAAACAGCAGCTTGATTGCTCAATCCCGCTTGAGTCTTCAAAGACTGAAGGTTTAATTTTTCAGCAGCAAGCTTCAAAGATCTTTGACTGGATTTGAGCTCGGTGCTGGTATGTTTGTAAGTGACCAAGGCGTCACTGGCTTCTTTGAGAGCGTCAAGAAGTGTGCTGTTGTAAAGTGCCACGGCTTGGTCTTTCTCGGCATTTTTAGCGCTCAGTTGAGCATTGAGTCTGCCCCCATCAAAGATGGGTAAGCTCAAACTGGGGACCAAGCCATATTGAGCGCTGGCGTTTTGGGTCAGTTGATTGATTTGTAGAGAATTAAAGCCAGCAAAGACACCGAGGTTCAAGTTGGGATAAAAGTCCAATTTTGCAGCCTCAACACTTTTCATGGAGGCCAGGACCCTGAACTTTGCAGCCATGACATCTGCTCGACGCCCTAAAAGATCAATGCCTAGATGGGCATCCAAATCAGTTGAATTGAGGTCTCTTAAATGGGGGGTCAAATCCGCCAATGCCAGTGGCGAGCGAGCACCCAGGGTTGCAAGGAGGTGCCGATGCAAATCGATGCGAGTCTCGAGTTGTGAGAGTTCAATCGAGAGATCGTTGAGTTCAATGTCATGCGTTTGTATGTCCAAGCTCGCATCCAAGCCCGCCTTGATGCGTTCTTTGAGCAAATGCCCAAGAGATTGAAGACGGAGCTGTCTTTGAGTGAGCAAATCTCGCTCATCGATCGACAAAGCCAAAGCGATGAATTGCAAGGTGATTTGAGCACTCAATTGAACTCTGGCATGCGTGGCCTCTAAGGCGCTGGCTTGGACTTGACCCATCGCGCTTGCATAGGCCGCCTTGTATTTGCCAAAAACATCAGGAATCCAAGCGCCTGAGAGTTGTAGGGTGGTCAAGCTCTGAACACTTCCACCCAAGGGGGGAGGATAAATTCCGGTTTGACTGAAGCGTTGTCGATCCAGGTTCAAAGCGCCTCCCACTTGAAAGGAGCTTTCAGCTTGAGTGATGCTTGCCAAGGCTTGCGCTTTCTCAATTCGCGTGTTCGCCAAGGCAATGCTTGGATTGTTCTTCAATGAGGATTCAATGAGCTCTGAGAGACTCTTGTTTTGAAGCCTCTCCCACCACTCGGGTTGAATGTCTTGGTTGCTGAAGTGGGGAAGGTTCAATTCGGTGACTTCAAGGACTTTGAGTTCAGTGCTTGGCTGTTGGCTGCTCGCACATGAAGCCAAAAGTACGGCGCACAAGCCCATGGTGAGGGTGAGGGTGAGGGTGAGGGTGAATTTGAGCCCAAAGTTTTGAGCGTTTTCTTTGGCCAGTGCATGCATGAAAATCATAGAGAGTGGTCCGCTTGGCGGGTGAGTTTTAGTTGGCGAGTGAGGGACTCGCCTACCTCGGCGGGTTGTTTTGCAGGATGCTTTAAGTCGTGTGAATTTTTGATCAACTGATTGAGCGCATGAATGAGCCTTTCATAGTCATCGCGCTCAAAGCCTTGAAGGTGTTGATTCATCACCTCTGCCAATAAGCTTGGGATGGTCTTGATCAAGCCTTGGCTTTTGGCTGTCAATTCAATTTGACTCATTCGCTTGTCTTGTTCAGTTCTGACGCGTTTGATGAGCCCTTTGAGTTCAAGCCGATCAATGGAGCGTGTCAAAGCCCCAGGGTCGAGGTCCAAGTCTTTTGCTAAATTCAAAAGACTTGTTGGGCCACTGATGTGCAATTGATCCAAAACCATGAATTGCGCATAGGTCAATTCAAAGCGTTGCAGTGCATCGTCGGCGTGTCCAACAATGCATTGAAAGGCTTTTTTCATTAAAAAGCCCAAGCACTGATTTTTGATGTAGGTGGGGTCTTGCTTCATGGGGTCAAGGAGGCTGGTGAGGGTCACTTCTTCTAAAAGTGCGATCATTCCAATGTAAGCAAAGTTTTAATTGCCTATGCAATTATCGCTCAAAATTCAAGTCCCACCCTTTTTTTAAGGGTAAATACCATCTCTTGTGGATAAATGGAGCACAGCTGGTGGCAAGTTGGCCAAGAAGCGGGGAAATATACGTTCAAGCAATGGGGAGGTGTTTTCAAAGGGTCATGTGGTTCGGGTTCAATGGGTATACTGAGGACTTGATAAATTGACAAGTTCACCTGTGACGCACTCACGGAGTGAGACGCTTAGAAAGGATTTTCTGATATGGCCAAGAGCCCCAACGATGCACCTGTTTTGATCGCCGGAGGCGGCATTGGAGGTTTGGCGGCTGCATTGTCTTTGAGTCTCCAAGGTTTTAGAGTGCAGGTGCTAGAGCAATCCCCTGAAATAGGTGAAATTGGTGCTGGCATTCAGCTCGGACCCAATGGATTTTCAGCCTTTGATGCGTTGGGCATTGGAGAGATGGCAAGATCTAGAGCCGTCTACACCGATTACATGGTGATGAACGACGCCGTGGATGCAAAGCAAATTGCAACGATTCCAACCGGAGAGGTTTTCCGCAAGCGATTCGCCAACCCTTACGCGGTCATTCACCGTGCCGATGTTCACCTCTCTTTGTATGAAGGTACTCAAAAAAGCGATCGGGTTGAATTCATCACCTCCACCCGTGTTGAGCGCATTGAACAAAACGAACACGGTGTCACGGTTCATGACCAAAACGGCAAAGCCTACCATGGCCAAGCCTTGATAGGGGCGGATGGCGTGAAGTCAGTGGTCAGGCAGCACTTTGTGGGGGATCCGCACAGGGTCACTGGGCATGTGGTGTACCGAGCAGTTGTTGAGAAGGCGGATTTTCCCAAGGACTTGCAATGGAATGCCGCTGCGATTTGGGTCGGCCCCAACTGCCACTTGGTGCATTACCCCATCAGGGGAGGCGCTCAGTACAATGTGGTGGTGACCTTTCACTCTAGAGACACAGAGGAGTGGGGCGTCAAAGACGGCAGTGCTGAGGAAGTCCAAAGCTACTTTCAAGGGGTATGTGATCAGGCCAGACAATTGATCGACCTACCCAAGAGTTGGCGCAGATGGGCCACAGCCGATCGTGACCCCATTGGCAGATGGTCCTTTGAGCGCAGTACCTTGCTTGGAGATGCTGCTCACCCCACCACACAATACATGGCCCAGGGCGCTTGCATGGCCATGGAGGATGCGGTGACCTTGGGTGAGGCCTTAAAAGTCAATGACAACGATTTGGTCAAGGCATTTGATCTGTATCAACAAGCGCGAATCGCCAGAACTGCTAGGATCGTGCTGTCTTCCAGGGAGATGGGGCGTCTTTATCATTCCCAAGGGGTTGAGAGACTGGTGAGAAATGATCTTTGGAGGGGCAGAACGCCAGAGCGCTTTTATGATGCATTGGAGTGGTTGTACAGTTGGAAACTTGAGAATTGTCTCTCCAGCGTTCGTTCGTGAATCAAAGTGAAGTCCCCATCCTTATCAATGCCTGAATTAGACCCACAATCAATTGGAGAAACACATGAAAGACGATGTTGAATTAGGTCGAATAGAAGACTTGCCTGCAGATTACGTGAAAGATTTGACCCAGGTCAATTTGGTCCCACTTTGGCCCAGTTTAAGAGGTGTTCTACCTCCGAACAAGCCCAAACCCTTGACCCAAGCCACCGCTTGGAATTACAAAGACATCAGGCCGTTGTTGATCAAGGCAGGTGAGGTCACGCCGATCGAAAAGGCCGAGCGACGCGTCTTGGTTTTGGCCAACCCGGGGCATGGACTTCAAAAGATGCAGGCCAGTTCGGCTATCTATTTGGGTATGCAGTTGCTGTTGCCTGGAGAGTTGGCCCCCCCCCATCGTCATACACCCAATGCGGTCAGAATGATTGTGGAAGGTGAGGGCGCTTACACCACCGTTCAGGGTGAGAAGTGCATGATGTACCGAGGCGACTTGATCCTGACGCCCACTGGCTTGTGGCACGAGCACGGCCATGACGGTGATCAGCCCGTGATTTGGTTGGATGTGCTGGATTTGCCTTTGGTTTATTACACCGAGACGTCTTATCACATCAATGGCAATGAGCAACCTATCGTGCCAGGGCATGGTGAGAAGCAGTACAAAGGCGCGGGTGTCATTCCGACACCCATGTTTACCCGCTCAGACAAGCAGTATCCAATTTTGCGTTTTCCATGGGAGGATGTGAAAGCCTCACTGATCAGCTTGGCCAACGATCCAGCAGAGGTCGAGGCGGTTCAGGTGACCTACATCAACCCCTTGACGGGCCAAGACGTTGAAAATATTTTGGGCTTTTATGCTTTGATGTTGCGTCCAGGGCAAAAGCTGAGGCTGCCTGCAAGATCGCCAGCTTGTGTGTTCCACATCATTGAAGGCGCCATGAGTTTGAAATTCGATGAAAAGCAATTCACATTGAACGAAGCAGACACTTGCTGTGTGCCTGGCTATGGGGAAGTCTTCTTGAGCAACCAAAGCGATCAATTGCCAACATTTGTCTTTATGACCGATGAAAGCCCTTTGCACCGCAAACTTGGGGTCTATGAAAACTGGGGTTGAGCATGAGGGGCCGTTGATCGATTTTTTTGAACTCTTTGCCCTGACTTGCGCTTTCTCAAGTGCAAGCCACGGGACAATCACTTCAGAGACACAGTGATTTGAAGAGTGAATGGAAAAGCGAATGGAAAAGCGAATGGCATCGTGAAGGGATTGAGTCAATCCAAGTCATTGCTTCATGCTTTTTTGCGGGTCACCCAAGACAATAAAAACGTAAACGCCAGACTCGGTAGGGTGGAGCCGTATTCAGGTGTGTAGTGTGCTGACGCATGAAACACAACAATGCCGGCCATCCAAATCAACGCAGCACTGACATTGAAACTTTTTTCACTTTTGTCAGCTTGTTGAGCTTGACCAGAACCCATTCGGCCCATGATCACGCCATAAAGCGCAATGAAAACCGAACTGAGCGTCAGCAAAAAGGGTTCCAAGTCATGCATGGGTAAAACCACGGCCAAAGCCGTGCACAGCAAGGCCAAACCCACACCCAGTTGTCGAACAGAAAAACTCGGCTTTAAGCTGTGCGCACTGACGGCGCCAGAGTAAATGTCACCATAGGCGTTATCGATTTCATCAAGCAAAATCAAACCCAAGGCCAACAAACCGCCTTGAGCCAACAAAAGAGCATTCACCAAATCCGTATCGGGTGCGCTCACACTCACGACAAGAACGCCCAGCGCATAGCACCAAGCATTGGCCACGGCATAGCCAATCCACGTCCCCTTGAATGTGGCGTTACCTGCCTTGGCGTGCCTTGCATAGTCGGCGACCAGAGGCAACCAAGACACGGGCATGGCAATGACCAGGTCAATGGCAGACAGCATGCCCATCTCACCTGTACCTGTACGAGAGAGGAAAGCCTCAGCGCCTTGCAATTGCAAGACGCCAACGAAGTGCCATGTCAGCCAAAGCAAAGACAATACAACAAGAGGTAAACCCACGCGACTGACAAACTTTCTGACCAAAGTGAGCATAGAGCCCATCATCAGCGTCACCAAGACCAGGCCCCAAAGGAGCGTGCTCCATAAAGGAGAAATGTCAGCGCCCAAGGCCTTGAGCAAGATGGCATGGGTGCCGTCTCGCATGATCACAAGCTCAAAGCTTGTCCACCCCACGAGTTGAACAATGTTCAAGATGACCGGCAGCCTGGCAAAGCCTGGGCCATACACATGGTGCATCAAGCCCGCACTTGACAGTCCACTTTCACAACCCAGTTTTGCAGTCCAAGCGAGCAAGGCCGAACCTAAGATGGACCCGACAAGGATGGCCCCAAAAGCCTCTTTCGTGCCCATGGCAGGGACCAAATACGCGCCAACTTGAATCACCAAAAGGCCCACGCCCAAGCTGAACCAAAGGCTGGCCATGGATAGGCCGGAGAAAACCCGTTCATCAGGCAAGGTCGGCGAAAGGGATGTGTTGGAAGTGTTCATGGATACCAATCTATTTGTATAAAAAGAGTGGCAGATCGGCAAGGCCCAAAGACGCACATGGATCATGAGCGATTGATCTCAAAGGCCAGCTTCCCTGCGCGAGGATTAACTCAATCAGGTTCAAAGGGACTTTCTCAGTCGTGCACATGGTTGATGTGCACAACACCCCTAGCAAATGTCAGCTTGTAAAGTCAGCTTACATCTTCATTATATAACCAATTTTTTGAAGCTCTGCTTGAGCCTCAGCTCAAGAGCGAAAGGGTCTGGATCCCCAACCTTTCGCCGCTTGGAGATCAAAGCAAGTTGGCGTCATCAATCGATGGTGACGTTGCCGGTTTTGATGACCGAGCGCCACCGCTCTGTATCTTCTTTCATCCACTGCGCCAACTCTTCAGGTGTGTTGGCAACGACATCAGCACCCACCTCAGCATATTTCTTCATCATCTCAGGTGTTCTCAAAATATCGGTGAACACTTTAGAGATTTTTTGGGCCAAAGCAAGGGGTGTCTTGGGTGGAGCGACCACCCCAAACCAAGTCACCGATACAAAGCCTGGAATGGTTTCGTTGATGCTAGGAACATTTGGAAAGCCACTGAGTCTTTTAGCGCTGGTGACCGCGAGAAGTTTGAGTTTGCCAGTCTTTAAATGGCTAGAGGCAGCTGCGATGTTGCCAAACATGATTTGTACGTGACCCGCCAAAAGGTCAGCTATCGCCGGTGCGTCCCCTTTGTAGGGCACGTGCACCATGGGTGCGCCGGTTTTTTGTTTGAACAATTCAGCTGTAAGGTGGGATGTTGACCCATTGCCTTGTGAGGCATAAGCGAGTTTTTCAGGATTGGCCTTTGCAAATGCAATCAACTCTTGGAGGCTGTTGGCAGCGATCGAGGGATGCACCAACAAAGCATTGCTGACCGTGGCAAGGATGGTGATGGGAACAAATTTGGCTGGATCGTAGTTGATTTTGGGGTAAAGACTCACATTGATGGACAAGGAGGGCGGGGGCGCTGCAAACAGTGTGTAGCCATCGGGCTCTACATTGGAAAACCACTCTGCAGCGATGTTGCCTGCAGCACCTGGTCGATTTTCAACGACGACAGGTTGTGAAACCTTCAGGGACAAGGCCTCAGAGATGAGCCGAGGAAGCAAGTCAGCAGAGCCCCCAGCAGGGTTGGGCACAATGATGTGGATCGCCTTTTGTGGCCATGCAGCGGTTTGGGCGCGAGACGCTGTTGAAGACAAGCCGAGACCGCTCAATAAGGACAGCGCGCTCAGTTGACCCCATTGCTTGATGTGTTGTCGCCTTGAGGCAAAGGTCTTGTTTTGAGTCATATCAGATGTTTGAAAAAAAGAGTTGATGCTTAAAGTGGAATGATCATCAAAGTTTCAATGACACGAGAATCATAGATAAAGAGCCTGTCTTTGAATTGTGGTTTGTCATGTTGAAAGCTGATCAAGTCTTGAGTTTGACCTGTCGCAAAAATCTTCATGTCACCTGACAGGTCCATGGTTCGTACGATCAAAAAATTCGATCTTACTTCAAACACCTTGGGTTCAGGCTCGGAGATAATTTGAATGCCTGAGATCATATGGCGATAATGGTGGGGCTGGTAAACATTGGCCTTTCTCATGGACAGGATGCGGTCTCTCAGTTGGGCGACACCCTTGCAATCGATGACAGCCAACGGCAGATCACGGTCATGGTTAAAACGCGATTGAACGCGGTAGCGGCCTGACTCTTGCATGAGGTCAGCGATACTCTCAACACGGTCTTCGTCGATGGTTCTTGCCCACGCGTAAATCAATTGTTCAACCGGTCGATAATGGTTTTCAAATTCAGTCATATTTAGCAATTAATTGTTTTTGATGTTGAAGCATTAGGGTTTGTCAAAAGTCTTTGGCAGAAGGCCCATGCGATCAAAAATTCATGTCGGTTTTGTAGTGATGCCAGAAATTGCGAATTGCGCGTTCAGATAATTTACTTGAGCCCGAAATGTCCAAGTCTTTACCGCCCATTTCAATGAACGATTGTCCCTTTTGAGCATCCCCAATGGCGTGTTGCATCATTTCACAAACTGCAGCATCCTCCACTGAAATCATGCCCGCTGATCCAGCTAAATTAGTTTGAACCAGCCTGCGTTCAGTCATCTCAGCGTCATCGTCTTCAAAGCCAAAATAGGTCCAAACCAGGTCGGTTTGTCCGGCGCCTTTGGTGCAAATTTGGCGTGTGGCCAAACTGTTGGCAATCTGATGCAGCACAAATCCTGGATAAGTGGTCAGAATTTGAACACTCACGCCATCTCCATATTCATCGGTCCACTTTAAAATGCTCGGATCCTCAAGCTTTAAGCCATCGTTGTGGGATCTCAACTGTGAAGAGGTTTTTTCATAATCCTCAGATTTTTTTTCAGTGCCGGCTTTGGTATAAAAATAAACATGTCGGCCTGTTTTATCTAGAATCATGCCCGATTCTTGAGACATTCTAGAAAGTCCAAACGTACCATAGAAAGTGTGCAAAATATTTGCATGATACGAGTCGCGTGGGTTCTCATGATAGGCTTTCCAATTGGCGTGTATTCTTTGGGTGTCGTAACCCAAAACTTTGAGTGGTTTTTTTAAAACTCGACGGATGCCATGAGCTACCTCACCTAGCCATTCTTCAAGTGGGACAGTTTCATCGGAAAAGGTTGCAAAAACCAGGCCACAAAGGGTCTCTAAACGTAGTTTTTGTAAACCATGGTCAGCGTGTTTGAAGTCTTTCGGTAACCCACCTTCACCCCTAAGTCCTTGGCTAAAAGCTGCGTGGCTCAAGTCACCTTTGAGGGTGTAACTCCATGCGTGGTAGACGCAGTAAAGTTTCTTGGCTGTGCCAAACGCCTCACGGGTCATCATGTTGCCTCGATGTGCGCACCTGTTGACCATGGCATGCAAGGACCCGTCCTCAGCGCGCGTTAAGATCACCGACTGTTCGCCAATGTAGGTTGACTTGAAAGAACCTGGGTCCTTCACCTCAGCTTCAAGTCCTAAATAATGCCAATTTGGACCGCGGAAAATCTTTTCTTGCTCTTGCAAGAAAGTCTCAGCGTCTTGATAAACCCAGTAAGGCGCTCTCGTGTAGCCTTCACTTGGCCAGATGCGCGACTCAGTAGCCTGGGTCGAGCCGCTTGGTTGGTCGGCCGACAAAGGGCCAGGTGCGGAATGGTCTAATGGGCACATGATCGTGGTTTTGAATTAACGGGCAAGCCTTTGTAGGCAATTGATTTTAAAAAATAACTGATGTTCAAAAGCGGATTGCAAGGCCATGCCTCGGGGTCATGGTGTGGCTTAAAAAAAGCTTTTTATAGGATAGGGATGACCATGTCCACAAAAGAAATGACGCGCAGACAAAGACGAAATCCATGATCGGTATTTTCACATAGTTTGGCTGACTCAAACATCAGGGTTTTTACAGTTTTTTATCAATTTAGGCTTACGCTTACATTCAACCAAGTCATAAAACGGTATAGGATATTGCTACAAAGCGGGGCTTCATTGAAATATGGACGCTCCATGTCATGGTTGTTGAGTAAAGGTTTTTAAAATGCGAGCAGCTTGGTACACGCAAAATGGTTCAGCCCAAGACACCTTGCTCCTAGGGGAAGTGCAGATCCCTAGCGCAGGTAAAGGGGAAGTCTTGGTGAAGCTAAAAACTTCAGGGGTCAACCCCTCTGACGTCAAGAACAGAAAAGGCCGGGCTTTGATTGCGCCCAGCATCATTCCGCACAGCGACGGTGCGGGTGTGATCGAACAAGTTGGGCCAGGCGTTGATGAAGCCCGAATTGGAGAGCGTGTTTGGATATGGAATGGTCAATTTGGACGAGCACACGGTACTGCATGCGAGTACATTGCTTTGAACGCAAGCCAAGCTGTCAGAATGCCTGATGGCTTGGATTTTGCAAGTGCTGCTTGCCTTGGAATTCCGGGATTGACGGCATTTGAAGCTGTCAGGCTGTGCGGTGATTTAAAAGATCGATGGGTTTTGGTGACCGGCGCAGGCTCTGCAGTTGGTTATTACGCCAGTCAAATGGCCATGCACTTTGGAGCCAAGGTCATTGGAACTGTGGGCTCAAAAGCCCGCGCTAGCTTGGCCCAAAGCGCAGGCGTGAAAGATTTGATCGACTACAAGACGGAGTCTGTAGAGGAGAGAATTTTAAGTATCACACAAGGCGAGGGTGTGTCGCATGTCATTGACATGGATTTCTCAAGCACCAAGGATCTTCTTGCAACTCAGGCCATTGCGCACCATGCGAAAATCGTTTGCTATGGTTCAAATCAGCTTGACTTCTCCATGACCTTCAGAACGCTCTTGGTCAAGTCCATAGAGTTGAAGTTTTTTCTGGTCTACGATTTAACGGACACCATCAGGCACTTCGATGTCAGCGGGCTCAACCAATTGATCGAGGATGGGAAAATTCAGCACAGCGTTGGCAAGGTATTTTCTCTAGACGAGATCGTACAAGCGCATGAGGCGGTTGAATCTGGTCGATGGGCTGGCAATGTGGTGATTGAAGTCGAATCAACAAAATAAAAGGATGTAAGGCATCTGATAGCAATCGTGTTTTCACGTCAGTCTGTCAAATTGAAGAATTACAAAATTGTTATTTTGAGGTGAATTAAAGTCATTTTCATTTAAAGTACCAGTATGAAAATTTTATTTATCGAAGATGAACTCAAAATTGCAGACTTTGTTCTTCAAGGGTTTGCTCAGGCAGGGTTTGAAACCGATCACTTTACACAAGGCACCATTGGTTTGAAGGCCGCATTTGCGAATCAATATGATTGTATTGTGCTTGATTTGATGCTGCCTGGTTTGGATGGCTTGGACTTGTTAAAGCAAGTCAGAGGCGCAGGCAATTTAACGCCTGTGCTGATTCTGACAGCCAAAGGAGATTTGAACGATCGCTTGATAGGTTTTGAAGCAGGTGCCAGTGATTACCTGTCCAAACCCTTTTATGTCGAGGAGTTGGTTGCGCGTGTCAAGTCTTTGCATTCAAGAAACAAAGCGCAGGAAAGTAATTTGTTGTCCGTCGGCCACTTGGTGCTAGACCGAATTTCCAGGCGTGTTCAGTGGTTTGAGCACTCTATGGTTTTAAGCCAAAGGGAGTTTTCACTGTTGGATTATTTGATGAGAACGCCAGGCCATATTTTTACGAGGAAACAAATACTCAAGCACGTTTGGAGCATTGATTTTGACCCACAAACGAATGTTGTTGATGTTTGCATTCAACGCATCAAAAAGAAGTTGACATCTGCTACCACGCAACAAGTTGATTTCCCAATCGAAGCAATCAGAGGTGTAGGTTATAAAATCAAAATCACCGATGAGCATCTTCAATAAAAGCCTTGCTTTAAAATTTGCAGGATCATTTCGGTTTATATTGTTCACCCAATTGATGCTGGGTCTAACGCTCATCGCTTTTTTAAATCGCTGGATGTCCCAGAACATGGTCTGGGGATTGGTGTATGACAAAGTCAAAATAGAACTGATTTCAAAAGACCTCAACATAGATCTTCCGATTCAAGAAAAATATTTAGAAAACGATTACACCGAATTCTTTGTAAGAGAATTGATCTCTAAGGCCAATAAATGTGATCCATATGACTTGAGCCAAGAAAAAATACATCCTTCAACATTGCTGCATTACAGTAATTTGTCTGGATTTTGTTCTGCTTTGATCAAAGCTGCCTCTAATTACAAAGACTGGAAACTCACCAAGCTCAAAATACCTGGAAAAGCTTTTTCTGGTTTGTTGATGGTTGGCAAACAAGAATGGATGGTGGTGAAATATTCAAAAACCACAGGGCATGATATTTTTCTCACTATCCCAAGTCAGAGTTTAGATGACTATGTGACCATCATCTGGGATATTCGAGACAAGGTCATAACAGCCATTTTGCCAGTTGTTTTTATTTCAGTGGTTTTGTTGAGTATTTTTATGAGCTATTCGCTCATCAGGCCTCTAGAAGCTTTGAGGGATCGTTTGATCACCTTGGAGTCCAAGGACTTGGCTTATCCAATTCAAGCCAAAAGCAATTTCTCTGAATTCCAAGACTTCGTAAAAGCGTTCAATGAACTCAGAGAGCGCTTAAAGGTTTCATTTCTCCAAGCCAGTCGTTTTTCAGCGGATGCATCCCATGAGCTCAGAACGCCTTTGACGATCTTAAGTGGTTACACCGAAAGAGCTATTGCAGATGCACCAGAGGGGTCACTGCAACAAATTCGACTCTCTCAAATGTCTGATGAAATTGAGAGATTGATACAAATCACCGATAAGCTCTTGCTTTTATCGCGCGCAGATTCTGGGTCTTTGCTTTTAAGCTTGAAGCAATTGAACTTGAGTGACATGTTGAATGAATTGGTTCTAGACGCTGGAATTTTTCAAGATAAGCTGTCGATCACCTCCAACATCGAGAGCTCTCTTTTGTGGTGTTGTGATGAACAATTGGTGCGACAAATGTTCAACAATTTGTACACCAACGCCATCAACTACAACAAGCCTGGGGGGTGGATCAAAATCACAGCTTCCTCCTCAGAAGATCGTGTCTTTGTCAGGTTTTCCAATTCTTCAGAAAACGTAACAGCCGAGTCATTGTCCCGCGTCTTTGAGCGGTTTTATAGAGGTTCGGAATCGCACGACAGAATGACAGATGGTTTTGGTCTAGGACTGAGCTTGTGCCAAGAAATAGCAAGACTGCATCAAGTCAACCTGAGCATTGAAGTTGATGCCCTCAGTGTAGTGACAGTCAATTTAAGTTTTTCACCTCAAGTCTTGTCTTGACGCTTAATGATTAATGATTTAGAAATTAAAGGGGGTGCTTGATTTGAACGCCTAGAGAGAAGTTTCTGTTCAAGCCAGGCTCATAAAACTGACCGCTTGCTTGGTTCACGATGACCGAGCCAATGGTTTTTTTATTGGCTAGATTGTCTAGGCCTAAGTAGATCATGTTTTCAAAATTGCTGACTTTAAAAGCGTGTCTAAGCTTTAGATTGAGAATGGCAAAACCGCTAGCGTAGTCCACATTCGTGTCGTTGGCCCAAATGCCTGATCTAGCAAGCAAATCCAATTCAACCTGTGTGCCTTTTGGGGGCTTTGAAGGCATTGACTTTTCAGACTGCCAAATCAAAGAGGCAAACACTTGACGTTGAGCAATTCCTGGCATTTGGTTGCCTGATTGGATCAGTAAATTTTGCCCAGCGCTGTTGATGGAATTGAAGGCATTGACGTAACTGGCTTGCAAGGCACTCAGCGATAGCGAACTGGTGAGTTGATCATTCCAAGCCAATTTGTGCGTGATCTCAATGCCTTCACGAAGAGTTTTACCAGCATTGCCGTAGACTGTTTGTCCAGATTTTGCCATTTGAGCAATGATTTCATCGTCACTTTTGATTTGAAAAATTGCAGCATTGAACAATTGATGTGAGCTGACTCTCCATTTGGCACCCACTTCAAAATGCCTGCTGTGCGAGGCCAGAAGATTAGGATTGAAGTTGCCCTTGATGTTTCCAGCGTTTAGGCTATAGGCCACTTCTGACAGGGCCGGCGTCTCAAAGCCGTGACCTTCTTGGATATATAAATTGAGTTTGTCGTTGGCGTGCCATGTCAGTCCCAAAATGGGACTAAGAGCTTTGTACTTCACGCGGCCCGATCCATCTCCATCAGAGAGAAAATAATCAGCATTTTCAAGCTTGACTTCGCTGTATCTGACGCCAGTGGTTAAGGACCAAAACTCACCTATGTGGGTGTTGGCCTGGGCGAAGAAATCTTGATTGCTTGACTGGTTAAGCTCACTTCGGGTCAAGCCCGGTTTGATATCGCCTGCAAGTGTGGGGCCTCCTTGTCGCAACTCTGAAGACCGATCAAATTCGCTACCGATCACCCAGTTCATTTGAACTTGCTCACTCAAATTTTGACTAGACTTCGCTTGCAGTCCAAATCCAGAAAAATGTCTTCCAAGGCCAACCCACGTTGAGTTGATGGCGACGGCAGGTAGGTTGCTTGAACTGGCTTGGTATTGAAAATTGTCCCTCGTGCCAGCATACAGCTTGGCTTGGATCGATGTTTGCGCATCAAGTTGATGATTTGCAACCACGCCATATTGTTGTTGACCGACTGTTTTACGCGCACCATCAAGCAAGGCGTTGTTGCCAGAACTCCTGGGTGCATTGGCATATTGAGCACTGGTCAGTCCAAGAGGATCTCTGGCCAAGGGCATGTCAAAAGCGTTATAGATCCATTTGACTTTGGTGTCCGATTGAAGTTGTGAGGTGATCACGGTATTGAGTTGTTGACGTTGTGCGTCAGAATTTTCTCTAAAACCTTGGGTGCTGAAGGTGCTGTAATCCGCCACAATTCCGATGCCTGCACTTTTTTGAGAGAGTTGGATATCTTTTCTCAAAAGACCATAAGAGCCCACATACACTTGAGAATTGAACATGGGGAGGTTGGATGCTTCACGCGTAAAGGTTTGAATTACTCCACCTGAGGCATTGCCATAGATCTGAGCCAAGGGGCCAGTTAAAACTTCAATGCGATCAGCCGATGTAAGGCTCACGGTAGAGGCCTGGCCTTGACCGTCAGGCGTTGAAGCCGGAATGCCGTCCGTCATCAGTCGAATCCCTCTGAGTCCAAAAGCTGCACGAGCGCCAAATCCTCTGATGGATATTTGTAAATCCTGAGCATAATTGTTTCTGTTCAAGGCCATGACACCAGGTACTTGGTTGAGTGTTTCCGTGAGGTTCACTTGCGGGCCTGATCCAGATATGGCGTTGGCGTCAATCACGTTGATGCTGGCGGGGGTGTCAAATTGAGCTTGTCCCATCTTGCCAGCCTGAATCTCGATGGTTTCGATCTCGTTTTTAGATGGCCTCGTTTGTGCAAACGTAAGTTGTTGCAGGACCATACATCCAAGTCCAAGCATGGATAGCAAACAGGGAATTATTTTTGGATAGGATGTGCTCATGTCTCGAATGATTAAAAAAATGATGGAAATGTTAAAACACAAGTATAGATCTACAAGCTTATTTTTTTAAATTGAGTTCCTTCATGATTACACCTAGGACATCTTTGCTGATTGAGTTGCAAGCTCTGTTTAGGTAATGCAGTTGGCATATTTGAAGCTGCCGTTTGAGTTAAGTGGGCGACCATCAAAAGTATATTAAAAAAAAGTTATTGCAACTGTTTAGTTAGGTTTTTAAGTGATTTTGACGCCGGATTCAATGAATTTCATGACCATGAAGACGGTTCAGAGATCAAACCACCTTTGCTAAGCCATTTAACTCGGTCTATGATAGGGATATCAAAATTTTATTCAAATGTAAGTGCTGAAAATGTTCGGCATTCAAGATTCAAGGAATTTATGAACATTGATTTAGCTGTGGCTGTTTTTAGTGCCCTGCTCCTGGGCTCAGTTGTGGGCGTTGAGCGTCAGTGGCACCGCAGACTTGTAGATCTTAAAACGAACGCTTTGGTCGCGTTGGGGGCTTGTCTTTTTGTTTGGACCTGCAACACTGGATTGGCCTATCAGGACACGGTAAGGATGGTGGGTCAAATCGTTGTGGGCGTGGGCTTCATTGGCGGAGGTCTTTTGTTTCGCGATGGATCGGTGACAAAAGGGATCAACACGGCAACCACCATTTGGTGTTGTGCGGCAGTTGGGGCTTTTTGTGGTTTGGGTCGGTGGCAAGAGGCTCTTTTTTCCTCTTTGGTGATCGTGGTTGCCAACACCGTGCTTAGGAAAATTGCTCATCAATTGAATTTGAAAATGGGCGTGAATGATTATTTGGTAGATACCATTCATTTTGAGCTTGAGTGTCTTGTGTCAGATGCGCACAAGTTAAAAGCCAATTTTGAACAACTGATCAAGCAAAACAATTGTGAAATTCGATCTTTTGCTTTGCATCAAAAAGATCTCAACACACAAAGCTTAAGTTACTCTTTGGCTTTTGATCAAGACAAGTTGGACGAGAAAATACATGCCTTCATTGAAACGCTTGTCTCTCAAGGCGTGACCACAGTCAAATGGAGCCGCTAGCAGCAAAGCCCGCTGGGGACTTTAGCGTGGCGTGAAGGGTTTTGAGAGCTTGTAGTTTCTCTCGAAATGCTCAAGGTAGACGTGTGCCAATTTAGGGTTGTTCCAATGGACAATCACGTTCTCTGAGTTTCGATGCGCTGCAGCTTGAGAGAAATTAAAACTGCCAGTCTCAACGGTTTCTTGGTCGATGATGATGGTTTTGTCGTGGTGAATGGGATAGGCCGAAATGGTTCGAACCTCACAACCAGCATTGGCCAATGCTGAAAGTGCAGCTTGCGATTTGCTACTTCTGTCTTCATTGATGTTGCTTTTCTGATCAACAACCAGCATGACCTTAGCGCCTCTTTTTTTGGCTCTTAGCAAGGCTTGTGTGATGGGTGCACTGGTGAAGCTGTATGCCAAAACGCGAACTTCAGTGCGGCTTGAATCAATCGCTTTGATGACCAAATCTTCGCTGCCTTCGTTGGGTGAAAAAGCAATTTCTACATGACCTGTTGCCGCTACTTCTGTTCCAGCCACTGAATTGATGTGGCTTGAGATCAGCACTGTGCATAAGAGAGCTGAAATCAAATGAAAGATAACTTGTTTTTTAAATAGCATGATGGTGTTCGTAATTTCTTTTGGTAGAAGTCTGATCATTGACTCAGTGGTCGACAACAATTCACAAAGTGTATCGCAAACTGCTTTGTTTCTTGATCCCAATTGAAGGATAATCAAAAGGTATTTTTATATGACCCTTTTATAAGCTTAGCAGTTCAATGCCTACAAGTCAGTCCCCTGTTAATCTTTTGTTGCATGGACTGTGTAGCACGCCAGACGAGTTGCTGAGCGTCTATGCAGCCTTGACTCGAGAAGGTCACCTGGTCAAGCACCTTGTCATTCCTGGGTACTCCTTTGATGCGTCTATGGATCAACAAGAGGCATCGGTTTTTGAGTGCTGGATAGACTTTGTTTGCAAGGAAATTAAAGACATCAAGGCTCAAGGGCAAGAGGTCAATCTCATTGGTCTTTCAGCGGGTGCGACGGTGGCTTTGGGTGCAGCGCTTAAAGTCCCGCAAAGCATCGATCGATTGATCTTGTTGTCTACGCCTTTGATCGTGGATGGTTGGAGTATTCCTTTTATTCATTTTTTACTGCCTGTGGCTTTGTACACGCCTTTGGGGGGCCTTTGGAAGTACAAGGAAAAGACCCCTTTTGGCGTCAAGAATGTTCGCATCAGAGATTGGATAGAGCGTGAACTCAGTCACAGGCGTGTGTCTCAAGCGGGAGCCAGTGTCCTTGAAGTCGCGCATTTGCGTGAGCACGATCGATTGCGTCGATATGTCATGAAGCATTTAGCAAAGGCCGATCTTCCCCGTGCTTTGGTCATCCACGCGAGAGAAGATGAGGTGGCTAGTTTGTCAAATGTAAGGTGGCTGGAGAAAAATTGGCAGCTCGGTCAAATCCAGGTTGTTTTGTTAGACAACAGTTATCACATGATCACCATTGACAATGACCGAGAACAGGTTTGCGAGGCTATTTTGGATTTTCTAAGCGTTGAAAGTTTTCCTGCGAGGGTGTCTACCATCTAGACGGACTGAACTCAAAGGCGGCACAGCTTCAAGAATGAAAAAGGCCTAATGGGTATTAGGCCTTGTGTACAGAGTTGTGGACTTTCAGAGGGGTCTATTTACCAGTCGTCTGATCCACCACCAGAGCTTGAACTGTCGTCCCATGAACTCGAGTCGTTCACGCCAAAATTGTTGCCACCCATATCGTAATTGTTGCTGGGCGCAGGTTGAAACCCGTTGTCTTGAAACCCTTGACCAGGCGTAGGATTGCTATTTCCATTTCCATGACGATCCCCCATCATGTTGTGCATCAGGGCCTCGCCAGCAACCATGCCAGCGCCAAGGGCTGCGCCTGTGGCCAAGCCACCAAGAATGCCTGATCCCATCGAGCCACCGCCGCCCATCATGCCGGGTCCGCCCATCATGCCAGGTCCACCCATTGGAGTCGGACCATAGCCACTGGGTTGAAGCCCACCTGGATTACCGCCATAACCAGGCATGGGGGAGTAAACCTCTCTAGGACGGGTCATCATGCGAACGATAAAGAAGACAAAGGCCAAGGCAGCAAAGCCCAAGACCCAAGGCAAAAAGCTAAAGCTGGAGGAGGGGGCTGGCGTATTTTGGTAGGAGTTGGCCACCGGCTGGGCAGCAGGTGCAGGCGCACTTAAACGTGCATGTAATCCGTTAACAGCCTCTTGCTTTGCAAATGGCAAGCCTGGAGCGAGTTTTTCAGCGATGTTCAGCTCATCCTTGGCCGCCGCTAGACGACCCTCCTTGGCTAAAATCTCCGCATGAACAAAATGGGCCTTGGCCGAGTTGGGGTGATCGGTCAAGACTTGCTTCATCATGGCTTCGGCCTGGCTGAAGTTGCCAGATTCAGCGGCCTTGTAGACCTCTGCCATGCTGGGATCCGCTGCGTGAGCAAAAACAGCTAAAACCATTGAGGCACTGAGCAGCATGGTTTTGAAGAAATGTTTCAAAAACTGGGAATTTTTCATTTAGGTCAACTCCTTGATTGAGGTTTGATTCATTTTGGGGCGGATTCTGGTGTTTCAAGACCTCTCCTAACACCTTCGTAGAGCATTTTGCACGAAATAAAGATGGTTTGTCTAGAAAAGGGTTAATGTTTGCTCAATATAAACCATGAAACAAAGCCAAGGGGCAAAAAGCTCTTTTTTTAAAAGGAAGTGACACCTTGTAAGAACAACTTTTGGGTATTGGAAGATGATAAAGAGGCAATTAAGGGGGGCAGTGAAAGTGTTGCAGGCAAGAGGCCCGAAATTGTTCATGGATGGCCTCCTCCTTTGAGTCTCGAGCTATTTCTCCTCCTATGTTAGGGATGGGCGTTAACAAATGGCCCCTTGGTGCTAGAACTTGACACTTTTATCTGGAACTGGGTGAAAGACACAAGGACCATCGCTGTAAGTTGGCTGTAAAAATTATTTTGATGATCCTCTTTAGGTTTAAAAGTTGCTAAGATGCTCAACTGCTTGCCATTCAGGGCAGTCGAATTCGTTATTTTTGTCTTGTAAGGAAATTTTTATGTCTTCTTTGTTGTCCAGTGCTTCAATTCCTGTCTTTAAACTCATGTTGGGTAATTTGAAAGTTTGTTTGGAGAAGGCTCAGGCTGATGCAAGCCTGAGAGGCTTTGATGCGCAAGTGTTTTTTGACTACAGACTCGCGCCCGATATGTTGCCCTTTAAAAAGCAAGTTCTGATTGCCTGCGATGCAGCCAAGTTGTGCGTTGCTCGAATTGCTCAGATCGAAGCGCCCAAATTTGAAGACAATGAGACTGATTTTGCCCAATTGATTGAAAGAGTGAGCAAGACGCTTGCTTGGATTTCTACAGTTTCACCTGAAGCCATGGACCAAGGTGCAGGTCGTGAGATTACTTTTGCAGTGGGTAAAACCATGACCAAAACCATGAAAGCGGAAGACTACTTGACCCAATGGGCCTTGCCCAATATGTTTTTTCACATCACCACCACCTATACAATTCTGAGGCACAATGGTGTGCCCCTAGGTAAGATTGATTATTTGGCAGGCTCTTTGCCTGCTTGAGTCGGCCAAAAACACTGCCTTGTCGATTTTAGGGAAGCCTACCTAAGCCCAAGTAGCCCCACACTTTGGATGCAAATGATTGAAATTTGCATCCAAATTCAACTCCCTTGCGTTCTACCCTATGGCCATCAAGTCCACCATCTATAAAGCCAATTTACAAATCGCGGACATTGATCACAGTTATTATGCAGATCATGCGCTTACTTTGGCCAGGCATCCAAGTGAGACCGATGAGCGCATGATGGTGAGGTTGGTTGCTTTGTCTTTGAACGCTTACCTCATCAATGAATTGTGTCAAGGTGATGCAACCTGGGCCTTTGGAGCGGGTTTGTCAGACCCCAACGACCCCGATATTTCACTGACCGATTACACAGGAAGAAAACGAGTTTGGATAGAGGTCGGCCAACCCGATGAAAAGCCCTTGGTCAAGGCGTGTTCTCAGTCAGACTTGGTCTTGGTCTATGCTTTCAATCACGCAAGGAACATATGGTGGGCCGCTTTGAAAAACAAAGTGTCTCGCTTGGATAAATTGAAAGTCTTCGGCTTGAGTCACGAGGCGACTCAATCTTTGGTCAGCATGGCTGAGAGAAGCATGCAGTTGCAAGCCACCATTCAAGAAGAAACGCTCACGCTCAGCAGTCAACTGGGCAGTATAGAAGTCGATACAACGCTTCTGTCTTGAGCGGCATCAACCGCTGGATTGGCATCGATTCAATTTCTTTTTCTTTGAACATATACATTGACCAGCCTAAGGGCAATAGGTCCAAAAAGCTTAGAAAAAATATGCCGGTATTTGGCAAATTTCAAGTAGGCCCAGGACAAGGGGCCTTGTAGACTTGGTGCAGCTAAAAAATGGGCAAGGTGCTTCATGCCAACCAATTCATAAGCCCTGGCGAAGACCTGAATGCCATCCAAGAGTTCGCCCGTGTTCGTTTTTCCTTTGATGCTTTTCATGGCCGCTTCACAAAGAACGCCGTGGCCTTGTTCAGAGAAGTTGCTGTCCGTGATGTCTTCAAACTTCAAAAGACCTGCAGTGTCTTTGTGCTCCAACAAGCGCATCTCAGCCAAACACAAAGGACAGCTGCCGTCAAAATACAAGGTCAACTTTGTCTGCGCGTTTTGAGCCAAACCCGTCATTTGTAACCCCTAGGCCATCACAAGGTGAACAAGGGATGGTGCAAGCCACCAGCTAAATTTTCCGCAGCCCACATCAAGGGGTCTTGCTCTTTGGGCAACAAGACGCCGGCCGCTCTGATTTGGTGAGACTTACCCTTCAGTGCTGGAGGTTGAACTTGAGCCTGGGGTGCCGTTGCGAATTCGTACAACATGCGGCGAGCCATCACAATGGCGCGGTCTGTGGGGAGTAACTTTTCAGCATCATGGTCTTGAATGGCTCCCATGCTTTCTTGAAGCGAAGCATCTTGCATTGAAATACCAAAAACACCAGAGTACGAGCGCTTCTCTTTTTGAGCGACGCGGTCAATCATGTACTCGTTTTGCATATTTTGTGACGGTCTGAAACTTTTCTCTGATTCATACTCCACATGGATGCCTTTGCCGGCTTGCATGGCCTGTCTCTCCTCAATGGAGAGCGGTTTGTCAGGGTGGTAGTTGATGCTCCAAGCCATGCAGTGCTCGTCGTCAACAGGAACCCAAAGATGTCCACCAAGAGCGTGCTCACCAAATGGAGGAATCAAGGTGTACCAAGGGAAGATCCACTGGGTGATCCGCCAGTAATAATTTTGATCATCTCCGTTTCTCCTGCCATACAAGGTCATGCCGAAGTCGGTCTTTTCAATGGTAAAAATGACATTGCCGTCGGCTTTGATGTACTTCAGGGCTTGTGTGCCAACATGCATGGGGTCGATGTCGACCTCATAGCGGTGTACAAAGGAGACATGCGCGGTGTCAATGCCGCCCTCCATGGCTTGTAAAAAATTCGACTCTTGCAAGCGTCTTGAAATGAAGACATGGCTCTCTGGTACCAAACACCACTCGAGTTCGGGTAAGTCGGGTTGCGTACCCTCAGGTCCCATGTAGGCCCAGACCAAGCCAGCTCTCTCCACGCAGGGGTAAGATTTGATGTGCATTTTTTCACACAACTCAGGCGCAGAAGGGATATCGATGCATTGACCGTTGCGATTGAATTTCACGCCATGGTAGGCGCACCTAAGTCCCCCTTCTTCGTTCCTGGCGAAGTAAAGGGACACCCCTCTGTGTGAGCAAAACTCGTTGACCACGCCGACAACGCCTTCGGTATCTCTGAAGACGATGAGTTTCTCACTCATGATCTGAACTCTGACTTGTGGGCCATCGGGGTCTTTGACCTCGTCACTTGAGACGACTGGGACCCAGTACCTTCTCAGCAAATTGCCCATGGGGGTACCAGGTCCGGTTTGTGTCAAAGCTTGTGACATCTCCTTGTTCATGAAGAATTTATCCTTAAAACTAAAAGCAATTAAAAAACCAACAAAAAAACAAAGCGATCAAAGCTTAGGAATAGACACCACCATCACGGCGGCTTGACCCGCATCGACCGCTTTTAAGCAGCGTTGAATGGCGGACTCCAACTCATCGGGCTCGTTGACTCTTTCAGCATGCGCACCAAAGGCGGCGCCGACTTGCTCAAATTGACGCTTTTCACCATGGTGCTTGGCATGAAAATTTTGCTCTTTTGCTGCGTAGCCATCAGGGTGCACCCTGAGTGTGGCTTCTTTCACCGCTTGCCAACCCCCATTGTCCAACACCACCGTGAAGATCGGCAGGCCTTCGGCTTGTGCGACCGAATAGACCGAGGTGGGGGTGGAGAAGTGAAAGCCACCATCCCCAACGATTTGAACCACACGTTTTTTGGGGTTGGCCAAACGAATACCAAGTGACATGCCTCCGCTGTAACCCAAGCCCCCACCGGCGGCGCCAAACAAGGTCTTGGGTTGATTTCTAGGCAAATGGTTCATGACCGCCAAAGAGTGTCGGATGGCCTCATTCAAGACGACATCGTCACTGTCTATCATGCCATTCAAGGTGTGGCAGACGAAGTTGGGCTGAACAGCGCCTGAGCTGCCCTTGTTTTGAGACTCGGTTTGAAGCCGATCTTTGCGAGCCTGGTTGAGTTGTGTCACCTCTTGTAATCTTTTCGCCACTTGGACTTCATGCTCGGCATGGACCATGCTTTTTGCAACCCTCAACAAGTCCTCCAAGAACAAAGCACTGTCTGCTTGTATTCTTGTTTGTGTGGCAAAGCCCCACATGGGGAAATCTTTTTTGATCGGATCTTGATCAATGTGTATCCATTGCGTATGGGCCTGGGGTTGCCCGTATTTGGGTAGCCACGGCACATCGGTATCGATCAAAATGCCAATGTCGGTGTTCGCAAAGCCATGCGAAGGGTCAAAGCCACAAAACCACGCGTTGTCTCTTGAAATGTTGTTGTGAGTTGAGCTGTATTCATAGACCCGGATACCCAATAGGGATGCCAATTCTCCTAAGGCGTGAAAAGCCTTGGCGCTTCGGCCTAAGTAACTGGTCACCAGCATGGGGTTGTGCGCCTTGATCAACTGCTCAGCCACACTTTTCAATTGCGCCTCTGAGGCCGAACCTTGGAGGACAGGGCCATAGTCTTGGGCACTGAAGGGGTGAACACGTTGTTCTTCCCAGTTCTCTGCCAAGGTCTCTCTGGGTAGGCTCATGTAGACAGGCCCAGGAGGATCTGAATGCATGATGCTGTGAGCTCGTCGGACCACCTCCTTGGCCACCACACCAGAGGGCAAGGTGTATTCCCATTTGGTATAGGGGCGGACCAAGGACGCCATGTCAAAGGGGTCTTGCACAAAGTGCACATAATTGTCTCTGGAGCCCGTCAACTCTCCACGGATCGTGAATGGAGCACGGCCCGCCATCAGCAAAACCGGTAAGCGTGCACGCATGAGGTTGTGCATGCCCATGACGGCATTGGCTGTGCCCGCGTCCACGTGGACCAAAACGCCTTGACCTCTTCCAGTGAAAGCAGCAAATCCTCCCGCCATGTGAATGGCCACATTTTCGTGGGGGCAGGTGATCACTTTCGGCATGGGCTTACCCAAGGCGGAGAATTTCGCCATCTCTTCAATCAAGGTGGCGTGGTCTGTACCTAAATTACAAAATAAATACTCGATACCCGCCTCCATGAGGCCTTCTAAAAAGTAATGTGCGGCTGAATGCATGGAGGTGTTCGCTGGGCTTGGGTCTTTAGGGGTCATGATGAGTCGGGTGAGTGATGAATTAAAAAGTTTTCAAAACAAAAAACTCTTTTGCTTGGTGCTTTGAGCTTTTTCTTATTTTATGTTTTTTTGATGCATTTCGCTTGAGCTTGTCGTGCTGAGGGTCAATTAAAAGGGGTAAAACTCTGCAACAGCGCATTCAAATCCTAGGGTGAACATGAATACCAAGTTTTTTGTATTGGGTTACAACCAAAGGGCAATGACGCAGGCGATAAAAATGAACCATAAGGTGTCCAAGCATGTTGGGTCTTCAAGAGCTTAAAAAAACGCTCCGTGTGGTGATGTTTGATCAATACGGCACGGTGGTTGACATACAGGGCGGGTTGGTCAAAGCCATTGAGCCGTTTTTGGCAAAGAAAGGGTACAAGGGATCGGCAAACTCCTTGGTCACTTGGTGGAGGCGCACGCATTTTGAAAACTCCATGATCGATGCGCTTTTGCATCAAAGCCATACACCCTACCGTGAAATTGGGCATCGATCGTTGGACTACACCCTTGAGCGAGCTGGCATTGAGCACTCCTCGGAGGATGTCAAAAGATTGGTCGCTTGCATAGAGACGTTGGCGTGTTTTCCTGAAGTGCCCATGGCATTGAAACGCATCAAGGAGCATTACCCCATTGCAGTTCTCTCCAACGGAGATCCGGACATGCTGGAGCGGGCCCGGCATTTTCATGGCGTACCATTTGATCGAGTATTGTCGGTTGCAGCATCTGGTGCCTTCAAGCCGCATGTGAACACCTACACTTATGCCGCTCAAGCCATGGGCCTTCAAAGGCAAGAGGTCCTTTTTGTGGCCAACCATGCATTTGACTGTGTAGGTGCCAAAGCCGCAGGCATGCGAACAGCCTTTATCGACCGAAGAGGTCGCCCCTTTGGTCAAACTCCCCATCAACCCGATCTCATCTTGAAAGACATGACGGCCTTGGCCGATGTGTTGTCCCAGCCCGTGAGCTAGATTTTTTCAATCCATCTGGATCTTCAAGATAGATCCATCATGGGTTTTCAGAAGGGGCCCCTTTTTCTAGTCGACGACTCAGAAAGGCATGTACCTCACCAGCAATGCCTTTTCTAAACGCCATGACGCATAGAACAAATATGGCGCCAATGATGACCGTCACCCAAGAGCCAACTTTGTCAGACAAGGTGTCTTGAAGGGTCACCACAATGCCTGCGCCCAAAACAGGGCCAATGAAGGTGCCGGCTCCCCCTAGCATGGTCATCAAGATGACCTCTCCAGAAGTTGCTTGAAGTACATCAGACAAGGCTGCAAAGCCAAGTACGACACACTTTAAAGAGCCCGCGAGCCCCGCCAAGGTGGAGGAAATGACAAACACCAATAATTTTTGTCGATCCACAAAGTAACCCAACGAGCAAGCGCGAGTTTCGTTTTCTCGAATGGCTTTGAGGACTTGCCCAAAGGGAGAGTTCACAACACGTTGGATGAACAAGAACACCATCACAAACACCAAAAAGACAAAGTAGTACATGCTCAAGTCGTCTTTCAAGGACACAAGTCCAAGGAGGTCTCCGCGAGAGACGCCCTGGATGCCGTTTTCTCCTCCGGTAAAAGAGGCTTGAAGGCAAACAAAATAGACCAATTGAGAAAGTGCCAAGGTGATCATGGCAAAGTAAATGCCAGAACGCCGAATCGCAATGAATCCAATGACCAAGCCCAACAAGCAAGATGTCGTCATGCCTGCAAAAATGGCCACGACCGTGCTCAATTTATAAACCGTGATCAGGTGCGCCGTGATGTAGGACGAGAACCCAAAATAAGCCGCATGACCAAAGGAAAGCATGCCACTGTAGCCTAGCATCAAGTTAAAGGCGCATGCAAAAATTGCATAGCAATAAAGCGTCATCAAATAAACGGGATAGATGCCTAGCCATGGAGCGATCAAGCCCATGATGAGCAAAGAGACGTAAAACATCAAAGTGAAATTCTTCATGCGCATTTAATCTTTGCCAAAGAAGCCACTTGGACGCCAACAAAGCACCACGGCCATGATCACAAACACCACAATGTTGGACGCCTCGGGATACAGCACCTTGGTGAAGCCTTCAATCACGCCCAATGACAGACCGCTCAAAATAGCACCCAGAATCGAACCCATGCCTCCTATGACCACGACCGCAAAGACAACGATGACCAAGGACGATCCCATCAAGGGAGAGACTTGAATGATCGGCGCCGATAAGACACCAGCAAAGGCGGCCAATGCAACACCTGCACCATAGGTCAGCATCACCATGCGTGGCACATTGATACCAAAGGCTTGGACAAGTTTTGGGTTTTCCGTGGCGGCTCTAAGGTTTGCGCCCAAACGAGTGCACTCAATCAAATACCAAGTCAAAAAACAAACGCTCAACGAGGCCACAATGACCCAAACGCGGTAAATGGGCAAGATCATGAACCCCACATCCAGTGCGCCTTTCAGCAAGTCAGGAACAGGATAACTTTGTCCAGATGAGCCAAACAATTCTCTGAGCACGCCCTCGGCAATCAATGACAAGCCAAAGGTGAGAAGCAGGCCATAAAGGGGGTCAATTTTGTACAGATGCTTTAAAAAGGTGCGTTCAAGTCCAACGCCCAAAATGCCCACCACAAGGGGGGCAAGCAAGAGAGCCACCCAGTAATTGACACCAAAGCGACCCCATAAAAACCAAGCTGCATAAGCACCCAGCATATAAAAAGCGCCATGGGCAAAATTGACCACGCCTAGAAGTCCAAAAATCACGGCCAGTCCCAAGCTCAACATGGCGTAAAAAGAGCCGTTCAAGAGCCCAAGCAACAGTTGCCCCAAGATCACTTGGGTTGGGATGCCAAAAATGTCACTCATTGCATGTTGTCTCAAGAAGAAAGGTGACACACACCGCGAGACCATCGACAGGGGTGTGTCCCTTCATGTTGACGCTGAAAAAAACTTGAATTCAAATTTATTTCTTTTTAAGCAAAGGACACGTGGAGTCTGAAAGAGGGCCGAAGGCTTCCTCGCCTGACATTTTTTTGACCACTTTGTAGTAGTCCCAAGGGTACTTGGATTCAGCTGGCGTTTTGACTTGCATGACATACATGTCATGCACCATCACGCCGTCTTCGCGAATGTAGCCCCCTTTGGCAAACATGTCATTGATTTTGATTTTTCTAAGCTGCTCCATCACCTTGTCGGGGTCGGTGGTGTTGGCCGCTTTGACTGCATTCAAGTAGGTCAAGGTTGCAGAGTAATACGCGGCTTGATTCATGGTGGGCTCTTTTTTCATTTTTTCAAAATACCGCTTGCCAAAGGCTCGAGTCTCTGGGTTCAAATCCCAATACCAACCCGTGGTGAGGTACAGGCCTTGTGCGGTTTGAAGACCCAGGCTATGAATGTCACTGATGAAAGCCAAAAGAGCTGCAGGCTTCATGGTTTTGGTGATGCCAAACTCATTGGCCGCTTTCAAGGAGTTGGTGAAGTCAGTGCCCGCATTGGACAATCCCAGCACTTGAGCGCCTGAGCCTTTGGCTTGCAAGAGAAAGGATGAGAAGTCAGAGGCCGATAAAGGCACGCGCACTGAGCCAATGGATTTGCCACCGTTGGCGGTCAGGACTTTGGTGGCTGCATCTTGGAGTTGTGTGCCAAAGGCATAGTCGGCCGTCAAGAAATACCATGACTTTCCGCCGTTTTGAGTGATCACACTGGCTGTTCCATTGGCCAGGGAGGTGGTGTCGTAGGCGTAATGAACGGTGTAGGGCGTACAGTCTTGGTTGGTCAAAGAGGCGCCAGCTGCACCGATGGCCATGAACGGCACTTTTTTCTCGGCGGCGACTTTTGCCATGGCAATGCTCACGCCAGTGTTGGAGCCCCCAAGCAGCATGTTGAGTTCATTTTTATCGGCCCATTCTCTGAATTTCGAGGAACCAATGTCGGGCTTGTTTTGGTGGTCGGCACTGATAAAGACAATTTTTTTACCAAGGACAGTACCACCAAAGTCGGCAATGGCCATTTTTGCGGCTTCAATGCCTCCAGCGCCGATGACATCGGCATAAAGCCCCGCCATGTCATCGATGTCACCAATGACGACCTCATTGCCGGCTTGCGAGGCCATCGGGTTGAGCAGGGCAGCAACCGCGCTGGCTAGGGCCAATGACTTCAACGACTTTTTAAAATTGAACGATTTCATGCTTGTCTCCTTTGAAAATAAAAAAATACCAAAGCCCTTTGAGAGGGTCTTTTTTTAAACACCTAAAAATTCGTGCAGCATTTCCATCTTGTCGCCTAATTGCAACTGAGAGAAACTTTCGATGATTTGGCCATGCTCCATCACGTAGAAGCGATCGGCAAGCGGTGCAGCAAACCGGAAGTTTTGTTCAACCATGACGATGGTGAAACCTTTTTTGCGAAGCTCGGTGATCATTTGGCTCAAGGCTTGAACGATCACGGGAGCGAGGCCTTCAGAGATCTCGTCCAGCAGCAAGAGCTTGGCCCCAGTTCTGACGATCCTGGCCACCGCTAGCATTTGTTGCTCTCCTCCAGATAGACGCGTGCCCGGACTGCTTCGGCGCTCCCATAAATTAGGGAACATCGCATAAATGTCTTCAAGACTGAGGCCGCCTTCTTTTAAAATGGGAGGAAGCAGAAGATTTTCTTCGCACGAGAGGCTTGAAAAAATACCTCGCTCCTCAGGACAAAATCCAAGTCCCAGTTGAGCAATGACGTGGGGAGGCAAGTGGATGCATTCTTGTCCCTTGACCCCAACACTGCCCGTTCGACGCTCCACCAAACCCATGATGGATTTGAGGGTGGTGCTGCGCCCAGATCCGTTTCTTCCAAGAAGCGTCACGACTTCACCTTCATGAACCAACATGTTCACGCCATGAAGGACATGGGATTCGCCGTAATAGGCGTGCAGGTTGTTGACTTCAAGCACGGCCTTCTTGGTCTCAAGCATGTTGAGCGCCCTCAAGTTGTGCGTCCGTGCGACCCATGTAGGCATCAAGCACCAAGGGGTTTTGGGAGACTTCTTGGTAGTTGCCCTCGGCGATGATTTGGCCACGTTGTAAAACGCTGATGCGTTTGGCAATGCTGGCAACAACTTTCATGTTGTGCTCAACCATCAAGATGGTTCGATTGACGGATACTTTTTGAATGAGGTCGGTGACTCTTGCCACATCCTCGAGCCCCATGCCTTGCGTAGGTTCATCCAAAAGCATCAATTGCGGGTCCATGGCTAGGGTCGTTGCGATTTCAAGTGCTCTCTTTCTTCCATAGGGAAGTTCTCCTCCAGTTGTGTTGGCAAATGCTTGGAGGTCGACTTGGGTCAAAAGTTCCATGGCCTTGTCGTGCAAATGATGCAGACTTTTCTCAGGTTTCCAAAAATGGTAGGACATGCCAGCACTTCGTTGAAGAGCAATACGAACATTTTCAAGCACACTGAGGTTGGGAAAGATGGCTGATATTTGAAAGGAGCGAATCACGCCTCTACGAGCAATCTCTGGAGAACTTTCGTGAGTGATGTCTTGACCGTTGAAGACGATGCGTCCGGAGTTGGGCGTCAAAAACTTGGTGAGCAGGTTAAAGCAGGTGGTTTTCCCAGCGCCATTAGGACCTATCAAAGCGTGAATATCACCTTTTTGAATTTTCAAAGAAACGTCATTGACTGCTACAAAGCCTTTGAATTCTTTGATCAAGTGATGGGTCTCTAAAATGGTCTCTGATGCCATGCTTTGTTGTTTCTATTTTCTTGTCATTTAGCATACCATGACACCCTTGGAAGACCACGATTTATAAGGCCTAAAACCTAGCCGTCAGGGTTTATCCTAGTGAGCGGTGGCGCCCGAGGTCAAACCCATTTCCCCCCACGTCCAAAGCTCAAAAGATGTGAGCCTGGGCATGGGCGCCATAAAGTTGGATAATGCGTCCTGATGGATCGATTCGCTCGGATGCTCGAGGAGATGGGCTTGTCCCAAAAAAAGAGCGAACATGTGTCCTAGTTGTGGTAAAAATTTTTCATTTAGAGATCAAACAATATGGCTTACTTCCAAAAAACAAATTTTATGCTTCAAGCCAAGCCTAGCAAGTTGAGAGCCTTGCTCAGCGCTTTAGGGGCCGTGGCTATGAGCTTGTTGTTGTTGTCCCCTTCAGGTGCACAAAATCCACAAACGATCAAAATGATCGTGCCCTTTACGCCCGGCACGGGCATGGACACGATAGCAAGAGCGATTTCTCCAAAACTCAGTGAAAGATTGGGTGTGACGGTGGTTGTGCAAAATTCTCCGGGTGCCAGTGGCAATATTGGTGCTGAAATGGTGGCCAAGTCCCCTGCAGATGGTTCAACCATTTTGATGGGCGCCAACACCATGCTGATTGCAGCACAGTTGTACAAAAATGTGCCCTTCAATCCGGTGAAAGACTTCGCACCCGTTTCCATGACCGCTTGGGGCACTTTGATGCTGGTGGCCAATCCAAAAACTGGCTTTAAAACGGTGCAAGATGTGATCAAGGCAGCCAAATCAAAGCCAGATGACATCAACTTTGGCTCTCCTGGTGTCGGCACGCCACACCACATGGCCATGGAGCTCTTCAAGGTGGATGCCCAAATTGCTTTGCTTCATGTTCCCTACAAAGGCACGGCTGGCTACACGCAAGACCTCTTGTCTGGCGAGATCAATGTCGGCTTTTTACCCGTGCATGTTGCACAAGGCTTTGTGAGCAGTGGAAAGCTCAATGCCATTGCCGTGGGTTCTGCTAAACGCCACCCTGTGGCATCGGGGGTGCCCACCTTCATTGAGTTGGGCTTCAAAGGCGTGGATGTGGACATGTGGTATGCCTTGTTTTATCCCGCTAAAACACCAGCGGCGATGGTCGAGCGCTTGAACAAAGAGACGGTTGCGGTGTTGAAATTACCAGAGATCAAAGAGTTGTTGGGCAAGGCCGGCTTGGATGCTTCGGGCTCAACCCCTGAGGAGCTGGGTCAAATTGTGGCCAATGATTACCCCCGTTGGGGCAAGGTGATTCGCCTCAAAGGCATCGAGGCCGAATGAGCTTAGGCAACAGATCTAGATTTAGAAGTATATGTTGGGGTGATGTGTGGCAAACGATCAGCAAATTTTGACCGCTTTGGAGATCAAAGCCTTGAGCACGGCCTTGCCTTTGTGGCAAGTTGAGCCAGCAGGCGCTTGGATGAAGAGAGATTTTTTGTTCAAAGATTTTCTTGCTGCTTATGCCTTCATGTCTCAAGTCGCGCTCATCGCGCATGCCCATGATCACCATCCCAATTGGAGCAACGTGTACAACAAAGTCTCCATCCAGTTGTTCACGCATGACAGGGGTGCGCTCACCTTGAAAGATCAACGCTTGGCTTTGGCCATCGATGGGTTGCTGGTTTAATTCGACTCAGCAGTTTCAAGCCTAGCAAGTGCCATGTCTCCTTTAAAAACACCGATTCAAGTCCTCAACAGTTACGAGGAAACTTACGCTCAGATTTTCCAAGCGGCCAAGCAGCATGCTGCCAGGCATGTGTTCACCAAGCTTTTCGAGGCTGAGTGCATGGCCCAAGCGCGCTGGCTGGACACCTTGAGACCTGAGGCGCGTCAAGGAAGCGAATTGCTCGGTTGGTCGGTGAGTGTCAAAGATTTGTATGACATCGCGGGTGAAGTGACGAAGGCGGGCACACGTGTCCTCGCTCAAAATGCGCCAGCTCTCAAAGACGCCTTGGCGGTGCAAAGGCTCAGGCGAGCAGGGGCCGTCATTGTGGGTCAAACCAACATGACCGAGTTGGCTTTTTCAGGTGTGGGCATCAATCCGCATCACAACACTCCTGTCAACCCTTGTGATGAGAGGCTGGAGCGCATTCCTGGCGGTTCTTCCTCGGGGGCGGCCGTCTCAGTTGCGCTGGGTTTGTGCCAAGCGGGGCTTGGCTCTGATACAGGTGGCTCCATTCGCATCCCTGCTGCACTTTGCGGCTTGGTGGGCTTTAAAAGTTCACAGTCCAGGGTGCCTCTTAAAGGTACCGTTGCGTTGGCCCCTTCCCTGGACACGGTTTGTGCCATGACCAGATCTGTTGCGTCTTGTTTGAAGGTGGATCGGGTGCTCTCTCATCAGAGTCTGGACGTGCAGGAGCGTGATGTGCAGGGTCTGCGTTTCTTGGTGCCCCAAAGCGTGGTCTTGGATCAGTTGACGCAGCCGGTGGCCAAAGCGTTTGAAGCGGTGCTCAAGCACCTGTCTTCAAAAGGTGCGCGCATTGAGGAGAGCCCGTGTGACTATTTCTCTGAGGTGGCGAACATCAATCAACCTGCAGGGCTGTCTCCTATCGAAGCCTGGGCCTCCCACGCAAGTGCATTGGCCCACCAACTTGAAAAAATCGACCCTCGAGTGGTTCAGCGCATGTTGTTGGGTCGAGATGTTTCTGTGGCCGATTATTGGGATTTGCTGCGCCGCAGGTCCAGCTGGTGTGAACAGGTCTCAAGGCAACTGGAGGCCTACGATGGCGTGTTGTGTCCAACCGTTCCCATGCAAGCTCCCCCAATGGCGCCCTTGCTGACCGATGACGCCTTGTTTGGCGAGACCAATCGCTTGCTGCTCAGAAACACCTTTCTTTTTAACTTTCTGGATGGCTGCTCCATCAGCCTTCCCATGCAAGGGCCCGATGACTTGCCCATGGGGTTGATGATCTCTGGAGCGAACGCAAGCGATGCGCGTGTGTTGACCAGTGCATGGGCCGTGGAGAAAAGCTTGTCCCAAATGTGGGGCTAAGACCCTTCAAGCCTCCAGAGGGCTGGCTAGGCCCTTAGCCCAAGATCGTCAAAAGCCCTCGCAAGTCCTTGATGGCGTGAGCTGCGCCAGGGCCCAGGCGATCGATGGGGTTGTTGTTTCTGTTGAGCCAAACCGCTTCCCAACCAAACCACGTCGCGCCCAGCGCATCCCAGTCGTTGCTAGAGACAAAGAGGATTTCACTGCGCTGAACTTGGTAAATTTGCTCGATCATGCCATAGGTGCTTGGGTGGGTTTTGAATTGCCTTACTCGGTCTACAGACACCACCTGATCAAAAAGATGGCTCAGACCAGCGTTTTTGATCACCCGCTCCAACATGTCTGAGTTGGCATTGGAGAGAATGGCCGTTTGCAGCCCGCGTTTTTTTAATTCCTCAAGGACCTCTTGGTTCTCAGCAAACGCATCGAGTCTGTCGTACGATTGCATCAGCATGTTTTCTTGATCTAGGCTCAGACCTAGGCCTAGCTTTTCTGCGCTAAAGCGAAGCGCTTTTTTCGTGATCTCCCAAAAGGACTCATAGTATCGACTTCCCATGGTGGCGTTGGGGTCAGACAGAGAAACAAGACGGGTGTAATCGATTTGCTTGTCACGCCAAAGATTGGCCAAGGGCAGACCAAAATTTGGGTACAGCTGCTCTGCTGCCCTAGAAATGCTGTAGACATCAAAGAGGGTTCCATAGGCATCAAAGACGATCAGTTTTTTTGGGCTTGTCATGTTTTTTATAAAAAAGTCAAACCGATCTTAACCGATGCCTAAAGTGCATGGCCAAACGTCTCCTTGTGCTAAAGTGATGGGTAAGAATTGACATGCGAAAGGTGAAGATGAACATTACGTACGCTTGTGTGTTGTTGGCGGGCCTCACGCCCTTGATTGCGGTGACCATTGCGAAGTGGAAACTGCCTAACTATGACAACCACAACCCGCGAGATTGGATGGCCCGCCAGACAGGGTTCAGGGCCCGAGCCTATGCGGCTCATCAAAACTGCTTTGAATCGTTTCCTTTCTTTGCCGTGTCTGTGATCATGGCCATGATGGTGGGTGTGGACGCACAAACCTTGGACCTGTGTTCATTGATTTATGTTGTGGCTAGGCTGCTGTATATTTTGTGTTACGTGAAAGATTGGGCCGCTGCCAGGTCCTTGTGCTGGGTGGTGGGCTATGGCAGTGTCATTGCACTTTTTGTGCTTGGTTTTCAAGTTTAAAAATACTTGGCCGTGCCCCAAAGCTTGTCAACCGCAAGATCCATTGCTCCGTTATAGGTACAAGTGACCAAGTGAAAGACGGGCCATCGGTCTCGGGTTCAGTTGAACGAGCGATGGATGGCGAGAGCAGGAGATTCCTTTTGGGAGGCTTTATGAAAAAAATTGCAAAATCAGTGCTTGTCATCGCTTTGGCCTTGACTGCAGCCTTGTCTCAAGCGCACCAGGGTGCCTATGGGCATGGTGGATATGGTTACGGTCACGGTCACGGACATGGGGGTGGGTGGTCTCGCGGCTCATGGGTGGCGCCCGCTTTGGCTGCCGGACTGATTGGAGGCGCCATTTATGCTGGATCACATCCTATCTACGGCCCCACTTACATCAATCCGCCCATCATCGTGAATCCCGCGCCAACTTACATGAACGGTGCACCAGGCACAGTGGCCCCAGTGGCCTACTACTGTTCTGCCTATCAACAATACTATCCTCAAGTAGGATCTTGCCCAGTGCCTTGGCAAATTGTGAATTAAAGAGGCGGTGCTCAATGAGAGCTGCCTTTTGGACCTCAGATCTTGCTTCGAAGCTTCAATCGACTTCTGCAATGGCGCCAAGGTCTTGAAGGTATTTTGTGCCAATGCGCTCAGAGTGCCGCTCTTTGGAGCTCAGGGTTTCAATTTCCACTTTGGCGCCTTTTCTTTGGCCGTACACATTGTGCTTGAGCCACAGCAACTCTTCTTTTAGTTTTTCAGAAGCGTTGACAGTTTTGCTCCAGCATTTGATATCAGCCGACCAACGATAGCCTCTGGCTTTTAAGATGTCCTTGGTCTCAAAGGGTGAACCGGTTGCATAAACTTTGTTTTGTAGGAGGGTGGAGGACTCAAACAGGGTTTGAATGGCGCTTTGTTTTGTTTTTGGCAGCACCATGTTCAAAACCTCTAAGAGAGCCCAGCAATCTGTCTCTGCACGGTGAGCCTCGTAAAAAATGCCTTGCGTCATGGCCAAATACTCCAATTTTGCAGAGCCAAAAGAGTTGAAGCGCCAGTCAATGTCTTTGATGCTGCAGGCCCAGGGCAGTTCTGCAAAAATAGGCCATCTGTTTTCTACAAAAGGTCGATCGAAGGCGGCGTTGTGAGCAATCACCAAGGACACCCCTTGAAGGGCTTGGATGACTTCTTGGTCATGGATTCGGTGTCCTTTGACCATCTCGTCCGTGATGTGATGAATGGCGATGGTCTCAGGCGGTATGGGAAAGCCCGGATCCTCGAGTTGGTCAAAGACTTGGTCAACATGGGTGATTTGACCTAAGTGGGGATCGTATTCAAATGCAATCATGCCTAATTCAATGACCTTGTCGGTCAAGGAGTTCATGCCAGTGGTCTCCGTGTCCAAGATCACACCTTTGAGGCGCTTGGTGTTGTCAAGATTGGAAGGGGGTTGATGGAGCCATTTCTCTGGAGCGAGTCTTTTTAAAACTTTGAAGTGAGGGTGGCGATCCAGTGCTTGGGCAATCTGCTCCCATTCTTTGGCGTCGTGACTGAGTTGATCGATGTTGTCCATTGCTGCTTTCAGTGGGAATCAAGCGAATGATTGATGTTGGAGTGATCTATCTTTAAATGGGTTTTGACCCAGAACAAGCTCAAGTTTAAGTGCATTTGCATCAATGAAAGGGCTTTAAAAAGAGCCGACAAATGTGTTTTTTTATTCGTCTCATAGCCCTGTGTCTCATGCGCCTGAAGGCTTGGTGTTGTCCGGGCCAATCCAGTCTGGAAGAATCCATCCCAAGACGGCCAAAGACAAGCCCATCAGCAGCAAGACCCAAGACGAAGAAATGTAGGCTGTGAGCGCAGCACAAACAATGACCCCCACGGACTGGCCGGCAAAAAGGATGGCGGCAAAAAGGGCCATGCAAGTTCCTCTGACCTCGGGGGCCATTTGTGTGGCGTGAACTTGCATCGTGTTGTGAAACATAAAGAAGCCAAATCCAGCGCCAACGAACGCCACCAAATCAAAAATCCAATGCGTAGAAAAACCAACGAGAGCGTAGGACAGTCCAAAAGTCATCGCACCCGTGCGCACGAGACCCGACTCACCAAGTCTGGCAATCAAGCGCGGTGCAAGCACCATGTAACTGACCCCACCAACGCCAAACAAGGAGACGATGGCTCCAGCCCAAGCAACTGCCAAGGCATGGTGGTCGTGAAGGTGTGTGGCTGAAATTGCAAGGGCACCAAATGCAAAGGCACCCTCAAGACAAATGCAAGCCAAGATGCGCCGAGGTCTTTGCTTTGTAAAGACATAGGCGGTATTGGCAAAAAAAGACAAGCGTTCCTCTCCCTGGGGGCCTGCCGAGGGTTGAGTTTGTAGCTTGGCAATGGGATTTCTAAGAAGAACGCAACCGACTCCAAAAAATAAACCTCCCACCAACCCAAACGCCCAACGCCATCCCAAGGTGTCTGTGATCAATCCCCCAAAGAGTTGACCAGCCACAATTCCCATGGTCGAGCCCAAACCTACCCGTGCCAAGGTGGCTTGGCGAATGGTGTAGTCCACCGTGTCTCCCACCCAAGCAAGGCCCAAAGGGATGATGGCTGCTGTGCATGTGGCCGTTAAGATTCTGCAAAAAATCAAAAAGGGGAGATCATAAGCAAAAGCACTGCCAAAGCAGCCCACACTGCAGCCCACAGTCGCCCATGCCAGGACCTTGTATTTGCCATACTTGTCTCCTAAGGGGCCAAAGAAAATCTGCATCAAGCCATAGGTCACAGCAAAGTAGGAGATCACCTGTGCCGCTTGGCTGCGGCTGACTTGAAACGTTTGTGACAATTCGGGCAGCATGGGGTCACACAGCCGTTGTATGGTCATGCTGGCAAAGGTGGCAAAAGACAATTGCAAAATGGCCTGTCTGGTGGATGGGTCAATCACAGAGCTGGATGTTTGGGACATGTAAGGGACGCTTTACAGGCAAGGTTACTTTGTGTAAAAGTTCCCTAAAAAAATTAGAAAACCGACTCTAAAGAGGGCCACAGCAGGGGTTATATCAAGGATTTATCGGCAGTGAGGCCTATACTGAATGCATATTGCACTGCGGCATATCTGATTTTAACTGTTTCAAACATCTTTTAACTTACATTTGGAGACTTCAATGATGAACCTTACCCCTGAGCAGATTGTGGCTGCTAACAAATCTAACTTAGAAACCTTGGTCGGCCTGACCAGCAAAGCCTTCGCTGGTGTTGAGCAATTGATTGAACTCAACATGGCCGCTGCCAAGTCTACCTTGGCCGACAGTCATTCCAATGCGCAAACTGTGATGAGTGTCAAGGATGCTCAAGACCTCTTGTCGATGCAAGCTTCTATGTTTCAGCCTTTGGCTGAAAAAATGGTGATCTACAACCGCCACTTGTATGAAATCGCGACCACATCAGGTCAAGACGTGGGCGCTGTTGTGCAAGAGCAGTTTGCTAAGAGCCAGCAACTCTATCAAGACATGTTTGAGAACATGGCCAAAAATGCGCCCGCTGGCTCTGAGAGTGCTGTTGCTGCCTTCAGAACCGCGGTGAGCGCCGGTACAAGCGCTCTGGAGTCTGTGCAAAAGGCGGTCAAGCAAGCGACAGATATGGTCGACAGCAATGTCAAAATCATGTCGGCCAATGCATTGGGCGCTGGCAAGTCAGCGACAAAGAAAAAATAAATCACCACAGGCCAAGAAGGCCATCTGAGCCCTTGGGTTCAGATGGCCTTCTTTTTTTGGAGTCGGAGTGAAAAGCCTAGGAGCTTAGCTTCATGGCGAATCTTTAACCCGCTCCTTTAACCTGCTACTTACACCTGCTACTTACAACTGCTACTTGAACCTGCTACTTGAACCGCTCCTTGCTCAAAGATCAAGAAGCGCATGCTTTCAAAGCCTTTGAAATCTCAGTCACGAGTTCAGGACCTTTGTAGATCAAGCCACTGTAGATTTGCACCATGTCCGCGCCCGAGTTGATTTTGCTCGTGGCGTCTTCTCCACCCATGATGCCTCCCACGCCAACAATGGGGAAATGCTCTCCAATGGCTTGTCGCAGTTGAGCCAGTACAGCGTTGCTTGAATTCAACAGTGGGGCGCCTGATAGGCCTCCTGTTTCCTCAGAAAAAGCGAGCCCTTGGACGCCTTGTCGCAAGAGGGTGGTGTTCGAGCAAATGATCCCCCAGTCCCCTTGTTTGGCACTTTTGTCGATCGGACAATGTTTTCTGAAGGTGTTGGCCAAAAGATGGATTTGCGCATGATCCAAGTCTGGCGCAATTTTGATCAGCAAAGGCACGCGTTTGCCCGTTCTTGAGGTCAGTCGTTCTCGGTGCTCTGCCAAGGCGCCCATCAACGCATCCAAGGCTTGATCTGATTGCAGTGTGCGTAAATTCTTGGTGTTGGGGCTTGAGATGTTCACGGTGACATAGTCCGCATAGGGGTAGACCGCCTCCAAAGCTTTGAGGTAATCTTGGGTCGCGTTTTCTATAGGGGTGATCGCATTTTTACCAATGTTCAAACCCAAAATCGAAGGTGTTGGGTTTGAAGAGGGTTGCTGTTTGAGGTGGGCTTTTTGAACATTTTCTAAAAAGACCTCAACGCCCTTGTTGTTAAAGCCCAATCGGTTGATCAAGGCATGGGCCTCTTCAAGGCGAAAAATTCTGGGCTTAGGGTTGCCGACTTGAGGCAAAGGCGTCACAGTTCCAACCTCTATGTGACCAAATCCCATGGCTGCAAATGCGTCGATGGCACTGGCATTTTTATCCATGCCGGCCGCCAACCCGACCCGGTTGGGAAATTGCAGGCCCATCAAGCTCAAGGGGTCATGGACCATGGGCTGCGTGAGCAGCAAGCGACTCCACAAGGTGTTTTGAGTTGCTCTCAGCGCTTTGAGTGTGAAATCGTGAACGGTTTCCGCATCCAGTGAGAAAAATATTGGGCGAATGAGTGAATAGGGCAACAGCATTGGCTAAACTACCTTCAAGGCTACATGCTTTGCAAAGCATTGGCGTCATCGTTTAAAGAGCTACCATTGTATGAAACAAAGTAAGGAATTGTCGCGTGAGTTCATTATCTAGCCAAGATCAATTAAAAGCCATGGCCGCTGAAAAAGCGGTGCAGTTGATCAAACCCCAATCTTGGGTCGGTGTGGGAACGGGCTCCACCGTTAATTTCTTCATTGATGCTTTGGCCCAATCAGGCCTTCTCATCAAGGGGACCGTGTCGAGCTCTGAAGCCTCGAGCCAGCGTCTGAAGGCCCTAGGGGTGCCAGTCTTTCCGATCGAGGAGGTCCCCGTCTTGGATGTCTATGTGGATGGGGCCGACGAGATCGATCACCATGGCTTCATGATCAAAGGTGGGGGTGCTGCGCTCACCCGAGAAAAAATTCTTGCGGCACAAGCCAACACCTTCATTTGCATCGTTGATCAAAGCAAATGGGTCCAGACCTTGGGTGCCTTTCCTTTGCCCCTAGAGATCATCCCCATGGCTGCGCCCAAGCTCATTGAGAGATTCAAGGCAATGGGCGCACAAGCCAGCGTTCGCTTAAAAGACGGACATCCTTTGATCACCGACAATCAACAACATGTTTTGGACGTGAGGGGTTTGCAAATCACCGATCCCTTGGCGTTTGAAACCCAGGTCAACCAATGGCCGGGCGTCATCACGGTGGGTGTGTTTGCAAACCAAAGGGCCTCGGTTTGTTTGCTTGCAAGCCCAGAGGGCGTGAAGACCATTGAGTTTTGAAGCAAAGACGGGAAGTTCAAGGGGTTTTTGGTATGCGGACCCAACAACAGCTGATTTTTCAAAGTCTTCAAACTGCAGACCAAGCCCGAGAGGTGATTGAGTTGATGGGGGATTTGGCGATGAAGTGCGGTGTCAAACTACCCAAGCTGCCTCCACCCGAACCCCTGGGTTGCTGCGCCAGGGGTTGCCAAGGCTGCGTTTGGGAGGGCTTTGTCTCGGCGACTGAGTATTGGCGAGACTGTTCCTTGAGTGTTTTGCAACACCACGCCAGCGATCTTTTAAGCCACCACCTAGAAGAGGTTCAGGTGAAGCTGTGCTTGAAAGGACGCTGATACTTCGAGCGATTTATGTGCCGAGTGCGCTAGGTGCGCTAGATGCTCTAGATGCGTTTGTCAGCATGCCTTGGTGACGCAACAAAGCTTCAATGCTGGGCTCACGTCCCCGAAAGGCAACAAAGGACGCCATGGCGTCTCTGCTTCCGCCAACCTCCAAGATTTCTTTGCGGAATTTTGTGCCCATGGCTTGACTCAACTCGCCCGCCTCGGTCATGGTTTCTTCAAAGGCCGCGTAAGCGTCCGAGCTCAACACCTCGGCCCATTTGTAACTGTAGTAACCTGCTGCATACCCGCCAGCGAAGATGTGGCTGAAACTGTGAGCGGTTCTGCTCCAAGGCGGGCTTTGGATCAAAGCAATTTCTTTCTTGACTTCTTGCTGCAAGGCCATGAAATCGACCATCGCTTGGCCCTCTGAGTGAACCAACATGTCAAACAAAGAGAACTCAACTTGTCTGAGGGTTTGCAGGCCACTTTGAAAATTCTTGGCCGCAAGCATCTTGTCAAACAAGGCCTTGGGCATGACTTCACCACTTTGGTGGTGTGAGCTCATGTGTCTGAGCACAGACCATTCCCAGCAAAAGTTTTCCATGAATTGGCTGGGCAACTCGACCGCGTCCCATTCAACACCGCTGATACCAGAGACATCTTGCTCATTGACTTGCGTGAGCATGTGATGCAGTCCATGTCCAAACTCATGGAACAAAGTGATCACATCATCATGGGTCAACAAGGCGGCTTGATCGCCTTGCCCTTTAGCAAAGTTGCACACCAAGTAGGCGACAGGAGATTGAAGCAGCCTGTTGTCCGGTCTGCGCCAACGGTTTCTCATGCCATCCATCCATGCGCCGCCTCGCTTGCTTTGTCTGGCCGTGGGGTCCAAGTAGAACTGGCCTAGCAGTTGATGATGGCGTTCTATTTTGTAGAAACTCACATCTTTGTGCCATACGGGTGCAGTGTCAGCGGAGATGACGACGTCAAAGAGCGTTTCAACAATTTTAAAAAGCCCAGACAGGACTTGAGGGAAGGGGAAATAGGCTTTGACTTCCAAATCGCTGAAAGCATAGTGATGCTCCTTGAGCCGCTCGGCAATGAAAGTCCAGTCTGAAGGCGCTGGATCCTCAAGGCCTATTGTTTTGGCAAAATCTCGCATGTCTTGGAGATCTTTTTCTGCAAAAGGCCGGGCCTTGGCTGCCAAGTCTCTTAAAAAAGCGATGACCTCGCTTGGCGAGTTGGCCATTTTGGGCTCAAGTGAAAGTGTTGCAAAGTTCGCAAAACCCAACAATTGGGCCTCTTCAAATCGCAGGGCCAAGGTGTCTTGGATGATGGCTGTGTTGTCATATTGAAGGGCATTTGCAGGTGCTTGATCTGATGCTCTGGTTTGGTAGGCTTGATAAAGTCTGGCTCTTAAATTTGCATCTTTGGCATACTGCATGATAGGCAAATAGCAAGGCATCTTCAAATTCAAGCGGTAGCCCTCTTGAGCATGTCGTTGTGCTTCCTCCAGTGCCTCGTCCTTGACCTCTTGGGGCACGCCATCAAGCTCTTGGGCTTGTGCCAAGTAAAACCAAGCATCGGTGGCGTCGAGGACGTTTTCGCTGAATTTTTGCCCCAGCGCTGCTTGTTGTTCCTGGATGTTGGTGAAACGAATTTTTTTCTCACCGGTGAGCTTGGCTCCACTCAAGATAAAGTTTCTAAGGGCATTGTTCAGTGCTTTTTTTTGTTCTGTATTCAGGGCGGATTGATCGATGCGCTCGTATTTAGAAAATAATTTTTCGTTGGAACCCAAGCCGCTCCAAAATTCAGTGACCTTGGGAAGCATGAGGTTGTACGCCTCGCGTTGCGCGGGGTTGTCGGCAACGGCGTTGAGGTGTGAAATGACGCCCCATGCTCTGCTGAGTTGTTCGACCTGTACATCAAGCACCAGCGTCATTTGTTCCCAATCGGCTGGAAATGTATCCTCCGTGACCCGCTCTAGTGCGATGTGTGCCTGATTGAGCAAATGGGAGATGCTCGGCTCAATGTCGGTGACTTTGAGTTCATCAAATTTGGGCAGGTCAGAGAAGTCAAGCAGCGCAGTCTTGGGTTGCGAAGCAGGTGTAAGCGTTGGAGTTGACATGGATGGGTGTGATCAGCAAAATAGATGATCAATTATCCATCATAGGAAGGGATTTTAAAGGCCGTGGATGCGTTTTTCAAATCGCTTTTAAGGGTTGATGAACAAGGCCTTTGATCTTTTGAGTTTTAGAAGTTGGCATCAAAAAAAACTAGACAGGACATTCGCGTGAAGATCGTTGCCGTATCGACAGGGAAAGTGGCGCCCTTGAGCCATGCATCTTTTCCTGATACAAAGCGCTTGTATTCTGGGATCGATAAGCAGCCCATCAGTTCTCCACTGGAGAGCCAACGTGTTTTCGTCAATGGCTCAGGCGTTCAAGGCGATGAGCAATTTGAGAGGTCGCTTCACGGAGGTGCAGATCAGGCCTTGTATGCCTATCCCATTGAGCATCATGATTTTTGGCAACAGTTGATCTTGAATTACAAAAAAATCAAACCAAAGATTTCGTATGGTATTTTTGGGGAGAATTTAACGGTCAAGGGATTCGATGAAAGTCAAGTTTTTATTGGGGATCGCTGGTTGATTGGGGGTGTAGAGTTGGAAGTCACAAAATTCAGAGAGCCTTGTTTTAAGCTCAACATCCAACTCAACTACGCGGATGCATCGAGAGCCATGCTTCAGTCAGGCAAATCTGGATGGTACTTGAAAGTGCATCGAAGTGGTTTTATTCAGTCGGGGGATTGGGTTGAAGTCATCAAGGGCAAGGCCAAGATCAGTATTCAAGAGCAAAACCGCCTTCTTTATCAAAAAACCAATCCTAGCCAAGATTTATTTGAGTGAGCGACAAGGTCAGCTCCAAGACCACAGTCTGAGCGCACGATCAAAGGATTTTTTACCCAACTCGGCAAGTCGCTTTTTGTCTTGAGTGATCGTTAGGAAGTGATGGGCCACCAAAAAGTTACCAATCGGATGCTGCCCATGTATCCATCACATGAAAAGAGACTTGGTTCAAATTTCTCTAGAGCCCTCATGGCTCCAGCCGGATGTTGGCGTCTTTAACGATTTGACTCCACTGGGCTTGCTCTTCCCGCACGAAGTTCTGCACTTTGGCCAAATTGCCGCCCATGGGTGCGCTTCCTTCAAGCTTGAGTTGCTCAATGAAAGGGGCTTGAGCTAGAGCGCGTTCGATGCTGGAATTTAATTTTTGCAATACATCAATCGGTGTAGAGCTCGGAGCGACAAGCACTTTCCAATCCACGGCTTGGAATTTGGGGTAAGCCGATTCAGCGATGCTTGCTGTTTCAGGCAGGACACCCATTCGTTTGGAGGAGCTCACCGCCAAAGCGCGAAGCTTCTCGGACCTTATCAGCCCCAAAACAGCCTGGGGTGTTGCAAACATCAGATCCGTTTGACCGCCAAGCAAATCGGTGATGGCGGGAGCTGCCCCTTTGTAGGGAATGTGCAAAAACTTAAAGTCGGCTCTTTTGGAGAGCAACTCTCCTGCGAGGTGGCCTACCGTTCCCGTGCCAGCCGAAGCAAGTTTTAACTCTGTGGAATTGTTTTTTGCCGCCTTGATCAGGTCGGCTAAATTTTTGAAAGGAGAGTCTGCTTTGACCACCAAGATGGTGGGTTGCTCTGCAATGAGGGCAATGGGGGTGAGATCTTTTTGCGCATCAAAGGGCATCTTGCTCATGGCTGCAGGGTTGATGGCCAAGTTGGATGTTTGCCCCATCCCTAAGGTATAGCCATCACCTTTGGCCTTGGCTGTGATCTCCAACCCAATATTGCCACTTCCACCAGGTTTGTTGTCAATGATGAAAGACCACTTTTGCTCTGCACTGATGCGCTCAGCCAATTGTCTGGTGACGGCATCCGTCCCGCCGCCAGGGGTAAAAGGCACGATGATTCGAATGGGTTTGTCTGGCCAATTCAACGTCTGGGCATGTGCGCCGATGCAATTCAAACCACCAAGGAGCTGAACAAACAGTGTGAAGACAACTTTTTTTGACATGGTCTTCAGCTCTTTGATAGGGTGGGTTGTTGCGTGAGTGAATCGATCTCGCTGTCCTCGTAGCCCAATGCTTTTAAGATTTCATGGCTGTGCTCCCCAAGTTGGGGTGGAGACAGACGGATGTGCAGTCTTTGACCATTCATGGTGAAAGGCAACAAGACCGCTTTGGTGACCTGACCGCTTGGCAGTTCAAGGTCCTCTAGGCCGCCACTTGCGTTCAAATGCGGGTCTTCAAACAAATCCTCTGGTTGGGTGATGGGTGCAAACGGCAAGCCATGCTTTTCAAAAAGGACAGAGAGTTCCTTGGCACTGAATTTGCGCAGGCGATCTCTCAAGACGGGCATCATCCACTCGCGTTGTGTCACGCGTTGGTTGTTGGTTTTGAGACGCTCATCAAGATAGAGGTCTTGGAAAGCAAAGGCTTGACAAAAAATCTCCCACGCCGTGTCGGTCACCACCGCCAAGAAGATCTGTTCATCATCTCTGACTTTGAAGATATCGTAGATGCCCCATGCTGAAATTCTGGCGGGCATGGGGGCAGCGGCTTGTCCGGTCACTGCAAACTGCATCATGTGCTGGGCCACCAACAAGACATTGTTTTCAAACAAAGCGCTTTGAATTTCTTGTCCCAATCCCGTGACGTGTCGTTGCGCTAAAGCGGCCATCACGCCAATGGCCCCAAACATCCCGCCCATGATGTCGTTGACGCTTGAGCCTGCACGCAAGGGGTCTCCAGGTCGACCCGTCATGTAGGCCAGTCCGCCCATCATTTGTACCACTTCGTCAAGAGCTGTCCGGTTTTCGTAGGGGCCAGGTAAAAATCCTTTGTGACTCGCATAGATCAGTCGTGGATTCAAAACCTTGAGACTTTCATAATCAAGTCCCAGCTTTTTCATGGTGCCGGGCTTGAAGTTTTCGATCACCACATCTGCGCTTTGAATCAATTCAAGGGCTGCTTGACGTCCGTTGGTGCTTTGTAAATCCAGCGCAATGCTTTTTTTGTTGCGATTGAACATCGAAAAAAAACCAGACCCTGAACCCTTGAGCAGTCGGGTCGAGTCGCCTTGTCTTCCATGCCCGATGTCCTCGACTTTGATCACCTCAGCCCCCAAGTCAGCCAAGAGCATCCCGCAAGTCGGGCCCATGACCATGTGCGTGAATTCAATGACTCGAACGCCCTGGTAGGGTAGAGGGTGAGAGGAAAGGGTCATGGGGCCAGTCAATGGGTTCTGAGTCTTGGATTTGAGTTGCTTGGAACTGTACATTTAAAGTGTATCAGGTCAACTTACTGGGTTTTCATTGGAGCTGCCAAAGGCTTGAACCATGGATTTCAAGTGTTCAAGCGGGCTTACATTTCTTTACGAATGTGCAACATTTAAGAGACCATTACAAGCGACAATGGAGCATGATTGAATCCATCATCTTGCTGACCTCAGAATCTTTGTCCAAACAGTTGGTGGAGATTTACAAGGCCATCAATCCTACAATCGCTTCTTACACCGTTCACAACTCTGCCGGTTTGGCCCTCCTGTCCAAAGATGTTTTGCAGTGCTCAAGGCTCATTTCGTTTGTCAGCACCGTGATTGTGCCTAAAGAAATACTGCCTTTGATCAAGTACGGTGCCTACAACTTCCACCCCGCTCCTCCTTCTCGTCCTGGTTGGGGAGCCATCAATTTTTCGATTTTCCAAGGCGATGCTTATTTTGGTGTGACCCTGCACAAAATGATGGAGTACGTGGATGTGGGCCCCATCATTGATCTGAATATTTTTCCTATTCCCAAAGGGTCTGATGTCACCGCTTTGTCAGTGATCATGCATGACAGTTTGAGCAACTTGGTTCACAAAACGGCCAAACAATTGATTGAAAACACCGGTGAATTGGATGAAATGCCCTTTGCCTGGGGAAATAAAAAATACTCCAAAAAAGATTATCTGGTGGCCACCCTCTTGGATGCCCATGCAAGCAAAGAAGAGGTCGATTTGAGGGTGAGAGCGTTTGGTCATCACGACAATGTGGCTGAGCTGCGGGTGCTAAAAGACGGCGAGTTGTATTTTTTGTCGTCCCCTCACTTGGACAAAGAAGGCGCAAAAGGCCTTAGGCCAAACTCACTGCAATGGATGTTTCACGGACACCACTTTCAGACCAGACCACATGACAGCATCACGTCCTGAGAGGTCTTCAAATTGCAGCAGCTGCAGCAAGGCAGGTGAGATCAGATCAGAGCAGAGCAAAGCAATAAGCCTTAGGCGATGAGTTGATTTTCAACTCAATTGCTCGGCGGCCAAGACGGTGTTGTGCAGCAGCATGGTGATCGTCATTGGCCCCACGCCTCCGGGAACGGGGGTGATGTAAGAGGACACTTCGCTCACGCCTGCGAAGTCCACGTCGCCGCAAAGTTTCCCAAGCTCGTCACGGTTCATCCCCACATCAAGAACGACTGCCCCAGGCTTGACCATGTCTTTGGTGAGCACGTTTCTGACGCCAACTGCCGCAACAATCAAGTCGGCCTGCCTGGTGAGATCGGCCAAGTTTTTCGTGTGGCTGTGACAAATCGTTACCGTGGCATTTTTTTGTAACAGCATCATGGCCATGGGTTTGCCCACGATGTTGCTTCTGCCAAGAACCACAGCGTGCTTGCCATTCAAGTCGTAGTGGATGCTTTCAAGCATTTTCATGCAGCCATAAGGCGTGCAAGGCCAAAACCCTTTGGAGCCCGTCATGAGTGCTCCGGCACTGCTGATGTGAAACCCATCTACATCTTTGCTGGGAGAGATGGCCTCAATGACCCTTTGTGCATCGATGTGCGCGGGCAAGGGCAACTGCACCAAGATGCCATGAATTTTTGGGTCCTCGTTCAAGGCTTTGATCTTGAGGAGCAACTCTGTTTCACTCAGCGTGTCTGGGTATTTCTCTAGAAGTGAGTGAATACCCACTTGTTCGCAAGCTGCAACTTTGTTGCGAACATACACTTGGCTGGCGGGGTTGTCTCCAAGCAAGATGACCGCCAAACCTGGCGTTTGACCGCGTTCGGTGAGGGAGCGGATTCTCGCTTGAAGCGTTTGTCTAAGGGTCTTGGACAGTTCAACGCCGTTGATCAGTTGGAAGGTCATGGTGAGATCTTGAGTGGCAAAGGACAGGGGGGACGGACTTTGTTGCTGTGGGGCCCCAAGCTACTTGCTTGCATGAATTGAGAACAATCAAAGCCCAAGGGGACTTGATGCGCCAAGCCTGCTCCTAGGACTGGCCGTGATGACCTTGGGTCCACATGGCGTCATCAAAGTGTCAAGCGAATCAAGCGAATCAAGCCGTTTTGTTGGGATTGGGTCCAAGGGCAATTTTGAGCAAGTCGGCCACGGTGTTGGCGTTGAGCTTTTCCATGATGTTGGCGCGGTGGGCTTCAACGGTCTTGATGCTGATGCCCAAGTCGTCAGCGATTTGTTTGTTCAGTCGCCCGGCCACAATTCTCTCCAAGACCTGTGCCTCACGAGAGGTCAACTTGGACATCAACGCGTCTCTGGACGCTGCGTTTTGGTGGTCCGCAAAAGACAATTTTGCTTTTTCAAGCATTTGTTCCACCAAGGGGACGAGTTCGTCCTCTTTGAAGGGCTTTTGAATAAAATCCATGGCACCTTTTTTCATGGTGTCTACGGCCATGGGCACATCGCCGTGGCCCGTGATGAAGACCACGGGAAGAGGGGAATTTTTCTCGATCAGTTGGTCTTGAAGCTCTAGGCCACTCATGCCCGCCATGCGGATGTCAACGATCAGGCAGGCCACTTCCTTGGGGTCGTATCGATTCAAAAAGGTTTCTGCAGAGTCAAAACAACGAACTCGGTAATCCTTGCCTTCTAAAAGCCATTGCAAGGAGTCCCTGACGGCCTCATCATCATCAACGACGTAAACGGTGCCTTTTTTTGGAATCAAACTCATGTGTTGCCTCGATCGCTAAAATTAGAATACTTACAAGTTCTTTAGTGTAACGCCTCAAGGGGCGGTCACTTCTTCATGAGCCGGCAACCAAAATGAAAACCGGCAACCCTTGATTTCCTCTCCATTGTAGAGGTTCTCGGCCTGCATTCTTCCTTGGTGAGACTCCACAATGCTGCGGCATAAATTCAGACCCATGCCCATGCCCTCGGTCTTGGTGGAGAAAAAGGCTTCGTACAGGCGCTCCAAAACCTCCGGGGCCAGTCCTTTGCCCGTGTCGGTGACGGTGAATTCGACGGTGGGCTGGCCGTTGATCGTTTGAGGCAGCACTTTGAGGTCAACCTGCCTGTGGTTGGCCTCTCGTTTGCCCAAATCGATCGATTCGGCGGCATTTTTGAGTAAATTGACCAACACTTGCTCGATCAAGATGGGGTCGACCATCAGCGGGGGCAGTTGAGCGGAGATGTAGTGGTTCAGGCGAACTTTGCGTCGTTTGAACTCAATTTCTGCCAATTCGACGGCTTCCATGACAATCATGCCAATGTTGGCCAAATTGCGGTTGGGTTCACTGCGTTTGACGAAACTTCGAATGCGTTGGATGATTTGCCCCGCTCGTTGAGCTTGGTGGGCCGTCTTCTCCAGTGCTGTGAGCAAGTCTTCTTCTCGAAGTTGCTTGGTTTTGATGCGCGTGAGCAAGCCCGTGCAATAGTTGTTGATGGCGGTGAGGGGTTGATTGAGTTCATGGGCCACGCTGGAGGCCATTTCTCCCATGGTGATCAAACGTGAGACCGACTGAGCTCTTTCGGCTTGGATGGCGGACTGCTCCTCGGCATTCCTTCTGGGGGTGATGTCGGTGGCAATGATCATTTGTGCCAGGCGTCCGTCCACCCAATTCAAGTACCTGGAGCGAACTTCGAGCCATTTGGACAAGCCTGGAACGAAGATCTCGGCGTTCTCTGAAAGCGTGCGCTCTAAGTTTTGTGAAGGCAAACCAGCCAAGTCGTCGGCATCTTGAGACAAGGTGTTGGAGCCTTGCAGGGACTCAAAGGCTTGCTCAATCATTTGCAAGTGCCCATCGCTTTTGATGCCAAACCATTGACGGTACAACTTGTTGGTGAACAAAATTTCGTTCGAACCGATGGGCGTGACCGACACCGAAGCATCCAAAGCTTCAAGCACCGTGGTGAAGCGTTCGTAGGAGGTGGACAGTTGTTGTCGAATTCGGTTGGGCTCGGTGATGTCGGTCATGGAGGTCATCCAGCCCGATTGAAGTCCTTTGGCGTCGACCAATGGAGAGACATAAAGTCGAGCATCAAAGATGGCGCCATCTTTTTTCTTGACCCTCACTTGAAGTCCCGTTTGTGAGGTTTGGCCACTGAGTTCTTCTGCCAATTTGACCGACAGCAGTTCTCGATCCGCATCGGGCCAATAGGGAAAGGGTGGGTACTGTCCAACGAGTTCTGATTCAGACCAACCCGTCATTTGACAAAAGGCGGTGTTCACATAGGTGATGCAGCCTTGCATGTCCATCGCGCGCATGCCCGTCAGAATGGAGTTTTCCATGGCCCGGCGAAAATTGGTTTCAGCCACCAAGGCTCTTTGTGCTTGGAGGCGGCGTCGGGTGTGCTTCCACGTGCCGATCAGCATCCAAGCGGTCAGTAAACTCATCAGGGTCACCAACCAAAAAAGACCATTTCCAATGACCCCCTGGGAGGTTCGATAAGCTTGGGCTTTCAAGACCAGGCCACTTCCTGTGGGAGCAATCGGGACGGCATATTCGTAAACCGGTTTGACAAAGGGGGCCAAGTAAGCCGCACGGCTGCGTGTTTGGATCACATTGCCAGCGATTACATGTGTTTTACCAAACCAAATCGAGACGGCGTGGCGAGTGAGTATGTCTTGAGGGACCACAAATCGCAAAAGACCAGAAATTTTGTAGTCAATTAAAAAGGCGCCTTGAAAATAGCCCTTTTTGATGAAAGGGACCAACAATTGCAAAGGCGTCTCTTCCGTCATGTGCGAGGCGTTGTCCTTGATCATCAAAGGTGCATAGGCCAATGTCTTTTCTGCTTTGACCCAATCAAAGGTCGCTGCCAACGTGGGCGAGGAGAGCAAATTGCCCACCAGGTAGGTTTGTTTGTTTTGTATGCCCGTGGCTGTGAACGAGTATTGAATGTTCTTTTTATTGTCAAGCCAACTGATCGATGAAATTTCGGGATATTGATTGAGCATGGCCCCGGCTTCACGGATGAAGTCCACCTCTTGGATGTCTTGAGTGGCCAAGTCTCTGGACAGTCGCATGATTTGTTCTTGTCGCTCAAGCAAACGCACCTTCATGCGCTCTTGCACGTACTCCACATCGCGGCGAACGGTCTCCTCTTCACGCAAAATTTCTTCGTACCTTAAGTACCCAAAGGCAGCCGCCACAGCGATAAAGAAGAAAATGACCGCCGTCAAAGGGGCGATCAGGGCAAAGGTGTCTTGTTTCGTGGGGCTTTGACTGCGCCACCATCCGCTCCATTGACGGGCGACTTTTTTAAGTGGGGTCTTTGCGACCATCGAGACGGCTTGGATGCTCATGACATGGAGTTTAGAAGAACATTTCACCTAAAACTTTAAAGCTTTGAATTTCTTGTTAAATTTCACAATATGAAAAGGTCGATCATATGTTGAAATATACAGAAAACTGTGAGATACTCTAAAAAAAGACACAATACGGCTATAACCAAGGAGACAAACATGTCCGCTCACCCCAGCGATTCTCACACCTTTGCCATCAACGATTCTGACTCCCAAGAAACCAGGGAGTGGCTCGATGCGTTAAAGGCTGTCATTGAAAATGAAGGGCCACAACGAGCGCACTATTTGTTGGAGCAGCTCCTTGAGCAAGCTCGCGAAAGCAGCATCGACATGCCGTTTTCTGCAAACACGGGGTACGTCAACACCATCGATGTCGACGAAGAAGAGGTTTGCCCTGGGAACATTGAGATTGAAGAGCGACTGCGCGCTTACATGCGTTGGAACGCCATGGCCATGGTTGTCAAAGCGAACCGCCACAACCCTGAAGATGGAGGGGATCTGGGCGGGCACATAGGCTCCTTTGCCTCTCTTGCACATTTGTTTGGCGCAGGTTTCAATCACTTTTGGCACGCGGAGACGGAAAACCACGGAGGAGACCTTTTGTACATCCAAGGTCACGTCTCTCCCGGTGTTTATGCCCGCGCCTATTTGGAGGGGAGATTGACAGAGGAGCAACTTTTGAACTTCAGGCAAGAGGTCAAAGGTGCTGGTTTATCAAGCTACCCTCACCCTAAGTTGATGCCTGAGTTTTGGCAGTTTCCAACGGTCTCTATGGGACTAGGTCCCTTGATGGCCATCTACCAAGCGCGCTTTTTGAAATACTTGCACGCCAGAGGCATCGCCAACACAGAGAACAGGAAAGTTTGGGTTTTCTGCGGTGACGGTGAGATGGATGAGGTGGAATCCTTGGGTGCCATAGGTCTGGCTGCGCGTGAAAATTTAGACAATTTGGTGTTCGTGATCAACTGCAATTTGCAGCGTTTGGATGGGCCTGTACGCGGTAACAGCAAAATCATTCAAGAACTAGAAAGTGAATTCAGGGGCAGTGGTTGGAACGTGATCAAACTCATTTGGGGCTCCAACTGGGACGGCCTGCTTGCCAAAGACAAAGACGGCGCCTTAAGGCGCATCATGATGGAGACAGTGGATGGTGACTATCAAGCGTTCAAAGCCAATGATGGTGCCTATGTCAGAAAGCACTTCTTTGGCCGAGATCCAAAGACACTAGAGATGGTCGCCAAAATGAGCGATGATGAAATTTGGAATCTTCGCCGCGGTGGGCATGACCCACAAAAGGTTTATGCCGCTTATGCCAAAGCCATGAAGCACAAGGGCCAGCCTAGCGTCTTGTTGATCAAAACCGTGAAAGGTTTTGGCATGGGCAAAATCGGTGAGGGCAAGAACACCGTTCATCAAACCAAGAAGCTCACCGATGAAGACATCAAAGCTTTTAGGGACCGCTTCAACATCCCAATCTCTGACAGCGATCTACCTAGCTTGCCGTTCTACAAACCCGCAGACGACACCCCTGAGATGCAGTATTTGCATCAAAGAAGAAAAGCGCTTGGTGGCTATTTGCCCAAGCGTCGACGGGTCAGTGAAGAGAAGTTGGCCGTGCCCTCCTTGGACACGTTCAAGGCCATTTTGGATGCGACCGCTGAGGGACGAGAGATTTCCACCACACAAGCCTATGTTCGTTTCTTGACGCAACTCTTGAGAGACCCCGCACTCGGTCCTCGCGTGGTGCCCATTTTGGTGGATGAGGCAAGGACCTTTGGCATGGAGGGGCTCTTTAGGCAAGTGGGCATTTACAACCCTGCAGGCCAACAGTACACCCCTGTCGACAAAGACCAGGTCATGTACTACAAAGAGGACAAGGCGGGTCAAATTTTACAAGAGGGCATCAACGAGGCGGGGGGCATGAGCAGTTGGATTGCTGCAGCCACCTCTTACTCGACCAACAACCGAATCATGATACCGTTTTACGTGTACTACTCCATGTTCGGTTTCCAGCGCATTGGCGATTTGGCCTGGGCAGCAGGAGACATGCAAGCGCGTGGGTTCTTGTTGGGTGGCACCTCTGGGCGAACCACGTTGAATGGCGAGGGATTGCAGCACGAGGATGGGCACAGCCATATCCTTGCCAGCACCATTCCCAACTGCATCAGCTACGATCCCACCTTTGCCCATGAAGTGGCGGTGATCATGCACAACGGCTTGAAGCGGATGGTTGAAAACCAAGAGAATGTGTTTTACTACATCACGCTTTTGAATGAAAACTATGCCATGCCTGGTCTGAAGCTTGGCACTGAGGAGGAAATCATCAAAGGCATGTATTTGCTTCAAGAGGCCGAGGGGCCCAAGAAAGCACCTAGGGTCAACCTTTTAGGTTCAGGCACCATTTTGAGAGAGTCGATGGCTGCCAGAGAGTTGCTCTTGAAAGATTTTGGCGTGGCGGCCCATGTATGGAGTTGCCCAAGTTTCAATGAATTGGCCAGGGACGGTCAAGCGTGTGAGCGCTGGAATTTGCTGCACCCCAGTCAAAAGCCCAAGCTCTCCTTTGTGGCTGAACAACTGAGCAAGTCCGCGGGCTCGGTGGTTGCTTCGACCGACTACATGAAGTCTTACGCTGACCAAATCCGCGCCTTCATCCCCAAAGACAGAAGCTACAAGGTGCTTGGGACCGATGGTTTTGGTCGAAGCGATTTCAGAAGCCGACTCAGAGAACACTTTGAGGTCAACCGTTACTATATTGTTGTGGCGGCCTTAAAAGCGCTTAGCGAAGATGGACTGCTGCCCGTTGAAAAGGTGACACAAGCGATTGAAAAATACCAGATCGACACCCAAAAAGTTAATCCCTTGTTGGCTTAAGGCATAGGAGACCCTACATGAGCACCTTAGACATAAAAGTACCAGACATTGGGGATTTTGATGCCGTCGCCGTCATCGAATTGATGGTCAAAGTGGGTGACCACGTTAAAGTGGATCAGTCTTTGATCACCGTGGAGTCAGACAAGGCCTCCATGGAGATTCCATCCTCTCACGAAGGCGTGATCACCGAGATCAAGGTGAAATTGGGCGACAAGATCCGAGAAGGCTCCGTCATCGCTTGCGTGAAGAGCGATGGTGCAGCAGTTGCCGCGCCGACCACTTCAGCTGCAGCAGCCGTCGCTGCGCCAGTCGTTCACGCTCCAACCCCTGTTGCACCTCAGGCTGTAGCGTCATCGCCCACGACCGCGGCGCCATCCACTGAGCAAGCGGTGCTTGTGCCCGACATTGGCGACTTCAAGGACGTTGCGGTGATTGAGTTGATGGTCAAAGTGGGCGACACCGTGGTGGTGGATCAGTCTTTGATCACCGTCGAGTCTGACAAGGCCTCCATGGAAATCCCGTCATCTCATGCAGGTGTTGTCAAAAGTTTAAACATCAAAGTGGGTGACAAAATCAACCAAGGGGATGTGTTGGCCATGGTGCTCACAGCGGGCTCTGGCGCATCCAAAGCTTCCATGCTTGGCACTGTTGCCCCAACCCAAGCCCCAGTTCTAACAAACCCTGCAGTTCTGGCGCCAAGCTCTTTTGCAGGGGCCTTGAGCCTTTCAACTGCGCACCATCCAAGCGACGACGCCACGTCATTGGCCAAGGTACCTCACGCATCTCCCTCGATCAGAAAGCTCGCGCGAGAACTGGGTGTTCCCTTGGCTGAGGTCCAGGGAAGTGGCAACAAGGGCCGAATCACCACCGAGGATGTTCAGGCCTTCTCCAGAGGTGTCATGAGTGGCCAAGTTCAAACCCAGGCGCAAAAAGCCAAGGCTCCTGCTGCAAGCGCTGGAACAGGAGCTGGCCTAGGTTTGTTGGATTGGCCCAAAGTGGACTTCACCAAGTTCGGTGCCATTGAGCGCAAGCCCATGGGTCGTATCAAAAAAATCAGTTCGGCCAATTTGCATCGCAATTGGGTCATGATTCCGCATGTGACCAACCACGATGATGCAGACATCACGGAGTTGGAATCGTTTCGTGTTTTGACCAACAAAGAAAATGAGAAATCTGGCATCAAAGTCACGATGCTGGCCTTTTTGATCAAGGCCTGTGTTTCTGCGCTGCAAAAGTTCCCCGAATTCAACACCTCCTTGGATGGTGAGGAGTTGGTTTATAAGCATTACTTCAACATTGGCTTTGCAGCCGATACGCCCAACGGTTTGATGGTGCCGGTGGTCAGAGATGCTGATCAAAAGGGGGTCATGCAAATTTCTAAAGAGATGTCGGAGCTTGCCAAAAAAGCGCGTGAAGGCAAATTGAGCCCTGCAGAGATGACGGGTGCTTGTTTCACCATTTCCTCTCTAGGTGGGATCGGAGGGCGTTACTTTACGCCCATCATCAATGCCCCTGAGGTGGCCATTCTTGGCGTTTGTAAGAGCCAGATGCAACCCGTTTGGGATGGTTTGGCTTTCCAGCCGCGTTTGATGTTGCCTTTGTCCTTGAGCTGGGATCACCGAGTGATTGACGGCGCACTGGCGGCACGTTTCAACGCTTACTTGTGCCAAATTTTGGCTGATTTCCGCAGAGTATTGCTCTAAGCTTAAGGACAACATACATGGCAACGATGGACATCAAAGTTCCAGATATTGGTGACTTTAGCGAAGTGGCAGTGATCGAAGTCTTGGTCAAAGTTGGCGATACCGTCAAAGTTGAACAAAGCTTGATCACGGTAGAGTCTGACAAGGCCTCCATGGAGATCCCATGCTCCCATGCAGGTGTGGTGAAAGAAGTCAAAGTCAAGGTGGGCGATAAAGTGGCCGAGGGCTCTGTGGTCATCAGTCTTGACGCGGTGCAGTTGACCGCCTCCACTGCGCCCGCTTCCAATGCGCCCGATATCCAAGTGCCGCCCGCTGCAGCGCCAAAGGCTGAAAAAACTCCAAGCGCCAAAACAGACAAGCCTCTTGCTGCTGCCTCAGCGTTCACAGGCGAGGCCGATTGCGATGTGTTGGTTTTAGGGGGCGGCCCAGGTGGCTACTCGGCTGCATTTAGAGCCGCAGATTTGGGCCTCAAAGTCATCTTGGTTGAGCGCTACGCCGCTTTGGGTGGTGTGTGTTTGAACGTGGGTTGTATCCCTTCCAAAGCTTTGTTGCACGTTGCGTCCGTGATGGACGAAGTGGCCCATTTGGCCGATCTTGGGGTGGAGTTCTCCAAGCCCAACGTGAACATCGACAAACTCAGAGCCCATAAAGACAAGGTGATTGGAAAACTCACGGGCGGCCTGTCACAGATGGCCAAAATGCGTAAAGTTCAAGTTCTGAGAGGCTACGGCAGCTTCATCGATGCCCATCACCTTCGGCTAGAAGAAACCCAAGGTCAGGCGCAAGAAAAAACTGGCAAAGAGCAGGTCCTGTCTTTCAAGTCTTGCATCTTGGCCGTAGGCTCTCAAGCCGTTCGCTTGCCCTTCATGCCTGAGGATCCACGGGTGATCGACAGCACTGGCGCTTTGATGCTCAAAGAGGTGCCGAAAAAGATGTTGATCCTAGGTGGGGGCATCATTGGGCTGGAAATGGGAACGGTCTACAGCACCTTGGGCGCTCGCTTGGATGTGGTGGAGATGATGGATGGTTTGATGCAAGGTGCGGACCGCGATTTGGTGAGGGTCTGGCAAAAGATGAACGCGCCTCGTTTTGACAAGATCATGCTCAAGACCAAAACGGTCGCCGCCAAAGCCTTGGCCAAGGGCATTGAAGTCAGTTTTGAGGGGCCCGATGGAACGCACTCAGAAGTTTATGACTCGGTCTTGCAAGCAGTGGGCAGAAGTCCCAATGGTAAAAAAGTTGGTGCTGAAAAAGCAGGTGTTGAAGTCACCGACCGGGGCTTCATCAACGTCAGCATCCAAATGCGAACCAATGTACCTCATATCTTTGCAATTGGTGATTTGGTGGGTCAACCCATGCTCGCTCACAAAGCCGTCCATGAGGCGCACGTGGCCGCAGAGGTGATTGCCGGTGAGTTGTTGGGTGACAGCCAATTGGCTCAATCTGCTTTCAATGCACGTGTCATACCCAGTGTGGCTTACACCGACCCCGAGGTGGCTTGGGTCGGTTTGACAGAAGATCAGGCCAAGGCTCAAGGCATTCCCGTTAAAAAAGGGCTTTTCCCATGGGCCGCCTCAGGTCGAGCCATTGCCAATGGCCGAGACGAAGGTTTCACCAAGTTGCTTTTTGATGACTCTGCACAGGCGCATGGGCACGGAAAGATCTTGGGCGGTGGGATGGTGGGCACGCATGCGGGGGACATGATTGGGGAGATTGCACTCGCCATTGAAATGGGCGCGGATGCGGTCGACATTGGTAAAACAATTCATCCCCATCCCACCTTGGGTGAAAGCATCGGCATGGCTGCAGAGGTAGCTCACGGCAGTTGCACGGATTTGCCGCCCAGTAAAAAATAAAACTGCACGGACATCACAAAGCCTTTGGGGATAGGTTTGTTGAACAGACATCTGGTCCAAAGGGCTGGGTATATCTGATGATTGCTAAGAAAAGCTAAGAAAAGCTAAGAAAAACTGCGAAATGCTGAAGAGGCTGGCTCAGCAGCTCTTCAAAAGTTCAGGGTCGTGCTCACTTGTTGTTGCCGGGCGCTGGAGTCGCATTCAACATCGGTGAGCCCCCTGATGGGTTGGCTACAGGTGAGGTGGTGCTTTTGTCCCAAAACACACCAAGACCAAGCTCGTTGATGCCAGTGTTGTAAAAACCTGTTGAAGGTGAAATCGGGGCATTGCTCACGTCGGGGCTTTGGGGGTTCAAGTTGCTGCCTCCAGCATTGGCATTGGACAGGGTTAAGAAGTTGGGTAGCACATTCAAGGGATTTCTCCCCAAGTCTTTCACCCGTCTCGCGCCGTTGTAGCGCCTCTCCCAATACGCTTGCCTCATGTCTTCAACACGCACGCCGTAGCCAGGTCTTGGTGAGTGAATGAATTTGTGATCTCCGACATAGATGCCCACATGGCTAAAGGCATGCTTCATCGTGTTGAAGAACACCAAGTCACCAGGTTTCAATTCCGTGCGATCAATGCTTTCTGTGACTTTGGCTTGATCCGATGCTTTTCTAGGCAACATCAGCCCGACAGACTGCTCAAAGATCGCGCGAACAAATCCACTGCAATCAAAACCGGTGTTGCTGTTGGTGCCCCCAGCCCTGTAGGGCACGCCCAAAAACTCCATCGAACTGATCACGAGTTTGGATGCCTTTTCTCCCACGTTTTGACGTAGATTATCCAGCTGCTCAAAAAGACCCTTGTCCGACAAGAATTTTTCTATGTCATCGCTGGGGTGGTTGGATGGGGCGGCGTGGGTCACGCCGAATCCACAAATCAACAAGACAAGCAGGGTGTATCGCATAGCCTTTCATTTTAAAGGGTTTTTGGCAGCCTGCGTAAAAACGATCGGAAGTTGAAGGTCAATATCTCAAGGAGAGTGGAACTAAAGTTCAAGCATGCCAAAACTTGACCCAGCCGGCGTTCAAGAAGAAAAGTAGGGAATGCACAGTGTGAAGCATCAATTTGAAGGCAAGGTATCGATCAAGAGGGCGCTTATTTGCGCCAATCTGCCGATTTGTTCCTAGCTGGCTTACCGGTTCGATTGAGGTTTTGGGCGCAAAGTAGCCTTACGCCTTCCAAATTTATAACTCTTCTAGATGGCTTTTTTGTGACCCTTTTTCAGATTTTCGGCTCGTAGCACAAAGTGCAGTAAAAATTTCTCATCGGTCTCGGATCTGGACATGATGCGATGTTGCAGTGGTCACTGCAACACTTAAAATAAAAAGTGCGGACTTCAAAAAAGCCAATGGCTTGTGCGATAGTTCGATCTATTGAATAACGTGCAGATGAACCTCAAAGGAGGTTTGAACCAGAGGGGGCTTCAAATTGTACAAAGCATTGGTTTTAAGAAAAGATGAAGAATTCAAAGTGGCTGTGGAGTCTTTGGAGGACACGGACTTGCCCGAGGGGGATGTCGAAGTCGGCATTGAATACTCCACCTTGAATTACAAAGATGCGCTGGCCATCACCAACACCTCGCCCGTTGTGAGGAAGTGGCCCATGGTCTGTGGCATTGATGGCTCCGGTGTGGTGTTGAGATCCACGCATCCCGATTGGAAAGTGGGAGACCGTTTCATTCACAATGGTTGGGGCTATGGAGAGACACGTTGGGGCTTGATGGCCGAGCGCTCCAAAGTTCAGGGTCAGGGCTTGGTGAAATTGCCCAGCAGTATCTCGACACTCCAAGCCATGGCCATTGGAACAGCTGGGTATACAGCCATGCTTTGTGTTTTGGCTTTGGAAAAACACGGTCTAAGTCCTCAAAAGGGAGAGGTCTTGGTGACGGGGGCTACTGGGGGCGTGGGCAGTGTCGCCATCGCCTTGCTCTCTCACATGGGGTACAGCGTCACGGCCTCGACGGGTAAAGGTTCTGAAAGCGACTACCTCAAAGCCTTGGGGGCAAAGGAGGTGATCGATCGAGTGGCACTCAGTGAGCCAGGCAAGCCCTTTCAAAAAGAGCGTTGGGCTGGTGTGGTGGACGCAGTGGGCTCGCATACGTTGGCCAATGCGTTGGCACAGTGCGCTTATGGAGCGGCAGTGGCGTCTTGTGGTTTGGCCCAAGGCATGGACTTGCCCACCACGGTGATGCCTTTTATTTTGCGCGGCGTGAGCTTGCTGGGCATTGACTCGGTCATGGCACCTTTGGCGATAAGACAAGAGGCCTGGTCTCGCTTGGCAAAAGATTTGGACTTGCAAAAATTGGCGCACATGACCCAAGTCATTGCTTTGCAAGATGTGGTGGCTCAAGCCCATGCTTTGCGCAGCGGTCAAGTCAAAGGCCGTTTGGTTGTAAAGGTTTCATGATGCGACTCGCTTTAGAAGACTCACAAGTGGTCATGGTTGATTTTCAAGAAAAACTCATGCCCGCTATCGCTGACCATGCCACTATTTTGGAGCAGGCTCATTTGTTGGCGAAGGTTGCCAACACTCTGGGTGTGCCACTTTGGGGCACCGAACAAAACCCGTCCAAGCTAGGCCCTAACCCATCGAGCTGGAGGAGCTTGTGCAAAGAGACCTTGCCAAAAATGCATTTTTCCGCATGCGATGAAGGTTTGTTGGAGTGCCTAAAGCCCCAGCCCCAAGCGCCGCAGGGCAATGCGAGAAGTCTGCCCAAGCATTTGCAGAAAAACACCCAAGGCAAATTCAGAGATCAAATTGTGCTTGCGGGTTGTGAAACGCACATTTGCTTGCTGCAAACGGCCATTGATTTGATGCAAGAGGAGTTGGAGGTCTGGGTGGTGGTCGATGCCACGGGCTCCAGAAAAAGCAAAGACAAAGATGCGGCTCTGGATCGATTGGCTGGTGCGGGAGCTGAACTCGTGAGTTTGGAGATGTTGATTTTTGAATGGCTGGGGACAGCTGAGCATGAGCACTTCAAAACCATACATTCATGGATCAAATGACATCAGGTTGAATTTTATGTCTCAACAAAGTCAACACAACTCGTCCTCGTTGGATCTCAGATATTCTCAACATCGAATCAATCTATCGTTTGTAGGGTCAATCTGTAAGTTGATCTTCTCACTGTCATCTTTGGCCTCGGCTTGATCGAGAGGTTCATTCAAGAGCCGACATCCTAAAAGGGTTTTGCTATGAATGACGCCAAATTTCTCGATGAGTGAGTGGCTTCTGAGAGAAGGTCGATTCAATGCGGGCGCTGATGGCTTTCAAGGTCAAGAAAGCATCACGGCTTTGTTCCTTTCCTACACCTACCTGGCTGCAGCCTCACCCAACCCTTGGCTCAGAGCACATTGTTTTGAGTTTTTTTGTAAGCTTTTGTAAGTTGTTGGGCCAGCATGTGTTTTCCAAAACTCTGAGGGACTTTCTTTTTGAGTATTTTTTTCCTAAAGCGCAATTCAATGGCACAATATGCTCCAACTAAGGCCCTTCCAGCCACAGTGCATCCGCTAACCGGTTCAGCCGTGTCGCGGGAGGTTTTTTTTAACCAACTAAAGTTTCCTCAAGGGAATCGGAGGTCAGCGCAATGAGCGATTCATCGTCTCTGTATCAAGCCTATTCAGGCAACACCTATCTCTTTGGGGGCAACGCGCCCTACGTCGAAGAACTCTACGAGAACTACCTCTCCAATCCCGGGAGCGTGCCCGACACTTGGCGTGAGTATTTTGATGCTCTGCAGCATGTTCCCGCTCTAGATGGCTCACAAGTCCGAGATGTGCCCCATTTGCCTGTGGTGAATGCATTCGCTGAACGAGCCAAGAGAGGTGGCACCAAGGTGGTGATGGCGTCCCAAGATGCAGAGATGGGCAGAAAAAGAACAGCTGCGCAACAGTTGATCGCGGCCTACCGAAACGTTGGTGTGCGTTGGGCTGACTTGGATCCGCTCAAGCGCACGGAGCGCGATCACATTCCAGAATTGGACCCGGCTTTTTACGGTTTTGCAGATGCAGACCAAGAAGCGGTTTTTGATACAAGCAACACCTTCTTTGGTCGCGATCGGATGAGTTTGAGAGAGCTCTTGAACGCCTTGCGGGAGACTTATTGCGGCTCGATTGGGGCTGAGTTCAATTACATCACCAACCAAGACCACAAGCGTTGGTGGCAGCAAAAGCTTGAAAGCATGCGCAGCAAGCCAGCTTTCAACGCTGACAAGAAAAAACGCATTTTGGACCGTTTGACCGCTGCGGAAGGTTTGGAGCGTTTCTTGCATACGAAGTACGTTGGGCAAAAGCGTTTTTCTCTTGAGGGCGGAGAGAGTTTCATTGTGTCCATGGACGAGATCATCCAGCAAGCAGGCGTGATTGGTGTGAAGGAAGTGGTCATTGGCATGGCCCACCGCGGTCGTTTGAACGTGCTGGTGAACTCCATGGGTAAATTGCCCGCCGACCTCTTTGCCGAGTTCGATCACACGGCGCCTGAGGACTTGCCCAGTGGCGATGTGAAATACCACCAAGGCTTCAGCTCCGATGTCAGCACAACCGGTGGCGCAGTGCATTTGAGTCTGGCTTTCAATCCTTCTCATTTGGAAATCGTCAACCCAGTGGTCGAAGGCTCTGTGCGAGCTCGCATGGACCGTCGAGGAGACCCCAAGGGTCAACAAGTCTTACCTGTGCTCGTTCACGGTGATGCGGCCTTTGCAGGTCAAGGCATTGTCATGGAAACTTTGGCATTGGCGGAAACACGTGGCTACTACACGGGTGGAACCGTCCACATCGTGATCAACAACCAAATTGGTTTCACCACCTCAGACCCCAGAGATTCTCGCTCAACGCTTTACTGCTCTGATGTGGTGAAGATGATCGAGTCGCCCGTCTTGCATGTGAATGGGGACGATCCCGAGGCCGTGGCCTTGGCCACCCAATTGGCCCTTGAGTTCAGGATGACGTTCTCTAAAGATGTGGTGGTGGACATCATCTGCTTTAGAAAGCTTGGGCACAATGAGCAAGACACGCCCAGCCTCACGCAACCTTTGATGTACAAAAAAATCGCTGTGCATCCGGGAACCAGAAAGCTTTATGCGGATCGCTTGAGCTCACAGGGCTTGGGGGACTCCCTGGGTGACGACATGGTCAAAGCCTACCGCGCCGCTTTGGACGCTGGCAAGCACTCTGTTGACCCCTTGGTGACCAACTTCAGCAGCCAGTACACCGTGGACTGGTCGCCTTATTTAGGCAAGAAGTGGACCGATGCTGGCGACACCGCCATTCCTTTGACGGAATGGAAGCGTTTGGCCGAGAAAATCACAACGATCCCCAACACGGTCACGCCTCATCAGTTGGTCAAGAAGGTCTATGACGACCGCGCCGCGATGGGACGAGGAGACGTGCCGGTGGACTGGGGCATGGGCGAGCACATGGCCTTGGCCTCTTTGGTCTCCAGTGGGTTTCCTGTTCGCTTGTCGGGTGAAGATTGCGGTCGAGGCACCTTCACGCATCGCCATGCGGTGATCCATGATCAAAGCCGCGAGAAGTGGGACACGGGTTCCTACGTGCCGCTGCAAAATGTCTCGGACACGCAAGCTCCCTTTGTGGTCATTGACTCCATTTTGTCTGAAGAAGCGGTTTTGGGTTTTGAATACGGTTACGCCTCCAACGATCCCAACACCTTGGTGATTTGGGAGGCGCAATTTGGTGATTTTGCCAACGGTGCTCAGGTGGTGATTGATCAGTTCATTGCCTCTGGTGAAGTCAAGTGGGGTCGTGTGAATGGCATCACCTTGATGCTGCCGCACGGCTATGAGGGCCAAGGCCCAGAGCACAGCTCTGCGCGCGTTGAGCGCTTCATGCAACTCGCTGCTGACACCAACATGCAAATCGTGCAACCCACCACAGCCAGCCAAATTTTTCACATCCTTAGACGACAGATGGTGAGAAATTTAAGAAAACCTCTGATCATCTTTACACCTAAATCGTTGCTCAGAAACAAAGATGCGACCTCTCCCTTGTCCGAGTTCACCAAGGGTGGCTTCCAAACCATCATTCCCGAGAGCAAAGAGTTAAAGAATGAAAAGGTCAAACGCATTGTGGTGTGCTCTGGCAAGGTCTACTATGACTTGGCCAAAAAGCGCGAAGAAAAGGGCGTTGAGGATGTGGCGATTTTGCGCGCAGAGCAACTCTATCCTTTCCCACACAAGGCCTTTGCCCATGAGCTCAAGAAGTACCCCAACGCAACCGAGATCGTTTGGACGCAAGACGAGCCCCAAAACCAAGGCGCTTGGTTCTTTGTCCAGCACTACATCCATGAAAACATGACGGATGGGCAAAAGCTTGGCTATTCGGGCCGTGCAGCCTCGGCCTCTCCAGCCGTGGGTTACTCGCATTTGCACCAAGAGCAGCAAAAGGCCTTGGTCGAAGGCGCCTTTGGCAAGCTCAAAGGCTTTGTTTTGAACAAATGATCCCATTCAAAGTCAGTCCATTTTTAATATAAGAATTCTGAAAGTTAATCATGTCTATTGTTGAAGTCAAAGTACCCCAGTTGTCTGAATCCGTGGCCGAAGCCACCATGTTGCAGTGGAAGAAAAAAGCGGGTGAAGCCGTCACGGTCGATGAGATCTTGATTGAAATTGAGACAGACAAAGTGGTCTTGGAAGTGCCAGCTCCCGCCTCTGGGGTGCTCACCGAGATTCTTCAAATCGACGGCGCCACGGTGGTGGCTGAGCAACTGATCGCCAAGATCGATACCGCAGCCGTTGCAGGTGCTGCAACTGCACCTGCACCTTCTAGCTCTCAAGCTGCACCATCACCTGCATCTGTTGCTCCAGCCGCCTTGGCCCCTCAAGCCCCTGTTGCAGGTTCACCAAGTGCCGCTGGATTTGCCATGCCTGCTGCGCAAAAGATTTTGGCTGAAAACAATCTCCAAGCCTCTTCCATTGCTGGCACCGGTCGAGACGGTCGCATCACCAAAGGCGATGCACTCCAAGCCGCTCAAGCGCCTAAATTCGCCCCCGCAGTTCAAGTGTCTAGCTCAGCCAGCGCGCCGCTGCCTCAAGTCATTGCACCTCGAGTGGACTTGGGTGAAAGACCCGAGCAACGGGTGCCCATGAGTCGACTCAGAGCGCGTGTGGCCGAGCGACTGATCCAATCTCAAGCCACCAATGCCATACTCACGACCTTCAATGAGATCAACATGGCGCCCGTCATGGAAATGAGAAAGCGGTTTCAAGAAAAGTTTGAAAAAGAGCACGGTGTCAAAATTGGCTTCATGAGCTTCTTTGTCAAAGCGGCAGTCCATGCTTTGAAAAAATACCCTGTCTTGAACGCCTCTGTGGATGGCAACGACATTGTCTACCACGGCTTTTTTGACATCGGGATTGCGGTGGGTTCACCCAGAGGCTTGGTGGTCCCTATTTTGAGAAACGCCGATCAAATGAGCTTTGCCGATATTGAGAAAAAAATTGCCGAATATGGCGTGAAAGCGCGTGATGGCAAATTGGGTATTGAAGAGATGACGGGAGGTACCTTCTCCATCTCCAATGGCGGGGTTTTTGGCTCCATGCTGTCAACACCCATCATCAACCCGCCTCAATCGGCCATCTTGGGTGTGCACGCGACCAAAGACCGTGCCGTGGTTGAAAACGGGCAAGTGGTGGTTCGACCCATGAACTACTTTGCCATGAGTTATGACCACCGAATCATCGATGGCCGTGAAGCGGTGCTGGGACTCGTGGCGATGAAAGAAGCCTTGGAAGATCCAGCTCGTTTGCTCTTTGATATCTAAAAGAAAAGGGGAGCTCCCGCGTCGTGCAGGGCTCTCTTGAGCACATGCACTCAGCCCTTGGGCTTGGGTGACTGCTGTAGGTCGATGAGCTAGAACTCTCGTGGACCCTTGGGGCGTTTCAAGGGCAAGTGAGGTTCGAGTGAAGGGTTCAAGTTAAGGTTCGTTTGAACCCATGTTTTAAAAGGTGAGGAGCTCTTGTCATGAGTCAACAATTTGATGTGATCGTTATCGGTGCTGGCCCAGGGGGCTATATTGCTGCCATTCGCAGTGCACAGTTGGGCTTAAAAACCGCTTGTATTGATGCTTGGAGCAACGACCAAGGCGCCCCTGCGCCTGGCGGCACATGCACCAACGTGGGCTGTATTCCCTCCAAGGCCTTGCTGCAGTCCTCTGAGCACTTCGACCATGCCCAGCACCAGTTTGCCGATCATGGCATTGAATTCAAAGGACTGAGCTTGGATTTGGCCAAAATGATTTCCCGCAAAGATCAGGTGGTCAAACAAAACAACGAAGGGATTTTGTACCTCTTTAAGAAAAACAAAGTAAGCTTCTTTCATGGCACGGGCGCCTTTGCCGGTGTGCTCGATCAAGGCTACGCTGTGAATGTGAGCCCTGTCAAGGGCGGTGAGCCCACGCAGTTGAGTGCCAAGCACGTGATCATTGCAACGGGTTCCAAAGCCCGAGAGTTGCCTGGCGCACCTTTTGATGAAAAGATGATTTTGTCCAACGATGGCGCATTGAACATCAGCAAGGTGCCCAAGAAGTTGGCTCTGATTGGGTCGGGCGTCATCGGCTTGGAGATGGGCTCGGTATGGCGTCGTCTAGGCTCAGAGGTCACCATCCTTGAAGGCTTGCCCACATTTTTAGGCGCGGTCGATGAGCAAATAGCACGCGAAGCGCACAAGGCTTTTACCAAGCAAGGTTTAAAAATCGAATTGGGTGTGAAGGTGGGTGAGATCAAAGCAAGCGCCAAAGAGGTCAGTGTGGCCTACACGGACGCTTCCGGTCAGCCCCAATCCTTGGTGGCCGATAAGTTGATTGTCTCCATCGGTCGTGTGCCACAAACAGCTGGTTTAGGCCTGGACACCATCGGCTTGAGCGTGGATGAAAAAGGGGCGATTGCAGTTGACGACTTGTGCCGCACAGCCAAGCCCAATGTTTGGGCGCTGGGCGATGTGGTCAGAGGCCCCATGCTTGCGCACAAAGCGGAAGAAGAGGGGGTTGCCGTGGCTGAGCGCATCGTAGGGCAGCATGGACACGTCAACTTCAACACCATTCCCTGGGTCATCTACACCTCACCAGAAATTGCATGGGTTGGGCACACCGAGCAACAACTCAAAGCCTCTGGGCACGCCTACCGGGTCGGTACATTTCCGTTTTTAGCCAACGGACGTGCCAGGGCTTTGGGAGACACGACAGGCATGGTGAAGATTTTGGCCGATGAAAAAACCGATGAAATTTTAGGTGTTCATATCATTGGCCCCATGGCCAGCGAGTTGATCAGCGAGGCCGTGGTGGCCATGGAATTCAAGGCCTCCAGTGAAGACATCGCGCGCATTTGTCATGCGCACCCTTCTCTCAGCGAAGCCACCAAGGAAGCCGCGTTGGCGGTGGACAAAAGAGCGCTTAACTTTTAATGCTTCTTTCATGTCCAAGGTCTTAGCTTTTTATGAAGAGCAGTTAAAGCTCAAAGGTTTTCAAAGTGACCCCGCTCAGTTAAGGGCCATCGAAGCTTTAGAGCGCTGCTCGGATCAGTGGGCGCAGCACGAGTCTGACCGCAGCTCATGGTTCAAGTCCATGTTTAAAAAATCGATGGTCCCCAAAGGCGTCTACCTCTACGGTGGCGTTGGTCGTGGAAAAAGCTTTTTGATGGATTGTTTTTTTGCCTGTGTGCCTGTTCAAAGAAAGACACGTCTGCACTTTCATGAGTTCATGCGTGAGGTGCATCACGAGCTCGCTGCTTTGCAAGGCACGGTGAACCCTTTGAGTGTCTTGGGTCAACAGATCTCCGAGCGTTACAGCTTGATTTGTTTTGATGAATTTCATGTGGCTGACATCACCGACGCGATGATTTTGCATCGCTTGTTGGACGCATTGTTTGAAAACGGTGTGGGCTTTGTGACCACCTCCAATTTCAAGCCCAGTGATTTGTACCCCGATGGCCTTCACCGGGATCGAATTTTTCCAGCCATTGATCTCTTGAATGACAAGCTGGAGGTGTTGAATGTCGATCATGGTGTGGACTACAGGCGGCAAACCCTGGAGCAAGCCGATTTGTATTTAAGTCCCCATGGCGAGCGAGCCAATGCGATCATGATGCAGACGTTCCAAAAGCTCAGTGGAGCTACACAAGACAACCCCCAATTGAACATCGAGTCCAGGCAAATCACCGCCTTGAGGCGTGCCTCAGATGTGGTTTGGTTCGATTTCAAAACACTCTGCGCTGGCCCCCGGTCGCAAAACGATTACTTGGAGTTGGCGAGCCGTTTTCAGACGATTTTTTTAAGCGATGTGCCAAAAATGTCTCCCGAAATGGCCTCTGAGGCCAGGCGGTTCACATGGCTTGTGGATGTGATGTACGACCGGCGGGTGAAGTTGATCATGTCAGCCGAGGTGCAACCCGAGGAGCTGTATCTGAAGGGTACACTCGCACATGAATTTCCTAGAACCATCTCTCGCTTGAAAGAAATGCAGTCCAAAGAATTTTTGAGTCTTGACAGGCGAGATGTGGATACAGCCTTGGTTTGACACGTTCAACGAGGCAAGACTTTTTTGCGTCAAAGCTCACCTGCTAGGGTCACAGGTTCCATGCCCATTTGGAGTCGATCGATGCTTTTTCTTCGCTGGGGTGTTGTTGTGTTGGGTTTTGGGGTCGGGGGTCTTCTCGCGCAAACCCGGCTCACGCCAGATGTTGAGACGCGTGTTGAAGCTCCCTTAAGACAGGGGGGGGCACTCATCCATGCGGCACATGAGGCCCAAAAGACTGATAAGGCCGACGAGGCCGATGAGGCAGATGTGGCCGATGAGTTGGCTGCACACATCGATCTTCAACTCCAAGCGCTTAGGACACAAAAGCTTCTGATCGAGCAAAATTATGAGCAACAACATGCTGCTTGTCTCAAAAAGTTTGCGGTGACGGGGTGCAAAAGAGAGGCGGTGGATGAAAAAAATGCCTTGATGGGGGCTGTCAAAAAACAAGAGGCCCAACTCGCAGAGCAACAAAAGAGACTTCGAAGTGAGCAAAAGTTAAGAGACCTTGCCAAGCGTCAAAGTCCCGAAGAGCTTGAGCGCATCCAAGTTCGCACCCGCGCAGCTCAACAAGCCTTTGAGGAGCGACAAAGCGCCCATGAGGAACGCTTGGCCGACCACGCTCGCCAACTGAACACCCCTGCGCAAGCCTTGGAGCCCCTCTCGGCAGAACAAAAAGCCAAGGATCGCCAAGCAAGCGCCAAAAGCGCTCAAGATGTTTATGAGCAAAAAATCCGAGCGGCCAAGGAGCACCGCGAAGAGTTGCGCAAACGACTTGAGACCAAGACACTTCACCCAGCACCCTTGGCGCTGCCAGAGAATGTCCAAGCCCCCAACAAGTCTGTCCCTTGACCCGGACCCAGGATGCGGTTGCTGGAACGTGTGCTCAAAGTGTTCCTATAATGCAAGTAAGCCTTTGGACACTTGCTTCATCTTGGCCGTGTCGATGTCCGCGTCCCCTGATGGCGCCCACCTCATGTTCTCTAGGCCCCTTTAATTTGAACCTCCTCATGGCATTTATTTCTTTCAATGCGCTGGCCATGTGGCCTGGCGAGAAGCCCTGGGTTTTGGGCGTTCAATGATGGGCGACACAGCAAGTGCCTTGCACCAAGCGGTCCTTGGGGTGTTTGCTCCTGAAGGACCACTTGCCAAAGTAGACACCCACTTCAAGCCTCGAGAGGGGCAAACCGCCATGGCCATGGCCGTGGCCGACACCTTGCTGAGTGGTGGCGCTTTGGTGGTTGAAGCGGGCACAGGTGTCGGTAAGACCTTTGCCTATTTGGTGCCGGCCCTTTTGAGTGGCGAGCGGGTGGTGATCTCTACGGCCACCAAGACCTTGCAAGACCAATTGTTCTCAAGGGATCTGCCCGCACTCATTCAAGCCCTGAGCCTGCCCACCAAAAGGGCATTGTTGAAAGGTCGGGCCAATTACCTGTGCTTGTACCGCATGGGTCTGGCCAAGGATGAGGGCTTGTTTCCAGACCGCTATGTGGTTCACTTGCTAGGCAAAGTGGAGAGGTGGGCCAAGCTCACCTTGACAGGGGACTTGAGCGAATTGGAGGGGCTCGACGAGAGATCGGCCTTGATACCCATGATCACCTCGACCAAAGAAAACTGCTTGGGCAGTGATTGCCCACAGTTCAAGTCTTGTCATGTGGCCTTGGCCAGGCGAGAGGCGATGGCGGCCGATGTGGTGGTGATCAATCACCATTTGTTCTTTGCGGATTTGTCCATGAAAGAAAGTGGCATGGCGGAGCTCTTGCCCAATACCAAAGTGGTGATCTTTGATGAAGCGCATCAATTGAACGAAACAGGCGTGAACTTTTTGGGTGAGCAGTTGAGCTCCTCTCAACTGATCGATCTGGCGCGTGACTTGTTGGCCTTGGGTGCCGCCTCGGCCAAAGGCATGGGCCCATGGCAGGCCTTGGCCGCTCGCTTGGAGATCATGAGCAAAACACTCAGGGGGCTCTTTGCCAAGAACGAACACAGTCAAAAGCTCAGTTGGATCGGCGCAGCTCCTCTGGGCTTGGATGAGCAACTGTGGCATGACACCATGCGCGAGATGGGGCAACTCCTGCAAGAACTGCTGGACGCTGTCGAGGTGCTGGTGCCAAGCGCACCCGATTGGGAGCGCTATTGGCAAAGGGTGCAAGACATGCAAAGTCGCATTGCACTCTTTGAATCTCCCTTGGAGCCCGGTTGTGTACGTTTTGCTGATGTTGCCGGTTCGGTTCGATTGATTCAAGCGCCCTTGGACATTGCTAAAACCTTGGGGCCGAAAGTGCAGCCCCATGAAACACTGGCAAGCTCCACGTCCACGCCGTCTGCGTTCACTGAGCAAGTCTTGGGTCCTCAGGCGCAAGAGGGCCAAACGCTCAAAGAGCTGGAGACTGCCGAGTCGTTTGCAGTTCAAGACAGCCCCAAGGCGTGGATTTTTACTTCAGCCACCTTGGGTGCAGATCCAAGCTTGGCTTGGTTCACCCAACCCTGCGGCCTCACCCACGCTCGTGTGCTTCAAGTCAAAAGCCCCTTCAATTACGCTAGACAAGCCGTCTTGTTGGTGCCTAAAAACATGGTCCTGCCCTCAGACCCACAGCATAGCCAGCAAGTGAGCGAACTTGCAGCCAAGGTGGTCGGCATCTTGGGCGGTAAAACTCTGATCTTGACGACCACCCTCAGGGCCTTGAAAGACATCTCGCAACGCCTCAAAGACTTGTTAAAGAATCGCCCTGAAATCGAGGTGCTGGCGCAAGGAGAAAGCTCTAAAGTGGAACTCATGCAGCGCTTTCGAGGCCCTTCTGTACACGCTGAGGGTGGCTTTGTGTTGGTGGCCTCGGCCTCCTTTTGGGAGGGGTTTGATGTGCCAGGGGACGCCCTGCAAGCGGTGATCATTGACAAGTTGCCCTTTCCCCCGCCGAACGACCCGATGGTCCAAGCCCGCAGCAAACGCTTGGAGAGCGAAGGCAAGAGCGCTTTTAACAGTTACTTTTTGGCTGAAGCCGGTGTCTCACTCAAGCAAGGTGCTGGCCGATTGATTCGGCGTGAAAGCGACAAGGGTGTCTTGGTGGTGTGCGACACCCGTTTGTCCACCACCGGTTACGGCAAGCGACTCATGGCCGCATTGCCCCCCATGGCCCGCGTGTCGGATGAGCAAGCCTTGCTAGAGGGCCTCAAACGTCTTACCAAATCTGCCACCAGCTCCGAGGCTTGATGAAGGCGTCAAGTTGTTTGTCTGCAGCTTGAGGAAAGCTTGAAGCGATGATGCGTTGCGTGTCTTCTTTGAGTTGGCTCAAGCCCAAATGTCCGTAGGCGTCACGGATGATGAGCAAAGCTTCATGGATGGCGGGCACGCCGCGGTACTCATTGATGGCCGCCTGAGCTCGGTTGATGGCAGCGATGTAGGCGCCTTTTTTGAAATAATAACGCGCCACATTCACCTCAGATTGTGCAAGTACATTGACTTCGTAGAGCATGCGCAAACGCGCATCTTCTGCGTACTTGGAGTTGGGAAAGCGGGTCAACAATTCACGAAAGGCATCAAAACTCTCTTTGGCAGCCTTTTGGTCGCGCTCGGACAAGTCTTGGTTGGTGAAGCTTGAGAGAAATCCGAGGTCGTCGTTGAAGTTGGCCACCCCCTTGAGATAGTACGCATAGTCCAGTGCTGGCGATGCGGGGTTGACTTTGATGAAGCGGTCCAAGGTGGACACCGCCATGATGGGGTCACCACTCTTGTACTGTGCATAAGCTTTTTCAATTTGAGCTTGTTGAGATAAGATGGAGCCCGCAGCGCGGCCTTCTAATTTTTCATACAAGGAGATGGCTTTTTCATAAAGTTTGCCATTGAGCTGCTCCTTGGCCTCTGCATAAAGCTTTTCTGGTTTCCAATCGGCCGTTTCATCGTAGTTGCTGGACGCACAAGACGACAGCGCCAAAGCGATCAAGCTAGGCAGCAAGACCGATAAAAGCCGAGATAATGAGTTAAGACCTAGCACTGCACACACCCTTTTCTTTTTTCCAACGAACCTGCGTATTATCGGCCATGACGGACACCAAGACAGCAATAATTGACTCTGAGGGGGAAGATTTTTTAGATTTCACAGCCCAAAATCCTGAAGAGGTGATCCAAGAGGAGCGTGAAATTGAGATCTCCATGGAGGGCCATGGCAAAAGGCTGGATTTGGCGTTGAGTGAGTGCCTGCCTGAGTTCTCAAGAAGTTTTGTGCAGCAACTGATGCAAGAGGGCCTGGTCTTGGAGTTGCCAGCCAGAGTCCCAACTTCTTTTGCCTCGGCCTCCAAGCCTTTGAAGGCCTCTGGCAAGGTCAAGGCGGGGATGCGCTTTCAGGTTCGCATCCGTGAGACCGAACAAACACAGGCCTTTGTGGCGCAAAAGATGGACTTGGAGGTGGTGTATGAAGATGAGCACCTGCGGGTGATCAACAAGCCTGCGGGTTTGGTGGTCCACCCAGCCGCAGGGCATTGGAGCGGTACGCTTTTGAATGGTCTGTTGGCGCTGGATGAGGGGGCTAAATTTGTGCCTAGAGCGGGAATTGTCCACCGCTTGGACAAAGACACCAGCGGCTTGATGGTCGTGGCCAAAACCAGAGAGTGCATGGACCGGTTGATTGCCTTGATCATCCGCCGCGGTATGAAGCGCGAGTACGCCTGCGTGGCTCACGGGGCTTGGCAAGAGGGGCAGAGAATGGAGATCCATCACGCCATTGGTCGCGACAGTCGCAATCGATTGAAAATGGCGGCGGTGGATTTGGCGCACCAAGCAGGTAAAGTTGCACACACCTCTTGCGTTTGTGTGTCCAGCGTGGGTCAATTCAGTTTGATTCATTGCCAGTTGCACACCGGACGAACTCACCAAATTCGTGTGCATTTGGCTGCCCAGCATCATCCGATTTTTGCAGACACCCTTTATGGGGCCAAGGGAACGGGAGAAGGGGGTCTTAAAAGGCAGGCCTTGCACGCCTTTCGGTTGAGTTTTGAACACCCCTTTGGGGGCGAGAAAAAAGTTTTTTTTTGCGACCTACCCAAAGACCTGTCCGAGGTCGCGCAAAGCCTTGGACTCAGTTACAATTTAGAGTCATTGCCTCTACCCGCTTAAAGGCAGCTGAGATTCATTCCAGCTGCGCACCTGTAGCATTTTTTGGCATCAGGCTTTGACGCTTGAGCTTTTTTTAAAAGACTCAAGCGCCCACATCAATGGGCGTCACCCCTTTTCGTATTTTTAGACACGCCGTCTATTTTTCTTTTCGGAGCATGCGATGAACACCTTGGATGCCAAACGGGTCCTTGAAACCGCTTTGATTTGCGCGATGCAACCGATGTCCGTCAAGGACATGGGGGTCTTGTTTGCGCAAGAGGTAGGGGCCGATACCCTGAAGACGCTTTTAGCGCAGATCCAAGACGACTGGAGCAACAAGGGCGTTGAGTTGGTAGAGGTCGCAAGCGGATGGCGTTTTCAAAGTCGCGCCTCTATGCGTTTTTATTTGGATCGATTGCACCCCGAAAAGCCCCCCAAGTACAGCCGCGCAGTGCTAGAAACCTTGGCCATCATCGCACACCGTCAACCGGTGACTCGCGCGGAGATGGAGGACATTCGAGGTGTCACCATCAACTCCTTGGTGATCAAGCAGCTCGAAGAAAGAGGCTGGGTGGAGGTCATTGGCCACAAAGAGACGGTCGGTCGGCCCTCGCTCTTTGCAACCACCAAGCATTTTTTAGATGACCTGGGCCTGCATTCCATCGAGGAGTTGAAGTCCGAGGACTTGGGTCTCCAAGCGCAAGCCGCTTTGGCGCAATTCGATGCCATGCACGAACCTCATGACGATACGTCCTTGGTAGGAGAGGCGAGCCACGGTGGTGCTCCCGATGGTGTTGAAGCCGCCCCTGAGGGTTTGCCGATGGTCGATGAGCAGATCGGCCCGGTTTTGCAGCAGCAAGCGCTGGATCAAAAGACTGAACAAGCCCCACATTGAGTGGCCCAACAACCGACGTCTCTTGGGGGTCAAAAGTACGCCTCAAGAACGCCTCAAGAAC
>Ga0209829_10000008_pt1 | contig 155404 bp, 141 predicted proteins | sample C_140205_EF_Meta_FD_187311 | JGI IMG/M metagenome (GOLD analysis project Ga0209829, IMG submission 187311) | Freshwater microbial communities from Lake Croche, Canada to study carbon cycling - C_140205_EF_MetaG (SPAdes) (version 2) | ecosystem: Environmental > Aquatic > Freshwater > Lake...
ACCGTCTGCGGCAATGCCGATCAGGCCTGCCCCATGTTCCCCGGTCAGCTTCACCGCTTTCACTGGGGCTTTGATGATCCCGCCCACGCCACAGGAAGCGAGGAGGAAGTCCTCAACGAATTCCGCCGTGTCCGTGATCAGATCAAGCTCGTCTTCGAGGCCTATGCAGCCGGACTCAAGCGAGGAAAGTCTCTCTAACTGAAAAACCACTCATTCCATGGATCAATCTCCTGCAACTCCTGTGAAGAGGCTCGCCTTCTTTGAACGTAATCTCACCCTCTGGGTTCTCCTCTGCATGGTAGCAGGAGTGCTGCTTGGCACATTCGCCCCAAAGTCTGTTTCAGCTCTCAGTGCTTGGGAGTTTGGACATGACTCCCATGTGAACATCGCCATTGCTATTCTCATCTGGTTGATGATCTACCCGATGATGCTGAAGATTGATTTCAGCTCTATTGGGGGTGTGGCCCGAAAGCCAAAGGGGCTTCTCATCACGCTGTTTGTGAACTGGATCGTGAAACCCTTCAGCATGGCTTTCCTAGGGTGGTTCTTTATCCAGCACCTCTTTTCACCTTGGATTGATCCTGCAACAGCTCGTGATTATACGGCGGGCCTCATCATTCTTGCGGCCGCCCCTTGCACGGCGATGGTATTTGTCTGGTCCTACCTTACTGATGGGGATCCGGCCTACACGCTTGTCCAAGTTGCCATCAATGATCTGATCATGCTGGTGGCTTTTGCACCTATTGTCATGTTCCTGTGCGGGGTCTCTGGAGTCGTGGTTCCTTCCTCCGTCCTCATCACGTCGGTGGTCGTCTTCATCGTGATTCCGCTTGCTGCTGGATGGCTCACGCGAACGCTCCTTCTTCGAGCGAAGGGAAGCGAATGGCTGGAGACGTCTTTCTTACCCAAGTTCCAGCCGGTGACCATGACCGCCCTGCTGCTGACGCTGATTCTTATCTTTGCCTTCCAAGCCGACAATCTGACACACCGCTGGTTGGCAGTTCTCTTTCTAGCGATCCCGATCATCATTCAGGTCTATTTCAACTCCAGTCTCGTCTACCTGCTAATGCGCTGGATGAAGGTGCCTTATAACGTGGCGGCGCCTGGCGCCCTTATTGGAGCGAGCAACTTCTTTGAGTTGGCCGTCGCGGTAGCGATTACTCTTTTCGGACCATCCTCCGGAGCCGCACTTGCCACGGTTGTGGGAGTTCTGGTCGAGGTTCCGGTGATGCTCTCCGTCTGCAGTCTCTGCAACTCCACACGCGACTGGTTCCCAACCAGCACAAAAGAACCGCAGGGAAGTTAGAGCAAAGGATATTTTAATTCGTAAACTGCGCGGGCTGGCCGGTTGCCTCGAGGACGGATAGCCAGAGGTCACCTTGGAGGCTGACTTTGCGACGGCGCACCGTGACAACATTGATCGGTAGGTTGACATGGTGCCCATGCCAGCGACCAACAACCATGTTCGTCTTGCCAGCCATTCCCGCGTGGACGGCATGCTGGGCAAGGCGCAGGCAGTAAATGGCATCTTGGGGCGAGGCCGGAACACTTCGTATGATGTAGCTAGGGTCGATGTATTTTACCGTGATCGCCTTGCTAGAGCTCTTGAAGTGGTTCTCGATTTGCTTCTTGAGAAAGGGGCCGATGTCGCCGAATTTTGCATTCCCAGAAGCATCTTTATCCAAGGGGTCATTCTGCATGAGATTCTGACCAGCACCCTCCGCCACCACCACCACGGCGTGACCGCGACCCGAGAGCCGTTTCTCCAGGTGCGCTAGGAGACCGTTGCTTCCCTCGAGATAGGTCGGCACCTCGGGGACGAGGACGTAGTTGACGCAGTTCTCGGAAAGTGCGGCGTACGCTGCGATGAACCCCGAGTCACGCCCCATGACCTTCACCAGGCCGACGCCGTTGGCATGCCCCCTGGCCTCGCTGTGAGCGCAGCGTATGATGCGCACGGCCTCGGCAAAAGCTGTTTCGAACCCAAAGCTCTTGTCCATATACTCCAGGTCGTTGTCGATCGTCTTGGGAATACCGACGACGCTGATCTTGAGACCACGGAGGGAGATCTCCTCGACGAGGCCAGACGCCCCCCGGAGGGTCCCGTCGCCACCGATCACAAAGAGGATATCGACGCCCAGTTGGAGGAGCTTATCAACCACTTCCTCCCGAGCCTGGGGCCCCCGTGAGGTGCCGAGGACGGTTCCACCGTCGGTGTGAATATTACTGACGAACTGAGGGGTGAGATTGATGATCGGGTGGCCGTACCGGTCGACAAACCCTTCGTAGCCGTAAGGAATACCGTAGATGGTTTTGACCCCGTAGGAGTAGGTGAGCGTCATGACCAGCCCTCTGATCACATCGTTGAGTCCGGGACAGAGGCCGCCGCAGGTGACGACGGCACATTTCGTTTTTTTGGGATCGAAGAAGATCTTCTCACGCGGGCCGGAACGTTCGATCGTGATTGGCTCCCTCTCATCCTCCATCGCGGCAGCCACCCTCTCGAACGAGTGATTAAAGAGAATCCGGTGGCGGTCGTCGGAAACAAAGTTAGCGTTCGCCTCATCCCTGAGAGCGTGCAGAGGGGATGGATAGCTGGGATATCCGAGATTTTGGATTTCGAAATCCTTGCGAGTGATCTTCTTCATGAAAGTGTAAAAATGGTGCCTAGGAGCAAGTCTTCAAGGAAGCAAGAATCGTTCCCACCGCGGAATAAGAAAGAAATTCAAGACCTGGAAGATTGGATGGAGAGCAAGGCGAAGTTACAGCTGCAGTGACACATATTGCCTCGCCCCTTTGGGGCTATGCTTCGCATAGGCTACTCCGTGCTTCCCAGCACTCGGCGTTGCGAGCGCAACAGAACAACGCGGCGCGCGAAAAACCTGCGACGGCGGTAGCAGATTGGACTGCCGAAGGCAGCCCTTTTAGAGGGCGAGCGGCATGGGCATGCACGAGTACAATCCCAAATTCCTTCAACTAAACGCAGACGAGGAGCGTAATATCGTCCGGCAGCAGTTGCGCCACCTCTCGGATGATGTTTCCACGCAGAATATGGATGAATGAGCTCCGCTGGGGCGCCCCCAGGAGGAGTCGCTCCGCCCCGATGGTCGAGGCCAAGTCGGCAATCGTGTGGGCGGGAGCGTCGCTGACTGCGTAGCAGGGGATGATCCAGTCCCCAAGTCCCTTGCCGCGCAGAGATTCAAAAACCTCCGTGGCCCCCTTGTCCTCGGTCCACTTTCTGCGTCGGTCACCGGGAGCAATGACAGGCTGCTCACGGACAAAGAGCACGTAGAGGGGTTGTCCGTTTTCAGCAGCCTCCTTGACGGCAAAGTCCAAGGTTCGTCCCAAGCCGCGAACGGCCGTGAGTATCGGACCTTGGTAAGCTTTTGGTACCGGGGTTGGTGCTGCAGCCGTGCCTGTTCCGACGGAGGCGCTAGGTGTGCTTGGCGCTGCTGAGATTATCGTCGGGGCTGAAGATCCCTTGGTAACTCTCTCCTTGGCGGCCTGCTCAACAGCCAACACCGCAGCCTCCATGGCTGAGTTGCGTGCTGCCTTGGCCTTGCGCTCTGCGCTCTCCTTGGCCAGGCCGCGCAGGATCAGTCCGATAGCCAGCACAGTGAAGGCAAAGATCCGTGCGTTTGGCTTGTCGACAAAGAGGGAAATCTCGATCGCCGTCATGATCAAGAAGGTCACGAACATGATTCCTCGCTGATAACTCTTAAGGGCGAGCTTCCTATCGGTACTAGTGGCTCCAAGATTCGTCGCGATGGCACCCACCACGCCGACGGCGTAGAGATCAGCGAGTCCCGACATGTCGCTGACCATGAGAACCAAGCCGGCCGGAATCACCATCGCAAAGACAAGGCCAGCATTGGGAACCCCGAAGGGGTTCAATCTTGAAAAGATTGGAGGAAGCTCCTGATCCTTTGCCATGAGGAAGGAGATGGAACTCAGGGCCATGATCGAGGTGTTCACCGCGCTGAGGAGCAGGAAGGCAAAGACGCCGCTGATCGCCCAACCGGCAATAGTTCCTACTGCTGTTCCAAAGACATTCCCCACAAAGACCTGCCCCATGTACCGGAGCATGTAGTCACGCACCCCCTCAGCACCGGGAGCATTCACTTCACCATGGGAAGCGACCATTCCAGGAAGCGCAGCCATGGCCAGCCCTAGGAGGGCTGTCATCACACAGACCTCCACCATCACGACGAGCAGCGCCTTGGTGGCGGTCCGGGAGACATTCGGTTTCTCCAGCGTGCTGCCCGGGTTGAGCTTCATGACTCCCGTGGAGTTTGCAATCGCCTCGACTCCCGAGAGCGCCAAGACAATCGCCACAAATCCATTCCAGTTGTGGAGGACGCTGCCGTGCAGCGGCTCCAGATGGGCCACGGCTTCACCAAGATGAGGGATGGCAAAGATACCCAGAAGAATGACCACGATGGCGGTGGGCACGGAGACGAGCACCGCCAAACCGCCCGTGTGCTTGGGTCCGAAGAAATTCAACCCTCCGATCAGGAGGATTGCCCCCGCGGCGAAATATGCGGGATGTGGCACTCCAAGATAGAGGAAGGCGGAGAGGGCGCTGACGGCAGCCGTCACGATGTAATCCGCGATGAGTAGGAAGGCACCAACAATCGAGATGATCTCGGAGCGGTGGCGCACGCTCGCGTAGACGCCCCCACCGTTGGGATAGTGGCGGCAAATGGTAATGTAGTTGAAGCCGACCAGCGCGGTCAGGAGACACATGGCGCCGATGAGCCAAGGGGAGCTGTAACCGGCCACGGCAAACGCAAGACCGATGACGTAGGCCTTGCTCGTTCCCCAGTCTCCGTAAAGGATCGCCGCCGCCCGCTTCCAGTCGACGTTACGCGGCCGTGTCGTCGTTGTGCTCAGCTCCATCATGGAAAGTTAAATGTTCAGCGAATCAATGACTGCAGCCGCAGGATCCGTGGGAATCTCCCTGACGAGTCATTGCCTCAACAGAAGACTCTGAAGCCCCTCCGCAGCAACCGCTGGATGAAGGTGCCTCTTGATGATGGTGATGATCAGCACTGCCAGCACCACTGCCGCCGCAGCAACCACCGTCGGAACTCCCTCCACAGCATCCGGCTTGCTCCTCGCCAATGAGGACCGCCTCGAGCTGGATTCCCTGAAGTCCGAGTTGCTGACGGGCCCGCCCGAGGAAATCCATCGCGCGCTGAGGCGGTTCATACGCCGTCCTCAGCTCGATGCGGACCGGCTTGCCGAGCAGGTGAGGAAAGTTCTCCTTCATCTCCCCATCCAAAATAAAGGAGACGTAGGCATTGAGCTTCTCCTGAAGCTGGTAGAGCTGTTGCTCCCCGAACTCCCACGGACGGGTCTCGAACATCGCCAGCACGAGGATATCCTCACGGGTGTCGTGGGCAAAGGCATCCAGCATGCCAGTCCGCTCGATCCCCGAGCCGGCTGGTGGCCTGTTATGGGGCGTCAGATCTTCGCGGAGGGAAACCATACGTAGAGCATGAAGTAAACAAGCACACCAGTGACCGAGACATAGAGCCAGACGGGGAGAGTCCAGCGGGCAATCCTCTTGTGGGCGTCAAAGCGCTGCCGAAGAGCCGGAATGACGGTGAGGATGATCATCGGCACCACGACGATCGCAAGCGGGGTATGGGTCCCGAGGATGAAGAGGTAGAGGGCCTTGGGCCACCCAGGATAGGTGAAGTAGGTGACATGGCCCGCCTTCAGGAAATGGTAGACCAGGTAGCAGGCCAGGAAGGCGGCTGATGTGACGATCGCCCCCAGCATGCAGGCCGCGTGGGCGCGCTTGCGCTCCGTCTTGATCATGATCCATCCCGTGAAGATCAGCAGCGTGCTGATCCCGTTGAGGGTGGCGTTGACTGCCGGGAGGTCGGTAACCTTCATGCCTGCCTCAAAATCTCCTCAATGATTAAGTGAGGAGGAGAGGGGGCGCTCCTGCTGAAGTTCGCGGCAGGTCTTGACCATGATCCAAACCATGAAACCCACCACGGAAAAGAAAACACCCAGCAGCAGTAAGGTGCTGGAAGAGAAGGCCATCTTGGCTGTCATGGTCTGTGGCTCGATGAGGCCGCCGGAACTTTTGAGGGCGCAGTCTGGACAAGCTACGGCGCTGTGGCATGCCAGCAAAAGTGCGGCAAGGGCGATGGATGGCTTCAGAAAATTCATGGCGCCGGTTGTGTTGACTGAACTCCTTTAGGCTCCCTCAGGAGACTCCCGATGTCGATCAAAAGCTTTTGAACCAACTCCGGCTCTTCCAATTTCCTCGCAGACCGGATTCTCCCCTCTCTGTCCACCACCAGAAAGCGAGTCGAGTGGGTGGGGACTCCCGCCGGGTCGGTGGCCAGCACCTGAAGCATCCCTTTCGTGGTGAACTCATCGATCTCCTTTTTAGGGCCGGTCAGAAAGATCCACCGATTTGGGTCGGCATTGAGACGGGCGGCGTACTCCGAGAGCACCTTAGGGGTATCATACTCCGGGTCGATGGAGACGGAGACAAGTCGCACATCCTTGGCCTTCTTGAGTTCCTTGGAGACCTCGGCCATCCTAGAGGACATCATTGGGCACGGTCCGGGGCAGCGGGTAAAAAAGAAATCCGCAACCCAAACCTTTCCCAGCAGGTCGGCTCTCGAGAGAGTCTTTCCATCCTGGGTGGTGAATCGGAAGTCAGGGACGGTGCCGATCACCGAACTTTCATCCGTCGTCTTGCGTTCTGAGCCACGGAAGAGCCGATTTGCGCCAGCAATAAGTACTGCGGCTAGCAGAAAGGCGATGACCCAAGTACGGAACGGGAGCCTCTTGGGAGAGGGCTGAGGCCCTTTCGTTGGCTGCTCGTTCACAGGTTATGGGGTCAGGACCGATTAATCAGACCAAGTAGAGAATCGTGTAGAGGAGGACCCAGACGACATCGACGAAGTGCCAGTAGAGACCGACATTCTCGAGGGCAACGTGACGCTTTGCTGTGAAGGTTCCCTTGGTCACTTGAAGGAAGAAGCACCAGAGGATCAGGAGCACGCCGATGCAGACGTGCGCACCATGGAATCCCGTGAGCGTAAAGAAAGTGGATCCATAGACACCTCCCTTGTTGAACCAGAGTCCCTCATGATAGAGCTCCGTCCACTCGACGCACTGGATGCCGACAAAGGTGGCTCCCATCAGCGCTGAAAGGAGCATCCACCCAGCACCTGATTTTCCCTTCTTCACAGCCACTTCGGCAAAGTGATAGACGAAGGAACTGGCCACCAAGATCACCGTGTTGATACCGGTCAGGAGCTTTGGCATCGGCGGCAGCTCTATCCCATCACCGAATTCCGGCGGCCAGGATCCCGCAGCCTGTCGGAGCACCAAGTAGGCGGTGATCAGCCCACTGAAAAGCAGCGCCTCGGAACAGAGAAAGATGCACATGCCCAGCTTGCAGGTGGCTGGTGGTGTCGGGGGCGCGGCATGATGATCATGATCGGATGCCTCCGCGACCATAGGGGCGTGGAAGAGCGAAGCGTTGTTGTAAGAGGCGTTGTTCATCTGAAAGAGAGACTGGCGGTATCAGTACGTCACGGCAGGGCCGCGAAGTAACATCATGACCACGACCAGAGCACATAGGGCGAGCGCAAAAACGATCAAACCCGCAAGAATTCCAATCTGAGCCTTGCGGTTTTTAGGTGTGATCATAGGTCGCCTCCTCGGGAAAATCCGATCAAGGCTCCCAGCAGTAGGGGGAGGTAGATGATGGAGGCGAAAAAGAGGCGTCTTGCTGAGGCTTTGTTCCGGGTCCGGAGGAAGTCCGCAGCCAGGAACATCATCGCGGCACCCAGCGCCAAAGCGGCAAAGAAATAATAGGGTGATGCCATCCCGGTAATCCCGGGCAGGAGTGAGACGGCGAGAAGTGCGGTCGCATAGATCAATGCCTGCCAACCCGTGGCCCATCCCTCGGGATCACGCGTGCTCAGCATCTTGAACCCTGCGGCGGCGTACTGGTCTCGGTAGATCCAGGCGATCGCCAGGAAGTGAGGCATCTGCCATAACCAGAGGATCAGGAAGAGGATCCAACCACCGAGTCCCGTGCGCCCCGTGGCTGCCGTCCATCCGAGCAGCGGCGGAAGTGCTCCCGGAATGGCACCGAGGAGCGTGTTCAGTTCCGTAAAACGCTTCAGCGGGGTGTAGAGCCCGGCGTAGATGGCGATCGTAAGTCCTGCGAGCAGCGCGGTCAGCGGATTCACCAGGAAACCAAGCAGGGCAACCCCGCTTGCACTGCAGAGGAGACCGAACATAAGCGCGTCCGAAGGGTGCATTCTGCGGGCAGGCAGGGGGCGGTCCGCAGTACGGGTCATCAAGGCATCCAGATCACGTTCGAGCCACTGATTGAGTGCGGAGGATCCGGCGGCACTGAGCGCCGTTCCAATCAGCGTCGCTGCCAGCAGCGTGTAGTCCATGGGGCCATGCCAGCCTAGCAGGAAGCCGACCAGCGTGGTCAGCAGGACGAGAAAAGAAAGGCGGGCCTTCGAGAGCTCGCTCAGATCAGAGATCAAGCCGGCGGGCTTCGCCGTTTCACTCAAGGCTCTCTCTTGGTTGCTCACGCCGCAACCTCCTTCATTTTTTTAAATGCTTTTGATTTCTTTGAGTTGGAATCCGAAGCCGCACAGAAAAGCCGGAAGGTGAATAAGATGGCATACCCTGTGAGTAGCGCACCAAGCGCCATGTGGGAGGTCGCCACATCGGCGGCCTTGTTCGACCAGATCGTGATAGCACCCAGGAGAATCTGCAGGAGGATCGCACCCACCCACACCAAGCTCCACGCCCGAAGCCAATGGCCGAGTGGTGTCCGCTTGATCGATAGGACCGCTGTTACGATCACGATAAGCAGGAGGACAACGGCCCCCGCGCGATGAGCAAGCTGGAGGTGAATCTGCCCCGCTGTGACAGGCGCCATTTTATCCACCTGACGCTGGGCATTAATAACCTTTAAGGCGGCTGGGTCAGTTGCCGGAATGAACTGGCCGTAAGCCGCAGGGAAGTCACGGATCGCTAGGGGCGCGTGCTGGTGGCGAATCGTTGCGGCGACTGCGATCTGGAAATAGGTCAGCACGAGTCCAGCCAGCACCAGCCAACGAAGCGATGCTGCGGTTCGATCCGCAAACCAAGCTCCGCGGAGGAATCCACCTCCGGTGATCGCGATGGAAATCAGCAGGAGACCAAAGAAGCTCTGAGCTAGCGCGGTGTGAAAGATGCCGATCTGATCCTTATAAAGTGTTACTCGCAGACCCCCGAGGACTCCCTGAACACTCACGGCAATCACCGCGATCACGGCGAGCCAGCGCACCCAGGTGCGGTTATCCTTGAAGAACGTTGCCCCTGCTAGAATGAGAGTGAGCAGGCCAACACCGGAGGCAATGAGCCGGTGCGAGTGCTCCCAGAAGATTCCTCCCACCCACTTGGAGTAGGGGAAGAGGAACATGTTGTAACCGTAGGTGGTTGGCCAGTCAGGTACTGACATTCCAGCCCCCTTCGATGTCACTAGTCCACCGACGACAATCAGAAGGAAGGTCGCCGCCGCGACGATCCAGGCGATCCGATGCACCCAAGGAACCGGGACTATGGCTCCTGTAGCTCCTGATTCGGCGCTAGGCATCACAATCGGGCCTTATCTTGGCCTAGTGAGCCTCAAGCGTGATATGGGCTGGAGCCTTCTCGTTCTGCGGCAGGTAGTCTTTCTCCAGACCGGGAACACTGTACTCGTAAGGGCCGTGGTAGACTGTAGGTGTTACCGCGAAATTACCATGCGGGATCGGATGAGAGACGGTCCACTCCAGAGTGGTCGAGTGCCAGGGATTCGCAGGAGCCTTAGGCCCGTAGAACATGCTCCAGATGATATTCCAAGCGAACGGTATCGTCGCAAGCCCAAGTCCCATTGCACCGATGGTGCAGACGACATTGAGCGGCTGGAGCTGACGAAGGCAGTCGTAGACCGTTGGGTCGGCGATGCGTCGCATCATGCCACCGAGACCGAGGTTGTGCATCGGGAAGAAAGTCAGATTGAAGAAGAAGAAAGTCATCCAAAAATGGACCCACCCGAGCGTGTTGTTGAACATCCGCCCGGACATCTTCGGGAACCAGAAATAAACGGCTGCAAAGATTGCGAACATGCTTCCGCCGAAGAGGACGTAGTGGAAGTGAGCAACAATGAAGTAGGTGTGGTGAACGAAGAGATCGACCGGCGTGGAAGCCATGAAGATTCCGCTCAGTCCACCGATGACGAACATGGAGACGAAGGCAACGGCAAAGGCCATCGGGACCGTGTAGTGGATTGATCCACGCCAGAGGGTACCCATCCAGTTGAAGGTCTTTATCGCGCTCGGTACTGCGATGACCATGGTCGAAACAGAGAAGGCTGCGCTGAGGGTAAGGTTCATACCGCTGACGTACATGTGGTGTCCCCAAACGATGAATCCAAGGAATCCGATCGCGATCATGGCCCAGACCATTGCCTTGTAACCGAAGACCGGCTTGCGGGCGCTGACCGAGAGGATCTCGGAGACGAGACCCATTGCAGGCAGGATCAGGATGTAGACCTCGGGATGACCGAAGAACCAGAAGAGATGCTGCCAGAGAAGCGGCTGTCCGTACCCGGATGGCTTGTAGAAGGTGGTTCCGAAATTCAGGTCAAAGATGATGAGCGCCGCGGCTGCGGAAAGTACGGGAATCGCCAAGATCAGAAGGATTGCAGTCAGGAAAATGGCCCAGACGGGAAGTGGCATCCTGAACATCGTCATGCCGGGGGCCCTCATGGTGATCACGGTCGTGATGTAGTTCACCGCTCCGGTGATTGAGGAGAGTCCGTTGACGAAGAGGGCCGTGCACCAGAGGGTCTGCCCCATCGGTGTTTGATTGTACGCTGCGACACTGCTCAGCGGCGCGTAGGCGGTCCAGCCTGTTCCAGGAGCTCCGCCGGGGACGAGGAATGAACTCATCATGATCACTCCAGAGAGTGCGAAGAGCCAGTAGCTCAGCTCATTCAGGGCAGGGAAAGCCATATCACCCGCACCGATCTTGAGAGGGATGAGGAAGTTGCCGAAGACTCCGATGAGGAGCGGCATCGCCACAAAGAAAACAAGGATCGTACCGTGCATGGTGACCAGCACGTTGTAACCGCTCGGCAAGACCGCACCCTGATCATTGACGAAGGCACTCGGAAGATATTGACCAATCAGCGGAATCGGATGACCCGGGAAGGCGAGCTGCCAGCGCATGGCAACGGCCATGGCGCCGCCAATGAACAGAAACAGTACCGCCGACCAGAGGAACTGAAGCGCGATCATCTTGTGATCCGTATTCCAGAGGTAGTGCATGATCCCGTGTTTACCATGCCCGTGATCACCGTGATGATTTCCGCCGTGGACCTCCACGGACTCCAGACTGTCGTGGGTTAGGGATGCGCTCATGTTCTTAGAGAGTATTCTTGGACGTTTGGTCGGTCAAGGATGCCGCCTTTGCGGGACTAGGTGGCGCAGCCGGGGCTGGTGCTCCAGCATTTTTCTCCTGCCTTGGCTTGATCCACTTCTGGTACTCCTCTTCAGAGACGACCTTGATCGGAGCCTTCATGATGTAGTGACCGGTTCCACAGAGTTGATTGCAGGCGATCTGGAAGTTTCCCGTTCTTGTAGCCTGGAACCAGACCCACCCGATCGTGCGTCCAGGAACGCAGTCCTGATAGAGCCTGAATTCAGGAACGTAGAAGGAGTGAATCACGTCACGGGCGTGCAAGAGAAGGTGCACGGGGCGGCCTACCGGGATCACAAGCTCCGTGGAGATGACATCCTGCGCGGTGCGCGGATCCTCCGGGTCCGTTCCCCAGCGGTTGGTTGGTGAGATTTTGCGCACCTCCATGGGTGCCAGCTTTCCTGAAACGCCCGGGTAGCGCATTTCCCAGCCGAACTGGTAGCTGGAGACGTCAATGGTCAGTGAATTCTCCGGAGCCGGCCGGTGGATCTCTTCCCAGACACGGTTGCTGTAGATGGCCAACGCCAGGAAGACAATCGTCGGAAGTGTTGTCCAGATGATCTCGAGGGTGTTGTTTCCGTGGCTGTAGTGGGCTGGAACTCCCGGACGACGGCGGTAGGCGATCAGGTAGTAGATGTAGGTTCCCTGAACCAGGACAAAGACCGCGGCCGTCAGCCAGAAAATGATTTTGATGATGAAGTCCACCTGCTCGCCTGTCGTCGTCACGCAGGGAGGGAGTCCGTAGATATTTCCCTCACGCTCCTCCGCCATCACGCTGCAGGTCAGCGCGAACAGGAAAAAGAAGACTCCTCCACTGAGAAAGCGGGAAATCAAGCGGCGGGCAAAGGGTGCTGAAGTCATAGCGGGCATTATTTAGTAGCCGTAGCGGCAGACGCGGCGGCGGGCTGCTTTACGGGAGCCATCGCCATAAGCTGAGCTTGTGTCCAGGCCTCATTCTGAGCGGCTTGTTCTTTGCGGATCGTTGCCACGAAGGCGGGGTCAATCGCATCTCCCTTGTTCCCCCAATCCGAGCGGATGTAGGTGAGGATGGCAGCGATCTGGTCGTCGGTCAGCTGCTTCCACTGAGGCATGGCATTGTTGTAACTGCCACCCAGGACCTGCATTGAGCCTTGGAGTCCATTGAGCATGAGCATTACCAGATGGTTATCCCCGTGCTTGCTGTCTGAGTTCACCCATTCACTGCCGACAAGCGGCGGGAACTGACCTGCAACTCCGAGACCTGTTGACTGGTGGCAAACAACGCAGTTCTGAGTGTAAAGGCGCTTGCCGATGACCTTGGGGTCTACCGGAGCCGCTGCCTGGGCTCCGCCGCCGGCCCAGTTCACGACGTTTGTTTCGTAAACATCTTGGCGGAATCCGCCACTGTTAAAGGCAAGGTAGAAGCCGCCCCAGCAGAGGGCTAGCATGAAGGAGCCAACAAGCCACGGCGACAGGGGCCGGTTCGTCTCCGTACCTTCCCCACCTCCCTCAAACTTATTATTCTGGTGATCGTGATTCACGGCAAATGATCTCTGGATGGATACTTTACACTATTTTGCCTGTGCGGCCCCGGCTTTCTTCACGGGAGCTTCAGGCAGTGGATACTCATGGCGCAGTGAGAGAAGATAGGCGACGAGGTTCTTCGCTTCTGCCGTTGGCACGACTTCGTAGCCTGCCTTGGGAGCATCGGCCCCCTTGAGGTCGAGCGCCTCGTCAGAACGCTGTCCTTGGATCTTGCGCACGATGAACAAATCACGGAAGGAGGGCATCAGGGATCCCCTGCAGACCGCAGAGGGATGGTAGAGATGCACGTAGTGCCATTTGGCATCTGGAAGGCGCACTCCCACATTGGAGAGATCTTGTCCGAGTCTGCGTGAACCTAGGAATGCCGTGCTGTCGCGCAGGTAATCGCGCGCAACGGAGGGGCGCGTTCCCCAGCCCCGCTCAATATCGGTGTTGGTAACGCTGAGTTGACGCACCTGCTGGCTGTGGCAAGAGATGCATCCCTCTGTAGCGTAGATACGCTGTCCGGCAACGGCCTGCCCTCCATAGACTGAAGGAAGTGTCCCTCCGGTCTCTGGATCGGCTACGGGTGAGAGTCGCCCAAGTTGCAGCGTCGGATAGGCGACAAGCCCTAACCAGGAAGTCAGGAAAACCATAAAGATGCCGCTGAGCAGTGTCGGTAGGCGGTGCATACTTATTTACCGGTGTTTTTGTTGAAGAGGTAATCAGACGCCAGCGCGCGGGTGATATTACCTCCGAGAATCAAAGCCGCCACCAAGAGGAGAAGCTGTGCGGCACATTCCATCAAATGGAAGGGGTAAGCGTAGGAAGTGATATTCAGGAAGGAGACGGTAGGGTCGCTGAGCGCGAGACCGGTGAAGAGGCCTCCGAGCACCATAATGCTGACCAGCATCCAGATTCCGACAACCGTGAGGATGTAGTGGCGTGCGGACAATGCCGCGTTCCAGCAATCACGTCCCAGCAACTGCGGGATGGCCTCGTAGAGGACACCAAAGAGTGGCAGCGAGATAGCACCAAGAATCCATAGTTGTGTCTTTCCTTCAGTAACACCCGTGAACCGCACAGAGGCACTGATATCGGGCAGGGAAGCAAGGGCCCCAAGGAGGCCAACGCCAAGGAGTGAGTAGACACCCATGATGAGGAATTTCGATGGAATGGCCTGCGACGCCAGGCTCTCGGCATTTCTGGGCATACCGAGGATGTTGATCATGACGATCGCAACTGGAATCATGAAGAGCACCCCTGCGACTACCCCGGCGGATGTCATCCAGGCGGGAACGGGACCGCCGATCAGACGATCCATCCCATTCCATCCTCCAAGTAGAAGCAGCAGCCAGAAGCCAAGCGTCGCGAGATTACGGCGGTTGAGATGGCAGCCGAGGAGCCTCGGCAGAAGGGAATAAATTGCAGCCAAGGCCACCGGAAGGAGCCAGAGGGAGAGAATGCTACCGCAATACCATGACTGGATCGGCCCTTGGGCGGAGGCCTGCACGGGCTTCCATGTGAGCAGGAGGTTTGCGGTCCCATAGACCCATGGAAACCAGCAGAAGGCTGCGACCAGATACCACTGGGCGACTTCAGCGCGGCCAGTCGTCCGACGATCAAAGAGGAGTACGGCCCAGATTCCGATCAGCAGGAACGAGAGGAAGAGCATCGCTGATGCCCAGTTTGGATACTCCAGCCACTCCACTCCCGTGCTGTAGCCCGCAAAGATAGCCAGTGTGCCGAGAAGAACGGCGACATTCCAGAGGACTGCTGCGCAGACGAGCAAGGTCGAATGAAGGACACCGCCCATGATCGTTCCTAGCGGACGACCGCAAAGTCGGGCCATCAGCCAGATACCGCCGGCAAGGGCAGCCTGAGAAGCCCACCCATAGATCATGAGATCACGCGCCATAGGCGCCAGACGCCCGTAGGTCAAAAAGCTGATGCCACCCAGAAACTCAGGCGCGATCAACTTGATCGAGAGGATGAATGAGATCGCTGCGGCGACCACAAGCCAGTGAACGGCATTCCCGAAGAGCACAATTATTGGAAGACGGACGGAGGCATCGATGGCCCGACTGTCCATAGCCACATGACCTTCGTGAGTCACGTCTGCGTGATGGTGAGGGAAAGTGTTCTCGCTCATTACGGTTGGGGCGTTGTTGATACAGCGGATGTTGTCGCGCTCTTGGCGTTCAGCGCGGGAAGGGCCAGCTCCATTGCCTTGGTGATCGGGATATGCACGATCCCCTTGGCCTGGTCATTCCAGCCATACGTCGTGAGAGTCGCCTGGTCTGCCGCTTGCAGTTCCGTGAGATTCTTTGCCCTTAGCGCGGAGCGCTCCGCATCCTCCACCTCCGTGGCTGAGTTGGATTGGTTCAGCCAGAGAGCGCCGAGGAGGGCGAGCAGGAGAAGAATCAGGACGCAGACGCCCAGCACGATGCGGGAGACCAGCGAAGGGCGCTTGGTTGTTACGGAGGGTGTCAGGTGCAGATCTGTCATCAGTCGATGTAGTTGACGGCTTCCGCGAGCCGAGGGTCACGAGCAGGCCAGAGCGGTGAGTCGCCAAGGCGCTTGAGGTAGACTGCTGCCAGCGTGCTGCCGATGGCAATCACGGCGACGATATCGAGGATCGATGGACTGAAGCCATCGGGGTGCAGCACCGGAAGGATCATGATGTAGACGTCCAGGAGGTGCATCGCCAGGATCCATCCTGCAAGCAGCCCTAGGAAGCCGGCGCCAGCTTTTGGAGAGCGGAATAGCAGCAGGGTGAAGGGAATGAGGAAGTGTCCGACCACCAGAATGATGCCTAGGACTTTCCATGATCCATTCACGCGGAGCGTGTAGTAGGCGGCTTCCTCCGGAATGTTTGCGTACCAGATCAGCATGTACTGAACGAACGCGATCCAGGACCAGAAGAGCGTGAAGGCAAGCAGCAGCTTGCCGAAGGCGAAGTTGTGCTGCGTGGTGAGCACCTGCTTAAGGTACCCGGCGGAGCGAAGTGCGTTCGCTAGCAATATGATCACGCAGAGAGCCGAAAGCGCGGAGCCGGCAAAGATGTAGATGCCCCAAATGGTCGAGAACCAGCGCATGTTGAGCCCCATGATCCAGTCAAAGGACCAGAAGGTGAGCGCAATCGCCCCCACGGGAATGATGAAGAAGGCAACACGACGGTTGCGGATCGTGTGGATGGCGGCCCCATCGACATCCTGAGCCAGCGAGTTGCGTCGCAGCATCCAGCCCACCGTCATGAAGAGAAGGAAATAGAAGGCGGTGCGCACCCAGAAGAAATTGACGTTCAGGTACGCCGCCTTCTCTGCAAGCTCATGGTTGTGAGCTGGTGATTCAGCCATCCAGCTCCAGAGGGTCGGCGCTACCAGAATGAGCGGCAGCAGCAAGATCGCGAGCAACGGCAACAGACAGGAGACGTTCTCCAACTGCCGACGGATTCCGACACTCCAAGCCGCATCCACCGCGTGGTGGAGAACAACCCAAAAGAGAGAGCCGATCAGGATCGTGAAGAAGAAGCATCCGGCAAAAAGCCAGGAGAAGGCGAATTGGTGTGGATTGCGGATGCCGAGAACCAATGCAACGACAAGCGAAACAAGCGCCGTGATGCAGAGGCCGACGAAACGTCCGCCCACATGCTTGTAGTCGAATTTCTCCTGTGCCGGAAGTGATGTCTTGTCAGCGCTCATGGCTTCACGGGGGTGGCTGGCGTATTCGTTCCCTGCAGCGCTGCCTGCTCAGAGGCAGGAACGTCGGCGAGCGTCGCGTTTTGCGAGCGCTGGAGGGCACGGATGTAGGCGACGATTGCCCAGCGATCAGGCACCTGAATGGAGGCGCCATACCCAAGCATGGTATTCTTTCCGTTCACGATCGTGTTGTAGATCTCACCGTCGCTCATGTCACGGAGGCGCTGCTGGTGGAGGCTGGCCACACCAACCAAGCCATACTTCGTGGCGATGCCGTTGCCCGCGCCGGTGGTCCCGTGGCAGACGGCGCATTGGATCTGGTAGCGCTCGCGTCCACGCTCAAGGGTAGCGAGTGTGGCTGTGAAGGGGATGCCATTGCCCCAGTTGGTGCCATTCTTTCCAGTGTTTGCGTAGTTTTCTTTACCGGTGAAGAGGACCACCTCGTACGGCCCGCTCATTGTAGCAGCCTTGGCTGACTCCTCTTCCTTGTTGGTAACCGGTGGCGCGTAGCCGAGCGGCACGGTTCCATGGACAGGATCGCGTGCTCCACGCCCATCAGCATAAAAGTCACTCGGCGCCTGAGCCTTCACCTTGGACTGACGGACCATGTCGGGGAATATCTCAATGGGAGGGCGCTTGGTCTTGCAACCACGAAGACCAGCGATGGAGACCACAAGAATGGTCACCATGGCGAGCAGTAGAATGAAGTAGCGGATCAGCGTCATGATGATTACTTGGCAGCCTTTCCTGCTTCTTCGTTTTCCTCACGCTCCTGATGGATGGCGATGAGGTCGGTCGCGCCGAGGTCATGAAGCAGTTCCGTGACTTCGGCCACGTCGAACTTTTTGTCGTGGGCTTCCACGCTGAGGAAGAAGCCGCGCGAGGCGCTCTTGGAGAAGAGGTCCCAGGCCAGCATGGGATGGTTCATGCGCGGCATGCCACCCAGCAGGATCATTCCCTTTACGGCCACGATCGCAGAGATCATGAGTGTGAGAGCCACCGTGATCGGGATGTACTGAGGCAGGGCCGAGAGGTCGAGGGGCTTTCCTCCCACCACGATCGGATAAATCAATATCGTGGGAATGAGCTGCATAGAGAGGGCGATGAGGATCGCCGTGAATCCACCACCAAGCACGAGGAAGCTCAGGATCGACTTATGCAGCTTCATGGCTTCCGGCAGGCCATGCACGGGGTACGGAGTGAAGCAGCCGTAACGTGTGTAGCCCTCCCCGATGAGGCGATTGACTGCGGCGATCAGCTGATCAGGCGTATCGAAGCGTGAACCGATCGCATAGAGGGGCTCCTCGACGGAGCCACAGACTGGAAGATGCTGGCCTTTGAACTGATGCAAGGGAGCGCTCATGTTATTGTCCCTCCGGAGTTGCGTGGTCGGCAGGCCCGTGAGGCTGCGTTCCCGGAAGGGCGGCCTTGAGTTCGCTCATGTTCACGATCGGCACGAAGCGGATGAAGAGCAGGAAGAGCGTGAAGAAGATGCCAAGCGTTCCGGTGGCCGTGAGGATGTCGACGATCGTCGGGTGGAACTCACCCCACGAGGAGGGAAGGAAATCGCGGGTGAGCGTCGTGGTCACGATGACGAAGCGCTCGAACCACATGCCGACGTTGGCCAAGATCGCCAGCACGAACACAATCGGAAGGCAGGTGCGGATCCCCTTGAACCAGAAGAGCTGGGGTACGATCAGGTTAATGGAGATGCAGGTCCAGTAGGCCCAGCTGTATCCGCCGGTGAGCCGCTCCAGGAAGGCACCTCGCTCGAAGGGATTGGCACTGTACCACGCGGTGAACAACTCAAAGACATACACGTAGGCCACGCAGGACCCCATCATGAGCAGCAACTTGCCCACCTTCTCGAGGTGGGAGGGGGTGATGAGATCCTTGAGCTGCGGATAGATCAGGCGGAGTGGAATCAGGAGCGTCAGCACGGCGGCACTACCGCTGTAGACAGCACCCACCATGAAGTAGAACGGGAAAATGGTGGCATGCCAGCCGGGGACGACTGACGTTGCGCAATCGGATGCCACGATCGTCGTGACGGTGACGACAAGCACCGAGGTGAGCCCGGCAAGCAGCACATACATCATCTCAAAGTGGCGCCATTGGCGGGCAGTTCCAAGCCAGCCGAGGGAGACGATGCCGTAGGCGAACTTACGGATCTTTGTCGTCGCACGGTCACGCAGAACAGCGAGGTCGGGGACCATGCCGGCGAACCAGAAGAGCGAGGAGACCGTCAGGTAGCTCGTCACCGCAAAGACGTCCCAGAGCAGCGGGCTAGAGAAGTTGGGCCACATGCCGTAGCTGTTGGGCACGGGGAACAGGAACCAGACAAACCAGACGCGACCGATGTGAATCGCCGGATAGACGCCAGCACAGATGATGGCGAAGACCGTCATCGCCTCAGCTGAGCGCGAGATGGAGATGCTCCATTTCTGCCGTGTCAGGAAGAGCAGCGCGGAGATCAAGGAGCCGGCGTGGGCCATCGAGACCCAGAAGATGAAGTTAGTGATGTCCCAGGCCCAGAAGACCGGGCTGTTGGATCCCCAGACACCGACGCCGGTGACAATCATGTAGAGGATGCAGGCGCCACCCATTGCGGCAAAGGCTCCCGAGACGGAGATCGCAGCGTACCACCAGAGTGGGGTCTTTCCCTCCACGATGGAGCAGACCGCATCGGTCACCCAAAGGGGACCACGGTTATTGAGCACCTGCGGCGGACGCGTGATGGCGCTCAGGTCGGGCGCATCGGTCCCTGCCGATGCTGCTGCCTCCTGGTTTGTCGTGGTGGAAAGTGTGGACATGCTCAGGAACGATTAAGCGTGTGCCGCGTGGCCCTCGTCGTGTCGGTTGGCCGCACCGACCATGTTGGCCCCGGGCATGGCTGGGTTCGGATTGCGGATCCTCGCCATGTAGGTGACACGCGGGCGCGTGTTGAGGTAATTGAGCGATGCGTAGGTGCGGGGATCGGCCTTCTGCTTGGAGACAGCACTCCCGGGATCGTTGATGTTACCGAAGACGATCGACTCCGAGGGGCAGGCCTGCTGGCAGGCGGTCTTGAACGCCGGGAGGGGGGTCTTGGTGACATCGCTGGCGCCGGCCTTCACCGAGCGTGCGATCTTTGCCTCCTCAATGCGCTGGATGCAGAAGGTGCACTTCTCCATGACACCGCGCATGCGCACGGTGACGTTCGGATTCTTCGACATCTTGAGGCTGTCTGCCATGCCCTTGGGCGCAAGCGGGCCGTAGTAGAGCTCGTCGAGAGGACGCTCGTTGTAGTCGAAATAGTTGAAGCGGCGAACCTTCCAGGGGCAGTTGTTCGCGCAGTACCTGGTGCCGATGCAGCGGTTGTAGGCCATCAGGTTGAGACCCTCTTCGCTGTGGACCGTGGCGTTGGCGGGACAAACCGGCTCGCAAGGGGCGCTTTCGCACTGCTGGCACATGATCGCCATCGGGATCATCTCCACATTCTCTTCTTTGTGATCGGCGCTGGCAAACCAGCGGTCGATGCGGATCCAGGCCATGTCACGACCGCGACGGACCTGATCCTTGCCAACGACCGGCACGTTGTTCTCCGACTGGCAGGCGACAAGGCAGGCGTTGCAGCCGATGCAGGAGTTCAGATCAACGGAGAGACCCCACTGCAGATCGGCGGTAAGGGGCGGATTAGGATAGATGGAGACCGGCTTGGTGAGCTCACCATCCATCTCGGATGCAAACTCAGGCTGCTTCTTGAAGGTATCGAGCGTCCCTTCGCGGGCGATATCGCGCCCTTCCATATTCTGGTGCTCCTGCGTGCGCGCAAAGACATACGCTGCCTTGGGGAGCGCCTGCACCTTTACGCCAGTGCGGTAGGCAAGATTGGAGGCATCACGGAGCGGATAAGCATCGAAGCCGACCTTGTCCATCACGTGGGAGACTCCCTGGCGGCCGTAGCCGAGGGCGATACTGAGCGACTTGTCGGCGTGGCCGGTGGCAACTAGGGCGGCCGCCTCAATGGAGCGATTCCCCGCAGTGATCTTCAGCCAATCGCCATCCTTGACCCCGAGCATCCGGGCATCGGCCGGGCTGATGAGCGCTGCATTGTCCCAGACGAGCTTGGTGACGAAATCGGGGGTTTCCTGCAGCCAGGAATTTCCCGCGTAGCGGCCGTCATCCACGCTGGAGCTGCGGAGGAAGACGACCTCAAAGTCACCCCCGTTCTTGGGTGCTGACTTGGCTGCATTGATGGCGTTCTGAGCCGCGGCCTGATTAAAGGAGGGGGTGGAAAGATTCCAAGCGGTGCCTGCTGCGAAGCCGTTGCGCAGGAAGGAGTTCCAAGCCGCGTCGGAGCCATCCTTAGCGACACTGCTGAACGTCGTGCGGACCTGTGAGGGTCCGTCGATCTTCTCGCCGGCAAGACCCCCGAGGATCTCGAGGCTCGACAGACCATTCCAGAGAGGAAGGATCATCGGCTGGACCGGGCAGATCGTGCCGTCAATCGAGCGGGCATCACCCCAGCGCTCCAAATAGTGAGCGGCGGGAACGTGCCAGTGGCAGACCTTGCTGGTCTCGTCGGCGAACATCGCGAGGTGCAACGACTCGTTGACGCTTGCAAGAAGGTTCGGGAAGTTGAGCTCGGCAGGGGCGGTGTAAACCGGGTTGTTGCCAAGGATGAGGAGGGTCTGGACCGAACCCGCTTTGATAGCGGCGCAGAGATCGGCTAGCGAGGCGGCGGGCTTGGCGCCAGTTTGGCGAACGGTAGCGGTGGTACCGAGGTTGCCAAGGGCTGCATTGATGCCGATGACCAGCGCGCGAAGAGCCACAGGCTGCTGGGCTCCGATCAGGAGGAGGCTCTTCCCCTTGGCAGAGACAAGGTCATCGGCCACACCCTTGATCCAAGCAGGGTCAAAGGAGGCACCAGTGAGAGGATATGTGGAGGCCAGAGCCTTGAGGCCGGCATCACCAGTCTTGGCGGCCACGGCGCTCGCAACAGCGGCGGCGAAGTCACCATACTCGGAAGCACGGACACGGAGACGGTGATCGGCCATGCCGCCTGTGAGTGAGAACCCGTTCTCCGCCACGTAGAGGCGGTTCATCGTCCCCTTAGGATCGCGGCGCTTGGAGAAGCCGTTGGCATAACCGAACCCAAGCTCGGCGGGATTCAGGAAGTCGCTGCCGATGGAGAGGATCACATCAGCCTTGGTGAAATCACAAGCAGGGCGTGCACCTGCGCCGAGCATCGCATCGAACGCCGCATCGGCCTCGCGCGAAGAGATCGCTTCGTCCTGCACCCAGAGGAGCTTCGGGAACTGCTGCGTCAGCAAGTCGCGGAGACGCTCGAGTGTCGGGGAGTTCTCCTTGCCGACCAGAATGGCTAAGCCGTCGCCGCCGTTGCCACCCGCAGCCGCGCGGATCTTGGCAATCAGGTTGTCGAGATCGCCACGGCCGACGACTCTTGAGTCGTGGGTGATTTCCTTAGAACGGTTCGGGTCGTAGAGATCGAGGACCGAGGCCTGTGCAAAGACGTCGGTCGAGCCGTTACTGATGGGGTGAAGCGGATTTCCCTCGATCTTGGTTGGACGACCATCGGAGGTCGTGACGATGAGGGGCACAGCGCCGGCCGGAGTCGGCATGGAGCTTGCGTAGTAGAGGAACTTGCCGGGGATCGTCCACTCGGCGCTCTTGGCAAAAGGAACAAGGTGCGCCTCCGGGCGGCGGCAGCCGGTGAGGCCCACGCCCGTCAGCGCGGTGGCAGCTCCCATCAGACGGACAAAATCACGTCGGGAGAGCCCAGAGGCCTCATCCTCGCTGAGATACCCGGAACCGGGGGTGAACTCGCGGGCCAGATCTTCGGCAAAGGCCGCCGAGTTCTCACGCTCCCCTTGCGTTCGCCAGAGAGTCGGGTTTGCGTCACGCGCAGGGTGTTGGAAAATCTTTTTCATCGGTGGCATCCTCCGCAGTTGACCGGTGGATTGACCTTCCACTCTTCCTTGAACTTCATCCCCATCTCGCGCTGCCCCGAGGCAGAGTCAGGATGCCAAGACATGTTGTAGATCTCGGAGGGTGGGCGGAGGAAATTCTCAGGCGCACGGTGGCAGTCGAGGCACCACTTCATGCTGAGTGACTCGGCCTCATAGACCACGCTCATCTCATTGACGGCCCCATGGCAGCTGTAGCAGCTCACCCCACGGTTCACGTGGACAGCGTGGTTGAAGTACGCGTAGTCAGGCAGACGGTGGATCTGCACCCAAGGGATCGGCTGGCCGGTTTTCCAACTTTCGCGGACAGGGGCGAGTCGGGGACTGTTCGGCAGGATTTTGCCCTCACCGTGGCAGTTGATGCAGGTCTGCGTCGTCGGGAGGTTGGAGTGGCCGGCTACCTCGACGAAGCTGTGGCAGTAACGGCAGTCCATCCCGAGCTGCTTCACGTGCAGGGCATGGGAGAAGGGGACCGGCTGGTCAGGCTGGTAGCCGACACGGGTGTACTTGGGCGTGAAATAATACCAGATCCCGAGAGTGATGGGGGCGCCGACAATCAGCACGCAGACCAGAAGCTGGAGCGGGAACCAATTGGCCCATCTAGGGAAAAAATTCGGCATCGGGTGGTGGTAGGATACCCGGACGGAGGAATCGCAGGCCCGAACAGAGTAGAAAGTCAGCCGCTGAAGGCAAGAAATTTGGTTTAGAAAATCGCGCGAAGCATTCGTCCTACACGGCAGCGACCTCCAGAGTTCCATATTTTCACCACCACCCTAGAATCTCCGTTCATTCACCTGATTCCATGATGAGAAAATCACTCCTCACACTGTTTTGCCTGTTCCTTGCCGCGGCCATCCTGCATGCCGAGCCGAAGCCTCAGCGGGATCGCCCCAAGGCCACCCTCTCACTCGGCACAAACACCCTTTCCGCCCAGGTCGCCGCCGATGACGCCTCCCGCGAGCTTGGCCTCATGTCCCGCACCAATCTGGGAACCGACGAGGGGATGGTCTTTGTTTTCCCGTCGCCGCGACAGGTCACCTTCTGGATGAAGGACACTCCATCGCCACTCTCCATCGCCTACGTCGGGCCCTCGGGGAGGATCTTCGAGATTCACGACATGAAGCCCTTCGACGAGACACCGATCCCCAGCGCCTCCAGCGCGGTCGTCTACGCGATTGAGGTCCCTCAGGGCTGGTTCGCCAAGCACGGCATCCTAGCCGGCAGCATGGTCGGAGGGTTACCTTCCGCTTCCTCCGCGAAGTAGGGAGTGGGACTTCAGTGGGAAAGTAAAAGGTTAGAAAGTCGCAAGCCTTAGAGATCGCCACAAGAGGCACACGTAACGGATGCAAAGCAACGGCCGGGCCAGCCAAAAGCACATAAACGGAAAGGGCACGAAGGCACCCTGTATCTCTTGTGTTCTTGTTGTAGGCACTCAAGAGCCTGCGCCAATCCCTGTGCCTTCTGTGCATTTTGTGGCTGTGAATCAGCTCCGAGAGGCGGGGAGAATTGTAAAAGGTAGGCAGGCGAAAGGTTAGAAAGTTGCAAACCTTAATGGCAGCCCAAGGAACCACTAAAACCAATCCAGAACAAATCTCCCGTTCCGCTCCTTTCGTGGCGTTCGAAGATTCAACGATTCGAACTCTCCAAACAAAAACCCCGCTCCCTTTCGAGAGGCGGGGTCTTTGGATTCTGGATCTGAGCTAACAGCCTAAAAGCCTACAGCCTATCCACCTGTTTGATGGCAACTTCGTTGCCATCAAACTTTCAGTTCTTCATTAGTCGTGGCATTCGCAATGGAGAATTTCTCCACGTGGAGTGTCGGGTCGGACTTGAAGGTGAGACGGCCGGCGTACTTGCGCTCGATGTCGATGAGGAGCTCTTCGTCCTCGGAGCGGAGGCGGTTGAGTAACTCGGGGTGGACGGTGACGCGGAACTCGTGGACATCCTCCTGGTGACGCTTCATGAGGGTGTGGAGGGCTCGCTGGAGTTCGACACTCATGGTCATGGAGCTCTTCACGACGCCCTTGCCGTGGCAGTAGGCGCAGTTCGTGTAGAGGGAGCTGGAGATGCTCTCTTGGGCGCGCTGGCGGGTCATCTCCATGAGGCCGAGCGGGGAGATCGGGAGGACGTGGGTGCGGGCCTTGTCGCGGCGGAGGCGGTCGCGCATCCGCTGATAGACGGCCTGCTGGTCCTTCCTGTTCTTCATGTCGATGAAGTCGACGACGATGAGTCCGCCGATGTTGCGGAGTCTGAGTTGGCGGGCCACTTCGTCAGCGGCTTCTATGTTGGTCTGGAAGATGGTCTTATCCATGTCCTTGCTTCCCTTGTTGCGGCCGGTGTTCACGTCGACGGCGATCATGGCCTCGGTCTCGTCGATGACGAGGTAGCCGCCGCAGGGCAGCCAGACCTGTCGGAGGAAGGCATTGTCGATCTGAGACTGAACGGCGAAGTTGTCGAAGATCGGCTTCTGGCCGCTGTAGAAATGGATCGACTTCTTGGCCCGCTTGGAGATCTGGCCGACGAGTTCCTGCATGCGCTCGGCCGCCTTCAAGTCGTCGACATGGACGGCATCGACGCTCTCGGTGAGGAGGTCGCGGACGGTGCGGTCGACGAGGTCGGGCTCGAGGATCAGGGTGCTGGCGGCAGGCTTCTCGGCCATACCCTTCTCGACCTCGCGCCACTGGTCGAGGAGGAAGCCGAGGTCGCGGACAAAGAAGCGGGCCTTCTGCCCCTCGCCAGCGGTGCGGATGATGATGCCCATGCCCTCGGGGAGGGTGAGCTCGGTGAGAATCTTGCGGAGACGGGCGCGCTCCTTGGGATCCTCGATCTTACGGGAGATGCCGCACTGGTCATTGAAGGGCATGAGGACCATGTAGCGGCCGGCCATCGAGATATTCGTGGTGATGCGGGGACCCTTGGTGCCGATGGGGCCCTTGGTAACCTGTACCATGATCTCGCTGCCGACGGGATAGACGGTGGGGATGTCCTTGGCGGTGAGCTTCTTCTTGGACGGGGCCTGACGGCCGGAGCGCTGGACGGCCTCAATGCCGCTGTCGAGCGCGGCGGGAATGGCATCCCAGAAGTGGAGGAAGGCGTTCTTCTCGAAGCCGATATCGACGAACATCGCCTTCAGCCCATGCTCGATGTTGCGGATCTTGCCCTTGAAAATGCCGCCGACGATGTTGCGCTCGCTGTCGCGCTCGATGGAGTACTCTTCCAGCTTGCCATCCTCCAGGACGGCGACGCGTTTTTCGAGTTTCTCGCAGCTGACGATCAGCTCGATGCGGGGGCCTGTTTTTTTCACGCCGAGGAGGCGTTTGACGGTGTCGATAATGCTCATGGTAATAGGGTGTTAGGGGTTAGGAATAGGTGTTTAGTGGTTTAGGCTGTTAGGTCAGAGGATTGCTTTTGAATTGATGAGTGAATTTCGATGGGGAGTTGATTTGGAAAATCGTTTTGTTCGGTTGCTAACAGTCTACAAGTCTTCAGCCTATCAGCCTTTCGTTCAGTTTAGTTGGATTGCTTCGGAGCGGCCGAGCGGCCACCACCGAGGAAGTTGAAGAATTTCTGAAGGCCACCCTGTGAGCGTGGCTTGTTGTTGGCACGCCCTTGGGCATCAGCCTCCTCCTTGATGTCAGGCTTGGCTCCGGAGGATCCGCCCGACTGCCCCCCAGCCTCGGAAGTTTCGGCAGGGGCATCCGCCACGGGCTCAGTTTCGGAGCCGTACTGGGAGGGGAACTGCTTGGAGAAGTCAATGCCAGCGATCGGCTGGAAGTTCCCCTGCGCCGGCGTGAGTGCCTCGAGCTTCACCGCTTGTCCCTTCTCCATGGCAAAGATCTGCTCCAGGATCTTGGCGGCGATGGGGGCCGGCACGGAGCCTCCTGACTTTCCTCCCTGCACGAAGACGCCGACGACGTAGCGCGGCTTGTCATAGGGTGCAAAGCTGAGGAACCAGGTGTGGTAATCCTTCACTCCGTTACGGAAGAACTGAGCGGTTCCGGTCTTGCCCGAGACGACCGTATCCTTCACGCGCGCCTTGCGTGCAGTCCCGCTCTCGTCATTGACCACCCTCCACATCCCCTTTCGTACTTTTTCAAACTGATCGGGCGCGATGCCCCCCTCCTTGATGAGATCTGCGGTGATCTTGGCTCGCTCCTCTTTGATGATGGTCCCGTCTTGGGCGACAACTTTTTCAACAAGGTGGGGCTGATAGACAACTCCCCCGTTGGCCACGGTCGCCGCGATGATCGACATCTGGAGCGGAGTGGCCAGCACGAATCCCTGACCAATGGAGGTGTTGGCGGTGTAACCCGGACTCCAGCGCTCACGCGGGTAGTTCTGTGCAAGCCATGCGGGGCCGGGCAGAACTCCCGCGGCGACATTATTAAGAGGGAGTTCACTTTTCTGACCGAGTCCCATCATGCCGCCCACGGTGTCGATCTGATCAATGCCAGCGGCATTTCCATACTGGAAAAAGTAGGCGTTGCAGGAGTTCTTGATGGCAGCACTGAGATCCTGATGGCCATGCGGTGGCTGCTGCGGCTTGGCCGTGAGCACCCAGCACTTCATGTACTTGTCGCCGTACTGGATGCCTCCACTGCAGTCGAAATCCTTGTTGCCCACCCCGGCGCGAATACCAGCTAGCGCGGTGCAAAGCTTGAAGGTGGAGCCGGGGGCGTAGGCGTTGATGGCCCGGTTCATCAGCGGGTCGGTCTGATCCTTGGCAAGCTTTTCCCAATCAGCCCGTGAGATGGAGGGAATGAACTGGTTCGGATCAAAGGAGGGAACCGAGGCCATGGCGAGGATCTCACCATTGTTGGGATCGAGAACAACGGCGGCACCGCGCCCAACCACCCGGAGGGCTTTCTCCACGATGTACTGGATGCGTGCATCAATGGTCAGACAGACCTTGGCTCCCTGCTTGGGCTCGATTCGAGAGGTCTCTCCATCGATCACGCCGTGGGCGTTGCGCTGGAGGAAGCGCGTGCCAGCCGTCCCCTTGAGCACGTCGTTGTAGGCTTCCTCGACCTGCGCCTTCCCCTCGATGTCGGGTTGGTAAAAGTTGAAGAGGGCAGCCTCTTCCTTGTCGATTTCCTTGGGAACACCGACGTAGCCGAACAGGTGCGCCGCCAGCGCTCCGTAGACATAGTGGCGGACCGGCTTGAGCGTCACCGTGACGCCCGGGAGGTCCAAATTGTTTTCGCTGAAGCGAGCCATGGTCTCGAAGTCGAGATCCTGCCGGTAGACGAACGGCACCTCCGCGTTGTCACGGAAATGGAGTTGGAGTTTGCGGCTGTTGTAGTCGCCCGCGAGACCGAGCTTCTCAAGGCGTGGAACGATCGACTCATTGACGATCTTCACGATGTCGGGCTGCTCCTTGAGCGCCCTCATGCCGTGGTCGAGGCCCCAGTACTTGAGCTTGGGGATGGAGCCGTGCTCCTCCTTCCATGCCCTGACGATGTCAGGCAGGTAGAACTCCACTTCCATGCTGGCACGGTTCTCGACAAGCGGCACGCCATTGCGGTCGCAGATTTCTCCGCGCACGGCGGGCAGGCGTACGGTGAGCTGGGAATGCCCCTTGATGCGGGCCCTGTAGCCGGCACCCTTGTAAATCTGCACATACCACATCCGCAAAAGCAGGATGCAGAGGGCCAGCACCAGAATCCCTCCTAGGATCAGAATCTTCCGGTGTGAATCGTCCTCGGCTTTCATAGAATTAGCGGTTGAACGAGGGCTGGGATGCGACCGGTCCGGCATCCGGAGTGAATGGCACAAGACCCCGGAGCCCGAAATAGAGGGTAGGGGCGATGAATGGGGCCGCCAGCGCGGGAATCAAAATCTGGAGACCGATATTCACATCCAGGGGAAACCCGCCTCTCTTCATGCACAGCACGAGAAACTCGCCGCCGAGCAGGGTGAGGATCACCAGCGCGCAGCCCGCTGCATGCAATTCCCAGCGCATCCCATGGGTGGCCTCACTCGACATTTGAAGCACGATCGCCCAGGAGACAAAGAAGACGATCGGCAGTGTCAGTCCCAGCTCCGAGTGACCTGCCTGGATTTGCAAAACGAGAAGCCCCTGCACCAGCGCCGTGATGAGTGCAAAATAGAGGGCGGGGAGTAGCGGCAACGCCAACATGGCGAAGCAGAAAACAATAGGCAAAAGCTGGATCCTGGACTGCGCTATCGGGATCGCGGGCAGCAGATCCTGTAACGCCACCGAGACCAGCAGCAGGATTAGCAGGATGATGAAGAGCAGGGCCTGCCTCATTTCGCGCCGGTGACGACAAAGACCTCCTCGAGGTCGCCGAGATCGGCGGTGGGCTCGAGGATGGCTTCGCCATCAAGTTCGCGGGCGTGAAAGCTTTTCACCGTGCCGAGTGCAAGGCCGGAAGGAAAAATCCCGCCGCTCACTCCCGCTGTGTAAACTTTCTGCCCGGGCTGAAGATCAGCCAGTTTGCTTAAAAACGTCAGATGCAACTCCCCCGCTGTGTCCCTCGCACCAGCACTGATCCCCTGCTCCTTGGTTCCCTCCACTTTGGCCGCCACCTTGCAGTTCTCATCCGAAATCAACACCACCTCGCTCATGTCACCGGAAACAGCCGTCGTCTTGCCGACAAGCCCGCGGTCGGTGATGACCGGCATGTCGGCCGCAATTCCGTCCTTGGAACCGCGGTTAATCTTGATCGTGCTCCACCAGGCTCCGGCGTCATGCCCCAGCACTGCTGCGGGAACAAGACGGAAGGACGAGCGCTCCCGATAACCGAGCACCTGCCGCAGGTGCTCGTTGTCGGTCTGGAGATCACGCAGGCCGCTGTTCTCGGCCCGCAGGCGGCGATTTTCAGCCAAGGTCCTATCGTATTCCTTCTGCAGTTGCTCAAGCGTCATCAGGTCCTTGCCGATGCCGCTGATGCTCTTCTTCACCGCACCGCCGGAGCGCGTGATCGGCGAGAGAATGCCGAGCAGGCCGGACTGCAGACTCGCGAGCGTTCCTGCCTCAAGAAGACAAAACGACACGATGGCAACAACCAGGACGGCAAGTGCTGCAATCTGTAGTTTTTTCATCTGCCTATTGTGCAATCAGGGCCAAGAGAGCAAGGAGCAATTAGTCGGCGTGCGTGAGTGGTGAGACCCCTCGACGTCTGCACGCTTGCTAATGCTCTAGAATTTCGGCCTGTCCGTTGATGCCGCGACGGCGCGCAGAAAATCAATCTCCTGGAGCGCTTTGCCGGTACCTTCGGCCACCGCGCTAAGGGGATCCTCGGCGACGTGGACGGGAAGACCTGTCTCCTCGGCGATGAGCTTGTCGAGGCCGCGCAGAAGGGCGCCACCACCGGCAAGAACGACGCCGCGATCCACAAGGTCGGCCGAGAGTTCGGGCGGGCAGCGCTCCAGCGTGATGCGGACTGCCTCGACGATGCGGGAGACCGGCTCCATCAGGGCGTCACGGATCTCCTGAGAGGTGATGGTGATGGTCTTGGGAAGTCCGGCGACAAGATCGCGACCCTTCACTTCCATGGTGAGTTCCTTCTCGAGAGGGTAAGCGCTGCCAAGACGCAGCTTGATCTCCTCGGCGGTGCGCTCTCCGATCATGAGGTTGTAGGCGCGCTTGAGGTACTGGACGATCGCTTCATCGAGCTCGTCGCCCGCAACACGGACGCTGCGGCTGAAGACGATGCCGGCAAGCGAGATGATGGCCACCTCCGTGGTGCCTCCGCCGATGTCGATGATCATGTTACCGGCGGGATCGGTGACAGGAAGACCGACTCCAATCGCAGCGGCCATCGGCTCTTCAATCAGATAGACCTCACGAGCTCCAGCGTGCATGGCCGAGTCCTTGACGGCACGCTTTTCGACCTCCGTGATACCGCTTGGGACAGCGATCACGACACGAGGGCGGACGAAGCGGCGCTGGCCGTGGGCCTTGGTGATGAAGTGGCGCAGCATGGCCTCGGTGATCTCGAAGTCGGCGATGACGCCATCTTTAAGGGGGCGAATCGCGGTGATGTTACCGGGAGTGCGTCCGAGCATCCGCTTGGCCTCGTCACCGACGGCCAAGACGTGGGTGGTCCCTGCCTTGACAGCGACGATGGAGGGTTCGCGCAGGACAATGCCACGGTCCTTGACGTAAACGAGGGTATTGGCAGTGCCGAGATCGATCCCGATGTCACTGGAGAAAAAGCCGAAAATTTTGCTGAACATAGTGGTGAAAATGAGACTGGAGTGAGGTGGAGATGTCCGATAACAGGCGCAGCTCCCGCCCCCTCCAAAAGAGTTGTAGGGGTCTGCCGGATGCGTTTGAAATCTGAAACTACCTATTAGTTACTAAAACCTCAGGCGAGGCGCGTCAAGCACCCCCTCTAGTAGACTGAGGGATGCTACCCTCCATCCGGGGAGGGGGGAGCCAAGGCATCGGTTGGGGCCGATTTTGCGTGAGTTGAGGGAGCCATTACGATTAGGTTGCGCTCTTATGGCGAGCATTTTTGGCACACTCTTTCGCGTCTCCACCTGGGGCGAATCCCACGGCGGCGGGGTCGGCTGCGTTATTGATGGCTGCCCTGCGCGCCTTCCGATTACCTCTGAGGAGATCCAGATCGAGCTCGATCGTCGCCGTCCGGGCCAGAGTGATATCGTCACCCCGAGGCAAGAGGAGGACAAGTGCCGCATTCTTTCCGGAGTCTTTCAGGGGCAGACACTCGGCACCCCGATCCTGGTAGCCGTCGATAACAAGGATGCCCGCCCCTCGGCTTACACCGAGATGGAGACCATGTTCCGCCCCTCGCATGCGGACTTCACTTACCAGTCCAAGTACGGGATCCGAAACTGGGAGGGTGGTGGCCGCTCCTCAGCCCGCGAGACCATCGGCCGCGTCGCTGCAGGTGTAGTGGCCAAGAAGGTCATCCGCACCCTGCACCCCGGATTCGAGGCCGTGGCCTATGTCCGCTCGATCCACGATATCGACTCCTCGGTCGATACCGAAACTGTGCGCATTGCCGACGTGGATGCCACTCCGGTGCGCTGCCCCGATCCGGCGGCAGCCGAAAAGATGATCGAGCGCATCAAGGAGGTACGCTCCCGCGGCGACAGCATCGGAGGAGTGATTGAGTGCGTGATACGCGGCGTTCCCGTGGGACTCGGCGAGCCGGTCTTTGACAAGCTGGAGGCCGACCTTGCAAAAGCCATGATGAGTTTGCCCGCCACCAAGGGCTTTGAGATTGGGAGCGGCTTTGCGGGATCGCGCCAAACCGGCAGCGAACACAACGACGCCTTCGTGATCGAAGGTGGCCAGGTCCACACCTCCACCAACCGCTCCGGCGGCATCCAGGGTGGCATCAGCAACGGCGAGACGATCTTCTTCCGCATTGCTTTCAAGCCGACGGCAACAATCGCCAAGGCGCAGCAGACCGTCACCGTATCGGGCGAGGCGGCAGAACTGGCGGCGCGCGGTCGCCACGATGCCTGCGTCCTGCCAAGGGCCGTCCCGATGGTCGAGGCGATGGCGAATCTTGTGATTTGCGACCACCTGCTCCGCCAGCACGGCCAGAATGTTCTGCCCTGATGGCCACCGATCTAAAGCCTCTTCTGTCGCCACTTGCCGAGGCTCTTAAAGACCGTCTCGAGGTCATTGCCGATCACGCTCACCGGGACCGCGATCAGGCCGGTCATTTGCAGCGCCTCATCGATGTTTCGACCCGGATCGAACTTCTTGCCGCCACGCTGCCGCCCGGCGAACTCGACCCCCAGTTCAGCCACTACCTCGAGCGCCGCAGCTACGACAAGGCCCTCGCGTGGATCGAGGGCCGCCGCGAAGGCTGAACCTTGAAACCTGAGACCTGATGGAGCTGACAAAAATCGTCAGCACTGAAGTGGAAAGAGGCGCTTTCATTGGATGGTAAAGGGACCTTGCCCTTATTTTCCTTCTTCATAATTCATCCCTCATCCTTCATCCTTTTCCCCATGGACTCCCTGATCCGCATCCTCCGCAACAACTCCGCGATTCCCCGCGCTGACCTCGCACGCCAACTCAGGCTCAGCGAGGCGGAAGTCAGCGCCAAGATCACGAAGCTGGAAGCCGACGGCACGATCCTCGGTTACCAAGCCGTCATCAACCGCGAGCAATGGGACACAGAATCCGTCACGGCGGTCATCGAGGTCCGCGTGACCCCGGAGCGCGAGGGGGGATTCGACCGCATCGCCAACCGCATTGCTGGATTCGAGGAGGTGGAGAGCGTTTACCTCATGAGTGGCGGTTACGACCTGCTGGTCATCGTCGATGGCCGCTCACTCCGTGAAGTCGCCTCCTTTGTGGCTGACAAGCTCAGCACCATCGAAGCAGTCCAGTCGTGCGCGACCCGCTTCCGGCTGAAGACCTACAAGGAGAACGGCCTGTTGCATGCCCTTGAGGAGGCTCCCGAGCGCCTTTCGGTGACCCCTTGATTGAGGAGAGCATTTTCTTGTCATGAGCAGTTCCCGCATTGCGGCGCATGTCCGCGACATCCCTCGGTCGGGGATCCGAGATTTCTTCGAGATCGTCCAGTCGATGAAGGATGTCATCTCCCTCGGCATCGGCGAACCCGACTTCGTCACTCCGTGGCACATCCGTGAGGCCGCCGTCTACTCGCTTGAGAAAGGGAAGACCGGCTACACCTCCAACCTCGGCTTGCCGCGTCTGCGGCGCTCCATCTCCACCTACGTGGAGAAGCACTTCTCCGTGGAATACAACCCCCATGACGAGATCATCGTGACGGTCGGCGTCTCCGAGGCGATCGACCTGGCACTCCGCGCACTGCTCAACCAGAGCGACGAGGTCCTCTACCACGAGCCGTGCTACGTCTCCTACTCTCCCACCATTTCTCTGGCTGGAGGAGTCCCGATCGCCGTCCCCACGCGCGCCGAGGATCACTTCACCCTGCGAGCAGCTGCTCTTGAGAAAGCCGTCACGCCGAAGACGCGTGTGCTGATGTTGAATTTTCCGACCAATCCCACCGGAGCCGTCATGCCTCTCGATGAGCTGGAGAAGATTGCCGCCTTCGCCGTGAAGCACGACCTCATCGTCCTCACCGATGAGATTTATAGCGAGCTCACCTACGACGAGGTGAAGCACCATTCCATCGCCGCCCTCCCCGGCATGAAAGACCGGACGATCTTCCTGCATGGATTTTCCAAAGCCTTTGCCATGACCGGCTGGCGCATCGGATTTGCCTGCGGCCCCGCCGACATCATCGAGGCAATGATGAAGATCCACCAGTACTCCATCCTCTGTGCTCCTATCATGGGTCAGGAGGCCGCCATCGAGGCATTGGAGAGGGGCGGACGCAGCGTCGAGCGGATGCGCGAAGAGTATCGCCTGCGACGCAACTTCATCGTCTCCTACCTGAACGATGCCGGTATTCCGTGCCACAGCCCTAAGGGTGCCTTCTACGTCTTCCCCGACATCCGTGGAACAGGACTCACCAGCAAGGAATTCTCCTTCAAGCTGCTAGAGGCCAAGAAAGTCGCCGTCGTCCCCGGCACCGCCTTCGGCCCAAGCGGCGAGGGATATGTGCGCTGCTCCTACGCGACAGGCATGGATCAGATAAAGTTGGCCGTCGAGCGCATCGCCGACTTTGTTCGGAGCTAGGTCCTTTGCCTCGCTTGCTCCCGCTCGTCTCGCCCTAAATGGCTACGCAAAAGCGTAGGCTATCCCGGATGTTCCAACATCCCGGTATTGGGCCATAGCAATGTTGGCCTGCGCTTCCAGTGGCTCTACCACAGCGGCGCTTGGCCGCCTCGCTCTGTCACCAAATTACCGTCGTCCGAAAAGCAGGTTTTGGATTTTGGCGGATAGCTGGGCCGGCTGCGGCAGCTCGACTCGGTCTTTCCTAACAGCCTTCAGACTAAACCGCTTCAGCCTTTCTTCCCCATCATCACCGCAGCCCACTTACCCCGTTTGAGAGTTTTGCGGTGCTTGAGGCCGAGGGCCGTGAAAGTTTTGAGGATGGCGTTCTCCTCCACGGCAAGGATGCCGGATAGGATGAGCACGCCGCCCGGCTTGATGGCGTCCACGATCATCTCTGAAGCGGCGGTGAGGATGGTGGAGTAGAGGTTCGCGGCGACGATGTCGTAGGTGGCTGGCTTTCCCTTGAGTGCCGGGGGCTTCCAACGGAGGACGTCGGCTTTCAAAAAGCGGGCAAGGGGGAGCTTGTTGAGAACGGCATTCTCCTTGGAGATGCGGACGCAAGCCTCGTCGAAGTCACAGCCGAGCACTTTCTGCGCGCCGAGCAACTCTGCCGCAAGAGCCAGGATACCGGAGCCGCACCCGAGGTCGAGGAGCGACCACTTATTATCATTGTCACCCTCCTTGCGGAGCGGCGCCGATGCCTCGACCAGCAACTGGAGGCAGCGGGCCGTGGTGGCGTGGTCACCGGTTCCAAAAGCCATGCCGCTGGGGATCAGCAGGGGAAGTCCCTTGCCTCCTTTGCTTTCGTTCCGCTGGTTCTTGAAGAGGTTCTTATCGCGGTAGATGCGGAGCTCGCCGGCGATCCGAAGGGGATCAGTGATCTTGGAAGCCGGTGGCTGCCATCCCGCGGCATCAAAGGGACGGATGTTCCCGCCAAAGGCGCTCTTGAGCTTCTTAGCAGTCGCTCCATCGGTGTAGAGGTCGAGCCTGATGGAGCGGGAGGCGGGGAACTTCTTGATGACGAGGTTCTGGGGGCCTGCGAACTGCAGACGCTCCGCCCAAGCATCCTCCCATTTGACAGAGGAAATCCGAGTCCAGAGATGGGTGATGGCAGGCATGAGGGGAGACTTGAAGCCTGAAAGCTGAAACTGGAAAGCTGAAAACGTCAGGTAGCATAGAATCACCAATAGCCATATTTATCATAACAAACTGTCCTTAAGTATTTTGCGATTTATTAAGCCCCCGCATTCAACTGCCAGCCACCAGCTTCCGCGCCCTGTTGCCCATTTTCACCTTGTTTGCCTGTTCCTCTCTTATAGGCTCCAGCTCTATGTCTACGGGAACTCTGCCCACCATGCATCCCCATGCAACGCCCATTTCGACTCCAATGGCGTTCGATTCCAAGATCGAGGGAAACATCATCATCACCAAACTGGATGCAGCCATCAACTGGATGCGTAAGAATTCCCTCTGGCCGATGCCGATGGGTCTCGCCTGCTGCGCCATCGAACTCATGGCCGCCTCCTCTTCCCGCTTTGACATCTCCCGCTTTGGTGCGGAGGTGATGCGCTTCTCCCCGCGTCAGTCCGATGTGATGATTGTTGCGGGAACTGTGACTTATAAGATGGCTCTCTCCGTGAAACGCATCTACGAGCAAATGCCTGAGCCCAAGTGGGTGATCGCCATGGGTGCCTGCGCCTCCTCCGGCGGCATGTACCGCAGCTACGCAACACTTCAGGGTGTTGATCAGATCATTCCCGTGGATGTCTACATCTCCGGCTGCCCTCCACGCCCCGAGGCCCTGCTCGACGGCCTTATGAAGCTTCAAACCAAGCTGATGACCGAACATTCCGTTCTCGACCAGAAGCGCGCCCTACTGGACTCCATCCGATGAGCGCTGCCAACGACGCGACCAAGATCGAGGCGGCTTTTGCCCCAGATATTTTCGACAAGAAGGAGTTCCGCGGTGAGACGACGCTCTCGCTTCACGCAACGCGCCTCCACGAAGTCGCCCTCTTCTGCCGTGACAGTCTCGGCTACGACCTGCTGCTCGATATCTGCAGCGTCGATCATTACGGCTCCCATCCCCGCTTTGAGGTGGTCTATGAGCTCTACTCGCTTTCCAACAAATCTCACCTCCGCTTGAAGTGCACCACGTCCGAGGATGAGGCAGAGGTGGACACGGTCTGCGACATCTGGCCCACGGCCAACTGGCACGAGCGCGAAGTCTGGGATCTCATGGGTATCAAGTTCCGCAATCATCCCGATCTCCGCCGCATCCTGATGTGGGAGGGATACCCGTACCACCCCCTTCGCAAGGAGTTCCCACTCGAGGGCATCCCCACGGATGTTCCCGACGTGGCCTTCACCGAAGTGGCCCCGCTTGCAGGCGGCCCCTTCGTCACCATTCCCACCGAGGGTAACACCGAGGTGCGCGAGCCACGCGCCCGCCACGCCGGAGAGATCCCGACGACGGCAACATTCATCGCGGAACCTTGATCGCCGGGGAATCCGCTTTCCGGGAGTATCTTTCGGGCCTTGCCGGTCAGCAACAGGTTGCCCTCGATACCGAGGCAGACAGCCTGCATTGCTACTTCGAGAAGCTTTGCCTCATCCAGAGCGGCTGGGGTGAGGAGCCCCAGACCGGCCTTGCCGAGGAACTCAAGCTGATCGATCCCCTGGCCGGACTGCAGTTGGAGGAGTTCTTCCGCGTGCTCAAGGGTAAGGAGATCATCTTCCACGACGCCGACTACGACCTGCGCCTGCTGAGGCGTTCCGGGGAGTTCCCCGACGAGCACATCTTCGATACCATGATTGCGGCCCGCATCTGCGGTGAGCCACAGCTTGGCCTTGCCGGTCTGGTGGAAAAGTATTTCGGCATCACCCTCTCCAAGGCATCACGCAAGGCGAACTGGGCCCAGCGTCCCCTCTCCGACCAGATGGTCGAGTATGCGCTCAACGATGTGCGCTTTCTGCCACAGCTTGCCAGCATCCTGAGGGACAGGCTGGAGGAACTCAACCGCACCGAGTGGTACAGTCAGTCCCGCGATCGAATGGTGAAGGGAACCCGTGAGACGCGTCAGCGCGATGAAGAGAACCTCTGGCGCATCACCGGCTACGCTGCCCTCTCCCAGCGTGGATGGGCGATCCTTCGTGCCCTCTGGCACTGGCGCGATTCCGAAGCGCGCCTCTGGGACAGGCCTGCCTTTCATGTACTCTCCAATGAGAACATCCTGCGCCTCTCGGATGAGGCTTCCAAGGGAGGTAAATTCGCCAAGCCCCGCTTGCCGCAACCTCGCGCCGATCGGATGGATGCCACCCTTGAAGCGGCTCTTGCCCTTCCCGAAGAGGAATGGCCCAAGGTGATCCGCGGTGTTCGCATCCGTTCGACCAAGGAACAGATCGACCGCTTCAACCATCTTCGTGATCACCGCGACAAGGTGGCATCTCAGATTGGTCTCGACGCCTCCATCGTCGCGCCAAAGGCCGCTCTTGAAGCCGTCGCAGCAGATCCCTCGTCGCCAATCCTGCTTCCTTGGCAGAGAAATCTTCTGGGGCTCAAGCCCCTTGCCGATCCGGCAACACGCGCCCAGCCAAGTCTCTCTTAGGAAACCGCAATGGATCTCGTCGACCTCGCCCTGGCCGAGGACCTTGGGCCTCTTGGTAAGGGCATAGGAGCAGGAACGGAAGCGGGTGACATCACATCACGCGCCTTTATTCCCGAGAGCTCGATCTCGAGCGCCAAGATCATTGCCCGGGAAGCTTGCGTCGTCTCAGGACTTGCCGTGGCTCGGGAAGTTTTCCGAAAAGTCGACCCCTCCCTCACGGTCAGCACGCCTTGCGCGGAGGGTGATGCCCTTTCCCCCGGAGCACTTCTTCTCGAGGTGACGGGCTCCACGCGCTCCATCCTCTCCGGTGAGCGCACGGCGCTGAACTTCCTCGGCCGCCTTTGCGGCATCGCAACCCTCTCCCGCCGATACGCGAATGCTCTCGCCGATGCGCTTGCCGCTGCCGGAACCGGCACGGAGGTGAAGCTCCTGGATACGCGCAAGACCACTCCGGGCTGGCGGACTCTCGAGAAGCAGGCCGTCAAAGCGGGTGGCTGTGTGAATCATCGCATGGGTCTCTACGATGCGGTGCTCGTGAAGGACAATCACCTTGCCGCCCTCGGTGACCTCGCTCTTCTGCCGCCGGTGATCGCCAGCCTCCGCTCAGGGTATCCCGGCCTGCCGATCGAGATCGAGGCCGACACGCTGGAGCAAGTGGAGCGCCTTCTTGTGATGCCGGGAATTGATGTGATCCTGCTCGACAACATGTCCCCCGAACTGATGACCCGCGCCGTGGCGTTGCGCGCCTCGCTCGCTCCCGCCGTCCTGCTGGAGGCCAGCGGTGGAGTCACCTTGGAAAGCCTCGGGGAAATTGCCCGGACCGGCGTGGATCGCATTTCCGTCGGAGCGCTGACTCACTCAGCGAGGAATGCCGACCTGTCGTTGGAGCTTTCTCCCGCAGAGCACTGAACACTGAGCTGAGCGATGCAGCCTGATCCCGCATGCACCCTTGCTTCCCCTCTTGAAGTAGGGGCGCTTCGCACTGCATCTCCTTGGGGAGCTCCCGTGCAAGTCTTGGAAGAAACCTCCTCCAGCAATGACGACCTGTTACGACTGGGCGAAGAGGGCGCTCCCGAAGGATCGCTGGTGTTTGCTGAACGGCAGACGGCGGGACGCGGCCAGTTCCATCGCCCATGGGCCTCCGCCCCCGGTCTCGGCCTCTGGTTTTCTCTCCTTCTACGAATGGAGATCAACGACAGCACCATTCCTGTGCTCTCCGCCTTTGCGGCAGTGGCCCTCGTGCAGACAGCGAAAACACTGAGCCTTGCCAACTGCGTGATCAAGCCTCCCAACGATGTCTTGATCACGGGCCGCAAAGTGGCGGGCATCCTGATTGAAACTCGGAACGGAAGGAATCCCTTTGCTGTCGTCGGCATCGGCCTGAACGTGAATCACTCGAGCACGGATTTTCCACCTGAGTTGCAGGAGCGCGCCACCTCCATAGCTATGGCCTCTGGCGCCCTCCACGATCGGCATCACGTGGCCGAGCTTCTCCTTTCTCGTCTCGCGGAGAACGAACGCTTGATGCGTGAGCACCCTCAGTCATTGATGGCTCACTGGAATGAACTCCAACTCTCACCCCTCCATCTCGCATGAAGCCCTACGACTTCCAGTCTCCCGTTCTCGCGATCGAGTCTTCCTGCGACGAGACGGCTGTCGCGATCTTGCGTCCTCCTGGCAGGGTTCTTTCCAGCCTCATCGCCTCTCAAGCTGAGGAGCACGCCCGCTTCGGTGGCGTCGTGCCGGAAGTCGCCTCCAGAAACCATCTGCTTGCCGCAGACCCCTTGGTGCGGAGGGCGCTCAATCAGGCGGGCATCGCGGCCGCCGACCTGGGTGCCATCGGCGCCACTTCGGGTCCCGGCCTTGCTCCTGCACTGCTGGTCGGGGCATCTTATGCGAAAGGTTTTGCACTCGCGCTCGGCATTCCGTATCTCGCTCTCAATCACCTCGAGGGCCACCTTCTCTCGCCCTTCCTCGGCAGCGAGGGGATTCCCCATCACATCGCCCTGCTGGTGAGTGGCGGCCACACGCAACTGACCGAAGTGAGGGGCGCTGGCAGGTACACACTGCTCGGCAGGACGTTGGACGATGCGGCCGGCGAGGCCTTCGACAAGGTGGCGAAGCTCCTCGGCCTACCCTATCCGGGAGGGATCGAGATCGATCGTCTCGCGACGGAAGGTAATCCACGGCGGTATGAATTTCCTCAGGCACTCATGGAGAGCGCCAACCTCGACTTCAGCTTCAGCGGTCTAAAAACCTCCGTGCGCTACTTCTTGGAGAAAAACCCACTCCTCTCCTCCTCCACGGAAGGGATGGCCGATCTTTGTGCCTCCGTCCGCCATGCCATCGTTGGCGTCCTTCTCAAGAAAACGGCCCGCGCTGTGGAAATTTCCGGGTTAGACCGCGTCGCGGTCTCCGGGGGCGTTGCCGCGAACAGCGATCTCCGTGCAGGACTTCAGGAACTCTGCACCTCCAAGGGGTGGACGCTGCACCTTCCAGCGCCAGAACTCGCCACCGACAACGCAGCCATGATGGCCTTTGCAGCGATGCATCACCTGCGGGCAGGGAAGCTGAGCTCGGTCGGTGTCGAGATTTCCCCGCAGTGGCAGGTGGGAGGACGGGGCTGAACGATTTAGTCTCTCCTTATCCATCACTTTCTTGTTGCACCCTAAGAGCTTCTGAGAGAAACAAGCATCATGAACTCCCCCCGTTCCCTCCTCTTCGTCGCAGCCGTCGCTTTCCTCCTCACTCCAGCCTTCTCCATTGGCTGGGGCGATGATTACAAGGCGGCTCTCGCCACAGCCACCGCGGAGAACAAGCGGGTGCTCTTGGATTTCACGGGAAGCGACTGGTGCGGATGGTGCATCAAATTGAAGGAGCAAACCTTCAATCAGCCTGCCTTCAAGGAGTTCGCCAACAAGAACCTCATCCTCGTGGAGATTGACTTCCCACAGGGCAAGACGCTCAGCCCCGAAGTGAAGAAGCAGAACGCAGCACTGCAGGAGCAGTACCAAGTGCAGGGCTTCCCGACGCTCATTCTCCTCGACCCCCAGGGCAAGGTCATCAAGCAGCAAAGCGGCTATATTCCAGGGGGGCCAGCCGGGTTCATCAACTGGGTGAACTCCGCCAAATAGGCCGGAGACTCGCACAGTCTTAACAAATCGGCGTCAGTCGTGAACTGATAAGACTGCATGGCAGACCCGATAGGGAAGAGTGAATTGGGAGAGCCCTTTTTAACTTTCTACCTGTTTAACTTTTTAACCCTGATGGTTTGCGCCATCTCAGTAAACGATGCGGCTCTCATGGAGTGATTCCATTGCCAAATCCGCGATCCTTCGCTCTTCAGCCATCAGCCTTCAGCCTAAAAGGCTCTTTCAGTTACCCCTTCCACTTGATGCTACAGCCGAGGGCTGGAGGCCACGGCTTGGCCACGGTTTCTCCGGCAACCACCGCGGCAAGCGCTTCGCGTAGATCCAAGCCAGTCAGCGGCTGCCCGTTCCGGGGACTGCTGGCATCAAGCCGACCCCGGTAGGCTAGGCGGCGCTGGGCATCGAAGAGGAAGAAATCAGGCGTGCATACCGCCGTGTAGGCGCGCGCTACCTCCTGCGTCTCGTCATAGAGCATCGGAAACGAGATGCCCGAGGCTGCCGCCATCGCACGCAGCTTTTCCGGAGCATCGTCGGGATAAGCGATGATGTCATTGGAGCTGATGCCGACGGTGTTGATTCCTTGGAAGGCAAACTCGGCAGCCAGCTCCACCAATTTTTCACGCACATGGACGACATACGGGCAATGAGCGCAGAGGAAGACAATCAGTGTCCCCTTTGTGCCAGCAACCTCCTCCAGCGAGAGAAGCCTCCCCGTGGCGACGTTTGGGAGAGTAAATGCAGGGGCCTGCGTGCCGGCAGGCATGGTATCAGGGAACTCGGCAGATGAAGTGGCCATGGCTACGAATGGTGCCTTGATCCCGCCCCTCCATCAACGCCAGATCCACCCGCTTGTCCTGATTTGTAGGTTGCCCATAGGCCAATTCGCCTCACCGAAAGGGTTCCCAAGCCGCACAATCCTCGTGACCAGCCTCCCCTGCGGGGCTTAACCTTTAGTTCAAATGCCCGTGAAGAAAAAAGCTCCCTCCGCAGGAAACATCACCGTCAAACCAATCCGGATCGGTTCCGTGACGCTTGGTGGTAAGGAGCCTCTCTTCATTCTCGGACCCTGCGTCATCGAGGGGGAAAAGCCGCTGCTCAAGGCAGCCCGCACCATCAAGTCGATCTGCGATGATCTCGGGGCCAAGTTCATCTTCAAGGCCTCCTACGACAAGGCAAACCGAACCTCCGGGTCCTCATACCGCGGAGTGGGCGTTCTCGATGGATGCCGCATGCTTGCCGAGGCGGGTGATGCCATCGGCGTCCCCGTCACCACGGACATTCATTCTCCCGAGGACGCAGACATCGCTGCCGACTTCATCGATTTCCTCCAGATCCCTGCGTTTCTGTGCAGGCAGACCGACCTAATCGTGGCTGCTGCAAAGACAGGACGCGCCGTGAATGTCAAAAAAGGGCAGTTCCTGGCCCCTTGGGATCTTGCCCCGATCGCAGGCAAACTGAAGGCCTCCGGTTGCGCCAACTTCTGTTTCACTGAGCGCGGCACCACCTTCGGCTACAACAATCTCGTGGCCGACATGCGCTCGCTCTACTGGATCCGGGAACAAGGTTTTCCGGCCATCTTCGACGCCACCCATTCCGTGCAGCGACCAGGAGGTGGTGGAGGCCACACAACCGGCGATGGCCACCTTGCCCCCGTCCTCGCGCGCGCCGCAATGGCCGCCGGAGTGGATGGCGTTTTCATGGAGACCCATGAGAACCCCGCAAAAGCCCCCTCCGACGGCCCCAACCAGATTCCTCACAAGGATCTTCCTGCCGTCCTGAAGTCACTCCTCTCGATCCATCGTGCGCTTGCCTGACCTGAAGCCCCTCTCTCTCCTGGCTCTCCTGCTTGGACTCCCCCTGACCCCGTGGTCAGGGTCGTGCCTCGCTGCTGCAGAGGCAGCCTCCACGGCAACACCCACCGCGCAGGCCCCTTCTAAAGGTGCTAAGATTGATCTCCCCGTTCCGGTCGGTGAGCCAGTGAAGGGGATCAAGGTTCCCCAGTACGATGAGAGCGGGAAGCTCACCATGAGCCTGAGTGCCGAGACGGCTCTTAAACTCGATGAGCGCAAAGTGGAATTGGGTAAACTCAAAGTCCTCTTCAGCGACAAGGAGGAGAAGGAGATCATCGTGGAGATTCCTCACAGCATCCTCGACATGGAGACCAAGGTGCTTGTCTCCGACTCAGAAACGGTGATCCGCCGGGAAGACTTCGAGATTGTCGGACAAAGCGCGGAGTTTGACACCTTTTCACGATCTGGCACCTTCAAGGGCAAGGTGCATGCCTCCTTTCAGAATGGTGCCCCCTCCGAACTCCCATGATCATGCGCTGCTCACTTCCTCTTTGCGGTCTCTCTAGTCTTCTCCTGCTGGCAATGGCACCTCTTGCCCTCATCTCTCCTTTGGCAGCGCAGGGATTCGGCCCACTAGCCGATCCCGGATCCCAAAGAGGCCCCGCCACAAGTCAGGGAGCTCCTGCTGGGGGTGGCTTCAACATCAATCCTCTCGGATCCTCCGCAAGCGGGGAACGCCCCAAGAATGCGCGAACAATCATCGAGAGCGATGATGGAGCCACCTTCGACAATGCCAGTAACTCTGCTGAATTCACCGGACATGTGGTAGTCCGTGATCCCCAGTTCGACATCACCTGTGAGAAGCTTCATGTCGTGCTGCGGCCCGATAGGAAGGGCCTCCTGAAGGTCATTGCCAGCGGAAACGTCATCATCACGCAGGAGAAACAAAATGACAGAGGCGATGTCATCAAATCGATCGGGAAGTGCGGCAAGGCAACCTACGACCCCACGACAGGGGATGCGACGCTGGAGGAGTGGCCTCAGGTTCAGCAGGGAATCAACAACCAGATCGCCACCCAGCAGTCGACCGTGATGATTCTCAATGCCAAAGGGCGCTCACGCACCATCGGCTCGAGCCGCACCATGATCGTCGATCAGGGCACGAAAGCACTCACCCCTTGATTTTCCATTTCTCATTTTTCTCATGAGTCTCGATACCACTCCTCCACAAGCGGGAACTCCCGATGACGAACCGATCCTCAAAACAGACGGGTTGGTCAAAATTTACGGAGGCCGATCCGTGGTCAACGGTGTCGACATCCATGTGAAAAAAGGCGAGGTCGTCGGTCTGCTTGGCCCCAACGGTGCAGGAAAGACCACCACGTTCTACATGATCGTGGGACTCGTCCGACCCGATGGTGGCCGCACCTTCTTCCATGGCAAGGATGTGACGCACGAGCCGATGTACAAGCGTGCCCGTCTCGGTATGGGCTATCTCCCTCAGGAGGAATCGATTTTCCGTAAGCTCACTGTCCGCGAGAACATTATGGCGATCCTGGAAACTACTTCACTGGGCAAGAAGGAGCGCATCGAGCGTTGCGATGAGCTTCTCGAGCGCTTCGGCATCGCCCACCTCGGTAAGAACGAGGCCCTCACCCTTTCCGGTGGTGAAAAGCGCCGCCTGACCATCGCCCGCTCACTGGTTACCAATCCCAAGCTATTGATGTTGGACGAGCCGTTCAGCGGCGTCGATCCGATCGCCGTCTACGACGTGCAGCAGATCATCTCCGATCTTCGGGACATGGGGCTGGCCATTCTCATCACCGATCACAACGTCCGCGAGACCCTCGCCATCACCGACCGTGCCTACCTGATCTACGAAGGCCGTGTGGAGAGCCAAGGGGACAAGGATTTCCTTCTCCACGACCCGATCAGTCGCAAGCTCTACCTCGGTGAGTCATTCGCCATGTAAGAGGCCGGCTCTCACCTGCTCTTTAGCACATGCCCCGCTCCAAGACTGCCTCTCCGAAGCCCCTCACGGTCGGCAAGTTCTTTGCCGATCACGGGACGGCCCTGGGCCTCGAGCTCATGGGCGACTCCTCGGGCATGGAGCGCCCGATTGCCGAGCCGACCATCAACAGGCCGGGGCTCGCACTGGCGGGATTCTTCCGTTACTTCGCCGCCAAGCGCATCCAAGTCGCAGGTCATGCCGAACTAAGCTACCTGCGGAGCTTGCAGTCAGCAGAGCGTACCGAACGCATCGAATCCCTCTTCAAGCAACGCATCCCTTGCCTGATCGTTGCGCGGGGTCTCCCTCTTCCCTCCAACCTCCTCGAGTTGGCAACAAAATCAGCGACTCCAGTCTTTCGGACACCGCTGATCACCATGAAATTCATCAACTCCGCCACCATCGCGCTCGAAGATGAGTTTGCTCCCGTGGCCTCAGAGCACGGCAGCATGGTCGACATCATGGGCATCGGCGTTCTCATCCGCGGAAAGAGCGGCATCGGGAAAAGCGAGTGCGTCCTTGGCCTCATCGAACGGGGCTACAGCCTCGTGAGCGACGACATCACCCGCTTCCGGAATCTGGAAGGTAGGGAGCTGATCGGCAATAGTAAGGAGCTCACCCGCTTCCACATGGAGGTGAGAGGCATCGGCATCATCAATGTCGCTGCCATCTTCGGGGCGGGCTCCGTGCGTCCGGAAAAGCAGCTCGACCTCGTCGTCACTCTAAAGGATTGGCACGACGTGGAGGAAATTGATAGGTTAGGCCTCGATCGGGACACCTACGATATCCTCGGAATTCCCATACCGCATGTCACCATTCCAGTCAGAACTGGCCGCGACCTTGCACGCCTCGTGGAAGTTGCCGCCCTTGACCAGAAACTCAAGGCCATGGGCCACGACACGGCGCGGGAATTCAACGAGCGACTCCTCCGTGCCATGCGTCCTATAAGCGACCGGTAAACGATCGGTAATAATTTTTAAAAATCAATGACATCTCAAAACGACGGCCTGAAAGCCTCCAAGGACCTGACCATCGAGAACCGCAACGGGCTCCATGCACGCCCTGCTGCACTCTTTGTGAAGACTTCCAGCCGCTTCCAGGCGGAAGTCTGGGTGGAGAAGGATGGCGAACGGGTCAACGGCAAGAGCATCATGGGGCTCATGATGCTGGCGGCCGGCAAGGGCTCGATCCTTCGGGTGACCGCCGAGGGGCATGATGCTTCGAATGTCCTGACCGAATTAGAACTGCTCATCCAGACCCGCTTCGGAGAAGAGTAAGGCCGCTACTTAAGGCCTCAAGCCATAGGGCCAAGAATGATGGGCTAGGGACCAAGGCCTAAGGCCGGCTCCCATCCAGCTCCATGAGTCGGAGTGTTTCTTTCAACGCCTGCTCCGGATCAGGAAAATGGCTCATGTTCAGTTCGGGAAAGTCGTGCTGATTCCGGAACCAAGTCATCTGCCGCTTTGCGTAGCGCCGCGTGGATGTGGTGATCCACTCCATGGCGGTGGTGCGGCTGATTTCTCCCCTAAGGAGGGAACGGATCTCCCGAAGTCCAAGCGTCATGGAGGCCGTCGTGCCGACGCGCTCTTCAGGAAGGCCCTCCACTTCGGACTCGACCCCCTGTGCAAACATGGCCTCCACGTTCGCGGCGATGCGCCTGGGGAGCTCTTCCCTATCACGGACCAGTAGGAGCGAACGGACTCCAACAGGTAGAGCGGGCCTGGCCGTGCGGGAAGTGGCCAATGGCTTACCCGTCAGGGTCACAATTTCGAGAGCCCGTTCCACCCGCCGTCTGTTAGCAAGATCGATCCGGGCAGGTGCTTCGGGATCAAGAGCAGTCAAGCGTTGGATCAACTGCGGATGGTCCAGGGTAGAAAATTCCTCCCTCAGCTCGGGATCGTTCCCCGGAAGGTCATCTAAACCGCCGAGTAGGGACTTCAGATAGAGGCCTGTGCCACCCACAATGATGGGTCTCTTTCCGCGAGCAGCAATCTCCTGCAGCAGCGGCGCTGCCTCAAGTCGATAACGACCGGCATCGTAGCTCTCCGCGGGATCGACTGACCCGATAAGATGGTGAGGTACGCTCTCACGCTGTGCAGCCGTCGGCTGTGCGGTGAGGCGCGGGAGGCCGGCGTAAATCTGGAACGCATCGGCACCGACGATCTCTCCGTTGATCAGTCCGGCGAGCCGGAGGGAGAGAGCGGTTTTGCCGGCCCCGGTGGGGCCGGCAATGATCACTGTTTCCGTCGGAAGGCACTGATGCGCTTCCCGTTTCATCACGGAAACGAAAGGGCTGCTGACTAGGCTGCCTGGGACTCGGACTCGGAAGCTTCCGCGGAAGCCTCACGACGCTCAGAGCGCTCGCTTCTGCTCTCGGCAACGGCCTTAGCACCGCTGACCACGAGCTTGCGGCCCATGTATTCTTTGTCATGAAGCTCATCGACTGCGCGCTTGGCTTCCTCAACGGAGGTCAGCTGGACAAAGCCGAATCCCTTGGAACGATGCGTGTCGCGGTTGCTGACGATCTCCACGTTCTGGACGGATCCAACCCCGCTGAAAAGCTCTTGGAGGTCGCTCTCGGAGGCGTCGAAGGAGAGGTTGCCGACGTAAACGCGCGGCGTGGTCACCTCAATACGCTCAGGCTTGCGGCTCTGGCGGGGAGTGGCACCTTCCGGACGGTCCGCACGTGGGGCGCGCTGCTGCTTGGGAGCGGGCTTCTTACCACCGAGTCCGATGAGGGAGAGAAGCTTGGCGAAGAAACCTTTTTTCTTAGCGGGCTGATGCTCGCGACGAGGGCGGTCCTCACCACGGTGGCTGCCTTGTGAGCGCCCAGAAGAGGAACCAGCGGGTCGACGGCGTCCGCCGCCGCCACTGCGGGAACGGTTACGATTGGAGGAATAATTTGAGGACATGGATATGTTGTGTTGAGGGATCCCCGTGATTCACGGCCCGGGACACTGGGTCGGAGCATACGGGGATCAGGACTGTGTGTTCGTTGCGTTATGTGTTGATGCCCGGGCATCACCGGCTTCTGTGTGTCCCATCCCTCGACACTGGGGACGAGGGGTGAAAAGGAGCCTTTTGGTAGCTGTTTCGGCCTTCAATGCCGAGGGGCGGTTGCGGGAATGCCGCACCACCTTGCGACGGATGCCAAAAACGGGCAGAGTTCTGTCTCGCACCGATAGCCGAGTGAGACAAGGGAAATCGGAGGCCAGAGGATGTGGCGACCCTTCGATGTGGCGCTTTTCTTGCGACTTTTAGGCCCCGCCGGTGTTTGAATCATGTCATGTCTCACGCACTCACGGCCTTGCCCAAGCGCCCTCTCATCCTAGGCGGAGTGGCGATCCTGCTGGCCATCATCTTGATAGCCAAGTGGATCAGCGGCTGGGGACTCGTCACGATTCATGTAAAAGAGGCACCTCTTGGCAAAGTGATGGCCTCCATTGCCCGCCAAGGACATGTCCGCGTGGAGGGCTCTCTTGATCCGTTGAAGCCGGTCTCCCTTGATCTTGATCGGGTGACACCCGCCGAGGCTCTGGACACGCTGGCCATTCGGAGCGACGCATCTTGGCGTATCGTTTATCTTGTCGCCCCCAGAAAGGCGGATCTTGATGCCGCCATCATCCAACTCCGCGCATCGACCAATGTGGAAAATTGGACCGGTGCCTTCTATCCGGGATCTCGATACCAAGAGGGCGGGATGAGCGTGGTTAGCGGCGAAATCATTGATCCCCGTTCGCTCGAATGGAAACCTGAGGGGCCAGAACTGAGCCTCCCCGCATTACTTGACGAGGCGGCTCAGAAAACCGGCGTCATGACCCTCCTGCCCAAGAACTGGAACCCGGCCACGCGGAATCTCCCGAAGACAAGCAGCGTTAGCGAAGCAATCGCGGCGCTCGTGGGATCGGTGAAAGGAAAGAGCGTGGATCTCTTCCTCCTCTGCGAGCGGGATCGGCTGAGTCGTCTGGAGGGCGGAGAGCCAACGCCTCCTTCCAACGAGGGAAATACTCCCCAGCAGGTCGACTCTCAGCCGCTGCCATCAATCTCAAAACCCACCATCAAGCCGGAATGGATGGAGCAGCGCCAATTAGCACAGATTAAAAAACTTCCCCAGGCCCGGCAAGCGTCCGCCAAAGCGGAAATTGATGAGCGGAAGACCTTCTTTAATTCCCTGCAAGGACTCACTCCCGAGGAGCGCCGAGCCAAGGTGCAAGCTAGGATGGCCGACCCTGCGGTCGCAGAAAAAATGCAGGATTCTAGACTCCTGCGTGAAGCGAAACTGACGCCGCAGCAGCGCGTCACACGTGCCATCAACTACCTCAACCGAAAAGAGGCCGCCAAAGCCGCGTCCACATCTGCTCAGGGACAATGAAATCTCTCCTGACCACTCGCATCGCTCAGCCCGGATTGACACGGGCCTTCACCTTAGTCGAACTCCTGGTGGTGATTGCCATCATTGCCATGCTCGCCTCCCTGCTCATGCCGGCTATCCAGTCCGGAGTTCAGAAGGCCAAAGCTGCTAAATGCGCGAGCAATCTCCGTCAGATCGGTATTGCCGTGCAACAATACGTGGCGGACCCCGATAATGGTCACCAGTTCCCGCCAGTCTATAATGTCACCGCCAGCAATGCCACCACGGATGCGGGCGTGAATACCAACTTCACGGGGTCATCCCTTCAACCGCTGGCTTGCCTCTCGAACTACGGGGTCACCATGGCGCTTCTCACCTGCCCCTCGGACACCTCACCCGATGCAGCCTACGGCAGTTACCTATGGTCACCGATTCTTCAGGATGAAACGCCCGAAAACGTTCACATCTACACCCGTGGGGGCTCGTTCACCGTGAATCGCCTGGCCTCCCTGACCATCTGCACCGACAAAGGAATGCCTCACCTCAATAAGATCAACGTCCTCCGCGCCGACGGTCACGTGGAGACGAAGCCAGATGCGAAGCCGTAAAACGGGCTAACGGTTGGAGGCGATCCACTAAAGCTGCTGAAAGGACGGCGGCGTTCTCGGGCGTTTAGCCTTTCGCCTTCATCCTGCTGCTTTTTCTACACCTCTTCCTCCCCACGGAGCTGCCTTGTCATCAGTGATTTCATGGCCTGGGCAGGCGTTTTCTCTCCTTGGAGCACCGCATACACCTCGTCGATGATTGGGGTCTCAACTCCAAGCCTCCGAGCACACGCGAAGGCGCTAGCTGTCGTTGGGATGCCTTCGGCCACCGTCGTCATGGAGGCCGTGATTGCCGCAAGGGTCTCACCGGCACCAAGGCGCACGCCAACCTGATGATTGCGGCTCCGAGTACTGAAGCAGGTGACCATCAGGTCACCGATCCCACTAAGTCCGCTAAAGGTTTCCCGACCGCCCCCCATGGCCACGCCGAGACGCGTCATTTCTGCCAAGGACCGCGTGACCAGACCGGCGCGCGCATTCTCACCCAGCCCCAGCCCGTCGGAGACGCCTGCCCCAATCGCGAATATGTTTTTGAGGGCACCTCCCAGTTGGATGCCCCGCAGATCGTTGCTCGTGTAAGCGCGGTAGGTAGTTCCCTCAAAGAGGCCTTGCACGCTACCTAGCGCGGCGGCATCTGCACACCCGATCACGCCGGCGGCAGGGATCCCGCCTGCAATCTCCCCCGCCAAATTCGGTCCGGAGAGAACGGCCAGTGTCGCCGAGGGGAACTGCCCGGCGATGACCTCACTCATCAGGAGACCCCTCTCCAACTCGATCCCCTTGGTGCAGGAAACAATTACCGGTGGCCGATGCCGACCGGGATCAGATACAGCAGCAATCTGCCCCGTAATCTCCTCCAGATATTTCGACGGGACCACGATCAGCAGCGTCTCGGCCTGCACGCAAGAGGCCAGATCGCTCGTGGGGTGGATCGTCTCAGGCAAGGCGATCCCGGAAAGGTACTTCTCATTGCATCGCGAGGCCCTCATCGCCTCCACATGCGCGGCATCATGTCCCCAAATAGAGACCTCCGTACCGCGACGAGCCAAGAGAAGTCCAAGCGCTGTTCCCCAACCTCCGGCGCCAATCACACTGACTGTGGAAGTGCTCATTTCTTTTTTCTTTCAAAGCGTGGCTCGGTCCCTGTGCGGAGGCGCGCGATATTGGAACGATGCCGCCAGACGGCCAACGCACACATCACGATGGAGACCAGCAGGGCAAGCCAATCGGCACGTTGGAGCAGAAAGAGGATCGTTACGGCTGTCGGTAATGCGACTGCGGCAGCGATCGAGGCCACCGAGACATAGCGCGTCGTGGTGAACAGGAGGAGCCAGGCCCCGACACAAATGAGAAATGCGGCAGGGAAAAGCCCCACGATCACGCCAGCCGAGGTGGCGATTCCCTTGCCACCCTTGAATCCGAGCCAGATTGGAAAGCTATGCCCCACCAGCGAACAGAATGCGGCGAGAGCTCCCGGCGCCGTGAGCGGTTGGACACCCACCGATGCCCCCCACTGGAGCGCGATCACCACAGGGACGAGACCTTTCAGAAAATCAACGAGGAACACGGCGTAGCCCCACTTTTTACCAAGGACACGCAGGGCATTCGTCGCGCCGATATTCCCGCTCCCTTTCGTGCGGATATCGACATCACAGAAGCGACCTGCCAGATATCCAGCGGGGATCGACCCAAGCAGATAGGAACCGGAGGCAATCAGTAGCCAGGGAAGAAGAGAACTCACAGCCGATGATCTCAGCATCCGTAACGGAACGGACAAGGAAAAAGGGTTTTACCCTGCGCCTCTTTTGCTCTTCGGGACAACGTTCCCCACTCTATGCTATGGTAGGCACATGATCACCCGTCATCTCTTGCCCGTGGCCCTGTTGTTTTCTATGGTCTTCTGCATGTCTGCACAGTCTTCTGCCGGAGATACGAACACCGTTGCCGTCCGTCTGATTGGTGAGGGCGGCATGCCGGGGCCCGTCACCGAAGTTCCACGTGTGGTCAAGACGGATGCCGCCTGGGAAAAGCAACTCGGCACGGCCGCCTACCGGGTTCTGCGGGCTAAGGGGACAGAGGCCCCCTTCTGTGGTAATCTCCTCGATAATCACAAGGAGGGTGTCTACTTCTGCGCCGGATGCGACCTGCCTCTCTTCTCTTCAGGATCCAAGTTTCACTCGGGAACCGGCTGGCCCAGCTTCTACCAGCCCTACGCCAAGGAAAACATCACCGAGATCAAAGATGCCTCTCACGGGATGGTCCGTACCGAAATCCTCTGCGCTCGATGCAGCGGCCACTTAGGCCATGTCTTCAACGACGGCCCGGTACCGACCGGACTCCGCTACTGCCTTAACTCAGTCTCCCTCATCTTTCGCGACGAGGCCGAGGTGAAGAAGATAGGGGCGGGAGTACTCCGCTGAATCACACCGCAACCCTCACCATGGAACACTCCGAGGGCCATCTCACACACCGTGTCGGGTGGCTGCGCGCTGCCGTCCTAGGTGCCAATGACGGACTCCTCTCCACGGCCAGCCTAATTGTTGGGGTGGCCACTGCCGAGGCAAGCCGTAGTAGCGTTTTGGTAGCCGGTGTTGCCGGGCTGGTGGCTGGTGCGATGTCGATGGCTGCCGGAGAGTATGTCTCCGTGAGTTCCCAGTCCGATACGGAGCGCGCCGATCTGGAGCGCGAACGGATCGAGCTGGCCACCGATGGCGAATACGAACACGCGGAGCTCGCCTCAATCTACGTTGGTCGCGGGCTCGATCCGCAACTTGCCGACCAAGTCGCTACCGAGTTGATGGCGAAGGATGCGCTTGGCGCGCACGCCCGTGATGAACTTGGAATCTCCAAGGCTCTCAGCGCACGCCCCGTGCAAGCCGCGATCGCCTCCGCTGCCACCTTCGCGGCGGGTGCCGCCTTGCCGCTGCTGGTAGTTCTTGCCACTCCACTCCACTGGATCGCTTGGGCAGTTTCGGGCAGCTCCATGATTTTTCTCGTCCTCCTAGGCGCTCTCTCCGCCTACGCAGGAGGTGCCCCCATGGTTCGTTCCATCGTGCGGGTGACTTTCTGGGGAGCATTAGCTATGGCTCTGACCGCAGGCGTCGGGGCGCTTTTTGGTACGCCCTAATAATTTTACTGCGAGTCTCTAGAGTGCGAAGTCACAGCACTGAAGCAGTTAGGGAAGGAGGATAGAGATGACCTCCTCGCGTGACATCCCTTCTATCTCCACGAGTTTTTTGCGAGAGGCATCTCCCTGCAGCAGCCGAACCGAGCGTTTGGGCAGACCCAGTGAGCAGGCGAGGAAGCTGCAAAGTTCCTCATTGGCTTTCCCCTCAAGAGCTGGTGCGTGAACCTTCACTTTCAACGCCGCCCCCAACCAACCGATCACCTGCGTTTTCGGCGCATTGGGCACCGCCTTAATCTCGAAACGGCAGCAGGGAGTGAGAGACGCGTCTTTAGCCAAGTTTCTGCAACCCGATCAGGAGCTTCTCGTGCAACCCGTCAAATGCCCCATTGCTCAGGACGACGATCACGTCACCCTGCTGGAGCTGGGGTCGGAGCTTTTCCACGATCTTGGCAGCGGAGGGCTCGTGGAAGGATTCCTTGCCGGCCTTGATGAGGTCGGCTACGAGTCGATCAGCATCGAGACGCTCTTCGGGCTTCAGATCAGCTGCTCGGTTCACCTCTCCGATGACCACGCCGTATGATGAGGCGAAGGACTTGGGAAACTCCTGCTGAAAGACGGCGCGACGCGTGGTGTTGGACCGGGGCTCAAAGAGAGCCCAAATCCGCGAGCCGGCATGGCGCTCAGCCAGTCCCTCCAGAGTTTGTCGGATGGCCGTGGGGTGGTGGCCGAAGTCATCGATGATCGTGATGCCGCTCACGATGCCGCGCACTTCCTGGCGTCGCTTGATTCCCTCAAACTTCAAGAGCGCCTCGCGGATGGTCTTGGTAGGAACCCCGTAGAAGTGGGCTGCAGAGACGGCCATGGCAGCGTTGCGCAGGTTGTGCTCCCCGATCATCGGAAGTTCAAACTTCTCACCAAAGAGCTCGAATCCACAGCTGCCGCCCTTCTGCCAAGGATGGAGAATCCTGTTGGCGGCATTCTCGGAGAAGCCGACCTCGACGATGGGCGCCTGGCAGTTTCGGGAGACATCGATGCAGTTCTGGTCATCGCCATTGATGAGCACCATTCCCTCATTGGGGACGACATTAAGCAGGCGGCGGAAGCTCAGCTTGATCTCGTCGAGATCCTTGAAGATGTCGGCATGGTCAAACTCGATGTTGTTCACCACGACAAGCTCGGGAAGGTAGTGGAGGAACTTGGAGCGTTTGTCGAAGAAGGCCGTGTCGTACTCGTCACCCTCGATCACGAAATGACGCGATTCCTTAGCATCTCGAAGACAGGCACCCTGACCCAAGTTGGCCGGCAGACCTCCGATCAAGTAAGAGGGATGGAGGCCCCCGTACTCAAGGATCCACGCCGTCATGGATGTCGTGGTGGTCTTTCCGTGGGTGCCGGAGATGACGATGTTATGACGGCCCCGCAGGAAATGAGCGCGCAGCACCTCCGGGAGGGAGGCGTAGTTCAGCTTGCGGTTGAGGACTGCCTCGACCTCGGGATTTCCTCGGGAGATGGCATTGCCGACCACGATCAGGGCATCCTCATCGGGGAGGTTTTCTGGTCGGAAGCCGGAGAAGACCTCGATCCCCCTGGAGGCGAGGAAGTCGCTCATCGGTGGGTAGGCTTGGTTATCCGATCCGGTCACGATCCACCCCTGCTCCTTCATGGCTGCGGCAACGGCACCCATGGCTGTCCCACAGATGCCTAGGAAGTGAACGCGGCCCACGGGAGCTGGAGTTTTAGTCATGAACGAGAAGTAATCCGAATGGCACTGCGCTTCCGGCTGATAAGGACTAGTAGACGTCCTTCCTGATGCGCTTGGACTTTTTGAGCTCTTCGACGTATGCGGCCGCCTCTTCTGGAGTCTTGCGCCCGGCCGTCTCGACGACCTTGTGAAGGGCGGCGTCCACATCCTTGGCCATGCGTGAGGCATCTCCGCAGATGTAGAAATACGCGCCCTGCTCAAGCCATTCGAAGAGTTCCTGAGCCGCCTCCAGCATGCGGTGCTGGACGTAGATCTTGTCGGGCTGGTCGCGAGAGAAGGCTGTGTCGAGACGATGCAGGACGCCCTCGGCCTGCCAAGCCTCGAGTTCCTTGCGGTAGAGGAAGTCGGTGGAGGACTTCTGATCGCCAAAGAAGAGCCAGTTCTTACCGGTGGCTCCAGAGGCCTTGCGCTCCTGGAGGAATGCCATGAAAGGCGCAATGCCGGTGCCGGGTCCTACCATGATCACGGGTGCGGAGAGCTCCTCAGGAACGCGGAAGTGCTTCGCTGTGTGCACAAAGACCGGAACAGAGGAGTTATCAGCTCGATCGGCTAGGAACGTCGAGCAGACGCCTTCACGCTTGCGGCCATGGCTCTCGTACCTCACGGCGGCCACGGTCAGGTGGACGGCGTCGGGGTGGGCTTTCTGAGATGAGGCGATCGAGTAGAGTCGGGGCTGCAACTTGCGAAGACACTTCACAAACTCTTCAGGTGTGAACTTTGCCGCGGGATGAGCCAGCAAGGGGTCGATGACTTCTCGTCCCCAGGCGTAGGACTCCAGTTCGGCTTTACCCTCTGGGGTGACCATTGGTGCGAAATGGGCGGCGGTAGGATCCTTCTCCGCGATCGCTGCGAGAAGCTTCTTATCCTTCTCGGTGATCACGTAACTGCGGGTGAGGGCTTCGCGGATCGAGAGCGGATTGCCATTCGGATCGGTCACCGGCTCGTCGCCTCTGAAGCCGAGCACTCCGAGGATCTCCTCGACGAGGGCTGGATTATTCGTCGGGAAGACCCCAAGGGAATCACCCACTTCGTACGCAAGACCTGACCCGGTTAGGTCGATCTCGAAGTGACGTGTATCCTTGGCGGAGCCGGCGCCTGTGAGGGTGCGGTTGGTGCTCAGCTTGGCGGGAAATGGGTTCCTGCGGGAATAGAGGGCAGCGGGATCAGCGGACATAGTTTGGAAAATTAAAAGGGTTGGCGGTTCGGCACAAGTATTCGTGAAGCAAAGGGCGGGCCATGAGCTCTACTCGAGCCCGGCCAGCCAACGCTCTGCATCAATAGCGGCGGCGCAGCCCATCCCGGCAGCCGTGATCGCCTGGCGGTAAACGGAATCTGCGCAATCTCCAGCTGCGAAAACACCCGGCACATTCGTCCGGCTCCCCTCACCGAGGGTGAGGTACCCAGCGTCACTCATGGAGAGCTGGCCTTGGAAGATCTGCGTATTCGGAGTGTGGCCGACCGCCACAAAGACGCCGGCGCAGTCGATCTGGCTCGTCTCGCCGCTGAGGATGTTCTTGATCCGCACTCCGGTCACGCGATCCTGAGCTACATCGAGCACCTCCTCGACCACGGAATTCCAGACGGGAGTGATCTTCGGATTGGCAAGCGTCCGCTCGGCCATGATCTTGGAGGCCCGGAGAGTATCTCGGCGGTGGATGAGGTAAACTTGGGAGGCGAAGCGGGTGAGGTAGCTGGCCTCTTCGCAGGCCGAGTCCCCTCCGCCAACCACGACGAGTGGCTTGTCGCGGAAGACCGGTAGCGCCCCGTCGCAGGTGGCGCAATAGGTGACGCCCTTGTTTTCCAGTTCATGCTCCCCATGGACGCCAAGATGTCGGTGTCCTGCGCCGACGGCAACGATGACGCTGCGGGCCTCGACCACCTTCCCGTCAATGGTCAGCTTCAGCGGCGATGAAGAGAAATCCACCGACTCCACCCGGCTCAGGTACTGGACGCGCGTGCCGAAGCGGACAGCCTGCTCCTGCATCTCCGTCATGAGATCGGTTCCCTCGATTCCGTTGCGGAATCCTGGGAAGTTCTCAACACTCGAGGTGGTCGTAAGGAGACCTCCGGGCTGCTGCCCCGTGATGAGGAGGGGCTTGAGATCGGCTCGTGCGGTGTAGATAGCGGCGGTCCATCCGGCGCATCCGGATCCAATGATGACGACTTGTTCCATCTGGGGATGTTAAAACCTGAAACCTGAAACCTGAAACCTGAAAGTGGGATTTTTACATCAAAGCCCTTCGATCCGAGGGGGATCCGAGGGCTGAGGGAACGAGGAACATCACCAAACGGTTCACAAAACTTGGGGAGCGAAGGGGTTGGGCCAGCCCTTGGGAAGTCTGAGGGGGCGGCCCTCCGGCATTTTCACGAAGGCGAGGGCCTGCTGGCAGGTGATCAGCAACGCCCCATCACGCGGGCGCTTGATCTCGAAGTGGCACCAGAAGCGGGCGGGTGTGGCCTCTCCCAGACGACCGTGGATCTCAAGCTCATCACCCAGAATGGCCGGGCGCCTATAATCGATCTCTGTGCGCACGACGACGGGGAAAACCGAGGTCTGTGCCATGCGCGCCCAGTCCATGCCGAGCTGTACAGCGAGAAGGGTGCGCGCTGTCTCGATGAAGCGAAGGTAGGCGATATTATGGACAACGCCACCTGCGTCCGTGTCGAAGAACATCACCTGCACCGGCGTCACGATTGTAGATGGGGTCATAGGCTGAAGCATCTTAAGCTGTAGGCTATTAGGAGAAAAACTTCGAAGCGACTATTCCTTCTTGTCGGATTTTTTCGAGCACAAGCTCGTGCGAAAAAATAGCGCCCACATCGGTCTGATACCCTACCTGATGGTGCCCTAGGGAATCGCTGATTAAAATCGCATAGAGGCCGTTGCGGGAAGCCGTTGCGGATGCGAAGCAAGGACCGGGCAAGCCATGGGCCGGGGCCTGTTATCTCCGCAACCCTAACATTCTAAACGACTTCAGCCTAAACCCCTTTCGTCAAGTGCCCATCCTTGAGGTAGAGCTGGCGGTCTCCGAGCGCCGCTAGGGCGGGATCGTGGGTGACCGCGACGAAGGTTCGTCCATCCTGACGGGTGAGCCCCAGCAGGAGCTCAATAATTCCGGCGCCAGTCGCGGCATCGAGATTTCCGGTCGGCTCATCAGCGAAAAGGATACTCGGGTCATTGATCAGTGCACGGGCTATGGCCACACGCTGCTGTTCCCCGCCGCTGAGCTGCGAAGGGAGGTGATCGAGACGCTCGGCAAGGCCCACCCTGTCGAGCAGCCCACGGGCCTTATCCATGCTTTTCTTTCCACCCAGCATGGCGGGTAGCAGCACGTTTTCCAGTGCCGTCAGTTCGGGAAGCAGAAAATAGGATTGGAAGACAAACCCCATCCGCTCGTTGCGCAGCAGGGCCTGTCGGTCACGGTCCAGCTTGAAAATCTGCTCCCCCTCGAACTCGATCGTTCCCTCCCGTGGCTTCTCGAGACCGGCCAGAATGTACAGCAGCGTGGATTTCCCTGCTCCCGACGGGCCGCGTAGAAAAAGTACCTCGCCACGGGCCACGTCCAGATCCACCCCCTGAAGCACCTTCAGATGCGTACCGCCCAGATCGTAGGTCTGGTGGAGCGCACGGGCACGGAGATGGATGGAATCGGAGGCAGGCACGGCTACAGCCTAATGGCTAGGCATACTTATTCACAACCCTTCCTTCACTGAGCAGATAGCCCCTATCGTTCGCAACACCAGATTTCATCGGATGTTACGGAATCGTCATCTAGGAAAGCCCCACCTACCCTTGTTCAGAGTATGTTCCACGCATAGGAGCCCCTGCACTCTAGTAAGAAGTGGGGTGCGTCTCTGAGCCACGGCGTCTGTTCCACGAAATCTGGAAAGCGCTGTCGGCAAGGATACACACAAGTTATTCACATCGCTGGTGCCCCTGGTGAGTTCGCCAACCTTCCCTTAAAAACCAGCTCCGGCGGAGCGTTCATTCAGGCTGCCGCAGGAGGGACAGCGCAGCAGTTCTTCCGTGGATGTTTCGGTGTATCTGGAGCCACAGATTCTGCAGAAAACCCGGCTGCGCGCAGTCTCGTTGGCTTTGCGCTTGCGGATAATTTCGTAACCAATCCAAAGAATCAGGATACCGGCGAGGAAAACCGCCAGGTAGAGGCAAACAAACCATGGTAGCGTGATGGGAATCATGGCGTCACTGGAGAGTTGGTAGGCATAGCCTGATTCCCGTCACCCCAGAGCATGAGGACACGTCCCCAGGAACTGGATGCTGTCGGCTGGAAACGCTGCGCCATGATCCAGACTCGGCCTGCCTCATCGCTTTTCGGATCCCCGGAGGAGTCGATCAGTACGCAGTGGGTGGGTATCCCCTCGGGACTGATGGCGACTTGATAGAGCGGCGCCTGCGCTCCGGGGGTCACGGCCCTTGGCGGCTCTTGTGGTCCCTGTGGTGCCGGCATCTCCTTACGATCTGCGAGTTCATCCTGCCAGCGCACGATTGTTCCTGTTGCTCCAGATGAGCCAACGGCTGGTCGGGTGGGTGCATTCGTCGCCTGAATTGTCTCCGTAGCCGGGATCTCACTCATCTGCTGACGGCGCAGCCCTTCGCTGACCGGTATCATCGGCGGCTGCATAGCTTCAGCACTCTCGGGAGTCATTGCGGGTAGCGGCCGAAGCGGTGGCGGCGGATCCTCGTAACTGGGCTTGTACTTAAGCGGTGGTGGTGAGGGGAAAGCATTCCGTGCAGCATGCTGTGGCGAGAAGACGGCTGGATCATTGGCCTCCAGCCATGGTGCCAGCTGCCTAGCTGCCGCCGAGTCAGCCGGAAGGAAATAAATCTGCGGCGGTGGCGGGAATTTTTCGGACGGTACTTTGTACGTGATTGAAAAGAGGATGATCACGGAGGCCTGCATGACTGTGGCAAGCAGGATGAAGAGCGGGAGTGCCAGCCGAGGAGCCTGCTTGATAGGCCACTCAAAGAGAAGTTGAGCCAACTCACCCAGCTCGCGGGGCGTAAGAGGAACTTTCGGCAGATGTGGTAACTGCGGCGCCATGGTTGTCGCTACGAACGGGTGCCCGCGTCAGCGCAGTGCTGGTTGCATCGCAGGGTAGCCATCGTGGGATTTCTTCGCCGCTTCCTTTTTAGGAGGAAGCCCCGGTGCCCGTGGCCAGCACCACCGTGAAGCCACAGCGCACGCCAATGGTCATGATCTGAAGTAACAGATCATAGGGAGCCAGCCGATCAGCCTTGATGATGAGGCTTCCGGTTTTACGTGCCTTTTGCAGCGCTTTCTCTAACTCGGCCGGCGTGATCACTGAATGATCATAATAAATCTGCGGAAGCGGGGCGCCCGTCACGCTTACCACCTGGGGGTCATGCTGAGGAAGCAACAGGAAGGGCGAGTCGGGGACTTTCACCGACACGCCCGGCTGCAGCAGAAAATAGCCCCCCAAGAGGAGAAAGAATCCCAGGCTCAGCAGGGTGCTGAGCGCGGGCGCCATCAGGAGGAAGGGCTCTCCGGCCCCCTTGCGGCGAGGGAGTCTCATCAGGAAGCGGGGCCGTCGCGGTGATCCAGCAGCAGGTTCACGATTTCGATCGCGGCGCGCTCCATGTCATGGATGATGTCGTTCACGCGCGAGGTCAGATAGCTGTGGCCGATGTACGCGGGAATCGCCACACCGAGGCCAGCAGCGGCATCCAGCATACTCTCGTAGACACCCCGGGAGAGTTCCGCAGCGGTAGCATATCCGCCGTGGGCGGAGAGCAGCAAAAAGGCATCCAGCAGGCCGAGAATCGTACCCAGCAGCCCTACGAGCGGTGTTACGTAGGCAAGTGTGGCAAGGATCGGGAGGTTGCGCTCCAACTTCGGGATCTCCAGAAGGGCCGCATCCTCCGTGATCGATTTAAGCACCGCGCGCTCCGCTTTGGGCCGCAGGAGAGCGGCCTGCAGGATGCGGGAAACCGGGCCGGAGCTAGCGGCGCATTCCCCAAGCGCCTCGTCCAGGCGGTGATTGCGAATCAAGAGCGCGAGCCCTCCCAGGAGCTCACCGACCCGGATCGAGGCCTTGTGAAGATAGAGCAACCGTTCGAGGAACACCCCGAGTGCCACCAAGCTGCAGAGCAGGATGATCCACATGAGGGGGCCGCCTTTTTGCAAAAGTTCAAGCATGGGAAAAGCCTAGATCGGACAAAAAAACCTGAAAGCTGAAACTTGGAAGCTGCATGGGATTGTCCACGAATGCTCGTTTGTTCAATTCCGATTTCAGGCCGCAGGTTTCAGGTCTCAGGTTCCACCCTCGGCTCTTCCCGCCAGCGCGGGTCGCGCATCGGAGAGATGCCCGAGCATTTCCTGCAGACGTTCGCGCACACCCGGTACAAAGCCTCGGTCGGCATGGAGCACGAGCAGGCACAGCTCGCCGTTGTGCAGGAAGCTGAGGGCGCCCTGTTCGGCGTGCAGGGTGATGGCAGGCACGGCACCCAGCCCCATGTTCGAGGAGGACTCCCGGATCTGAGCAAGCATCGTCATCGCTTGGCCGCTGAGGGTCTGCAGATCCAAGCCCGTCGGCGTCTGGGATGCACAGACGACATTCTCTCCGTGCGCAAGAACACAGGCCCGGAGCCCCGGGAGCTGGCCAGCCATCTCGATGACGCGGTCCAGCGTTAGCTTTTCCTCTGTCATGAAGAGCGCCTGCAGCGAAGAGGGATCGGCCAGCTGATCCTCTGGATCAAGTTTCCAGAGCGACTCCAGGGTGATGGCTGAGGAGGGGTCAGACTGCACCGGTCGCTCCGTGGACTCCTCGTATATTTTCTCCGTAGGAGCAGATGGAGCTCTGTTCGGGGCCGCAGACTCCGGCTGATGCCGTCGGAACATCGGAAGGGAAGCAAAGAGACCACGCTTGGGCAAAGGTAGGGGGACGTGCTCTTCCTTTGATGTCTCGTCCTTGGAAGACACCTCCTTCATGGACTCTACCTGGTTGCGCATCGGTGTAGAATCTGCACCCTGCGACCCCTCGGTTTTCAATGAAGGAGCAGTCTGCACCACCTCGGCATCAATGATCACCGGCTTCCTGCTATCAGGAACCTTTCTCTCAGTGTTCCTCGATTCCAAGGTGGAGGTCTTGGGAGCTGGTACACCCTCATCCACAACCCTCATCTCGACCTCCTCACGCTTGGTGACGAGTCGGTAATGCAGCGCAATCCATCCGGCCGGCAGGCTGAGTCGATGACTCCCATCCGCTCCCTCGGGGATGACTACCAGATCAGGAAGAAGTTCGTTCAACTGCACAAGCGAAAGACTGGGCGTATTTCCGGCAAGGAGGTGGCAGCATGGAAGGTCAATATTGAAATCCTGCGATCCACCCTCCCTGCGGAACTCTGCTGGTAACTTCTCCATCAACTCCGAAACCGGTACAGTCAGTTGCTCTGGTGCCACCTCTAGGTAGCGGTAGCGAGGTTCATTAATGGAGAGGGAGCCCACCGCATGATCCTCCCGAATCGCGCCCCACTCCGCAATGGAGAATCCACGATCTGGGATCTGCACTCTATAATCTTCTTGCGCAGAATGCTCATCACCTCCGAAATGACACGATGCAGTTGAATCTCAAATATGACGACCGCGGGCTCATTCCGGCCATCGTGCAAGAGAGCTCAGAGGCCGGCGGCCGCGTGCTCATGATGGCATGGATGAACGAGGACTCGCTCAAGCACTCCGTTGAGTCCGGCTACATGCACTACTGGAGCCGCTCCCGCAAGAAGCTCTGGAAAAAAGGCGAATCGAGCGGCCACACGCAGAAGATCCTCCGCTGGTTCGTGGATTGCGATCGCGACACCCTCCTCTTTGAAGTCGAACAGCATGGTGGCGCCTGCCACACCGGCTTCGCAAGCTGCTTCTACGTCGAGCTCGATGATCAAGGGAACGATCTCCCGCCAAAGGAAGAACCGCTCTTCAATCCTGACAGCGTCTACAAAGCGTAGTCTTCTACTTCGAGTCACTCTTCTCCCCACACACCATGACTCCCTACCTGCGACTTCTGAACCTCGTGCTCAATCATGGTGCGAGGAAAGATGATCGCACTGGGACGGGCACCCTCTCTGTCTTCGGCGCGCAGGAGCGCTTCGACCTGACCAAGGGATTTCCCCTGCTCACGACCAAGAAGCTACATCTTCGCTCCATTATTCACGAGCTGCTCTGGTTTCTCAAAGGGGATACCAACATCGGCTACCTCAAGGAGAACGGTGTCACCATCTGGGACGAGTGGGCTGATTCGAACGGTGAACTCGGCCCAGTCTACGGCGCCCAGTGGCGCCGTTGGCGCACTCCCGAGGGTGGGACCATCGACCAGATCGCCCGCGTCGTGGAGGATCTGAAAAAGAACCCCGACAGCCGCCGCCACATCGTCTGCGCGTGGAATCCCGGCGAGATCGACAAGATGGCTCTGGCCCCGTGCCACGCCCTCGTCCAATTCTACGTCGCGAACGGCGAACTCAGCTGCCAGCTCTACCAGCGCAGCGCCGACCTCTTCCTCGGGGTCCCCTTCAACATCGCCTCCTACGCCCTTCTCACCATGATGATCGCTCAGGTCTGCGGACTGAAGGCCAGGGAGTTCATCCACACCTTCGGTGATCTTCACCTCTACGTGAACCACCTCGAGCAGGCCCGCCTGCAGCTCACACGCGAACCGCGCCCGCTCCCGCAGATGCTGCTGAATCCTGAGGTGACAAAGCTCGAGGATTTCCGCTACGAAGACTTCACCCTCGAAGGGTACGACCCCCACCCCGCGATCAAGGCCCCGATCGCTGTCTAAGAGATGATCAAAGCCATTGTCGCCATGGCGGAGAACCGGGTCATCGGGAATGCCGGCGCGATTCCTTGGCATCTCCCCGAGGACTTCAAATTCTTCAAAGCGACCACCATGGGCCATGCCATCCTCATGGGGCGGAAGACTTACGCGTCGATCGGCAAGCCGCTCCCCGGCAGGGAAAACATCGTCCTCTCCCGCACCATGCCGGAGACCCCGGGAATTACCATCATCCGCTCCCTTGATGAGCTGAAGGAACCCGAATTCACACAAGGGGGCCGCGACTTGTTCGTCATCGGCGGCGAGGAGATCTACCGACTCCTCCTACCCAAGGTGCAGGAACTCTACGTCACCAACGTCCCCAGAATGATCGAAGGCGACACCCGCTTTCCAGAGTTCGAAGATCAATTCGATGCAGGAACTAAAGTTCTAGAAACCAACGACTTCTCGGTGTGGAAACATTGCAGGAAGGCTTAATAATTGGCCTCATTCGTTATTTCCTCGACATCACTCTGCTCACACCTGCGTTATGCGAACAATTTTACGCCTAATTACAAGTTAGAACGCCATCGCACGCCATGCCACCATCAAACCTTAATCCCGGAGACAAAGTTGTTGAGCTTACCGCCCTTGTCATCTCGGCGTCAGTGGCCACCGGCGCAGTTGCGAGCGCGTGGATTCTCTGGCTCATCAAAAAGAGTTGGCTGGTTTCGGCGGGAGCACTCATCGCTGGCGCAGTAGTCGGATTTCTCGTGGGGCAGTTGGTGGGGCGCGCTCTTTACCACACCGGCGGGAATACGACAGTCGTGAAGGTTGGCAGCGCGTCTTTGTTGACCACCATTCGAGCAGGTCTGGCTGGCGGTGTTGTAACAGCTCTCGCCATTGCTATTTTCGCAGTGCTGATTTTCAGCGCGACAAGTCAGGCGTCATCTTTCTTGGGAGTTGCCATCGTCTGTGGCGTGGTTCTCGGCCTGCTGTTCGCCTGCTTGGGTTCATTGTTATGAGAGTTGAGACGATGCATTGGCGGTCTAACCAGGCGCTGCTCCAAAGGCGCCGGGATTTTAGATGCGGGGCTAGGCGCGTGAGGGAAGCTGTATAATTTATACTGCGAGCGAGCAGCAACAACGCCCTGCGCTAAAAGCACAAGCCTCCCGCCTAGTCGCGAGTCTGGCGCGGGATCACTTTAAGCGTCTGCGGTACCTGCTTCGCGATCGAATTCTCCGGCAGCACACCCCTCCACGAGCTGTTCGGATAGATGATCGTGTCTCGTCCGATGACGGAGCCGGGGCTCAGCACAGAATTACAACCGATCTCGGCGCGGTCGCCGACGATGGCTCCGAACTTTCGGAGGCCTGTGATGATGGTCCCCTCGGGTGCAGCGACGGAAACCGGCGCATGATCCAGACGGACATTGGAGAGAATCACTCCGGCACCGAGGTGAGCCTTGTGGCCTAGGATGGAGTCGCCGACGTAGTTGAAGTGCGGGATCTGGGCCTCGTCAAAGATGAGGCAATTCTTAAACTCGCAGGAGTTCCCCAGCACGACGCCGTTGCCGACCACGACATTCTCGCGGATGTAGGCACCGTTGCGGATTTCGCATCCCTCACCGATCCATGCAGGCCCCTTGATCATGGCTCCATGCTCGATCACCGTTCCGGCTCCGATGTAAACCGCCCCGCTGATGAAGGGCTTTCCGATGAGCTTGCCGTAGATGCCGGGCTTCAGTCGGAACTGGAGGTAGGTCGAAATCTTTGCGATGGCGTCCCAAGCATGGGTGACATTTTCAAAAATGACACTGTGCTCGGTGCGGTCGAGGTCGAGGAGGGAGTCGGGAGAGAACATGCGAGCAAAGGATGAATGATCAGTGATGAATTATGAAGGATGAAAAGGCGCGTGGGAACGCGTCTTAGTCATTCGAGGCGAAGGCCGAGACGGCCGAGGGTCAGTAGATCCGAGGATGCCTGATCCGGGCGGATCGGCAGACAAAGCTGAAACCTGAAGGAGTTATTTTTTGGGTACTGAATCTTATGCGGCTGTCTCTTGCCTAACAGTCCAACAGTCTAAACCGCTAACAGCCTTCGGATCAGCTTTTGCTGATCCGTTGACCGTCTTTCGTATCTTTAACGACCCAGCCTAGTGCTGCGATCTGGTCGCGGATCTCGTCACTCTTCTTCCATTCCTTCGCTTCGCGTGCAGTAGCACGGGCGGCTGCCAACTCTTCCACCTCGGCGGGGATTCCCTCTGCGAGATCATCCGGCTCAAGCGCCAGGACCCCATCGACTCGTGCCAGCCACTCAAGAAGTCCACGGCCCTGCTTCGGAGTGCACACTCCCTGATCCATCCTTCGGTTGCTCTCACGGAGGGTCTCGAAGAGGACAGCCAGCGCACCGGAAATATTCAGGTCGTCGTCGAGCATGGCAAAAAGTTCTTCTGCTGCTGCGTCGGGTGCTTCGACGGAAACTTCTCCCCCCGCAACTTCCCTCAGTCGCTCACGCCAGGCATCCAGTCGTCCCAATGCGGTGCGTGCGGCAGCCAGTCCCTCGAAGGTGAAGTTCAGTCCCCCTCGGTAGTGGACCGCCAGGAGGGCGTACCGAACCTCGCGGCCGCTCCATCCCTTGTCCAAAAGATCGCGGAGCGTAAAATAGTTTCCTGCCGACTTCGACATCTTGGAGCCCTCCACCATGAGGTGGGCACAATGCATCCAGTATCTCACGAAAGGGGCTTTCCCGTGAGCGGCGCACTCGCACTGGGCGATCTCGGCTTCGTGGTGGGGAAAGATGTTGTCCACGCCACCGCAATGGATGTCGATGGTCTCGCCGAGGATACCCGTCGCCATGGCGCTGCACTCGATGTGCCACCCAGGGCGCCCCCTTCCCCAAGGGCTCTCCCAACCAACGGCCCCATCTTCTGCCACCCAGCTCTTCCAAAGAGCAAAGTCTGCGACGGCTTCCTTGTCGTACTCGTCGCTGGCCACTCGCTGACCGGGCCGCTGACCTTCAAGATCCACATGGGCGAGCTTCCCGTAGTCGGCAAAGGAGGCGATGCGGAAGTAGACCGAACCATCTTCCGCTTGATAGGCATGGCCACGCTCCATGAGGGTGCCGATCATCGTAATCATTCGCGCGATCTGCTCGGGATCGGTGGCCTCTGGATAAGCGTCGGCGGGAAGAAGTCGGAGGGTTTTCGCATCCTCGAAAAAGGCCTCCTTAAAGGGGCGTGTATAGTCTGCTAGTGCTATTCCAGCGGCGTGTGCGCCACGTATAGTCTTATCGTCGACATCTGTGAGATTCATCACGCGATGGACCACAAACCCACGCTCTCGCAAGTGACGCTGGAGGAGATCCTCGAACACGTAAGCGCGGAAGTTTCCGATGTGGGCATGCGCGTAAACGGTCGGGCCACAGGTGTAGAGGGAGAGATTCCTTTCCTTGCCAGGGCTGGACTCGATGACCTCCAGCGATCTCGTGAGTGTGTTGTAGCAACTGGGTGTCCTCATCCTGATCTTCTGCGGTTCTTCTGTTCCTCTGCTATCTATTCGGCGGATGTCTCCACCATTGCCGTGGCGAGTGCGGCAATCCCCTCTCCACGCCCAAGAAATCCAAGGCACTCGTTGGTTGTGGCCTTGACCCCGATGCGTGAGGAGTCGAGACCGAGAGCGTCGGCGATGTGCTCCCTCATTTCTTGGACAAAGGGTCCAATGCGTGGTTCCTCTGCAACTACCGTGGAGTCGACATTGATGAGGCGCGCCCCGGCTTCGGAAATGATCCCTGCTACCCGCCGCAGGATCTCGAGGCTGGATATCCCGCGCAGTGAGGGGTCGGTGTTTGGAAAATAGTGGCCGATATCCTGCAATCCAGCCGCGCCCAAGATCGCATCGGCGATGGCGTGGCAGAGCACATCCGCATCAGAGTGACCGGCTAGTCCGAGCCCCTGGGGGTGCTCAAGCCGTACCCCGCCCAGAACCAGTGGCCGGTCGGCCTCAAGGCGATGCACGTCGTACCCGATACCGCTGCGCATGATCATCATCGGAAATTCTCTTAAAGGTGGCTGAAGGTAATGGCTCCGCTGGAGGCGACGACAGAGTATTTATCAGCAGCACTCTCATGAGGCTTCAGGTCCACGACGCCACCGGCCAGCTCAACCAGGAGCATCCCAGCCGCAATGTCCCAGAGACTGATCTGACTCTCGATGTAGGCATCGAGGCGCCCACTTGCAACGAAAGCAATGTCGAGGGCGGCGCTTCCCATCATGCGGGTCTTGCGCGCTGACTTCATCATGGCACCCAGGACAGGGAGACCCTTATCGATGGAGGCTTCGGTTTTAGAAACACCAACCGCCACGATGGCATCAGAGAGCTTGTTGCGCTTGCTGACATGGATCGGCCGTCCATTGAGGGTGGCCTGCCCCGTGGCACGTGATGCGATCCAGAGCTCGTCGGCCATCGGTTGGTAGATGACACCCGTGGTGATGACTCCGTTGCGACGATGCGCAATGGAAACCGCGAAATGCGGAATGCCGTAGAAGAAGTTCACCGTGCCATCGATCGGATCGATGATCCATTGGTCGGGAGCACTCTGATCCCCACGGATCCCCTCCTCGCCATAGATGGCATGATCAGGAAAGACGCTGAGAATGAGAGACTCAATGAGTGCTTGGGAACGTCGGTCGAGTTCGAGCTTAATGTCGTGTGCCTCTGCGGCATAGACATTCAACTCACGCTCGAAGTGCCCCCGGATCATGCCTCCTGCGGCTAGTGCTGCATCTCGGGCGGTGGTGAGTAGTAAATCTTCCATCCGCAATTCAGTAGCGGAGTAAGAGAAGGGATGAAACCTGAAACTTGATGGCCAGCGAAGTCCTTCCCTTATGGATCAATCCGCCCTACCCGTCTTTTCCTGACTCCTGAGTTCCATATTTTTCTACGAGCCTCCTCTGCGCCTTCTCCCAATCGCTTTAGGACAAAAAAATTGGGGGAAGCGTTTATAGCGCTTCCCCCAAGTTATTAGCTCGTCGCCGAAAGGGTGTTCCGGCGGGAGGGATACTTACTTCTTCTTTGCGACGGCCTTCTTGACGGCTTTCTTTGCAGGAGCCTTCTTGACGACTTTCTTCGCAGCGGCTTTTTTCACCACCTTCTTGGCGGGGGCCTTCTTCGCTACAGCCTTCTTGACGACTTTCTTTGCAGGAGCCTTCTTGACGACCTTCTTAGCGACAGCTTTCTTCACGACCTTCTTGGCCGGAGCTTTTTTTGCAGCTTTTTTCTTAATGGGCATTTCAATCCACCTCCTTTTTACCGCATGGGCGGCGAGTGTGAAAACAATGTGAATAACTCACTTGTGAATGTGAATAAGTCGTTGCGCGTGGTGCGTCAACGGATTTTGTAAATTTTTCTTACTCTTTTTTACGCGCTCATCGTGCCGCAAGAATCTGCTGCGCACGGGCAATGATCTCGTCCACTTCAGCAAGTCGTCCTGTTCCTTCGTAACCACACGCAAGCATGCCTTCTACAGGCCCTACAAATGCTGCTCCGCGGTCAGCAAGGCGTTCCGCATTCTCACGTGTCGCGGGATGCTCCCACATTTTTCCGTTCATCGCGGGAGCGATCAGCAACGATGCGCGTGTCGCGAGTGCAACGGCTCCGAGCGCATCATCGGCAAGCCCACATGCAAGTCGCGCGATCGTATTTGCACTCGCGGGGGCAATGAGCAAAAGGTCGGTGCGATCCGCCAACTCGATATGTCCTGGCTTCCACGCACCCTGCGACTCCTCGGAAAGATCGCACAGAACGGGGTGGCGCGAGAGGGTGGCGAGCGTGAGTGGGGTGATGAATTCCGTGGCTCGGCGCGTCATCACCACAAAGACATCGTGCCCCAACTTGCGAAGGCCACTCGCAATCTCGGCCGATTTATAAGCAGCGATCGATCCTGTGACTCCTAGCACAATCGTTTTTCCGGATGTTGGAGCGTGGTTCATTTTCTTCACGGAGTACCAGAACTATCCGGCCGCTTTTTCCGAGGTCTCGACAGCGGTCATGCGGTGACTGAGGTATCGCTCGGCGCGCATAACGGCACGAAACTTCTCGATGTTCTCCTCCATCGAGCCGTTGATGATGGTGTAGCGATAATCGCGCCAGCATTCCATTTCCTTGGCGGCGTTGCGCATGCGGATCTCCACCTGTTCCTGCGTCTCGGTACCGCGTCGCAGGAGTCGCCGACGGAGTTCTTCAAGGTCGGGGGGCAAAAGGAAGACGTCCGCCAATGCTTGGAGAATAAGCGGGTCGCCGCAGGCGCGGATATTCGCGGCGCCGTGGGTGTCGATATCCAGCAGGACGTCGATGCCGTTGCGGAGATTATCCAGCACGGGCCCCTTGAGCGTTCCGTAGTGATTACCGTGAACCTCGGCGTGCTCCAGAAACTCGCCGTTGGTGAGCCGGGTCGCGAAATCCTCCGGAGATAGAAAATGATAATCCTCTCCGTCCACCTCGCCGGGTCGTGGTGCGCGTGTCGTGCAGGAGACCGACCAGACAAATTCGGGCTTCTGTCTGAGCGCGGTGCAGAGGGTCGTCTTTCCCGCTCCCGAGGGGGCGGAGATCACGAAGAGGATGCCTGTCCGGCGAAATTGTAAGGATGGATTACTCAAGGTTTGCGACTTGTTCGCGGATTCTATCCAGCTCCGCCTTTGATTGCACGACTCGTCGTGAGATGGCTGCATCCCCGGCCTTGTTACCAAGCGTGTTGATCTCGCGGAACATTTCCTGCGCAAGGTAGTCGAGCGTGCGGCCTGCAGGTTCGGTACCTACAAGGGCCTCGCGAAACTGGGTGAAATGGCTCTCCAAGCGGGTGAGCTCCTCGGTGATGTCGCTCCGTTCCGCCATGAAGGCGAGCTCGCGTGCAAGGGCGGGATCGTTCGCCGACAGCGGCACGCCCAATTCTTCCAGACGCGCCTTGAGGTGATCGCGGCGCTGGCGCAACACCGCAGGAACGCGCCCCCTCACCGATTTGGCTGCCGTCTCCAACAGTTTCACCCGCTTGAGCAGGTCGGCAACCAGATGCCCACCTTCCTTGCGTCTCATCGCACTCATCCGATCGAGTGCCTGCACAAGTGCGGTCTGTAACGCCGGCCAGAGCTCCTCTGCTACAGGGAACTCTTCGGCTGGATTCTTCAGCACGCCCGGGGATCGCAGCACCAACTCCAGCGAGATCTCACCAAGAAGGGCCAGCTCGGAGCGCAGCTCCTGCAAATCCCTCAGAACCCTTCGTGCGGCCTGTCGATCGACCACGCTCTGCGAAGCTGCTGAGACAGAGGGGCTTTCCAGCGTGATGGTCAGATTGACGCGGCCCCGAGTGACCTTCTTCTGAACTTCCTCCCTCACCTTGGGCTCAAGTACGGAAAGAGGCTTCGGCAGCGCCACGGCGATTTCGATGCCCTTGCGGTTCACGGAGCCACACTCCACCGTGAAGCGCCATCCGTTGGATGAAGAATTTCCCCTTCCGTGTCCGGTCATGCTTTCCATTAATTTGATTCCTGTGTTGGTGCCGTGATCGTCTTGCGTAACCCCTGACCCGCTGTCCAGATCCAGGGGATGCCGTAAAACCCAAGCGCACCTGAGTCCTGCTTGCCAAGTCGTGAAGTCGCCCACCCTGCCGATGGAGTCGGAAGAAGTTGCGCCTGGCGGTTCCAGGCGATCCCCTCCGCAAGCATCATGCTGGATGTACTGCCCCCGTTCGGCATAGCCAAAGCAAGCAGCAGGTCCGGCGCCGATTCATTTCCCGGCCCCGTGAAGCCCACCTCTGGTTGACCAAGAGATCCTGTGATGGTGATTGCACAGAAACCACGCCGGGTGATCCCGTACGCAGTCGCCGTGAGTGTGCCAGATTCCTTTCCCTCCTCTAGCCGTACGGATGCTTCTGGAATGATGAATCTCCCTGAGGGGAGTTGTGCCTGCCACTGGTTGGCTGTGAGCGTGCCTGTCATGCGTGGAGATTGTGCCGGGCCTTTGAGCTGCAACTCCATGGCCAGCTGTGGAAGGTCCTCCGAGATGGTATTCGTCATCGTGGTGGTCGTTGGTGACACAGGCAGCTTGGACGCGGTTTTTACCACGAGCTCGAATTGCAGGTTCGGAATGCCGTTGCTCTTAGGTGATCCTTCCGCAGGGGTGCGATTCAGATACATGCCGGGTGGAGCAAAAGATGGCACCAGTGTCGGGAGTGGTGACCCGGCGAGAGCACTTAGAGAAATCGTACCACCGAGCGTTGGATGATTTGTCCCCTTGGACGTTAGCGTCAGTGCCGCTGTGCCGACGGAACTCAGTCTCCTTTCGGCGTTGCTGTTACCACTCTCCATGTGCTCTCCGAGCCCCTCGATCTCAATTGGGAGATCTTTTCCAGCTAATTGAATCTGGAGCGTTCTTTCCGCGCTTCCCCAATCAAAGGTTCCACTGACGCTAAGCGGTTTCCCTTGGTAAGCCGCTGCACCATCCGTCAGTTGAGCGGCGCTTCCCTTCATGCGGAAGGGTGCCACAAGCTGCTTGAGTTTCTGGGCTCCGAAAAGCTCCACCTCTCCCGCCTTCATCGTGATGCTCCCCTCCAAGGCAGGCTTCCCTATCACTCCGGATGCTGTGACTGAGCCATCGAGCGTGACTTTGCGAAGTGGTGAGCTATTAATCCCCACAAGGCTCATCCATCCATCCATCGGGGCCTGACGAAATGTGGCCGACATACTGATCGGACCTGCAGTGTCAGTAAGCAGGAGCCTTCCTTTCTCCTTGGCGAGCTGAAAGGGGCCCTCCGCTTTGATGTGCACCGGCGCCTGAGCTACCGGCTGTTCCATGAGTTCTGCGGTGGCCCGCCCTTTGTCCACGTCGAATGCAATCGCCAGCTCCTTCGGGGTGTCTGTGCCACTTGCTGCAAACTTACTGATTTGTAGGGCGCTGTGCACCACAGGTTTCTCTGTTGTTCCGGAGACGATCAGCGTTCCATCAAGGGTTCCAGCAAACTTCTTAGGCTGGCCCAGCAGATCGGTTAGTTCCTCTGCTTTGATGCCATGGAACGCCAAGTTCATCGTGACATTCTCCTCCATGGCTAAAGTTCCTTCCAGCGATCCGCTTTGCCAGAAATTTGCTGCATTGAGTGGGAGTGCAAACGATCCCTCGACGAGTGGTTTTATTTTTTCCCCGCGTAAGGCGACCATTTCCGTCGCCTCGAGCTTGGTCTCCGAAGCGACGAGCTTGAACCCAAGCCTTAAGTCTTCTTGTCGTAACTGAGCCTTCGTGAGTTCGAGCCGGCCCTTGGCATAAGAGCCCTCGCAACTTCCCGATATGCCTCCTTTAGTCCAAGAGCTAGTCCATTCGCTTACCGAGGCTTGGAATGCTCCGGCATGTGATTCTGTGGATCCCTCTCCATGCCAGGTTCCATTGACGGATCCTGCTCCTATCAATTCTGCGGTGACCACTCCGATTTGTGAAAGCCTCTTTGTGAGGCTCTCGACGGCCACTTCCGCCGTGGCTTGATAAGCGTGAGGTCTCCGATTTGTCACTGTGCCTTGGATTGCCAAGTGATCGTTTCCGCTCCAGGCATCCAGATTGCTCAGACGTGTCATCTCACCTTCAAACAGGAGGCATGCATTCATCCAATCCACCGGAAGCTCACGGATCCGCAAGGAGTTACCAGTCACGAGGCAATATCCATTGGCCTTGTTGTCAGCCCCCTTGATCTCGCCATCTAAAGAAAGTCCTCCTCCGAGCTGTGAAAACTGAGGAGCAACAAGCGCCCCCAAAGCTCCTGCATCTGCGAGCTGTGCACGGAAGCGTACTGTGAAGGGTGCCCTTAATGCGGCCCTCCAATCCTCCGGAAGCCTGCTTTGCCCTTCAGCGGTCAGTTCATTCTCGTGTTGTTGAAGGCTGAACTCCGATACCGTCAGATTACGACCGGTCAGCGTGGCCGCAAGGTGGAGGGATTCCCATCCACGACTTTCCCACTGGAAGTTCTCAGCGACAAGTCGCAGCGAACTGGCTGCCTCCAGTGGATGCGCCGTGTCACCACGGAAGGTGAGGCGCGCCTGACTGATGATGCCGGAAGCTTGATTCTTACGACTCATGAGCGGCGAGAAAGCATCAAGCGCCAACCTCTCTCCGACCAGCGTCACCTCCAGGTTGTCGCGATTGCCTCCCGCACCGATCACGCCATCCCCACGCAGAAGCCCCTTTCCAACCGTCCCTCGGATACCGAATTCCAAACCTTCGCCACTTGGAGTAAGCGTGAGCTCTTTCAAGCCAAGCTCACTCCCAAGATTGAGAGCTCCTAGACGGAGTGTGTTTCCCTCCAGGAAGGCGGCAACCCGCCCCATTGGTATGGTGCGATGCCAGGAACCGACATCGACTGTCCCCTCGCTAAACGACATCTCTCCTACCCAGCGCTCGGGAAGAGTGAAATATAGTCCGCTGACCGCTACACGATAGCTCTCTCCAATCACGACCACATCCACCGGACCCGCGGAGCAGGAAGCGGGGAAAAAGCTGAGTTGCTGTTTGGTAGGTTCCGTTGCTGCAGGAGTCTGCGTATTTTTTACCGATACTGGTGTTTCCCGGTGATCAAGCAGCAGCTTCGTTGTTCCTGCCACGAATTCACTAATTACGCTGGGCTGCTGATTCTTTTCTGGTCGGATCAACTCCCAGACAGATGTTGGGCGAAGAACGAGCCAGTCGCTTTTCCACGAACTTCTGTGGTTTTTGGGTCCGTAATTCCATTCGACCTCGCGCGCCAGAAACGACCCGTCTGCTTCGAGGGAAAGCTTGCCGATGTGTAACTGTTCTCCGCGCAACCAACTTGCTGCTACGAAACCAGACTTCAGCAGCGTGCATGCTAATGGATTAAAAAAGAGCCATGCTGCGATCACTACGGCAAGTAGCGACAACGCGGCCCATGCCGATCTAGTGCTAGATAATGCTGGTGGATGTTCTTGCTCTTCGGAAATTTCGGATCGGGAGGGCATGGGAACGCTATTTAAGGGAGGGAGGAGTATGCCTACTCTCTCTTGGAATGACCCGTTTATTTGGCTGTCCTGCGCGAAATCTGTCGGGGTATCCCCCTGAAAAGATACAGGCCGCCGCACCCTAAGGTACGACGGCCTGTTGTTCCCCCCAGAACAATCTTTCGATAAGCCGAACTTATAGCTTTTGGTGCTTCATGCAACTTATTTTTAAGAGAAATCGTTTTTTCCAGTTTTTTCCGCTCTTCGACCACTAAGAGGAGCCATGAATTCCCATTATTCCATTCTTAAGGCGGCAGCAGGCGAAATTTTGACGGCTTTCAGCGCAGGGAAAAGTCCGGCGGCAAGTGCTGCAACAATCATCCATAAGGGCAAGAGGGCTAATTCCCCCAACGGGTAGGCCAAATCGATACTCCAACCGAAGAAAGCCTTATTGATCACCCAAGTCAGGACTAATGCCAACACGGCCCCACTTGCCAGACCGACAAAGCTAGAAATCAGTCCGATTAGCGTGGCCTCGGAGAGCATCACCCCGACGACCTGCCTGGTGGAGGCACCCATGGAGCGCAAGACGCCAATATCTCGCGAGCGCTCCAGAACCAGAATACCCAGCGTCAGCATCACCCCCCCTATAGCCACCGCGATGGAGATGGTGCGCAAGACGGCCGTCACGGCGAAGGTCTGGTTGAAGATCTCCAGAATGCGCGCCTTCAGTGCTCGATTACTGTAACAGATGATGGCCTCCTTCCCCCCGAAAGCCTTACGGAACGCGTCACTCTCGCTCTCCATGACGGCAAAGCTAGTGCCCGCACGAAAGGTAATGGCGAGTGAGTGAACGCCCTTGATTCCCCAGACACGCTGGAAGTAGGGGTCTCCGATCATCGCAATTCCGCGGTCGCGTGTGTAGTCGCGGTAGAGGTCGAGCACCGGCAAGGAGATTGGACCATGAGGGCCCACCAAGTGGAGCGTGTCTCCTCTCCCGAGATGCAATCGCTGGCCGAGACTCTCGGAAAGTGCTACTCCCTCGCCGCGAGCTAACGCTTCGGTTTTTGACTTGGTATCACCGTGAAGAAAATCGATATCACCTCGCGCAGATCCCGAGACGACTCCTAGCGTCACCTGCTTGCGATCCAGCGACTCGACCTCCACCTCACGAAACGTCGCCACGTCCTTTACGCCGGTGCGATTACTCCACCATGACGCCGCCTGCTCCGGAAGTGTGTGCTCTAGCCCCAAGAGCTCATTGGAAGCCGGTGCAATGAAGAGATCGGCTTGCAGCGTCCGTTCAGCCCAAGCAAGAACGCTACCCCGAAAGGAGTGGATCATCACGCTGATACCGACGGTCATTGCGACGGCTGCCGCAAGCGCCGCAATGGTAGGAGCTGTCCGATGGAGTGACTTCATCGACTGCTCCAGGGCAATTCGAATGATCGCTCCTCCTGAGAAATGCTGTGCATTCACCAGTTTCCGCAAGAGTGCTGCTACCACCATCGTCACGAGCGGAACCCCTAATGAGAACCCCGCCAACACACAAAAGGCAGCACCGAATCCCAACAGCGCGGGCCCTCCGTGAAGTGATCCCAGGGAAAGCATTAGGGCCATCAGCAACATTGCCACCCCTAATGCGGCGAGTGGCCACGCAGGCATGGGGAAAATCTCGGGTGCTGCACCTGGGTGCAGGACTCGGCACGGGTCAACCCGCGAGGCTTGTCTTGCAGGAATCCATGCGGCGACCAGCGCAGCACCCACGCCAGCGGCGATCCCTGCTAATGCCTCCACCAAGGTGGGCCACCCACCGTGGGCATCGACCGGAAGATACAGCGACGAGACTGTCTGCGCAACGGGTGCCGCCAAGACGCCGGCAAGAAGTGGTGCTGCAAGAACGCCGAGCAGCGAGCCTATCAACCCGCAAAGCGCAGCCTCCGCAAGCACCATGCCGAGAATCATTGAGCGGCTCGTACCTACAGCCCGCAAGATTCCATGGGCAACACGGCGCCGGACGACGGCTGCTGCCGCTGTGTTTCCCACAAAGAACATTCCCACCATCAACGAGACGAGGCTGAGCGCAGTCAGGTTCAACGTGAAGGCGCTCAGCATGACATCCACTTGGTGCGTCCGCCGTGATGGCGGTGCGATGGTGACATCTGCAGGGAGGAGAGCTTGTAGCCTTTTGAGGACCTGAGCTTCTTCTTTTAAGGAGTGAATCTTGACGAGGATGGCAGTCAGCATCCCTTCTGGACCGAGCCATTCTTGAGCAGCTGCAAGATCGATTGCCACTACTCGTCCACCGTTGCCTGCGACCGCATCATCACTGTGAACTTGGTAGCGAATGGTCAGCCACCTGGGTGCTCCTGGCCCCTGAAGGCGCACACGTTCGCCAACCTTCATTCCATGTTTTTTTAGAAAATCAGGTGCCACCGCCAGGGCATCCCCGGCCGAAAGCCAATCCGCAAGATCTCCCTGACCTTCTTCACCCATGGATGGCTCCATGGATAAGAGTCCGCTGGCTGAAAAGGGATCAATCCCAACCAGATGGAGCGTCTCCCCGGGGAAATCCGGCAGTGTAACCATCCCCTCGATCAGCGGCGTCGCGGTAATTACCCCCTCGCACCCTTGGACAGCAGGGAGTAGAGATTCTGGCAGTCGCCCTCTGATCTCCAAGTCCGCCTTCCCCGTGACCATGGCAAAGGCTTTGTGAAAGCTCTCCACCGCACTCCGATTGGCAATAGTGATCGAGAGAAAGATCGCAACCCCCAAACCAATGCTGAAGACACTAAGTAATGAGGCACGCGGGTGCTGGATGAGTGGTCGTATCGCACCCCTCCACGAAATTGCAATCCTGCTTGCTGCACTCATCGTTCACCACCCGATCTCGCCGATGCCACGCGAAGGCGCCTTTCGAGGCGCATGAGTGCATTACGCTCCACAATTTTACCACCCTCTTTGTTGCGAAGATAGAAAACATCCAATGCCGCTTTTTGTTCGGTGGCAATGCGAGCAGCGTCAATGGAAATACCGCCGTGGGAAATGGCTCGCAGGAGATGATAGAGAAGTCCCAACCGATCCGGTGCTTGAACCTCCAAAATGGTGCAACTGGGGTGGGCGTTGTTGTTGACCACGACCCATACCGGCAACTCTTCTTCCTCTTCAACGATACCGTCGGTCTTGATCAGCTGCTTCGGCTCGGGAACAAGTCTGCTTCCTGGAGCGAAGAGAAGTTCACTCAGCTTAAGTTCAAATCGCTTTCGATCCCGTTCTCTGGGAAGCGGCTCATTGCGGTGATTGCTGACCTTGAAGATATCAAGGGCCAGTTTATCGCTTCGCGTGAAGACATCTGCGCCGAGGACATTGATGCCTGCATCTAAGAATGCCGCCGCGATTCGCTCCAGGAGACGCTCTCTATCCCAGCCGCAGACGAGCACCTCCGCATGTCCAGCTTCGGGATGGTCAATCCACTCGATCACCGGATCGAGATTAGGACCATTCTCATGAATGCTCTGTTCGAAAAATTTACGGAAGAGCTTAAGATGAGTACAGATATCCTTGGCATCCTTGGACTGGAGATATCGCTCAGGCATGCCTTGGAAATGAATCTCGATTTCCTCCTCGTAGCTTGCTGCAAGCGTATCCAAAACTTCTCTGTGGACTTCGTTGCGCCGTCTTTCTCGTTCGTTACGGAAGCCGGTATTGTCGGTGATGTAGGCCCGTGTCTGCCAGTAGAGCTGCCAGACCATTTGTTCCTTCCAGTCGCTCCATCCCTCGTCGCTGGTTCCCATTCCGTCTGCCAGCGTGATGACCATGAGGGCATCTAGGACAAGTGGATCGCGGATAATCTCAGCAAACTCTTCCACTGTAGCCGGATCCTCCGTGTTTCTGGATCGTGCTATGCCGCTCATCTCCCCATGGAGATTGACCAGTGAGACTAGCAGTTTCAGCCGTTGAGGTGTGAGCTGCAGGCGACGAGCAACTTTCTGCGCTGCAAGCGCACTGGCCTCTTCATGACGTCTTGTGTTTGCCGCCTTGCCCGTATCATGCAGTAGCATCGCCAGGTACAGGATCGCAGGATCTTCAAAGTGGCGGAAGATCTCTGCGTAACGGGTCAATTTGGGATCTGTGGTTAAAAGCAGGGCATCGATCTTGTCGAGGCACCTGAGCGTGTGTTCATCCGCCGTGTAGCGGTGAAAGAATTCGTGCTGCACAAGACATGTGAGCGGTTCGAATTCCGGAAGGAACTTTCCCAGGAATCCAAGATCGTGCATGAGCCTGAGGATACGGCTTACCTCGCCTTTCTTGGAAAGGATCGAAAGAAAAATGGTTCTGTTCTCTTTATTGTATTGGAAGGTCCTGTCCACGAGCGGAAGCCTCCGCTTGATCAGATCTTCAAGCTCTGCGGAAAATCTAAGCCCGTGCTTTTGTGCAATCTGAAACGCCTTCATCATGCGCGTCGGATCCCGGTTGAAGATATCGCGTGCTTTCGGAAAGAGTTCCCCCCTGCTTATCACAAACTCGTCTCCAATCTCTTTCGTTTTTCCGAGCAGTTTGGTCAGCAGATTGACCTTCATTCCCTGCTGTTCACGAATGCGTCCAAGCGCAAGGGTTGTGTTGAGATTAATCGCACGCGTATGCCCGTAATAATCCCTCATGAAGGCCTCGCAACGACGCAGGATATTTTTCTGGGGATATTCGAGGGCGGTTGCGACTTTGCCCTGCAGTTGGAGTGTCAATTGATCGGATGCTCTACCTGTCTGGTAGTGCATCTCCGTACGCACTCGGAGTAAAAAATCATGCGCTTCTTCGAGCGCTCGCCGTTCTTTTTCTCTCAATACCTTCTCTTCCACCAGACGCTTCATGCTGTAAGCCCCCGAGTGGAACATCCCCGTCCAAACCAGATTCTGATAATCTCTCAACCCTCCACATCCTGCCTTGATGTTCGGTTCTTGCATGAAGACGCTGGCACCGTACCGATTTCGCAACTCCTTAAGATTCTCCATCCTGAAGGCGATGTAGTCCCTCTCTTTTCCCAGAACGCACAGTTCCTCGAATTTTTTTCGGAACTCCTCGAACAGTTTTTTGTCCCCGGCAAGCCACCTGCTTTCAAGCATGGCTGTCTTTGCCATGATGTCCTTGTTTGCTTGCTCGATTGCTCCTTTGATGGAGCGTGTGGCGTGACCTACTTTGAATCCAAGGTCCCAAAGAGCCATCAGACAAACAGAGATAACCTTCTCCATCGATTCTGTTGGTTGTGGCCCTTGATGAAAAAAGGTGATGTCTACATCACTGAACGGATTTAGCTCTCTCCTTCCGTATCCTCCGAACGCACTGACCATGAAACCGGTAATCTCTTTTTCCTGCGTTTCCAATCTGGTAGCTAATCTAAAAATCTCCCGGAACAAGATATCGACGAGTTCTGTTCGTCTACCTGCTATCTCCTTCCCTCCTCCTCCTGCGCGATGCCATAACTTGAGGCGGAGTTCTTCTTTTTTTCGGAAGTTCTGAAGTTTTTGGATAGGAAGCGCTGTTTGGCTGTCCATCACCGCTGCCAATTGTTCCCCCACCTCCCTCTGAATCCTCGCGCGGTGCTCCGCTAGCGGAATGATGGCCTCCATAAATCTGTTTTTTTAGCGTGTTGATATCACGATCTCAACACGTCGATTCAGTTGTTGCTCTTGCACCGAAGCAGTTGCCGGGACAAGTAACCGATTCTTTCCAAATCCAGCTGTTGTGATGCGATCCTGATCAATGCCCATCTGCAGCTGTAACCAGGTCTTCACTGCCTCAGCCCGACGAAGACTCAACCCCTTGTTGTACTCATCACTCCCAAAAGAATCGGTGTGCCCCTCAATTCGAAATGTTGCCTGCCCATTCTTCTCAATCAATGCTCCCAGTTTCTTTAACGATTCTGCTGCTGCTGGCTTCAAGGTATCTGCGTCATATTCGAAAAGAAGATCTGTGGGCATCAGAATCGGTGCTGTTTGGGAAGAGACTGATTCGTTACCGGCCAGGAGTTGATCTAGATTGCTGAATTCCCCTACATTTGTCCCATGCAGTTCTCCTGGATGAGGTATTTCCCTTCCTGTCTGAAGAACCTGTTGATTTGCTCCCTCCTTGATCTGTGTCATCACTTCACTTTCTTTTAACCCCTCAGGCTCCGGAAGATTGATTTCCGTATCACTAGCCTTGGGTAGAATAATCACCCCATCCTTCCCGGTCGGTTCTCCTTTAGGTGTGGAGGTTGCCATCAACTGATCCAGTCCTGAGGAGGATGGCTTCGTGAGCAGGGGCATAGACTCAGCAGGCGTGAGGCGATTTTCTACCGTTGGCTTCTCCTGATCCAGAACCACAGGTTGAGGAATTCGTTCTTTCTCAAACTTCGTCTCAGTTTCTTCTAGTAGCTTGGGATCTATCTCGACGCGCTTCATCCTAAACGTTCTAGGAACGATCGTGTCATAGCTGGTTGCTGAAAATCCCATCACCTTCCAGCTTTGAGATTTGATGTAGAAAAAGAAATGTGCCAGGAGGGAAAAAAACAAGCACCCTAGAAACAACCAAAGAAAAAACGTCTTGGTTCTCGTTGGTTCTCGTTTTAGCGATGCTGATCCCATGAGAATGAAGAATCTAATCCGATGCTATGCCTGTCTGAAAGAAATCTTGTTCTCTGGGGCCGCTATGCCTCAAACCGGGTGACTGGAGCGTTTGAACACAAAGCGATATTCACATCGATTATTGATAGATTTCTTTTTGAAAGAGGTACTTCTTAATCATAATAGTGTGAAGAACCTGTGCAGAGACCCTTTAATCACTTCAACCATAGGGAACTACAGAGCAAATAATCGTGTGAATCAGTCAAAAGCTTTTGCGAGTGAACCCCGCAGATGATGTTCCATGAAACAAAAGAGCTTCAAAACTCCACAGTAGTTCACAGATTCTTCCCACCTCATCCACGCAGATCTCATTTTTATTAAATAATACATAAGTAATTGTATAAAAGAAATTTATGTATTTGTTCCACATGGAACATAAAACAACTCGACCTTTATGTTTATCTATCCAGAACAGTTTGATGTCTTGGTCATTGGTGCAGGCCATGCCGGAGTAGAGGCAGCCCATGCCGCTGCCAAGATTGGAGCTAAGACACTTCTTCTTACCCAAAATGCAGACACGATCGCTCAGATGTCTTGTAATCCCGCTATAGGGGGACTTGCCAAGGGTCACATGGTGAGAGAGATCGATGCCCTTGGCGGACTCATGGGATTGAATACGGATGCCACGGGAATTCAGTTTCGTATGTTGAATGCCTCCAAAGGTCCAAGCGTCAGAGCACCCAGAGCGCAGTGTGATAAAAAAGCTTATCAGTTTCGTCTGAAGGCACTCCTGGAAAACCTCCCCAACCTCTCACTAAAGCAGGCCAATATTACCAATCTCTTGGTAAAGAATGATCGTGTTACCGGGGTAGAAACGAATCTTGGTCTCAGCTTCACGGCCCATAGCGTGATCATCACGACAGGCACATTCATGCGTGGGTTGCTGCATGTCGGTTTAAAGACACAGGCTGGAGGGAGGATGGGAGATTCCATTTCAACGCTTAGTGACCACTTGAAAGAGCTTGGTTTCGAGGTAGGGCGATTCAAGACAGGGACCCCCTGTCGTCTTTTGGCTAAGTCGATTGACTTCTCAAGGTGTGAACGTCAAGACGGGGATACGCCAATTCCTCTCTTCTCCCACATTCCAGAGAGCATTAGCAGAGAGAATAATGAAATCCACACCCTCAATCATTATAGGGATGGAATGTTCCATGTGGAACAAATCCCGTGTTGGATCACGTACACGACCGAGCATACCCACGAGATCATTCGTTCAAACCTGCACCAGTCTCCACTCTACGCTGGGGTCATTGCTGGGGTCGGTCCAAGGTATTGCCCATCCATCGAAGATAAGGTGGTGAAGTTTGCGGATAAAACTCGCCACCAGATTTTTCTGGAGCCAGAGGGACGACACACAGGGGAAATCTATGTGAATGGAGTCTCCACGAGTCTTCCCTACGATGTGCAATACGAATTCATTCGTTCCATTCCAGCATTAGAAAACGCAGAAATCCTCCGACCCGGTTACGCTGTGGAGTACGATTACTGCCCCCCCCATCAACTCCACTCCACCTTGGAAACCAAACGCATCGAGGGCCTTTATTTTGCGGGACAGATCAATGGAACATCGGGGTATGAAGAAGCTGCCGCTCAAGGGCTCATGGCCGGGATCAATGCAGCCCAAAAAGTTCAAGGGAAGGATCCCGTAGTGCTTGGGCGTGAAGAGGCCTACATCGGGGTGATGATCGATGATCTTGTCACAAGGGGTACACCGGAGCCGTATCGTATGTTCACCAGTCGCGCCGAATACAGGTTACGCCTTCGCCAAGACAATTGTGATATTCGACTGACAGGCACAGCGTTAGAATTAGGGATAGCTTGCGATTATCGAAAAAAAGCTTACCTTGAAAAAAGGGATTCGCTTGTATCGCTTCATGCAGAAGCAGCTCGTATTCAACAAGATGGGATTCCATTAAACACGTGGTTGAAGCGCACGGAGAACGTCCCCTCCCAGCTCCCATCTGTTTTGCAGACACGATATTCGAGAGAAGTCTGGGGATTGGTTGAAACAGACTTGAAATACGAGGGGTATCTGAAACGAGAGCAGGATCAGATCGATCGGCAGCGACACCAAGAGGAGAATACCATCCCCGCGGACTTGGATTACGATGCGATTCCGAGCATGAGACTAGAGGCGCGCCAAAAGCTGCGTGATTACTCACCGGGAACATTGGGGCAGGCCTCTCGAATCAGCGGCATTACCCCCGCCGATATTTCTGTCCTCTCCGTCTGGATACGAAAGCTAGAGGGAGTGTGTAGACGAACGTAAAAAGAGGATAGTCAATCCATTGCCCGGTAATGGGGAGTCAACCCAGCGAAGGCTAAGCGCGTTGGAGAGCGCGCCTACGTTAAGCTAAACGCGCGGCAGCCGACGCAGGAGATGATTCGATGATGAAAAACTCGTCCAAACCCGCGAGCTGAAAAAGCTGCCGAACGGGGTCGCTAAGGGAGGCGAAGGCAACCCGCCCACCTTCTGCGGAGAGGTTACGAAGGGCTGAGAGAAACACTCTAAGGCCGGCACTGCTGACGTAGGAAAGCTCCGCGCAAGCAAAGACAACCTGATTGCTCTGATCATCTGCGAGAAGGCGTAGCCGCTCTTCCAGCAAAGGACTCGTGGATGCATCAAGCCTGCCACATAGCCGAAAGACAGGGATATCTCCAACCAATGAGAGCGTGATTTCCATCTCTTTACCCTACTGTGACATGGCAAAAAGTCTTCCGATAAAGTGAATGGTCCCGAAATGGGGAATTGATCCTTTCGCGAGAATCTTTTTGACGCAGGAGCGACCTGCTAACAACCTCTTGGCAACTATGTCCACGACACCCTACGACCTCATCGTCATCGGCGGCGGACCCGCCGGCTATGTCGGCGCTATCCGCGCCTCCCAACTCGGCAAGCGCGTTGCAGTCGTCGAGAAAGAGCGTGCCGGAGGCACCTGCTTGAACTGGGGATGCATTCCCACGAAGGCTCTGCTCAAGAATGCAGAGCTTTACTCTACGATCGGCCACCACGCAGCAGACTTCGGACTGGAGGTCTCTGGTCTCAAGTACGACTGGGACAAGGTCATCGGACGCTCACGCAAGGTTGCTGACAAACTCGCGGGCGGCATTGAATTTCTGCTCAAGAAGAACAAGGTGGATTACATCAAGGGAGATGCCAGCGTTCCCAAGGCAGGAGTGGTCGAGGTCAAGGGGACAGACGGCAAGGAGCAGACGCTCACAACGGCAAAGGTCCTCATTGCTACCGGCGTGGTCACGCGTGAGATGCCGGGCTTTGCATTCAATGGATCCAGCGTCATTGGTAGTCGTCATGCACTCGTCATGCCCAAGCAGCCGAAGGAGCTGATTGTTATCGGAGCCGGGGCGATCGGCATTGAGTTTGCCTACTTCTTTAATGCCTTCGGAACTAAGGTCACCGTCGTTGAGATGATGCCCAACATCCTTCCGGTTGAAGATACCGAAGTTTCTGTGGCCTTGGAGAAGTCCCTCATCAAGCAGGGCATCCGCATCCTCACCGGAACCAAGGTTGAAAAGGCTGAGACCACCAAGGATGGAGTGAAGATTACCGTTTCTGGTGGAGCCAATGAAACCCTCGCGGCAGATGTCGCGCTAGTGGCGATCGGTGTTTCTCCGCTTCTTCCAGGAGGAGCAGCTCCCATTAAGCTCGACGACCGCGGATACATAGCCGTCAGTGACCGCTACGAGACCAGCATCCCGGGTGTCTATGCAGCTGGAGACATCATTGGGCCGCCATGGCTCGCCCACGTCGCAAGTTGGGAGGCCGTCCAGGCTGTCGAAGGAATGTTTGGCAGGCGGACGCCAGCCCGCAAGCGTGCCTTCCCGGGTTGCACCTACTGCCATCCACAGGTCGCCAGTGTTGGATTGACCGAGCGCGCCGCAAAGGAGAAGGGCCTCAAGCTCAAGATCGGCAAGTTCCCCTTCCAGGCCAGCGGTAAAGCCATGGCTGTGGGTGACACCGACGGATTTGTGAAGCTACTCTTCAACGAGCCACATGGCGAGCTAGTCGGCGCACACATCATTGGAGCCGATGCCACGGAGATGATTGCCGAAATGGGATTAGCTATCACGCTGGAGGCTACCTACGACGACATCGCCTCAACGATCCACGCTCATCCAACGCTCAGCGAAGCGATGTTCGAGGCGACCGAGGCCGCCCTTGGCCACGCCATCCATATCTAGGATTTTAGATCATTAAGTAAGAGGAGAAGGCGCGACCCCCATCGCGTCAGAATTCCAATCGACGTGATGTGAGAGCATCTGGTCCTCATCAAAGTGGAAGTACCCCTTGAAGTTCCTCCCCTCCAGCATTCCCGGGAGCCAGAGGATATCGTCAGCCCACATGTCGTGATAAGGAATCGCTGACGGCTCCATCCAGTGCGGAATCGCCTCATCGGTTTCCTTGGGCTCACCCAGGCAACCATCGGCGGTGAAGACCACGCAATGAAGCGACAAGCCATCGACAAACTGGAAATGGAGTTCACCGCGGACGCTTAGGTTCAGCGGGGTGATGCAAAGTTCCTCTTCTGTTTCACGGATTGCGGCATCGAGCGGCGATTCTCCAAGTTCAAGCCGACCTCCAGGACCGTTGATTTTCCCGGCACCAAGACCCCGCTTCTTGCGAATCATCAGGATCTGCCCATCCCGCAGCACGAAGCAGAGCGAGGCCCTCATCGTGGGCTGCCAATTCTTCCAGTAGCTGAGATCACGGAATTCCACAGAAGGAAAATTAATATGGAACTTAGGAAATCAGGAAGGATCGAAAATCCGAGGGGGAAAAATCTGACGCAACCCTCTCTGGGAACGATCAGCCTGTTTTAGGAATAAAGCAGCTGTTGAGTTCCATTGTCTTCTTTTCATGAATTCCACATAAAATCTCTTCCGCCCCTTTGGTGGCGCTAATGTTACAAATGCTCCCTTGAACACGGGGGCGGGACATCGCACCATAGGATAACTATGGAACTCGGTGATCCCTCGCACTTCATTAATCGTGGCTTGAGTTGGCTGGAGTTCAATCAGCGCGTGCTCGATCAGGCACTCGATAAAGAAAACCCTCTCCTCGAGCGGCTGAAATTCCTCTGCATCGTCAGTTCCAATTTGGATGAGTTCTTTGAGGTCCGCGTGGCCGGTCTGAAGCAGCAGGTACAGACACATCATGTCGCACTCGCACCGGACGGGATGTCTCCCCAGTCGGAGCTCGCAGCAATTGCAAAGCGTGCACGCAAGCAGGTCGATGACCAGTACCGCTGCTGGAACGAGGAGATCGAACCGGGTCTTGCGGCACAAAACATCAAGTTTCATAACTTCCCAGATGTTCCTGAGGCCGAGCACGCCCACTTCGAAAAGTTTTTTCACGAACGGATTTTTCCGGTGCTCACCCCCCTGGCGATCGATCCATCCCATCCCTTCCCCCAGCTCCTCAACAAGAGCCTGAACATCATCGTCCATCTCGAGGGAGAAGGGATCAATACGGACCTAGCCGTGGTTCAGGTCCCGCGCATCCTGCCCCGCATGGTTCCCTTCGCAAACCAGACCGACGAACAGGGCCACGACTTCGTCTTCCTCGGGAGCATCATCCAGCACTACGTCGGGTCGCTCTTCCATGGGGTGAACGTGTTGGGAGCCCACCTCTTCCGCGTTACCCGCAACAGTAATCTCTACGTCGATGAGGAGGAGGCCGACAACCTGCTCCACGCCATCGAGGAAGAGCTGCGTCACGTGAACCGCGGTGCCGCCGTGCGACTCGAGGTGCAGGAGGAGTGCCCCGACGAGGTGGCCGGCCGTCTGCTGGAGATCTTCAATCTGGAGCAGGGGGACCTCTACCGTCACCGGGGTCCGATCAACCTGACGCGCCTCATGCCGCTCGCCCTTTCGATCGACCGGCCCGACCTCCGTGACAAGCGCTTCACGCCCGCGACGGTCGTCTCGCTTAACGAGGAAGCCGACATCTTCTGGCACATCCGCAAGAGCGACGTCCTGCTACAGCACCCCTACGACAGCTTCCAGACCGTGCTCGATTTCCTCGGCCAGGCCGCGGAAGATCCCAATGTCCTGGCCATCAAGCAGACACTCTATCGGACCAGCTCCGATTCGCCGTTGGTAGCCTCCCTGATTCAGGCTGCGCAGAACGGTAAACAGGTGACCGTTATCATCGAGCTCAAGGCCCGTTTCGACGAGGCGGCCAATATCAAGTGGGCTCGCCTCATGCGCGAAGCGGGAGTCAACGTGATCTACGGCATCGCAGGCCTGAAGACCCATGCCAAGGCGATGCTCGTGGTGCGCCAGGAGGGCGAAGTCATCCGCCGCTACGCCCATCTCGGAACGGGTAACTACCACCCCTCGACCGCGCGCCTCTACACCGATCTCGGCTTCCTAACCGCGCGCGAGGAACTCACCTCGGACGTGGCGACCATGTTCAATATCCTGACCGGCGTCTCCAAGTTCCCCGGGATGAAGGAGCTCCTCATGGCTCCCTACGATCTGCGAGAGGGAATGCTTGCGCTCATCGACCGCGAGATCGAGCACGCCAAAAAGGGGCGAGCCGCCGGCATCTTCGTGAAGATGAATGCGCTGGTGGAAGAGGGTATGATCGAGGCCCTCTACCGCGCCTCTCAGGCTGGTGTGGGCGTGAAACTTTTCATCCGCGGCATCTGCTGCCTGAGACCCGGTATCCCGGGTGTCAGCGAGAACATTGAAGTGCGCAGTCTGGTCGGCCGCTTCCTGGAGCATAGCCGCATCATCCGCTTCGAGAACGGCGGAGAGCCGGAGATCTACCTCGGGAGCGCAGACTGGATGCCGCGCAATCTCTTCCGCCGCGTCGAGACCGGCTTTCCCCTCCGCAATCCCCGGGTGCAGGATCACGTTCAGGAAATCATCGACTGGTTCTGGCGCGACAACGCCAAGGCGCGCGTTATGGATAGCGACGGGCTCTATCACCCAGTACCAGTGGTTGGAGAGCTCTTCGACGCGCAGGCAGAGTTCCTCGCTGAGGCTCAGCGCCGCCGCAAGGCCAAGCCTTCCGTGGCGCAATAGCCGGGGGCAGCCGCGGTCAACAGCTTCAATCCCTCCTAGTGAGTCGGGTGGTGGAGATAGCCCTTGGCGAGTTCGGTGAACTCGTGGACCTGCCGCTCTTCCCACGCCTTGTCATGTCCGAGTTCGGCGGCGAGTACTGCAGCCACAGCCGGCGCTGCCTCGATCGTCGCGCGTGCATCGAGCAAGAGGGAGCGCGTACGGCGGGAGAGAATATCTTCAAGGGTGCACGCCTGCTCATGCCTTGCACCCCAGACCACGGTAGCCAGGGGATAGGGAAGACGCGGGTGCATTTTCTCTCCGAGTGCAGGATTCTCAGCGATGAGTTTCTGGATTTCCTCAGATTCGCTACCATACACGGAAAGCCAGTCGGGAAGCGGCGCAGCGTTGTGACTCCGCCAACCGTGTAACTGCAGATGGTCGGTGACGCAGGGTGACTCGGGAAGGCCGGCCAGCGTGGCGGCATGATCGACGGTGTCCTCAGCCATTTTCCGATAGGTGGTCCACTTGCCCCCCACGATGGTGACGAGACCCCCGTCTGAAATGAGCACCTCGTGATTCCGAGAGATGGCCTTGGTGGAAGCACCATCCTTACCCGGCTTACGGACCAGCGGGCGTTGGCCGGCAAAGATGCTCAGGATGTCTTTCTCCTCGGGATCTCGCGCGAGGTAACGTGCGGCATTTCGAAGAATGAAACCGACCTCCTCCTTGAGGGCGCGTGGCTCGATTTCAGGATCTTGCATCGGCGTATCGGTGGTGCCGACTAGAACCTTGTCATGCCACGGGATGACAAAGAGCACGCGGCCGTCGTCGGTGTGTGGCACCATGATGGCGGAATCTCCTTGAAGGAAGGATCGGTCAAAGACGAGATGGACACCTTGGCTGGGCTGTACTGCCTTTGCGGCCTTCGCGTCATCCATCATGCGGATCTCATCGGTAAAGATCCCGGTAGCATTGACGACAACGGCACCACTGGCCGTGTGGCTGACACCCGATTCCAGATCGGTGAAGGTGACGCCGCTAACGATACCGTCCTGCTTGGTCAACCCCGTGACCTTGGCATAATTGAGAACGCAGGCCCCATGGTGAGTGGCCGTGCGCGCCAGGCTGACAGCCAGGCGTGCATCATCGAACTGTCCGTCGAAGTACTCGACGCCTCCGAGCAGATGCTTCTCTTCGATATTGGGGATCCGCTTCAGGGTCTCCTCCCTCGAGACGAGATGTGAAGGCGCCAAGTTCAGCTTGCCGGCCAGCGCGTCGTAGACCTTCAATCCGATTCCAAAGAATGGTCCCTCCCACCATTGATAGCGTGGGATGAGGAAGGAGAGATGGTGGACGAGATGAGGCGCGTTCTGGTGCAGGAGGCCGCGTTCGCGCAATGCTTCCAGAACGAGGGGAATATCGCCCTGCTCCAGGTAGCGGACACCGCCGTGGACGAGCTTCGTGCTGCGGCTTGATGTCCCCTTGGCTAAATCGGAGGCCTCCAGAAGGAGTGTCTTGTAACCGCGTGTGACCGAGTCAACGGCGACACCGAGGCCGGAGGCACCGCCTCCAATGACGATAACATCCCAGCGGGGTGTCACTTCGAGTTTCTTGAGGAGTTGGATTCGGTTCATAGTCAGGGGGCCCACTTTTGTGCGCGCTTGACGGCTTTCTTCCAGACCTTCGCGCGTGTCCGACGAGTCTGTGCAGTGATTTCGGGTTGAAAGCGGCGATCAACGGATCGGATTTTCGTAAGGGCTTCTACATTCGGCCAGATACCAGCCCCGAGGCCCGCCAGCATCGCGGCTCCAAGTGCCGTGCTCTCGATGTTTACGGGTCGTTCAACGACGCAGCCGAGCGTGTCCGACTCGATCTGCATGAGAAGGTCGCTTGCGCAGGCCCCTCCATCCACGCGCAGGGTGGTGATCTTCTTTCCTGAATCGTTCTGCATGGCCGTGACCACATCTGCAACCTGGAAGGCGATCCCCTCCAGCGTGGCGCGGGCAATGTGGGCCGAGGTGGAGCCGCGGGTCAGACCAAAAATGGTACCACGCGCGTCGGCGTCCCAGTAGGGTGCGCCGAGGCCGGTGAAGGCGGGGACAAGGCAGACCCCCCCGTTGTCCGGAACGCTGGCCGCCAAGGCATTCACGTCGGGTGCACTTTGAATGATGCCCAAGCCATCGCGCAGCCACTGAATGGCGGCACCCCCCATGAAGACACTCCCCTCCATCGCATACTGCAAAGCACCATCACCGATTTTCCAAGCGACGGTGGTGAGCAGCCTATTAGAACTCTCCACAGCATCCGGCCCGGTAAAGACGAGCAGGAAGCAGCCGGTGCCATAAGTGCACTTGACCAAGCCCGGCTTGGTGCAGAGCTGCCCAAAGAGGGCCGACTGCTGGTCTCCAATGGCGCTACAAACAGGCATGGCTGCACCGAAAAGGGAGGGGTCGACCATACCAAGGTTCCCGCTGCTGGGAGCGATGCGGGGCAGGAGAGATGCCGGGATGTTAAAAAGAGCCAGCAATTCGGGATCCCAGTCACCGCTATGGATATTCATGAGCATGGTGCGGGAGGCATTGCTCACGTCGGTGACGTGAGCGGCGCCGCTGGTAAGCTTGAAGATCAACCAACTATCGATGGTTCCTGCAGCCAGCTCTCCGGAGGCTGCACGAGCCTGACCATCCGGGATCTCCTGAAGAATCCATCGCATCTTGCTTGCGGAGAAGTAAGGGTCGAGAAGCAGGCCACTCCTCTGCTGGATAAGGGCCTCGCGGCCGGCCTCCCTGAGTGCCTGCATCGCCTCCCCGGTTCGGCGATCCTGCCAGACGATGGCACGATGAACGGGGAGCCCGGTCTTCCTGTCCCAGACCACAACCGTCTCGCGCTGGTTGGTGATGCCGACCGAGGCAATCTCCGTGGGCTTGATCCCTGCCTTTGCGATGGCCTCACGCGCCGTGGAGAGCACGCTTTCCCAGATTTCCATCGCGTCATGCTCAACCCATCCCGGCTGTGGGAAGTGCTGGGTGAATTCCATCTGGGCGGAGGCGACGACCTCCAGTCGCTCGTTATAAATGATCGAGCGTGAACTGGTGGTCCCTTGATCGAGGGCTAGGATGTATCTCATGGAGGGATCTGTGTTGAGCACCAGTGATTAGAATCGACCGAGCGCCGTGTAGGTAATAGCCGCGAGTGTTGCGCCTACGAGTGGTCCGACCACCGGAATCCATGCGTACGACCAGCCGGATTCTCCTTTGCCTGCAATCGGAAGCAACGCATGTGCGATCCGCGGTCCGAGATCGCGGGCAGGGTTGATCGCATACCCCGTGGCCCCTCCGAGAGAAAGACCGATCGCCCAGACCAATAGAGCGACTGGCAGGGCCCCGAGTGCCCCCAGATCAATCGGAAAGATCGCGTCACTCTTAGGGGCGCCAACGGCCCCCTTCATGCAGAAGATGCCGAAGATCAGCACGAAGGTGCCAATGATCTCGCAGGTGAGATTTGCGGGGAGGCATCGGATCGCAGGTGCTGTGCAGAAGCAGGCCTGTTTGAGAGCCGGATCCTCCGTGACTCTCCAGTGAGGAAGATAAGCAAGCCAGACAATCAGTGATCCGAACATCGCTCCCAGCAGCTGGGCAACGATGTAGGCTGGAACCAAGGCCCATGGGAAGTTCCCCGCGATCGCCATGGCGATGGAGACAGCTGGGTTGAGATGGGCTCCGCTGACGCGTGCCACCGAGAAAACAGCCACAAAGACCCCCAAGGCCCATCCTGCCGTAATCACGATCCAGCCCCCGCCCTGGCCCTTACTGCGATTTAAAACAACCGTTGCGACAACGCCATTGCCCAGAATGATGAGCAGTGCCGTTCCTATGAACTCAGCAAGTGGGGCAAACATCGAATTTCACGCTACCCCGCCAAGAGCACGCTGCAAGTTTTTATAAAAAAGAGATGCCGTTCTCTTAACGATTCGAGCTCATGGCGCCTTTATGGGCGGAACGATTCAGGGCAAGGCGTTTCCAGTGGAGGAATACCACGAGATTATTCGTGGTGGTCGCCTTTTACCCATCCCGAGATCCTGACACGCTCGACAAGAATCATGTGAGGAACCGTGAGTGCGGCAAGACCAACAAAAACGATTTCGATGATGCGCGCCTCCAGCGGCACCCCTTTCAGGAAATACCAAGCGGCGGCAGAAACGATGAGAACACCGATCATTGGAAGCAGCCCAGCCATGAGCAATATCCTCTTCGAGGCACGGCCCGAGTAGTCAATTGTTCTGAGGATGTGGCGAGCACTGTGCATTCCGCAGAAGAAGAGCGTGAAGGAAACCAGCGGAGTGGCCGTGACGGAAAGAATCACCACGCATCCGATCTCGAGAGCCCCAAGCAGCTGATCTTTTGCCCGTAAAGCCACTGCAAAAATCACGCAAGGGAGCCAAATCCAGGCGAGCAGACGCAGCGGTGGCTGGACTGCACCGGCGGCATCAGCACCCACCAGCATCCCAAAGAGGCGCGCCATTTCTTCCGAGTGAAAAAGAGCAGGCAAGATGAGGACACTCCCTCCATAGAGCAGGCGGGTTAGTAAGGGAGTTCCCTCCATGGGGTCGCCGGAAAAGTGCACGAGGGAAATCAGCAGGAACCCGATGAGGAAAACAATCGGCGCCAACAGCCACACGGCGACGACGCATGCAGCAAGGAGAAGATAGAGGAGGACAAACCCGAGCCATGCCAGAGGGGTGTGAATTTCGTAGAGCTTCCAGGCAAAGATGGTGTCAAACGCCCCGTGTGGCACACCTAACAGAAGGATAAGGGCCCCAAGAACGATCAGCTCCGACTTTTCGTCCGGGTGAACGATGACAAAGGAGAGGAGACTGACAACCAGAGCGACCATGCTGAAAGCCGCCCCTTGAATCTTTAGCGATTTGATCATGACTTGTTCCTGGTGATGCTCTTCTTGCTGGAAGGCTTTCTAAAAAGAGATTGGGCTAATTCTTTCAAGAAAGGAGCTGAAGGGAGGGCCGTGATGATCGAAGCGCAGTCAGAGAGATGGGCTTGATCGCTCATGAAACGGACGATACGGGCCGGATCGTCCTTCTTGAAGAGTGATAGGAACAGGTCGGGTGCGAGTTCGGGATGTGAATCGAGCACGCGCAGAAAAAGTGCGTCCATGGCGCACGGGATGAAGGAATCGGGAGCATGCGGGATCGGGCCGCGACCCTTCCCTAGGGACTCAGCGCACGCCTTCGCCCAACGCTGGATCCGCTGAAAGGCATAGCCCGTGCTAGGCCTCGCCCCACCCGCAGTTAGTCCTGCATGGACAAGGCCCGCTACAGCGCGAGACGTCGATGCGGAGGCCGGGGTAGTTGAGGTGCTGACCATGGGCAGGATGCCGTGTTCTGTCCGCAGTATCGTAAAAGGTGCTGCACCCAAGCGCTTGTTGATCATCCTATGCAAAGGCTCCTCAAGCTCCTGTGCGCTGATGCGATCGCGATCAAAGACGGTGGCTTCTACGATGGCCCTGTTCTCTGCAAGCGGTAGCAGGTAGAGAAAAAGAATTCGCGAGGGAGAGGAGGTCGTCGAGGACGTCATGAAGGAGAAGTCCATAAGGTCGGCGCATGCAGGATCAAAACACGCATCAGTGGTGATGATTTCGGATCCCAGGAATGACTGCCAGAGTAGCTGCCGAGTTGAGCCATTGAACCTACTGGTCCCACTCAACCCGCAGAGCTCCTGAGGACGTGTATCCACAATCCATGGTGCGGAAAGCTCACGCCTCTCACCGCCATTGTCGTTCTTGCCTTTTTCGTAGAGGAGACTCCAGAGCGCTTTCTCCTTACATCCTTTGCCCGTGTCCTTACCCAGGATGGGCTCGGAGGTGACATCGGTTCCAAGCAGCAGCTCGATCTTATCCGTCTGAGCGATTTTCCTCTGAGCAGAAGAGTAGAACGCATCCGAGGGAATCATTTGGTAGGGGCGCGCCTCGGAGCGGCGAACGATCCGTTCGGTTGGTGTGGAGATCGCGAAGTCATGCCACTGGTGGCTGACCAGCTCCCCCATTTCAGTATCTGGCCCCCCCCAAAAGCACCAGGTGCGGTCATGGGCGTACTCGGATCGGCTCTCCAGAATCATGGTTCTTGGTGCATGCTCCCCCAAGTCCGCCAGCCGCATCGCCAGACTTAGGCCGGCACATCCTCCACCAAGAATGATCAGGTCGGCATCGGCCTTCATTTTGCTTCAGATGAAGGGGCCACATGAGGCATCCCCGTCAAGCTGGCATGAAGGGCGGCTTGATGGGATTTACTTCGGTTCCAGAATGATCTGTTCGCCGGCAAGGTGGCCAGCGCCCGAGTCGTGATCACTGCTTTTTCCAAGGAAGAGACCACGGCACGGCGAGACCAGCAGTCTCCCCCACGTGACCGGAGATCCTTGCCAATCGCATGGTAAACCCGGGCAGCCACAAGAATGCCTGTCCTTGACTGGAGGGGAAGGTAAGCCAAGCCCGCCTCTCCACTCCGGTAGTAGGTATCTGCCAACGCAAGGAGACGCAGAATTTCCTGTTGGATCATTCCGCGATCTTGCACGGCCGGATCGATGAGCTGTGCGGGTTGCATCTTACCGAGTGATGATGACGGCAGGTAGCGTCGGCCCATGACCGCATCCTCACGCACGTCGCGGCAGATGTTGGTGAGTTGCATGGCGATGCCCAGATCGATGGCGTGGGGAAAAGCGGCCGTATCGTCGAGATCAAGCGCGTGGCACATCATAAGGCCGACCGTACCGGCCACACGGTAGCAATAGCGAAGGAGTTCCCCCTCGTCATCGATGAGCACATCCCCCAGATCGGACACCGCTCCCTTGATCAACTGGAGCACAAGGTCCTTCTCAATGCCACATTCCTCCATCAGTGCCAGCCCATCACAGATGATGGGATCCACAGAGGCGCCGGCAGAGATATCGCGGGAGGCGCTGTCGAGGGAAGCGCGTGCCCCCTCCACCGTGAGTGCCTCGTCCGCGAGATCATCGAGATGACGGCAGAGACAGTAAAGACGGGTTGCGCGAGCGGCATACTTCTCCCCCAGCAGAGATCTCGCCCAATAAAAACTTCGGCCCTTTTCCATGAGCAGAGCCTCCGCAACGGCCAATGCATCAACAGGAGCATCGTGAACGCCCTTGGCACAGCCGATCATGTTTCTGTGGAGAGCCCAAGTGAGGGGATCATGGAATCAACGACCTTAGCCGTGCAGAGAACGCCCGGGAGGCCTGCCCCCGGGTGGGTTCCAGCTCCCGTAAGGTAAAGGTTACACACCCCCTCAGCTTTGTTGTGGAAACGGAACCAGGCCGACTGACGAAAAATGGGAGCAATCGAGAATCCTGCACCATGGGTGCTGAGATAATCGGTTTTGAAATCTTCCGGCGTCTTAAAGAAGTCCGCAGTGATCGCCGATGAGAGTCCGGGGAGCATCGTTTCCTCGAGCGCCTTCACGATCCGGTCGCGCAGAAGTGGACCTGCGCTTGCCCAATCGATTCCGCTCAGCATGTTGGGAACGGGGCAAAGAACGTAAAAACTATCACATCCCGCCGGCGCAAAGCTCGGATCAGTGGCCGTGGGCCGGTGTAGATACAAAGAAAAATCATCCGGAAGGCTCTTCTTGTGGAAAATCTCCTTAAGCAGCTCTTCGTACCTTGGTCCCAACCAGATCGTGTGGTGGGCAACGTTTGGGTAGCTGCGAGTGGTTCCGAAGTAGAGGACAAAAAGCCCCATCGAGTACTGCGCTCCGGCGAGCTTCATCCGGGCAGAGATCTGCCTGGCGGAGGGCTTGATCATCTTCGCGTAGAGATGGGAGGGATCGGCGTTGGAGACGATGATGTCAGCGGAGAGTTTTTCACCCCCTTCAAGAATAACTCCCTTTGCTTCTCCGTTCTCCACGATGATCCGGTCCACCGTTGTCTGCAGTCGGGTCGTGACCCCGTGCCGCTCCATGAGATCACCCAGAGCAAGAGTGATTGCACCGGTGCCACCCATCGCGAAGTGCACACCGTGCTCGCGTTCGAGGTAGTGAATGAGTGAATAGATGCTTGTTGTCTCAAAGGGATTGCCGCCTACCAGAAGGGGTTGAATCGAGAAGGCCTGCCGAAGTTTCGGACTGGAAAGGTGATGGCAAACCATTTGCCAGACCGTCTGGTAGTTGCCTAGCTTCAGCAACTTTGGGACTTGCTTGAGCATGGTGGTGATCTTGTGGAACGGAACGGCGGAGAGCTCGCGGAAACCGACATCGTAAATCCGTTTAGAGTGTACCAGCAGGCCCAGATACCCCTGCTTGTCCTTGGGTTCAATCCGATCGATTTTGGCAAGGGTTTCCTCAAGCGTGCCGCCGTAATCAAAGGTACTCCCGTCATGAAACCGGAAACGATACCAGGGCGTCAGAGGCACCAGCTTCACATGATCGGAAAAACGCTCCCCAAAGAGTGCGAACAGTTCCTCAAAGAGAAAGGGAGCGGTGATGACCGTCGGTCCGGCATCATGTTTGTAACCGTTGTGCTCGTAGACTTGGGCGCGGCCTCCCAGGGCGGCGCAACGATCCAGCAAGGTGACCTTGTAGCCTTTTGCGCGGAGACGCAGCGCGGAAGCGATGCCGCCGTATCCGGCACCCAAAACGAGCGCGCGTTTGGCTGTCGGATGGTCCGCTGGGCGGTGATCAGAGTCGATCACGGAGCTTCTGCGCAAGTTCTTGAAGTAAAGCACCCGATCCATCGGGGAGCTCTCCGATGCCAAGAATTGCCTCATCAAGATGCTGGCGTCCGTATGCACGCGCCACTTCGCGAGCAGCGCTGAGGTCGCCCTGAGTGGAGGCTTGAAGGACCAGCACGGCATTAACCGCGTGGGAGTCCGCATCCTCTTCGACATCGAGCATGTCATCCAGGATCTGGTATCCGATGGCAAAGTGTTCCGCCGCATGGCGCGCCGCTGTGATGGACTTTTGATTGGCTGAGCCTACAAGCGCGAGTTCGATCGGCAGACTGAGGAGTGAGCCTGACTTCTTGGAGGCTATCCGTTCATAAAGTGACATGTCCAGGGAGGCATCCCCTGTCGGAGGCAGTGCATCGCATTGACCGCTGATCACGATGGAGGTTCTCTGATGAACGAGAGACATCAATTCCGGTAGAAGGCGGGGATTACTAAAATGAGTAAGAGCTGCGTAGGCAGCAGAGAGAAGCAGATCGCCTGTGCAGATGGCGATGTGGTTGCCGTAAGCGGCACTGACAGTTTCGATGCCTCGCCTGTACTGCTCTTGATCTTGGAGATCGTCATGGATCAGAGAGGCGTTGTGGAGAAGCTCCACGCATGAAGCAAGGCAGACGGCATCGGCGTCAGAAAGTCCGAGCGCCTTGGCAGACCAGAGTGCTAGACGGGCACGCACCCGTTGTCCGCCCGAAGCGAGATGGTAAGTGGCGGCTCCGGCAGTGTTTGCGCGATCAGACAGCTCGCTGCTTGGCTCGATGAGCTCCAGCATGCGTGACTCCACAAGATCCAGAAGATCTATCAGATCCTTGGGGTCCCCGGCATGGGCAACACCTGAATCGCACGGTGAAATTTCAAAAAGCATGCAGTGAACCTTCGTGAGGGTGGCCCCGGGGGGAAGACCATGATGGCGAGAATGCCCCGCGTGCCGTGAAGTGGCACGCGGAGCAAAAATCGACAATCAATTACTTGTTATGGGACTCCGTCTCGCTGACAGCGGCTGTCCAGATGATGACGCCGAAAGCAATCTTGTTGAGGACGTCGGCCAAGTTGTAAGCGATGTTCAGGCCTTTCATGCTCTCCTCAGGGCCGCTGCCGGTGAGGTAGCCGATGAAGTAGCCGATCGGATAGATGGCCCATCCGAAGGTAACGATCAAGCGCATCAGCTTGAATGCGGACTGAACAGATGGGGGCGCCTTGCTGGCGTTGATGCGGCTAGCCTCACCCAAGAAGATCTCAAAGAGAATGTAGGCCCATCCGAGCATTCCAATGATGAAGGCCGGCATGACACCCATGTAATGAGCCTCGCCGAGATATCCACCAATGAGCATCACCATCGTGCCGATGATGAGCCTCCAGAAGACACCTGCAGGCACCTTGGCAATTGCCGAAAGGATCAGGTAAAACTCGACCATGAGGAGCGGTACCGTGATGAGCCAATCAATGTAACGGTAGACCGTAGGAGTTTCACCAGTCAGCACCCAGACTTCACGCATGTAGAAGTAGTGGACAGCAGCAACCAGCGTCACCAACCCGGAGACCGTGAGGGATGTCTTCCACTTTCCCGCGACCCGCTGGGTCTCAAGGAAGAAGAAGGCGGTCGAGGCGATGAGTGCCATCGAAATCAGCCAGAAAGACACACCGACAAAGTCGTTGGATTTCAGGACGACACTGGAGGATGCATGGGCTTCGGTTGGTGCTAGCAAGGCCAGCAAGGCCAAGACCGAGGTCTTGGTGGCGAGGGATTTGAGGTTTAGTTTCATAGGCGGGGGTTTGTTGTTGGGGTTGTTTTACTTACAGAGTGGTTGGTGAGGATCGGGTAAATTTCCCCAGGGATAGGCATTGGGGAGCTTTGTAAAAGAATGCTCCGCGTGTAGCGGAGCACGAAGGGGACCAAAAAATCTCAGGCGCCCGCTGAAGTTGTGGGGCTGAAGCGTGGTCCCGTGAATAAGCAGAACCTTTGTGAGATGAATAAGCTTTCATGGTTGGAGGGGTACCAAATCAAGCATGTCCACACTCGCTGTGTGACAACGGAAGCGTCAAGAACTTTTCCTCAAAGCTCGGAGGCATCAACCGCTTGAGCGAAGCTGAACCAAGCCGCTGGGAAGCGGCGCGGAAGATCCAGCCCTTAACTGGACCTAGAGGCGGCACAGCTTGCGGGGCGGCAAGTGCCGTCAATCGGTAACAGCGAGCGAACAGCAACAACGCCGAGCGCTGAAATGGAGCGGGTAGAGGGAACGCCGAGCGCTGGGAAGCGCGGCGTAGCCTCTGCGTAGCAGAGCCCGTAAGGGTGCAGCTCGCGGGAGCGAGTGCAGCAATCGAACCTAACGAGGGTGGAATAGGCCTCACACTAAAAAAAGAAGGTGTGAGTTGGAGCGGGTAGAGGGAATCGAACCCTCATGGCCTGCTTGGAAGGCAGGAACTTTACCACTAAGCTATACCCGCATGGACTGCAGAGTTCTTACCACAGACCCCACGAGTGGTCAACCCGCGACATGGTGCACCCCTTTACTTTGAGGGGGAAGGCTGGGTCGGGATCCCAATCCTCTGCAGCGCCTCGCCAAACTTTTCGGAGGAGCGCTTGTTGACAGTAGTCTGATGACCTTTGGAGTTGAGAAACCAGATTTCGATCCCCACCAGCAGGAGGAGGAGCACGCCAAGGCGAAACAGCATTCTCGGTTGGAGAAAGCGCTGGCTCAGTGACATCGGAAGGAGGGCGAGCTTAAGCGACCTAGGCGAGCTTCTTGGCTAGAATCTCACCGGCGAGGGCGGGGTTGGCCTTGCCCTTGGAAAGTTTCATGACTTGTCCCTTTAGGAAGTTGAGCGCCGCCTCCTTACCCGACTTGAAGTCGGCGACGGAGGCGGGGTTGGCAGCGATGACCTCGTCGCAGAAGGCCTCGATGGCCCCTGTGTCACTGACCTGCTTAAGGCCCTTTTCCTCGACGATGACGGCGGGCGCTTTCCCACTGAGCATCATCTCGGCAAAGACCTCCTTGCCCTGTCGGCCGCTGATGGTTCCGCCCTCGATGAGGAGGGTGAGTTCGCCGATCGCGGCTGGCTGGATAGGGCATGCCGAGAGATCGAGCGAAGCGGCGCTCAGGGCGCTGAGAAGATCGTTGATGATCCAGTTGGCGACGCTCTTGGGCTTTGGAGAGTCCTTGGAGGCTTTTTCGAAGTAGTCGGCGAGGGCGGCGTCATCGGCAAGGACGGCGGCGTCGTATTCACTGATGCCGAAATCGGCGACGAAACGCTCGCGCTTGGCTTGGGGTAGCTCGGGCATGCCGACTTTGGCCTCTTCGACGAGCTTGGCCGTGCGGACAGGCAGGAGGTCGGGATCGGGAAAATAGCGGTAGTCGTGGGCCGACTCCTTGATGCGCATGAGGGTGGTCTCCCCGCGGTCGTCATCCCAGCGGCGGGTCTCTTGGTCGAGCTTTCCACCGGCCTTCACGAAGGCGATCTGGCGCTCGATCTCAAATGCCAGCGCGCGGCGGACGCCGCTGATGGAGTTGAGGTTCTTCAGCTCGATCTTGGTGCCGTATTCCTTCTGGCCGACGGGGCGGACAGAAACGTTCACGTCGCAGCGCATCTGCCCCTTCTCCATGTCGGCGTCACTGATATCGCCGTAGACAAGGATCTGGCGGAGGGCGGTGAGGTAGGCGAAGGCTTCCTCGGGCGAGGCGATGTCGGCCTCAGAGACGATCTCCATGAGGGGGGTGCCGGCGCGGTTGAAATCGATGCCGCTGGAGCTCTCCAGATGGAAGCTCTTGGCCACATCCTCCTCCAGGTGGATGCGGGTGAGGCGGATCGTTTTCCCCGGGGTGGCGATCGTCTTCTGCGCATCTTTCGGGTAGGCGGTCTCGTGCAGCGGGACGCCGCCGCCGAGGCAGAGTGGCTGGTCGTACTGCGAGATCTGATAGTTCTTAGGCATGTCCGGGTAGTAGTAGTTCTTGCGGTCGAACTTGCAGACTTCGGGAATGTTGCAGTCCAGCATCAGGCCGGCTCGGGCTGTGAGGCGAAGGGCCTCGCCGTTCATCGCGGGAAGAGCCCCGGGGAGACCGAGGCAGGTGGGGCAGGTGTGCGTGTTCGGCTCAGCGCCGTATTCGACTTTGCAGCCGCAGAACATCTTGCTCTTGGTCTTAAGCTGGGCATGGACTTCAAGTCCGATCGTCACGGTGTATTCTGTGCTCATATCTCAGTGAAAAAGGTCAGTTCGAGGTGCTTGGGGTCGCGGCAGGTTTTGAAGAAATGCTTTTAGCGTGGGGTGGCGTCCGAGGCGAGCGCTGAGAAGCGGCCGCCGAAGGAGACCCGCTCCGCGCTTTCATCTGGGGGACTTCGGGCATTTGGGGAGTGAGCGCGAAATCTAGCGCCGCTGTGAGGTCAAACGCCTTGAGCTGTTCCAGGAGCTGTGGGTCGTTGGCCGCGGCCTGGACATGCTTGTTCTGCAGGAGTGGGAGAATGTTCTTTTTCTCCGCTGCCTTCTCCAGGGCGGGATCCTGAATGATCGCCGCTACCTTCGGATTGGCGATGATCTTGAGCGTCTCCGGATACTGGCAGAAGCGCTCGAGGGCCTGCTGGTCCCCCGCGACCATCGAAATCTTCACGATGTTGTCGTAGAAGGCTGAGGGGAGAGGGTCAGTCTTTTTGAGGGACTTGCCGGTGGCTCCGAGTTCCAGAGACTCCTTCAGCTTGATCAGGAAGAGAGCCGATTTTTCCGCGGTGACAGACCGGCCCTCGTTCCGTGCCTGGACGACGCGCAGCTCGCCGCAGGCACCCAGGCCCCGGATCAGCGTGATCCCGGCCCAGAGAAAGAGGAGACCGAAGATGAAACCGCACAGCGCACCACCGAGGCCGAATCCCCAGCGGACCACACCCTTGTGGTGCTCGGTCTTCTTGAAGAGCAGTCCCGCGAGGAACGAGATGCCGATGTAGATCCCGATGCCGACCGTCAATCCAGCAACGCCTGGGGCGATCAGCGGGGGCACCTTGGAGAAAAAGGCGACCACCGTGCCGGTGGCTCCAGCGGCGGTCGATCCTCCGATCCATGCGCAAAAGAGCGCTGCCAGTCGCAACAAACCCCTGACGGCGCCAAGCCTCCACCCCCGCCAGAGTTCCCAGATTAGGAAGGTCGTCGCGGCGATGAAGATGTACCGCTGCCATTCTGGAGAGCCATCGAGGAGCATGACTCTAGGGGTTTAGACGGAAGGATGAAGGCTGTCAGCCACGGAAACACCGAAGAGCTCTGTGGATGGCAAAAAAGAAGCGGCTCAGGAAATCAATCCTGCGCCGCTCTAACCTACCAAAATCCCGAAGGTTAGCCGGCCGTCTCCGCAGGAGCGACTTCCTGGGTCTCGTCGCGCAGCGTGCTGTTGCTCGAGGCGGCGGGTGCCAGCTGCTCGTCGCGGCCGGTGAACTTGACGCTGAGCAGCTTGCTGATGCCGCGCTCCTCCATGGTGACGCCGTAGAGGGAGTCCGCACGGGACATGGTGCGCTTGTTGTGGGTGATGACCATGAACTGGCTCTGCCCGATGAAGCGGTCGAGCAGCTTGATGAAGCGGCCAATGTTCGACTCATCGAGAGGGGCGTCCATCTCGTCGAGCACGCAGAAGGGTGAGGGCTTCACCATGTAGATGGCGAAGAGAAGCGCCACGGCCGTCATCGTCCGCTCTCCACCCGAGAGGAGTGAGATGCTCTGCAGCTTCTTGCCCGGAGGGCTGGCGATGATCTCGATGCCGCTCTCAAGCGGGTCGCTCTCATCCATGAGAAGGAGGTTGGCCCTGCCGCCGCCGAAGAGCTGGGTGAACATCTCTTGGAAATTCAGCCGGATCTTCTCGAAGGTCTCGGAGAAGAGCTCCTTGGTGGTCTTATTGATGCGGGCGATTGCCTCCAACAGCTCCGCCTTGCCGTTGACCAGGTCGGTGTTCTGCTGTTCGAGGAAGTTGTAGCGCTCCTCCAGCTCGTCATACTCCTGAATGGCATCGAGATTGACGGGGCCCATCGAGTCGACGCGCTCGGTCAGTTCGGCGACGACGAGTTCGATGCGCTCCCAAGGGATCTCGGCAGGGATGGGGCCTGAGACCACCTCGATCGACACCTCCTCTGGGCGCTCGTTGGAGGGCATGGGGGAATCCCCGTCAGCTGAAGAATCGGGCAGTGCAGCAGCGCGGCGTTCTTTCTCCTTCTGCTGGGCAATGGCCTTGAGCAGGCCGTAGCGGTCTGGCTCGAATCCTGCGAGATCGAGCTGGTAGCGGCGGGAGACATGATCGCGGATCGACTCGGCCCGGAGCTTCAGCTCGGCGAGGCGGACTTCGTTCTTGGAGCGGTTGTCCTGAAGGTCGGAGAGATTCTTGCGCGCGCCGCGGAGGGCGATCTCCAGGGCCTCGACGCCGGCCTGAAGCTCGGTGCGGCGAACGCCCAATTCAAGGACGCGCGCCTCGGCCTCGGCGCTCTCGGCCTTCCAGGTCTCCACGCTCTCGGCGAGGCTCGTGGATTCGGCTTCAAGCGTCCTGATGCGCTCCTCGTGGGTGGCGATGTCGCGCTCACGGGCCGTGATGGTCTCGGCGAGTTCGCGGATGCGGGCCTCCATGGGAGCGCGCTGACGGGAGAGAGCATCCTGACGCTGGCGCTCGGTGGCCACGCGGAGACGTGATTCGGAAAGGTCGCTGGCGGCCTCGGTTTCGGCGTCGCGCAGAAGATTGATGCGGGAGCCCGCAGCCGAGCGTTCCTCGCGTGCGGCGGTGAGTTCCAGCGTGGCGCTCTCCAACTGCTGCTGATGCTGGGTGATCTGCTCCTCGAGGAGCTGGATGTGCTCCTGCAGGGAGGAGATTTCTCCGTCGAGCGACGCGTGGCGGTTGCGGACATTTTCCAGCTCGCGGCTGGCGAGGAGATTGTCGGCCTGGGCGGCGGCAAGGAGGCCCTGGGTATTGCCGACGTGCTCGCGGGCATCGCGGAGGCGATTGACGGCGTTCTCCAGATTAGCTAGGGCGCCCTCACGAACGAGCGAGAGACGGGTGAATTCTTCACGGAGTGTCTCCACTTCACGCTCGAGTGTCGCGATCTGGGAGCGACGCAGAAGAGCCGAACTGGATGCCTCACCCGTGGCGCCACCGTTGGCGACGCCGTCACGGTCGATGAACTCTCCGGTCCGTGCGGCGAAGGCGAGTGTTGGATGCTGTTTCTTGAGTCGGAATGCCGTGGCCAGATCGGGAACGATGGCTACCGCCTCCAGAAGGCGGGCGATCAGGCCGTGGACGGTGCCTGCTGCGCGGACGACATCTGCGGCCCAGCAGAGGGCGCCCTCTGGAAGAGGGGAGGAATGCTGCGGAACCAAGGGGAGCAGGTCGCCTGCCAGAACGGAAGCACGGCCCTGAACGGCTTCGCGCAGGGTTTGGAGAGCGCCTTCAGCCATCCCTGCATCCTTGAACACAATGGCGCGACTAGCTCCACCCAGCGCTGCCTCGACGGCAGGAATCTCTGCTGCGGAGACCTCGATCAGTGAGGCGAGCGTTCCGACGATGCCGGCTCGGAAAAACTCCGGCCTGTCGAGTCCGCGAAGAATCGCTTGGGCACCCTCGCCGAGCCCCTCACCTTCTCGCTCCAGCTGGAGCAAGATCTCGAGGCGGTGCTCCCGTTCGGAGAGCTGCTTGCCGGAGTTGTTCCATTCGGCCTCGGACGATTGGCGTGCAGCTTGGGCTTCATCGTGACCCTGCTGGGATGCGAGAAGCTCCTGCTCGGCGGCATCCAACGATTGGCGTGTCGATTCCTGGGCGGCGGCTGTCTGTTCGGCGCGGGTGGCGGCTGTCGTCACGGCGAGACCGGCGATGGAAACCTGCTCCTGAAGCTGGAGGGCACGCTGGCGCTCCGCATCACGGCGGGCGCTTGCCGTGGAGAGCTCGCCGCGGACATCGGTGAGGCGATTCTCCAGTCCATGGAGACGGCCGGTGAGGGCCTCGGTCGCCTGCTCGGCGGACTGGCGGTCCTGCTGGGCCTGCTGAAGTCTGGCGGCTCCCGCCTGAAGGGACTCTTCCTCGGCGCGGAGGATGTCGAGGAGGGAGGTCAGTTGGGCATCGGTCTGCTCGATTTCACTCTCCTGCTCGCGGATGCGGAGGTGGGTGGCGTCGATGTCGGCACGTGAGCGGATCCCCATCTCCCGGAACTCGCCGCAGCGCTCCACATTGGTCTCCATGCGGCTCTCGCCGGAGAAGATGCGGTTGCGAAGGGTCTGCAGTGTGTCGCGGGCTCCCTCGACTTCGGTGTCGAGGAGGGAGACCTGCTCACGCGCTCCGGAGACCTCGACTTCCTGCTCGGCGATTTCCCGCTCGTAGAGGGCGCGGGCATCGGCGCTCTTCTCGACCTGCTCCCCGACTTCGGTGATGGAACGCTCGAGATCGAGGTAGGTGCGGTGCGAGAGGTGGGTGTCGAGGACGCGGAGATCCTCCATCAGGGATTGGAAGCGGCGGGCCTTCCCAGCCTGGCGCTGGAGGGATCCTATCTGGCGCTTCACCTCCTTGATGATGTCGGAGACGCGGAGGAGATTGGACTCGGTGTACTCGAGCTTGCGGAGGGCTTCTTTCTTCTGCGCCTTATACTTGGTGATGCCTGCGGCCTCTTCGAAGATGGCTCGGCGATCCTCGGGGCGGCTGTTGAGCAACTGGGCCGTGCGGCCCTGCTCCATGATGGAGTAGGCGCTGCGACCAATGCCGGTGTCCATGAAAAGGCTGTGGATGTCCTTCAGGCGGCAGGGGGTGCCGTTGATGAGGTACTCTGACTTGCCGTCGCGGAAGACGCGTCGGGTGATGCAGACTTCGTTCCACTCCACGCCCAGCTCCTTTTCACACTCGGAGAAGGTCATCGAGACCTCTGCCATGTTGTGGGGCTGACGGGTATCGGTGCCATTGAAGATGACGTCAGCCATTTCGCCGCCGCGGAGGGCCTTGGCCGACTGCTCTCCGAGTACCCAGCGGATGGCGTCGAGGACGTTCGATTTGCCGCAGCCATTGGGGCCGACGATGGCCGTCACACCGCGGTGGAAGCGGAGCACGGTCTTGGGGGCAAAGGACTTGAAGCCGACCAGTTCGAGGGATTGAAGATACATGGAAAAGTGGGTAAAATGGGGGTTGCCCAACCCTAGGCCCTTCAAGCGTGGCGACACAACCAAAAATCCCGAAAAGCACAATCTATTGTGTCTAGTGCCTTCGAACCCACTAGATGTTGTGCTTATAGGAGAAAACTGGACGCAAAGGGCTCAACTGGACACCTTTTGTCGGGTGGCTGCAACGTAAGCAACCCCAAGCAATACAATAATAGCTAGCCTAAAAATCTCTCTATCAACGATATGTAATTGCTTTACAGAGAGAGTTAATCTGTTCGGACGAGTGGGCGGCACTCACGGTCACGCGCAACCGGGCCGTATGCTTGGCAACGGTGGGGTAACGGATGGCGGGAACAAAGAAGCCCCCCTCGAAGAGGCGCTCCGTTTCGGCCATGGCTCGCTCTTCGCTCCCGAGAATCATCGGGATGATGGCACTCGACGGCGTGGCCATGTTCAGCTCCGTGGAGAGGAGGAGGAGGTTTTCTTGAAGGCGGGCCCTCAAGACGTCTCCCTCTGCAGACTGAACGATCCGAAGTGCCGCTCTGCACGCTGCGGCTACCGCTGGTGAAGGAGCTGTGGAGAAGATGAAGCTGCGTGCCTTGTTGATGAGAAAGTCGATAAGCGTCCGGGTTCCCGCAATGTAGCCGCCGGAAACACCGAGGGCCTTCCCAAGCGTCCCCATCTGGACTTCGATCCGAGCGCCGAGGCCGAGCTCTCCGGCCAGCCCTTGGGCACCGCCACCGCGCATGCCCACGGCATGCGCCTCGTCGAGGAGGAGGATGGCTCCGTAGCGCTCCTTGAGCTCCACGATTTCGTGCAGGGGAGCCACGTCACCATCCATGCTGAAGACCGATTCGGTCACGATCATCACACGACCATCCGGATGGCTCTCCCTCGCCCACGCGAGATGAGAGGCCAGTTTGGTCAAATCGTTGTGAGGAAAGACGCGCATCTTTGCACCACTGGCGTGAATCCCGTCGATCAGGCAGGCATGCGCGAGCTTATCAAGGATCACGACGTCCCCGCGACCGACCAGCGCAGGGATTGTTCCCATGGCCGCCGCGACACCCGTGGAAAAGACAAGTGCCGCCTCAGTCTCCTTGGCGGCAGCCAGCTCCTCTTCTAGGGCGAGATGTTCGCTTGATGTGCCGCAGATCAGGCGGGAGGCTGTGGATCCAACGCCGTAGCGGAGAGCCGCCTCAGCCATGGCAGAAGCAATCTCTGGATGGAACGCCAAGCCCAGGTAATCGTTGGACGAAAAATTCACGAGTTCCCGGCCCGCGATCGTGATGCGTGTACCCGATGGTGCAACCCCCGCCTCCGATTCCATGGATCGCTCAAGAACACGCAGGGATCGGCGGAGGCCTTGGCCTTCAAGTGAGCGGAGCTCGGCAAGCAGCGAAGACTCGAAGGGACCCATGCAGAAGAAAGGAGAGTGTGGCGAGGAGAGTCGGCAGCGAGTGGTCAGCGCCTGGCTTTCGGCGACCGCCCCCTGGAGTCTCTAGATCCCCCAGACTTCCTAGAATCCCTGGACGTCCTGGACCCCTTGGATGTCTTGTGATCGCGGTGGGCACCCGAAGTACGAGGGGTGCGGGAGGATGTGGAGGTTGAGGTGGTGGAGGAGGAGGACCTCGTGGCTGGCTCTACCTCGTCGAGCTTGCTCACGAGGGGGGCATCACGCTCGGTGACAAAATTGACCACAAGCCCAGGACGACCGGCGCGCGCCGTTCGGCCAACACGATGCAGGTAGTTCGCCATCTGCTGGGGCAGATGGTAGTTGATGACACGGCCGACATGGTCCACATCGAGTCCGCGGGAGGCGAGGTCGGTGGAGATCAGCAGATCAACTTCACCGGCACGAAACATCTGCAGATTTTTGCGTCGCTCCACCTTGTCCATTTCGCCGCGATAGACCACGCAGGGCCACCCCGCTTGATCCAGTTCTTCGGCAAGTTTGTCGCACTGCTCACGGGTGTTGGTAAAGAGGATCGTGCCACCCTCCACCCTCTTGTCGAGTAGGCGCTCGAGCAGCGGAAAGCGCTTTCCGCCCACGACCGCGAGTTGGGTGGTGGTCAGGGTCGGAACGACCCGGTGGCTTCCCTGACTGCGGATGACTTCCGCTCCTGCGAAGAGATCCGCGATGAGCTTTTCCACGGCGGGAGGCACTGTGGCCGAGAACATGGCAAGCTGCCGATCGGCCGGGCACTTCTTCACGATCTGTAGCACATCGGGCAAAAATCCGTGGTCCAGCATCTGATCTGCCTCGTCGAGCACGAGCGTTCGGACATCCCCGAAGGTGAGTAGTCCGGCTTCCATCATCTTGATGAGGCGACCTGGGGTGGCAACCAACACTTCAAACGCTCCTTGGAGGCTTCGCTTCGCCTGTTCCATGGTCGTTCCCCCGAGGAGCACACGAACGCGCAGCCGGGTCGTATGGGTGAATGGCTTGAAGGCCTTGGCCACCTGCTCGCCAAGCTCCCTGGTGGGAACCACAACGATGGCCCGCGGCTCCCCATAGACTTTGATCGGATTGCCTTGGAGCTCTAGCGTCTTGAGGCGATGGAGGATAGGGAGCGCGTAAGAAAGAGTTTTTCCGCTTCCGGTCTCGGCGACGCCGACCACGGAGCGACCTGCCAGCAGAGCCGGCACAGCCTGGGCCTGAATCTCGGTGGGCTGGGTCAGACTCCTCTCCACAAGGGTCTCCTGGAGAGTGGGGAGCAGGGCGAGATCGGCAAAGGAGTTCATGAGTGGTGGGGATGGTAGCTCAAGATGGAGAGCGTGGGGAGGGATTATCCTTGGCCGGCGCCATGCCAGTCACTGCGGTATCTTTAAAGCAAAAGACACCGGATGGGGAGGGATTCGAACCCTCGTTACCGATAAAGGTAAACACGCTTTCCAAGCGTGCGCGATCGACCACTCTGCCACCCATCCTGAGGCAATCTGAAGGAAAGACCTTAAGAGCTAACTAGACGGGGCGCAAGCCGAGAGGAGAGCAAGAGGACGAATTTTTCCCGTCAGAGGGAGTTGGCAAGGCTTCTTCCTTGCCCAGTGAGGGCCCTGTGTTCATAAAAGGGATCTCTTTTCCGCAGCAGGAAAAACAATTCATACATACCGATGAGCGCCACCGCCACCACCGCAGAACCGAAGGCCGAGACCGATGCTCAGGCCGTGCCCATGATCAATGTCCAGATCGACGGCGAGTGGAAACAATTTTCCAAAGGGACACGCCTGATTGAGGCCTGCATGAAGGGGGGCAGCTATGTTCCTCACTACTGCTACCATCCCGCACTCAGCTCACCAGGCAACTGCCGCATGTGTCTGATCGAGATGGGCACCCCGAAGCTTGGACCCGATCGCAAGCCGGAGCTTGGAGAGGATGGGCGCCCGGTGATCGCCTGGAGCCCGCGTCCCGCGATCTCCTGCGCCATCGAGGTCTCTGAAGGCCTGGGAGTCCGCACCAACTCGCCGCTGGTGGAAGATTGCCGTAAGGGCGTGATGGAGTTCCTCCTCATCAACCACCCACTGGACTGCCCTATTTGCGACAAGGCCGGCGAGTGCCGACTGCAGGAATTCTCCGTCGAGTACGGCAAGGACTCCTCTCGATTCGAGGACAACAAGGTCAAGAAGCCGAAGCACGTCGATATTGGTGAACGCATCGTCCTCGATGACGAGCGTTGCATCCTCTGCTCGCGCTGCATCCGCTTCATGAAGGAAGTCGCCAAGGACGACGTCCTCGGCTTCGTCGACCGCGGAAGCCACACGACGCTCACCGTCCATCCCGGCAAGCGCCTCGACAGCAACTACTCCCTCAACACCGTCGACATCTGTCCTGTCGGTGCGCTGACCTCCAAGGATTTCCGCTTCAAGATGCGCGTCTGGTTCCTCAAGGAGACCAAGACGATCGATACGAACTGCGGCATTGGCTCCAACATCCTGATCGGAAGCCGTGAAAACAAGATCCACCGCATCACTCCCCGTGAGAACGAGGCCGTGAACTCTTACTGGATGCCCGACTCGCACCGCCTGAACTATACCTATATTCACCGTGAGGATCGCTTGAAGGCGCCGCTGGTGAAGGGGCATTCCGTCCGCTGGAAGGAGGCCGTCACGGCCGCTGTGGAGGGACTCAAGGGAGCTGATGGCTCACGAACCGCGATCATTGCTTCCGGCCGCATGACCAACGAGGAGCTCTTCCTTGCGCGCCGTCTCGCCAAGACGCTCGGCACCGACCTCATCGATATTCGCCCCCGTGCTCAGAAAGGTGATGGCTTCCTCGTTTCCGATGATGCCAATCCCAACACTCGCGGGGCCAAGCTCCTCGGAGCCACCGGCGTGAACCCCGGCTCGCGCTTTCCCGAAATCGCTGCTGGCATCGCCGCCGGGAGTATCAACTCCCTCATCGTCCTTGGGGAGAACCCTCTCCACTGCGGCCTTAGCGAGACGGATCTTAGCAAACTCTCCTCACTCGTCGTGATTGATATCTTGCCGAATAGAGCTACCCAGTTCGCGACAGTCCTTCTGCCTGGCAGCGCCTCCGCCGAGAAGCGTGGATCGATGGTAAACATCAATGGCCGCCTCCAGCGCCTCAACCGCGCACTTTCGGCTCCCGGCGAGGCTCGTGATGACTGGGAGACCCTTAGTGATCTGATCAAGGCTCTGGGTGGCGATGGCGCCTCCTCGCTGGAGGACCTCTTCAAACAGATGGCCGCCGAGACCCCTGCGCTTGCCGGGCTGAACTTTGGCAAGATCGGCGACCTCGGGGTTGATCTCAAATCCTAAGCGTTGAGCCCATTCGAAGCCCTGCGAGCTCTTGAGCCACGCAGGGCTTTGTCCCTAGCGGTGGGGCTTTGGGTGCTCTTTGCGCTCATTGTTGGCATGATCGTTGCCATCCAGCCTGACAAGCGAACCGTCACACCGGAATATCGCCAGGCTTCGGAGAAGTGGTGGGCTGGCAAGGAGAGCCCCTACAACATGAGCCAAGTCGGCTACCTTTATCTGCCGCAGGAGGCGATCCTCTACACACCCTTCCAAGTGATGCCGAAGCGTGTCGGGGAACCCCTCTGGCGTTGGACAGGCCTTGCCCTTCTCGCTGCTGGCCTTTGGCGTGTTGCTGGGCTGATCGGACCGGCCCAGCAGGCACGGATTTTTCTTGCGGCGACGCTACTCATCATCCCGGCTGCCCTCTCCAGCGCAAGGAACGGGCAGGTGAATCTCCCGCTCGCAGGTCTGATGCTACTCTCCGTTTCTTCATTGGCCGCGTCGCGGTGGAACATGGCTACCCTTTGGTTGTTGCTTGCGGTGATGCTCAAGCCGATTGCCCTTGCCCCAGCCCTCCTCGCCGCCGCCTGCTATGCACCGCTGCGGCTACGGCTCGCAGGAGGCCTTCTGGTATGTCTGGGGGCTGCATATCTCCACCCGGACGCGGCCTATGTGACGGGTGAATACCGTCACTTCTGGGCCAAACTCATGCTGGCAGGTCAGCCTGCCCACCAAGATTTCAGCGACTTTTTCGGCATGCTCTGGCATTGGGGGATTCACCCCGCGCCCATGGTAATCTCCGGATTTCGGGCCTTGGCGGCCGTAATAGCACTTCTTATCTCGCTCCGAGTGATGCGCCTGTTCTGGGGGCAACATGCCCTGCAAGCCTTTGGGGTCATGCTCTTGGCATCGATCTATCTGATGCTTTTCAACCCACGCACTGAGGAGAATTCCTACGTCATGCTTGCCGGATTCATTGCCTTGCTGGCAGCACGGAATGTCCTTGCGGGGGCTACGCGCCCTGCGTCTTTGCTCTGTATTTTTTGCCTGGCATTAGCAGTAGAGAACTTTGGCCACCCGATTTTTCCACTCACGAAGATTTGGTTCAAGCCCTTCATCACCTCGCTATTTGTGGTGTTCCTAATCGCTCGGCAGTTTTCGATCCTCCGAGCACCAAACCCTACAAACGAAGATCGCGGGACGGCAGCAGTCTGCTAGAATGCGTGGCATGACCTTGCCGCCAGATCCCTCCCTGCACCTCGAGGAGCTCAAAGCCTTCCTCCGATTTCCCAGTATTTCAACCCAGCCGGAGCATGCTCCGGATCTGGATTCGTGCGCCGAATGGCTGCGAGAGAAATTCTCCTCCATCGGTCTGACGGCGGCAGTTTACTCCACGCCCGGCTCCCCCGTGGTGGTGGCGCGCTCGGCTCATCATCCAGCCAAACGCACGGTCCTGATTTACGGTCACTACGACGTGCAGCCTGCGGAACCGCTGGCCAGCTGGACGACACCCCCTTTTGAGCCCCGCGTGGAGGAGGGACGTGTTTATGCGCGCGGCGCCGCCGACAACAAGGGGCAGATCCTAGCGCACATCCTCGGCGTGGCGGAAACGCTCCGTGAGCAGGGAGAGTTGCCGGTGAACGTCATCTTTCTCATCGAGGGCGAGGAAGAAATCGGCAGCCCGAATCTTGCAGAATTTCTGCAGGAGCATCGCGAGGAACTGGCCTGTGATCTCGTGACCATCTCCGACACGGCGATGGCCCCCGGAAACAAACCGGCCCTCACCTATGCGCTGCGCGGCATCGCGGCGATGGAACTGATCGTGCGGGGGCCGGCGCGAGACCTCCACAGCGGACTCTTCGGTGGGGCCGTGGCAAATCCCGCCGCCGTGGTCGGCCGCCTGATCGCGTCGCTTCATGACGCCGAGGGGCGCGTTCGGATCCCCGGCTTCTACGATGCGGTGAGACCCCTCGCTCCGTGGGAGCGTGCAGCCGCCGCAGAGCTTGAGGCGGCCACCGGCGGCGATGAAGCGATTCGCGAGCTTGCCGGCGTCACGGAGCTTGTGGGGGAAAAAGACTACACGACCACCGAACGGATCGGGGCACGTCCGACGGCCGAAGTGAACGGTATCGGTGGCGGCTACCAGGGAGCCGGCACCAAAACTGTTCTCCCCAAGGAGGCCTTCGCGAAGCTTACCTTCCGACTGGTGGCTGATCAGGATCCCGCCGTAATTCTGGCAGCAGCCGAAGAGTACCTGCGACGGCAGACCCCACCTGGCGTTTTGCTGGAGATTGTGACAGGCCACTCTGGCGCCGCTTATCAGTCTGATCCCAACTCCCCCGATGGACTTGCCGCACGCAAAGCTCTCGCGGGAGCGTTTGGTGCCGAGCCGCTGCTTCTTCGTGATGGCGGAAGCATTCCGATCTTGGCCACGCTCAAGGAGATCCTCGGCGTCGACTCCTACCTGCTCGGCCTAGCCAATCCTGACTCCCGAATCCACTCTCCGGACGAAAACATGCTTGTGGAGAACTTCCTCGGCGGGATTCGGATGAGCCGTCTCCTGCTAGCTGAGCTTGGTAGCCTTCGAGCTACGCACTAGACCGAATTCGCTTCCCCCGTACATTCCTCTACGCCAGTGGTCATCTGCGATCTGACTCAATTCTACAGCCCGTTTTCCGGTGGGGTGCGTCGGTATGTGGCTGAGAAGGCTGCCCATCTTGAGGTCGCCGGGCATCGTCACGTCCTCATCGTTCCTGGCGAGAAGACCGGGCGCACACAGGAGGGTGCGCGGACAGTTTACACAATCGAGTCGCCCTTGGTCTCGCGGACGGCCCGCTACCGTGCATTGCTGAATCTCAATCTGGTCGAAGAGGCCCTCGAGCGCGAACAGCCTGACCTCATTGAGTCGGGGGACCCTTATCAGGTGGCTTGGAAGGCGATCGCCTCGGGGCGTGCTCTTGGTATACCCACGGTCGGCTTCTACCATTCGCATTTTCCCGACGCCGTCTTCCGCTCGGTAGCCAAGTACTTCGGCTCCATTTCGGTGATGATGGCCGAGGAGATCGGTCGACGCTACGTCACCTCGCTCTACAACCGATTCGAGCGCACGCTCGTGCCGAGCCAAGGGCTCACCGACCTGCTGCGCTCCTGGGGGCTCGAGAACGCCGAGACGCTGGAGCTCGGCGTCGACACACGCAGTTTCTTCCCTGATGCAGAGGGGGGGCGCGCCGCCCGCCGGAAGCTTGGTTGGCCGGAGGACCGGCAGGTGCTACTCTACGTCGGCAGGCTGAATCCCGACAAAAATGTCCGCCGCTTGCTGGAGTCATTCGCTATTCTTCATGAGAGCAATCCGGGACGCTTCCATCTTGCGGTGGTCGGCGACGGGATGCTGCGTGGGGCTCTCCAGCGACTGCAGGAGACGACCCGTGCCGTGAGTTGGCTTCAGTTCTGCAATGGTTCGGCGGACCTTGCGGAGATCTACCGCGCCGCCGATCTCTTTGTTCATCCGGGAGTGAAGGAGACGTTCGGGCTGGTCACCTTGGAGAGTCAGGCGTGCGGCACCCCGGTCGTCGGAATCAGCGGCAGTTACATGGATGCGATCAATTTCAGTGGTCTGCACAACTGGTCGTCAGACGACGATCCCGAGGCACTGGCCGCGGCGATCCGATCTGTTGCCAATGAAAATCTTCAGGTTACTGGGCTGCGTGCCGCTGCTTCTGTGGCCTCCCGCTACAGCTGGGCCGACGTCTTCAGGAGACTCTTTGCGGTTTACCGGGAGGTCATCGCCTCGTACAACCCATAGGGTGAGTTCGCCCGAGACCGTTTCAGCACCCAAGACAAGCAGCACAGCAGCCGAGATCGTCATCCGGCGCTACCAGCGGCAGGACCGCGAGGCGGTGCGATTCCTCTGCTGCGAAACCGGCTTTCTCGGCAAGGCGATCGACCCGGTCTTTGAAGATCGCGAGCTCTTTGCCGACTACCTGACCCGCTACTACACCGATATTGAGCCGGAGTCCTCTTTTGTGCTCGTGCAGGGAGGGGTTGTGAAGGGCTACCTGCTTGGCTCCTACCGCCCCGCTCGGCAACAGCTCTTTAACTTTTTCAACAACCTCGCTCTCTTTAGCCGAGGGATGACGAAGTACGCCTTCTATAATCAAGCGACTCGTGACTTCATCGGATGGATCCTGCGCAACTCCTGGCGCGAGGTGCCGGTGACGCCGCGCCGCTGTGCCCACTTCCACTTCAACGTGCTACCTGAGGCTCAGGGACTTGCGCATGTGACCAAGCTCATGAACTCCTACCTCGACCACCTTCGCAGCAAGGGAGTGCGGCAGGTCTACGGCCAAGTCGTGACCTTCGAGTCGCGACGCGGGGCCAGGGTCTTTGAGCGCTACGGCTTTCAGGTGATCGAGCGCAAAGAGATCACCAAGTACCGTAAGACGCACCCCGAGCCAGTCTATCTCACGACCGTGCTGAGGGAACTCTCGTAGCAAGGCTACGAGAGAGGCGTTTAGGCTGAAGACGGAAGGCTATTAGGGATTCCATCGGATCTATTCTTTGCAAAAGCCCCTTGAGTTTTCACTGCTTGATTCGATTGTCTCCTGCGGCTCTGACCTAACAGACTTCAGTCTAAAACCCTTCTGCCTTTCCTTCGCACCATGACCAATACCGAGGCCGCCATTGTCCTGAATATGCTCCCTCAGGTCGGGCCTGTCCGGGTGCGGAGACTCACGGAGCGCTTTGGATCGACCTCAGCCATCCTGCAGGCGGCAGGCTCCGAGCTTCGGACCGTGGAGGGCATCGGCCCTGAGGTCTCCTCAGTGATCACGAGCTGGCAGGAACACGCCAATCTCGATGCCGAACTTGCCCTCATGGAGAAAGCAGGCGCAAGGGCTCTCACCCAAAGCGACCCGGAATATCCCCGGCTGCTCAAAGAAATCCATGATCCGCCGATCATCCTCTATGTCCTCGGTAAGCTGGAAGAGCGCGACCAGCAGAGGGGCATCGGTATCGTCGGCACACGCAAGGCCAGCCACTACGCTTCCGAGTCGGCCAAGAAGCTCGGATACCAGCTCGCCTACGCCGGCCTCACCATCTACAGCGGTCTGGCTCGGGGGATCGACACAGCGGCTCACCAGGCGGCACTTGCCGCGAATGGGAGAACGGTCGCCGTCCTCGGCAGCGGCCTCTCCCATATCTATCCGGAAGAGAATATCCCACTGGCGGAAAAGATCGCCTCAGGTAGCGGCGCTGTGGTCAGTGAGTTCCCGATGGGAACCACCCCGACGAAACAGACCTTCCCGAAGCGGAACAGGATCATCAGCGGTTGCTCCTTCGGCCTACTCGTCGTGGAGGCAGGTCTCATTAGCGGTGCCCTCATCAGCGCCCGCGAGGCCGGCGAGCAAGGCCGCTCCCTCTACGCAGTTCCCGGACGGATCGATCAGCCCGGCACCCTCGGATCAAATCGTCTCATTCAGCAGGGGGCGAAGCTTGTGATCGATGCGGGTGATATCCTTTCCGATCTGCAGATGATCTATGCCACGCCACCAGAGCTGGAGCGGAGCCGTCCCCGAGTCGAGCTGCTGGGTGATGAGCTCCTCGTCTACGAGGCGATCGGCGATGAACCGACCCCCGTGGATGTGATCATAGCCAAATCCGGTTTGCCCCCCGCGACGGTCTCCTCTAGGTTGCTCGCCCTCGAGCTCGGACGCCACGTCCGTGCCGAACCGGGCAACCGCTTCCTCAAGCTGATCTGATTTTTCGCCGTTTTTCCCATTAATCCTTTCCGCCTTTAGGTTTTAGCTTTTAGCTTTTCCCTCCATGTCCAAAACCCTCGTCATCGCAGAGAAGCCCAGCGTCGCCGCCGATCTGGCCCGTGCCTTGGGAGGGAAGGCCGCCCGCGCTGAGTTCTTCGAGGTCGACGATTACATCATCACCTCGGCGGTGGGTCACTTGGTCGAGCTCTGCCTTCCGAACAAGATGACCGGGGGCAAGGGCCTCTCCTGGAGTCTAGAGAAGCTGCCGATCATTCCCGAGGAGTTCGAGCTCCAGCCGATTGCCCGCTCCGCCGACCGACTGGCCGTCGTGAAGAGACTGCTCAAGAAGCCCGAGGTAACCACCGTCATCAACGCCTGCGATGCGGGCCGCGAGGGAGAGCTCATTTTCCACAACATCATCCAGCTCACCGGCTGCAAGAAGCCCGTCAAGCGCCTCTGGCTCCAATCGATGACGCAAGGAGCGATCAAGGAGGGGTTTGCCCATCTCCGTGACGATGCCGAGATGCAGCCGCTGGCGGCGGCGGCCGTCTGCCGCTCCGAGAGCGATTGGCTGGTCGGCATCAACAGCACCCGTGCGCTGACCGCGGTGAACTCCGGCCAGGGAGGTTTCCAGCTCACGCCTGTGGGTCGCGTCCAGACCCCGACCCTGGCTATTCTGGTCGAGCGTGAAGAGAAGATCCGCGCCTTCGTCCCGAAGACCTATTTCGAGGTCCACGCCGAGTTCGCCGTGGCTGCCGGAAGCTATACCGGGCGCTGGTTTGACGAGGGCTTTAAAAAATCCGACGAGGAAGGCGATACGGCTGATAAAAAAGCCGAGCGTCTCTGGGATAAATCTCGTGCCGAGGAGATCCGAAGCAAGTGTGTTGGCAAAACGGGTGTCATCGAAGAGACCAAGAAGTCGACCTCCCAGGCTTCCCCGCTGCTCTATGATCTGACCACGCTCCAGCGTGAGGCCAACGGGCGCTTCGGTTTCAGCGCCAAACGGACCCTTCAGTTGGCCCAGCGCCTCTACGAGCACCACAAGGTGCTGACCTATCCTCGTACCGATTCCCGCTACCTTCCCGAGGACACCATGCCTGCCGTGAAAACAGCCTTTAAGTCCTTCGAGGACAAGGAGCTGCGCAGGCACGCCGAGGCGGCGCTCAAGAATGATTGGGTGATCAAGACCGGCAAAGTCTTCAACAATGCCAAGGTCTCCGATCACCACGCCATCATCCCGACCGGCGCCTCCACTGCGGGTCTCGACGAGGTTGAGGCCAAGCTCTTCCAGATGGTCGCGCAGCGCTTTGTCGCCGTCTTTTACCCCCCCGCCCGCTTCGATGTCACCACCCGCATCACGCGAGTGGAGGGGGAGCCGTTCAAGAGCGAGGGCAAGGTTCTCACCGATCCAGGATGGCAGGCCGTCTATGGCAAGCAGGTTCATCACAAAGAGGGTGAAGAGGATGCTAAGACCCTTGTGCCGGTTGCTGCTACCAATGGCGTCCTCGAACCCGCCCGCACTGATTCCGTCCAGGTTCACGAGGCCCAGACCCGCCCGCCGGCCCGCTTCAACGAAGCAACCCTGCTCAGCGCCATGGAGGGTGCCGGAAAGCTCGTCGAGGATGAGGAACTCCGCGAGGCCATGAGCCTCCGTGGCCTCGGCACACCTGCCACCCGCGCCGCCATCATTGAAGGACTCCTCGGCGACGGGTACATCCTGCGCGAAGGGCGCGATCTTTCCGCCACCAGCAAGGGGCTTGCTCTCATCCATCTCCTCCGGCACATGGGCGTGGCCGTGCTGACGTCGCCAGAGCTTACGGGGGAGTGGGAGCACAAGCTCAAGCAGATGGAGGCGGGGGAGTTCAAGCGTCCCGAGTTCATGGAGGAGATCCGCAGTTTCACCCGCGACATCGTCACCAAGGCTCAAGGTTTCACCGATGATGCCGAGGGAGCCTTCCCCGACCTCGAGGTTGTTTGCCCCAAATGCGGCAAGGGCCCCTTCAAGGAGAACGTCCGACAGTTCAAGTGCCGTGAGTGCGGACTCAGCCTCTGGAAGTCCCTCGCCGGTCGCCCGCTGGAGCGCCCCGAGATCACCGAACTACTCACCAAGAAGACAGTCGGCCCTCTCGATGGCTTCCGCAGCCGGTTTGGAAAGCCCTTCTCCGCGGAACTGGAGTTCGATCCCGAGTTCAAGCTGAAGTTCGTCTTCGGCGAACGCGAGGGAGATCCAGCCGCCGAGGCGGCCATCCGCAATTCCGAGGCCATCGCGCCCTGTCCCCTTTGTCGTGATCAGGGCAAGAAGGGCACCATCCGCGAAGGCGTCACCAGCTACGTCTGCGACCAGTCGATTGGAGCAGAGAAATCATGCGAGTTCCGCACAGGCAAGACCATCCTCCAGCGCTCCATCCCGCGCGAGGAAATCGTCAAGCTGGCCGAGACAGGCAGAACCAACCTCATCGCCGGATTCGTCTCCAAGAAGGGGCGCAAGTTCGCCGCTTACCTCAAGCTGGATGGGAAGAAAGTCAGCTTCGAATTCGAGCCCAGGGAACCAAAGGCAGCTAATGCACCGAAGGCCTCCAAAAGCGCGCAGGGTGAACAAGCAGCCGAGGGAGCAGAAGGCGAAGGTTCCACCGTCAAGCGCGGTCGTTTCGGCAAGCCGGTGAAACCCAACCTCACGACAAAGGCCGTCACCGCCAAAGTTACGAAAGCCGCAAAGGGTGCAAAACCCAAAAAAGCTGCCGTGAAAAAGAAGCCCGCTGTAGAGGAGTCCGCAGAACCGGCATCAGAATAAATCACGCCGCTTTGCCTGCCTCTCCAGAGGCGATGTCATTCGGCCCCAAGAAGGACCACTCCTCAAGAAAGAGGTGGAAGAGGAGTAGAAGGTCTCAGAACTTCTTGGAGGAAGAACACCCGCACCCACCACCACAGCCGGTTTTTTTGCGGGCCCTGAGCCATCGGGTAACAAAGAATGCGGCGGCGGCCACGACAAGGCCGAGGGCGATGGCTGTCTGAAACTCGGGGCTCATGACTTTAACGGAGCATAGATTTCTGTAGTCCCTTTTCCAGAGTTCCAGAGTTCCATATTAATTCTGCAGCTTCTCATTGAAATCCCAGGAGCCGTCCTCCCTGATAAATCAGGAACGAGGCGAGGTACGCCGTGCCGGTCATGTAGCAGAACTGGAAGATCGGCCAGCGGAAGCTATTGGTCTCGCGGCGCACGACCGCCAGCGTGCTGACGCACTGCATGGAGAGGACGAAGAAGACCAGAATCGAGAGGCAGGTCAGCGGTGTGAAGACAGCTGTTCCATCCGAACGCTTCTGCTCGCGAAGTGTCTGGACGAGAGCCCCATCCTGCTGATCCTCGCCCGTCTCGACATTGTAGACGATCGACATGGTGCCGACAAAAACCTCGCGGGCAGCTTGTGCGGCCACGAGACCGATGCCGATCTTCCAATCCATACCGAGCGGCTCTAGAGCTGGCTCCAGTGCATGACCGATGCGGCCGGCGAAGCTGTGCTGGAGTTGCTCTGTCTTGGAGGGCTCTGGAGCTCCTTCCGGTGGATTCATCTTCGGAAAGGTGGCGAGGAACCAAAGGATGATGGCGATGGCAAGAATGACCGTGCCCGCACGTTTGAGGAATAGCCCCGCGCGCTGGAACATCTGCGAAGCAATCTGACGTAGCGAGGGAAGGCGGTACGGAGGCAACTCCATGAGGAAGATGGGGGTTTCTCCGCGCAGAATGGTCTTCTTGAAGAGCCACGCGAAGAGGAGAGCCGCCACGGTGCCAAGTAGGTAGAGACCCATCATGATGGCACCCTTGAGCCAGACCGACTCGGAGGGGAGCAACGCTGCGATCATCAGGGCGTAGACCGGCAACCTTGCCGAACAGCTCATGAGAGGCGCCACTAGGATGGTGACGAGCCGATCCTTTGGGTTCTCGATCGTCCGCGTCGACATGATACCGGGAATCGCGCACGCATAGGAACTGAGCAGCGGAATGAAAGACTTCCCGTGGAGGCCGACTTTGCTCATCACGCGGTCCATCAGGAAGGCGGCGCGCGCCATGTACCCTGTGTCCTCAAGCAGGCCGATGAAGAAGAATAAAATCAGGATCTGCGGGAGGAAGATCACCACGCCGCCGACGCCAGCAATGACGCCATCGGTAAGCAGGTCACGAAGGTCACCGGGTGGCATGGCCTCCTGCACGGCCCCAGAGAGCAGTCCGAAGCCCGACTCGATCCAATCCATCGGATAGGAGGCGATTGTGAAGATGGAGACGAACATCAGCACCATCATCCCAAAGAAGACGAGCCACCCGAAGGCCTTGTGCGTCAGGAGATCATCGAGGCGTTGGGTGAGTTTGTCGCTGATGGCGGTCATTCCTCCCTGGGCCGCGTGGCAGAGCTTACCGATCCGGGCGTAGCGCTCCGCCACAATTGTCTCGCGCCATTCTGGAAGCTCCTTGTCTAGGGTGGTGCGCTGTCCGATCGAAGCGCTCAGTGCGGGCCCCGCCCCGAGCTCGGTTGCCACGGAGGCGGTATCAGAATCAGTGGAGGAGAGAAGAATCGCCGCCTTCATCCGAGCCTGAGGATCACGCGGGCCTCTTGAATCAGAGTTCGTCTGTCCTGGCCAGCAGGCCGCCACCTTGTCGGCTGCACGGGTCCAGATCGAGGGAAGCTCCGGTGTCCATACGCTATGCGGAATGTCCGCGCGGCTCAGCGCCAGCCGGAGAGGCAGCAGCGTCTCCCTGCGCGTCGCCTGCACGGGGATCACCGGCACGCCGAGATCCTCCGAGAGTCGCTCCGCGTTCACTGGTGTCCCTTGCGCCTGGGCGACATCGATCATGTTCAACGCAATGATGGTCGGGAGCCCTAACTCGATGACTTGGGTGATGAAATAGAGGTTCCGCTCGAGGTGCGAGGCATCCACGACGCAGAGCACACGCCCGGGTCTCGGCGTGTCCTGACGCAAATCCAGCAGCACGTCACGCGTGATGCGCTCATCGGGGGCGTGGGCACCGAGGCTGTAACTGCCTGGCAGGTCGAGCAGTTCGACCTTCTCGCCGTGCTGACCGATGAACTGCCCTGACTTCTTCTCCACCGTGACTCCGGGATAGTTGGCAACCTTCTGGCGAAGGCCCGTCAGGGCGTTGAAGAGGGTGGTCTTGCCGCAGTTCGGATTTCCGACGACAGCGTAGGATTTTGGGTGCGCTTCCGTTCGGGGTTCCCCAGCGGGAGGTGCGGTGGGAACGTGCGACACGGAGAGAACGGTCTTGGTTGGCCCGGTGGAAACAACATGCGCCGGGGGAACAGGCTGCACGGGCCGCATGGTTTCGGTGGCCATCTGCGCGGAGTCTAGAGTGATCAAGACTTGAGCGGCATCGGCACGGCGGATGCTAAGATCGAATCCTCGCAGACGAAACTCCATGGGATCACCCAGCGGAGCACTTCTTACGAAGGTGATCTCTGTGCCACGCAGCACACCCATCTCTCGCAGTCGCGTTGCAAGTTGCTCATCGGCGGGGAGTCTCGTGATGACGCCGCGCTGGCCGGGCTTGAGAGAGGAGAGTGGTGTCATGGATAGGATGGTGTAGCGCAGCAAACGAACGGGGCGCGAGATTGAGACGCAGTATCAATTTCACACCGTATCCATGGCCAGCTGATTTTACAAGAGCTCCCATGACCCGCTAACTCCGCGCTTATCCCCCCGCGCACTCCACGTCCACTTTCCTAGGATGCCCGGGATGAGCTGCGCTCTGAGGGTGTACGTTTGCGGGCGCTCTTGGCCGCCTTTCCCTTCTTGAAGTTCTTGCAGGAACCCAGCAACCGGAGGCGGTCACAGCTTGCCTCGATGCGCAGGGCCTTCTGTGTCGGGGAGAAGCCGAGCCTGCGCGTGATGCAGTTCTGCATGACATCGATGTTGGGATCCTCAAACTCGATGATCTCCCGGCAGTCCACGCAGATGAGGTGGTTATGATAGGGGCTCTGGAGAAAGTTGGGATCGTAGAGCCGTTCGCCGCCGCCGAGGGAGATCTCGCGCAGCATGCCACTCTCCACCAGCAGTAAAATCGTCCGGTAGATGGTCGCGCGGGAGACGGCCCCGTCGCTCTTGCGGAGCTTCGGGATCAAGTCCTCGGGCCTGAAATGATCGCTGTTGCGAAAAATCAGCGTGGTCAGTGCCTCGCGCTGCTTCGTGAACCGAAGCCCCTTCGAGGCAAAGATGGTGCGCGCCTGACCAAGGACTGCTTTCAGGGATTGTTGATCCATTGCCCCCTCACCTTGCCCGGGAGCAGGATGCGGGTCAAGACGGCTAAGGAGGCTCCCCAAGTCGCTTGAACGGGGGCAATCAGAATTTCACCTGCACTCCTGCATACCAGTTACGCGGCATGGCGGGATCAATGCCGGTGTTGGTGATTCGGGTGGTGTACTTGAGGTCGAAGAGGTTGTTGATCCCTCCGATGATGCTGAGGCGGTCCTTGAGGAGGTTCACCTCGTAGGTGAAGTCCCAGACATTGTAGGCCGGCATCATGTATTGCTGGGTGTTGTTGTCATTGGCGTAGGCAGAGGCACTGAACGTCGTCAGGAGACCCAGCTTCATGCGATCGCGCCAGTTATAGAGTACACCCAGTCGAAGGAGGTAGTCGGGCGTGTACTGTGGGGTCTTCCCTTGGTACTGGCCGCTTGTGTAGCTCCCCTGCTGCAGGGTGTAACCTGCCGTGAAGAGCACAGACCCGTAAGTGTCAACCAGACTGTGGATATTTGCTTCGCCCCCCTTTTTGATGTCGCCGGGTCCTGTTTGCTTGAGCGCGGAGCGTGTGCCGCGCAGATCGTCGGCTAGGCCGATCGCATCCAGCTGGAGCATGTTATCCCAACCGATGGTCGAGGAGTTGCCAATGGTTTGGATGACGGTCGTGCTCGGGGTTGGGTTGACCGAACCAATCTGGTTGTAGAAGTTCAGGACGAAGTAGCTGCTTTGCCACGCCAGCCACGGGCGGGGATTGCCGCGGAAACCACCCTCGTAGTTCCAGGCAATGCTCGGCTGGAGGTTATTAGGCACGGAGACGTTGGGAGCGTTAGGGATCGCCTGGCTGAACGTCACGGGCTTGTACGATTGGGAGGCGTTTCCGTAGGCCGTGATCCAGTCGTTGAATTTGTACTCTGCTCCGAATCCCGGAAGTGGCACGAAGGCGTAGTTGCTCTCATTGGAAAGGGGTGTTCCCGCCTTGGTTTTGGAGATGTTCACCGACTCGTTGATACTCTGCCAAATATTCTCAAAGCGGACAGCGGGAATGAATTGGAACTTTCCGAAGACGAAGCGGTTCTCCGCGAAAAAGGAGGTGTACCAGTTCTGTCTCTTGCTCTGGTTGGAGAGGGAGCCTGTCGCAGCCCACGGGGTGGCACCAGTCTCCTGAGTGAGCGGTGACTGTGTGTTATAGAGCATGGCTCCTCCCGTGAACGTGTGGGTATTACCCAGGAAGTCGTAGTCGTATCGCAGCTGGGGAATCATGCCCCAGGTGTAGAAGAGTTGGTTCTGAATCTGGTTGCTCTGTGCTGCTTTGCCCGTCGGGATGGTGCCGAACCCCCCTCCGTTCTGGCGCTGGCTCCAGCGGCCGTAGTAGTTCCACCATGTGCGGAAGCTGAAGAATGCTTTGTTGCTGAGGTCATTCTCATGGAGTAGGGAGACGGCATAGCGGTCGATGTGGAGGTTGTCGTAGAAGCGGGAGGTGCCGGTGGGGTTGGAGTTCCAGTTCACCGCGTTGGTGCCGTTTGCCTTGGTGAGTCCGCCCGGTTCCTGAATGTAGTTCTGATAGGCATCGACAATGAGATAGGTTCTCTTGGTCGTCTTGGCTCCCCATGCCAGCGTGCCGCTCCAGTTGTTGACCGTCCAGGCGCTGTTGGCCTGTCGGAAGCCGTCCGTCTGGCGGTGGTTGTAGTAGCCGTAGTAGCCAAGCTGTCCCGTTGTTCCACCGAGCTCGGTGAAGTTGGCGAAATAGTTGAAGCTACCCAGCGTATTGAGGGTTCTCATGGTGAAAGGTGTATCCAGCGGCGGCTTCTCCATGATGTAGTTCACCGCGCCTCCCGGTTGGGGCCCGTAGAGCAGGGCGGCGCCGCCACGGATGATCTCGAGCCTCTTGGTCCCGTCAATCGGCGGCGTGTAGTAAGCCTCGGGATAGCCCAGCATGTCCGCATGAATGGGAAACCCATCTTTCATCACCTGCAGGAATTGCATCCGCGCAGGCGGCAATCCCCTCGTGCCGATACTCACCAGCGGGGTTGATTCCTCTGAGAGAACAATGCCCGCCGTGGTCTGCAGCGCCTGGCGGTAGTTGTTGTTGTTGATCTGTGGGAGAAGGTTGGGATCGATATTGTCCGTCCGTTTTCCGGCGAAGATTTCCGCTCCCTCGACATCGGGCAGGAAGGGGCTGTCCTCGGGTGGCTGCAGTCTCTCGATTACCTGTACTTCCTCGAGTTGGGCGGGGGTCGCCCCATTGGTAGCTTCCGCTTGCTTGATCTCCTCGATGACAGCAGGGGCGGCTTTGAGTGGTCCGCTCGCAAGCAAGAATAGTGCTGCGAAGAGCGCAGAGAATCGTCCTACGGGAGGCAAGACGTGGCCGTTGTTCAATTTCATGGGGCGGGATTCTTACATGAGATTGAGACCCAGTCGCAACAACAAAGTTGAGAATGCATCTCAACGCGCAAAAATTAAGCCCTTCCTCGTCACAAGATGCACTTTGCATCACCGATGAGGACCTCGGCCTCGTGCTCGGATCAGCGGGTCTGGATATTGAAGTTGTAGGGGATGGTCACCGTGTCCGAAAGTGGGACGCCGAGGATGCACTTGGGATTATAGGTCGACTCGCGTGCAGCACGAACAGCAGCGGAATCAAGGACAGGGTTTCCGCTGGAGACGGAAACGGATGCAGCAGTGGCCTGACCGAGGGCGTTGATCTGCACGGTTACCATGACACGACCGAGTTTGCGCGCCGCCAGCGCCGAGGGAGGATAGGAGGGGGTGACACGGTTGCTCCAAGAGGCATGGGTACGATCCTTGCCGGCGCTTCTTGCCGAGCGGGTAGCAGCGGTAACAGCATTACCCAGGCTTTCGTTTGATGCCTTGGGTGAGGGGGTGGAACGTGGTTTGGGTGGTTGAGATGACCTTGCCTCAGGCGCAGGTTGTGGTGTCGCTCTGGGTGTGGGTAAAGGAGTTGGCGAAGGTGTTGATTGGAGGACTGGAGCTAGTAGCGGATCCGGAACGGTCTCCGTCGGTTCTTTAACTTGCTTTGGCTGGGGCTGCTCCCTGATCGGTTGTTGTACCTGCTTCACTGGGGTCGACTCGGAAGGAATCTGCTCCTCGGTGATTTCGACCTCGGCGGAGGGAGGTTCCTGCGTGCCAATCACGGGTGTGGGCATGCTTTGCCATGCCCAGAGGATCCCCCAGTGGATCAAGAGGGCTGCGAGAAAACAGACCGGAAACACCCGGTTCATTTCTTTGTCTTCATCGACCCAGCAGCCGATGTGTCGGATGGACCTTGTGATTTCGTTTGGATGGCAATCCTGCGGATGCCGAGTCGCCGAGCGGTGTCGAGGACGAGGACGGCCGTGCCGAAACTTGAATCGGTGTCTCCGCTGATCAGTAGTCTGGGGTCGGGATCGGCAGCCTGGAGATCACGCATGACAGCCTCGAGAGTCGAGGCGTCGACGTGTTGGCGATCAAGGCTGATCATGCCATCACGAGTGAGGGTCACGAAATGCGGCTCCCTTCGGTCCTGTGGCTGTGAGGTGGAGGCGCCTGGCAGATTCACCGGGATCCCTTTGTTCTTAACCATCGAGAGCGACACCATGACAAAGGTCGCCAGCAGGAAGAACATGATGTCGATCAGGGGAATGATCTCGATGCGGGCCCTCTTACGGGACCCGGGTGATGGAATGGAGACCGGCATATCCTTGGTACTACTCGCCTCCCAGGGTGCTGCGGCGAATTAACAGGATCTCAAGCCGGTTTCCCGCCTCTTCCAGTTCGGCGCGGGCTTCCTCCATGCGAGCGTTGAGATAATTGAAGGGTAGCAGTGCCATGATGGCTACCAGCAGGCCGAAGGCCGTCGCAATCAGGGCCTCGGCGATGCCCCCTGTGATGGCGGCCGGGGCGTCGAGTTCCCCGGCGATCAGTCCGAAGCTGCGGATCATCCCCATCACTGTGCCAAGCAGTCCAAGCAGTGGAGCAATGGTGATAGCGGTGTCGAGAAAGGGAAGGCCCCTGTTAAACTTTTTCAATTCGCGCGAGCTGGCAGTCAGCAGGGCCGAGGTGTAGCTGGTATCGCGTTCGCGAAGCGCAGCAGTGACCACAGAGGCCACGGAGTCGCTGGATTTTTCTCCAACCCTGATCGCCTCGTCTGGGCGGCCATGCTCCACGCTGGCAAAAATTTCCCGCACGGTCTGCGGCGAGCGATCACGGTGGTAACGGATCAGAAAGATAACCCGTTCAATGACGGTCGCCATTACAAGCAGGGAAACAATGAGGATGGGAACCATGATGGGCCCTCCCTTGAGAAAGATACTGATTGAATTCATGGATGGGGATGCTTGGTGAGATGAAATCATCTGTTCAACGATACTGAGGCTCAAAAGTGTGATTGAGATTGAGATCCAGTCGCAAGAAGAAACTGCAAGATCTCGCAGAGAGATGCCGCCAAGTGCGAGGGGGCTGTGCCTCCCTTCGTGGTGTTAAGGGGAGTAACGTTGGGCGAGTGGCAGACGACGGCCCATACCGAAAGCGCGGCCTGTCACCTTGAGACCGGGGGCGGCCTGCTCGCGCTTGTACTCGTTGTGATCGACCATCCCGGTGATCCGTCGGACCAGAGACTCATCATACCCACGGGATACGATCTCACGAAGCGGGAGGTTTTCCTCCACATAGAGGGCCAGGATCGCATCCAGCAGATCGTAAGGAGGGAGGTTGTCCTGATCCGTCTGATCCGGTCTCAGTTCCGCGCTAGGTGGCTTTTCGATAGTTGAAGCAGGGATGATCTCCCGGTCACGGTTGATCCACCGAGAGAGTTCGTAGACAAGTGTCTTGGGCAGATCGGAGATCACGGCCAACCCGCCGCACATGTCCCCGTAAAGGGTGCAATAACCCACGGCCAGCTCGGTCTTGTTGCCGGTGGTTAGCAGGAGGCTGCCGAATTTGTTAGAGAGAGCCATCATCGTGACGCCGCGCAGTCTGGCTTGGAGGTTCTCCTCGGTGGCATCTTCAGCGCGGTTGGTAAAGACACCTTGAAGGCCATGAACCATCACCTCATAAGCTGGTGTAATTGGTAAGTTAAAACACTTGATGCCAAGAGTTTCCGCGAGTGAGATGGCATCCCTAACGCTCCCCTCGGAAGAGTATGGGCCTGGCATGGCGGCACCAGTCACGTTCTCCTTACCGAGGGCCTCGACCGCAAGGACTGCTGTCAATGCGGAGTCGATCCCCCCGCTTAGGCCGAGAACGGCACTCTGGAACCCGCACTTCTGGAAATAGTCACGCAGACCAAGTACAAGAGCCTGATAGAGTTCCCCGAGATCGTCACGGTGATTCAGAGAGAGGGCGGTCGGGGGGTCGCCAATGACGGCCGATTCCTCCGCAAAACCAGCCAACTCCTCGCAACGGGTGCCATCAGCAGAGATCACCAAAGAGTGCCCGTCAAACACAAGTTGGTCGTTGCCGCCAACGGAGTTGCAGTAATAGATCGGAGTCTTAAAGCGCTTTGCCTGATGGCTTAACATCTGCAGCCTTTTCACTGGTTTTCCGTATTGGAAGGGTGAGGCACTCAGGTTAATCAAGATGTCAGCACCTGCTGCCACAAGATCTGCTGGTGGATCGACGCGGTACAGGGAGCCGGGAAGAAACTCCGGCGTCCAGAGGTCTTCGCAGATGGTGATGCCCAGACTCCTACCTGCGTATTGGATGGGAGCAGAAGCAGCTCCCGGCTCAAAGTAGCGGGCCTCATCAAACACATCATAGGTCGGCAGCAGTCTCTTGTGGATGACCTGGGGTGATTTCCCCGATTCGAGGAAGGCAGCAGCATTGAAGAACGGCTTCCCGTGGCCAGAGGTATTCCGGTCAATGAAGCCCACCACCAGAGGCACCTTGCCAATGGACGCATGGATCTTAGAAAGCTCGGTTATGTTCCGTTCCACAAACTCGCCCGCAAAAATCAGGTCCAGCGGCGGGTACCCCGTGATGGAGAGCTCGGGCGTGATGACCAGCTCCGCACCCCGAGAGACCAGATCGCGGTAGGCTGCCAGTATTTTTGCGGCATTGCCCGCAATGTCTCCGACAGTGGTGTTGATTTGTGCGAGGCCGATGTTCATGCGCTGTCCTTCACAAGATACTACCAGAATCCCCACTGACGGGTCTCACAAATATAAATGCCAAGCACCAGATTGGCCGTGGCGTGTGCCGCAATACAGGCGAAGAGGCTGCGTGTGCGGATGGCTACCACATTAAGCAGGATGCCGGTCAGGGATGCTGCCGGCCAGTCGCTGGGGGCGTGAACCAAGGTGAAGGCAACGACTACCGCCCAGAAACTGAAACGGCTGGAGCTTCCAAAGGGGAGTGCTGTGAAATCCTCACGCATGAGGTAGCGGAGCAGGAAACCACGCCAGAAAATCTCCTCTACCAGCGGGACAATGATCACCAGTCGCGTGAAGCGAGCGAGCGTCATCCAGTGGGTCATCCCCGGCATGACTCCAGGGTCGAATCCTTCCGTGCGTCGCGGCTGATGAAAGAACTCCTGAGGGGCTACCCAAAGGCCAAAGATGATGAGGCCAGCAACCACGCCGATCAGAATCATCCCCCAATTAGTGACACCTACATCGTAGCAACTCCAAAACCATAGAAGCGCGACGGCACAGACGGCCGTCTGGATGGGATAAATCCAGTACATCGGATCGAGTGAGATCCCCGCAAAGCTGGTAATACCAAGACCCTTGGCGGCCGAAACTGCAACCAAGCCCGTCATGAAGAGCGCGAAGGGAAGGGTGTAAGCGAGGAGGGAGCGGCGATCCGTGGGCATCATTCTTGGGTACCAGCTGGGATGGAGACTTGGAAGATAGGAGTTGGAAGACGGGTAGGGTGACTTGTTACACTAAGGGATCATGCCCGCAAAAAAACCTTCCCCGGACCTTCTGCCTCTTCTCGGATCGCATGTGCCGACTGTTGGCGGCGTCTCTGCCGCCATCGACCGCGGACTGGGGATCGGCTGCACGGCCATGCAGATCTTCGTGAAGAACAACATGCAGTGGTTTGCCAAGCCGTTGCCGGCGTACGAGGTCGAGGCATTCACCACGCATCCTCGTCGGGATCGCCTGGGCGCCGTGGTGGCCCACGCAGGGTACCTCATCAATCTCGGCGTCGAGGGCACCGAGAACCATGATAAGTCGCTGCGCTCACTCACCGACGAAATGCTCCGATGCGAGCAACTCGGTATCCGCTCGCTGGTCCTCCATCCCGGCTCCCATCTTGGTGCCGGCATGGATGCCGGCATCGCCTGCGTGGTGAGGAATCTCGACCGACTGCACGCCGAGCACCCCACTCTAAAAGTGCGGATCACGCTCGAAACCACCGCGGGTCAGGGGGCGTGCATCGGAGCACGTTTTGAAGAGATCGCGGCGATCATCGACGGCGTTGCCGACCCAAAACGCCTAGAGGTCTGCCTCGACACGGCTCACGCCTTTGCCGCGGGCTACGATCTCTCCCTACCCAAGGGCGCCGAGAAAACTTTTGCGGAATTCGATAGGGTCATCGGGATCAGTCGCCTTTCGGTGCTGCACATCAACGACTCCAAATCCGCCCTCGGCTCGCGGGTCGACCGTCATGACAACCTCGGCAAGGGGAGGATCGGGCTCGATACCTTCCGCTGGATCATGCGCTCCAAGGAGCTGGCCTTGATTCCGAAAATCCTAGAGACACCCAAGGGGAAAGACCTCGCGGAGGATGTCGAGGCGATGGCTCTGCTCAGAAGCTTTCTAAAATAAAGGGAAGTCTCGCGCAGACTGCGTGAGAATCTCTGTCACGGGAAACAAGATTGATTTTCCCTCGAGGCGCTCATAAAAACCTTCCTCATGGACGAAGAGAACCAATCATCTTACTCACAAGCCTACCGCCAGTATTCTCAGGATCAGATTCTGGAAAGTCGTGAGCTGCAGGTGGAGCGCAAGTTCTTCCGACTGGAGGTGCGCGAGAATGACCGAGGACGGTTCCTTCGTGTCACCGAGGAAAATCAGGGTCGTCGCAACACCGTGATCGTCCCCGACTCTGGATTCGCTGATTTTGCGCGGGTTGTGAACGAGGTGCTCGCCTCGCAGATTGCCAACGGGTAATACTTGGGGGTCCCCTGCTCTTGGGGATGCGGCGCATTTCCCCACTTGCGCCTTCTTCCCATCATGCAATTGCCTTCCGACCCTGCCGATTCATCCGCTTCCAGTGCAGCCGCCCGCCTTTGCGGCACGTGCGGCATGTGCTGTGACGGGGTTCTCTTCCACTCGGTGGAGCTCCAACCTGCGGATTCCCCGCGAGCGCTGGCCTCTCTCGGCATGAAGCTTCGCCGAAAGAAGGGCGTCGAGTTCTTCCTGCAGCCCTGCTCCATGCACCGGGAGGAGGATGGCCAATGCTCCTGCAAGATCTACGAGGACCGTCCCGTGCGATGCCGGGCCTTCAACTGCAGGCAGCTCCAAGCGGTCGAGGCCGACACCAAGTCGGAAGCAGAGGCTCTGGAAATGATCAAGAGGGCAAAGGCGGGCGTCGCCCGCGTGGATGGCTTGATCTCGCAGATCGCAGAAACCAATCCCAACCGCAGCTTGGCGCACCGCGTGGCCAATGCCCTAACGCTCTCAAAGGGGGAGGAGCGGACCCCGGTTCAGGACGAGCTGGACTCGGCAATGAAGGGACTGGAAGAACTGCTGCAAAAAGAGTTTCGGGTCTAAGGAAGGAGGAAGCGCTGTTTTCGATGATGCAGGGTTGAGCAATGAGCTCCCGGGGAGCACATTGGCCTTGATGGGAAAGTTCCTCCGCTTTCTTTGTGCTGCTCTGATCGTTTGCGGCCTTGGGATGGCCTGTGCCTCGGTGCAGCCGGAGGATCTCTTGCGAGATCCCTCGCCCGAAGAGTGGGGGGCTCTTTCTACCTTCAGCGGCCGGTTGACCCGGGCCGAGTTTGAAGAGCAGCTCAAGGCGGTCTTCGACCCCTTTGGAGGTCTCCGTCCTTTTCTAAAAATTACCGACCAGTCGGTGGAGGTCTTTACCACACCGAAGCAGGAGACCTGCGTTGCAACCATCGCCTTTGCCTCTACGAATCAGGTGACTCTGCCCGAGACTTTCGGATCGCAGCACCACACGAAGGACTCCGGCCCCTCTCAGCCACTTGCTGGACTGAAGGTGGCTATCGATCCTGCTGATATCGGCGGTGCTTGGGGGTCGATGGAGAATCGCTCCAGCTACTACAAGGGATATGGACTGATCCAAGAAGGTGATCTCAACCTCCTGGTCTCCATTGCACTTGCCGAGCGGCTCAGGAAGCTCGGGGCCGAAGTCTTTGTCACCCGTGAAACCGGTGAACCGGTGTGCGAGGCCAGTGTGCCCGAGGTCGCCAAGATCGTCCCCTCCGTTCTCTCGAATCGCCCCTACATCCTCGGAGGGACATACCGTTCGAGAACGCGGAACATCAGAAAGTCATCGCCGATCCATGAGCGGATCGTGGCGGAAGTCCTCTTAACCAAGAACCTGGAAGCACGAGCCCGCGCAGAGAAAGTCCGGCGCAACATGAAGCCGGATCTCACCATCGTTCTCCAATTCGATGCCTCGCCCTCCAGCCGTCGTCACAAGCTGACCACCACCAACCGAAACATCCTCTTTGTGGAAGGGGCCTACACCGCCAGCGAGTTAGGCAAGGACCCACGCCAGCGCTACCGATTGCTCTCCAAGATGCTGCAGGGTGTGACGCCGACGGAAACGGTGGTGGCTGTCGCCATTGCCAATCGGCTCACCGAGGCGACCGGCTTCCCGCCCGTCCGCTACGGCGACTCCAAGACCACCCGCGCGATCGGAGGGAGTCCCTATGTCGTCGCGCGCAACCTCTTGCTTCCGCGCGAACACGAGGGGCCGGTCATCGTAACGGAACCTTATTTCATGAATGAAGCCGTCACCCTGCAGCGCCTCCTGGCCGGCGACTTCGAGGGGAGCAGAGACATTGGAGGGAAGCAACTCATGAGCATCTACAGGGAATATGCCGATGCCGTGACCGACGGAATCGTGGATGCCTATGCGCGTGCTTCCACGGATGCTCCTGAGAAACGGTGATACCCCCCTGCTCTACTCCGTAGGGTTCACTGCAACGTAAACGGTTCCGGTGGATTCACCGCCTCGGATCGGGTTGGAGAAACTTACGACGTGCGCCTCCACACTCGTGAATACCTCGCGAAGTCTCGCGCAGAACTCCGCATCGGGTGACTCATCCGACCACATGGCAAAGACACCACCGGGGTGCAGATGCCGGCGGAGTGTTTGCAAGCCCTCCACCGAGTAGAAGGCTGCATGCCGGGGATTCAGCCAATGCTGAGGCGTGTGATCGATGTCCAGAAGGACTGCATGGAATCTGGCCCCTAGCGTATCCGAGAAAAAGCCACGCTCGGGATCGGCCGCGAGGGCGAAGAAATCCCCCTCCACATAATGCGTGCGGGGATCTGCGGTGAGTCCCTTCCCGAGGGGGACCATCCCCTGCTTGTGCCAGCGGATCACCGGCTCCAGAAAGTCAACGACATGGAGAGACCGTACGTTGGGATGACGCAGAGCGGCAGCGGCTGTGTACCCCAGACCGAGTCCCCCGACGATGACATCGAGAAGTCCGTCCTCGGGAACTACCACGGCAGCAAGTCCCAGATCGGCCAGCGCTTCCTCCACCGCATGGAAGAGGCTGCTCATCAGGAATTCCCCGTTGAGGATGATCTCGTGCACGATCTCATTCTCCAGCATCGGGATCTTGCGTCTGCGCAGGATCAGCTCCCCGAGTGGGGTGGCGCAGTAGTCGAGCTCTTCAAAGGACTTGTCCATGCCGCTGAATTATTCTGGGCGAGGCTTCCCCCTGCCCCCTTTGACGCTCTTGCCGACACGGCTCCACCAAGCGGGATCAGGCTGACCTTTTTCACGTGGCTTCCCCTGCGTGTTTGATGCCAGGGGCCCTTTCTGGTGCCTCGTGAGGCTCTGCTTTGCTTTCTCGTGCGGAACGACCTTCCGGTACATCTCCAAGCGGCAGTTGAAGCCACCCAGATCGACGGTCTTCTGAAACTCCAGCTTCAGCGAGGGATCCTCGGGTCCGGTGCGCAGGGGGTTCACAAAGACGAGCCTGCCGCCAATGCGTAGCGCCCGAGCGGCGGCTGTGTAGAAATCGGCGAAGAGCCCCTTCATGTCGGGGATGCGGACGCGGCGACCGAGCGGCGGGTTGCTGATCATGAGCGAGATGCTTCCGGCGGCGATCTCCGCCTCGCGGCGCGCATCACGGAAATCGCAGACCGTGAAGATGCCGTTGGTTTGTTCAAGACGCGCGGCTGCGAAATTCGCCCGTGCAACCTCGATGGCTTTATCATCCAGATCTGTGCCGTAAGCTGTGTCGACGCCTCCACGCAGGGCGCTCTCGATCAACTCCAGCCCTGATCCGCAGAAGGGATCCCAGATGACCTCTTGGACCTCTCGACCTTCCGGGGACGCTCCCTTCCCGACTTCAGCCAGTCGTACCATGCAGGCGGCAAGCGGTGGATGAGAGGCAGCGGCGATGTCATCCTGACGGTAGGCAAGGCGCGGGTCGGGATAGAGGCGCGGACGGAGCTCCACGGAAGCCATCGACTTCCTGTAAGCCGCACTACCTCCTCCACTGCCCCCTCCAGCCACGGGAATCACATCCACGGACCAGAGGGACTGACGGGAATCATTCAAAATCTCGGGGCTGAGCTCGTAGGCGCGGTCGATCACCTGGCGAACCATTCCGCGCTGATGGCCGAGCCCTGCAAACTCCAGACGGTAGCGGGCCGCCCCTTCGGTGCCTTCCAGCATGATGCTGCGCGCGCAGGTTGAGCCGATGCATCGGGCTAGGGATTCTACCCAGCGTGATTTTTGGATGTCACTCTGGGCTGACGGGCCGGCATCCACGGTTCCGAGACTGAAACCGACCGTGGCGAAGCAGCGCAGCTTGTAGAGCATCGCCAAGGAGAAGGGCTTCTTGGGGCGGAGCGTCACGCATCCGGGCTCCATGCGCTCGATGTCGAACACGTCACTGGAGAGGACCTCCTCGGCTTCCTCCAGTACGAACCCCTCCAGCCCCTTGCGGCAGCGCAGGAAGATCCTCATCCCATCCTCCAGAGGGAGCAGCGCCTCCATCTTGACTGCTCCGGGGTTTTCACGGCGAGAGACGGCCGCCTTCACCTTCAGTTCGGTAATGCCGGGAAGAGCTCCACCGCTCTCTTCGATGACAGCGAGTGTGGCTACCCCCCCGACCTTTTCGAGCGCGCGGCCGAGGTGCTTTTTCTCACGTTCCTGTGCCCCTTCCTTCAGAAGCGAGAGCATCTCCATCTCCGCCTCCGCACCGGCCCCGATCTTGGGAAGGGCGGCGAGCGCGTAGCGGCGGATCTTTTCCTGAGGATCCTTGAGAAGGGTAATGAGCCAAGCGCGGACAGCCTCCTTCTCCTCATCCGTGCCGAAGCGTGAGAAGATCATGCCGACAGCACGGATCAAGGCGACTCCCTCCATCCGCTCGCGCGGCGAGGCTGCGTCAAAGCGCGCCACCTCTTGAGTCCAGAGCTGCTCCTTCGGGAGATCGCGTAGCTGCTTGTAGAGATCCTGATCAGACTTCATCGGGAGAGGTTGGCTTGCGCGCGGGAGAGTTGCATGAGTGGTGGAACCATACACGGCGGGGAGCATCCCGTACACGAGCATCCCGTGCACGAGCTTCATCTTGGAGTGGCAGAGGAATGGTCATCGACACCCACACAAAACCTCCATGACAGGTGAGGCATTGCAATTACGAGCATTTGGCCACACGCTTGATGCAAGTATCACACTCCCCAACACTCTTTATGAAAAAACCTCTCCTCCTGACCGTAGCCTCCCTCCTGCTGATCGGATCTCTCCGGGCCGAGACACCCGCCGCAATCGATCCCAACGCACTCTCCCTGCTCAAGCGCATGAGTGAGACCCTCTCCAATGCCAAGGCCTTCTCCTTCAAGTCTGACAGTATTCTGGAGGTGCCTTCCTCAACCGGCCAGTTCATCACGCTCCGCTCCGACGGTAAGCTCACACTCGAGCGACCCAACAAGATCCTCTCCACCCGTGGAGGGGATCTTGCACCCTTTGATTTCTACTACGATGGATCCGCGGTGACGGCCGTGGCCCCTGACTCACGCGTCTACTCCACAACGAAGGCACCTGCCACCATCGACGAGATGCTGGCCGGGATCCGGCAAGAAACCGGTGTACAGTTACACTTCGCCCCGCTGCTCTTCAGCGACCCGCATGCACACTTTACGCGCAACCTCACCAGCGCTGCACTCGTCGGGCACACCTTGGTGAACGGCGTTCCCTGCGATCACCTCGCCTTCCGCGCGCCCGGCGTGAATTGGGAAATCTGGATCTCCTCCGGGCGTGTGGCACTTCCCTATCGACTTGCTGCGACCTTCACTGACCGACAGAACCTCCCCCGCAAGTTTGTCGAATTCTCCCGCTGGAACCTCCATTCCCGGCCATGGACCTCCTCGTTCACCTTCCATCCTCCCTCCTCTTTCAAAGAGATCCCCTTCAAGGCGGTGCTAAAAGATGCCAAAAGCCCAGATGCCAAGAACGGGGAAGCCAAACGCTAGTACGTCAACCCCTGATCACTTTCACTCAACCATCCATCCCACCCGATGAAATCATTCCTCCATCTCCTCGCCTTTCTGCTCCTTGGCACGCTTGCCCTCACCTCCTGCAACGGAGTGAATTATGGCCCGTCCGCCTACGTCCCGCCGCCGGCCGTGGTGCCAGGCTACGGTTGGATCGGGCCCGGTTACTACGGCGGCATCTACTACCCCACCAGTGTCAACTACTACGGCAGCTCCTACTACCGGAGTGTCAGCGGCACCGTGTATCGCTCCCCCTATGCCACAGGCGGCGTCTACCACGGCCCTTACAATAGCGGAGCCTACTACGCTAATGCCAATGGAGCACACGGCTACTCCTACGACGGAACGGGTGCCGCCTATGGTGCGCGAGGCGGATCTGCTTCCTGGAGCGATGGATCAGGCAGCGCGACCGGCTACCGTGGTGGGTCAGCTTCTTGGAGTGATGGATCTGGAAGTGCCACCGGGTATCGGGGAGGCACAGCCTCTTGGAGCGATGGCTCCGGCAGCTGGCATGGCGCAGGTGGCCGCTCTGGTTCCTTCCGCCGCTGATTTTCATCCCTCCTCATGATGAAACAATTCCTGCCATTTCTCGCTCTTACCCTGCTGACCGTTTGTTTGGGGGCCTGCACCTCTCATCTTCAGCAGAAGGAAAACTTCCTGAGGGAGGCTGGCTTCCGGGCTGTCACGCCCACCACGCCGGCTCAGATTGCAAAGGTCCAGGCGCTCCGTCAGGGACACATCACCCAGGTTACGCGTAAGGGAAAGACCCTGTTCGTGCTCGCAGATGCGAAGCAGAACCTCCTGCTCATCGGTGGGAATCCCCAGCTCGAGCGCTACCAGCAGATCCTCTACACCAAGCAAGTCGACCCCGCGATCGAGAACAGGGCCTTCGACAAGGCGCTGGAGTACGACGGCGGCGGATGGGGCGGCATGATGGATCCCTTCTTCGGCGGCCCCATGATGATGTATTAGGGTCCCTCCCACCGTCCAAGAGGACGGATTAGGAGTTTAGGCTCTAGACAACCAAGCTCGTTGGAACGAGCGCGGAAGATCCCGCAACTGCGGGACCCCGGAGGGGTGGCACCGTCCGCCGGGAGGCGGATGCCATCAATTAGGCTTTTAGGAATGCCACCCAGCTTCATCGTCGACTCGGCGGAGTGTTTGGATAAGCATTTCACCCACACATGAAACGATTCCTCCCACTCCTTGCAGTCATCCTGCTTCCGCTTGCTCTCTCCTCATGCGCCACCCATCTGGATAAGAAGGAGGGCTACCTTCGCGAAGCTGGCTTCCGCACCGTGAAGCCATCGACGCCGGACCAGATCGCCCGGTTCCAGTCGATGAAGAAAGGGCACATCACTCACGAGACACGCAACGGCCAGACCATGTTCATGCTCGCTGATGATCGGAACAACACCCTCCTCGTCGGCAGCGAAACAGAATTCCAGAACTACCAGGAGATCCTCTACGCAAAGTCGGTCAACCCCTCCACTGCCTCCGCGAAATTCAGCCAGGGGCTGGAGAAAGCGTGGAACGCAGGCTGGGGGTCTGTGCTAGGCTCCCTCGTCCCTCAGTAAGGGGGCGCTTGGGATTTTGGCGCGGGGCGGTGTCACCGCTCGCTTGCTGTAGTTCACTACAGCAGCGCTCTCGTTCCTAGCCCTGCATCCAAACTTCCAAGCCTTACTCAGGGAGGAATCATGCAGAGTGATTTTTGTAAACCTGTGATGAGGGCTTCGATCTTCCAGCGTACTCCGCGACTCCGCGTGATTTCTTATCCAAAAGCGGATTGAGGATTTCAGCTGGTCTCTCGGCTTCGGTTATCAGGCTTTGGAATGACAAAGGGCGTAACGCCCGGTTTTCTTGATGCCTATCTTCTCGACCAAGCCGTCATCCACGATAGCCCGACCGTGGAACTCTGGATTCGCTCACGCCGTGCTGCCACCGACTCCACGAGGGAGAGTAGCCTTGGAGTGATTGTATAGAAGGGTTCGTAGGACATCAGCATTAGTCAAGCGTCAGTCAAGTTATTGGTCATGTGGTTAAAGATCCGGCGAAAAGCTCGCGCAGAAACGAGCTTTTGGGAAAAGCGAGTTGTAGCTGCTTGTGGCGGACCCGCTAGGCCGAGCCTTGAGGGATCAAGCGAGTACAAACGCGAAGATTTTTGAATATGGAAATCAGGAATGACTATAGGGAACTGCCGCTTGGTTCGAGAATTGGATTGAATCGGATCTAAATGGAGCTTTTTGGGTTGAAATGGAGCTTTTCTTGGAGGATGGTCCTCCCATGATTCCAACGGAAATTTCAATTTCTTCGGAAGAGTTACGTCTTCTCTCAGGCATTGATGAGTTCAAGGGCTCATGGCGGCTCTTGGAAGGTATGCACCCAGAGCGGCTGGATTCACTTCGGCGCGTGGCCACGATCGAGAGTGTCGGTTCCTCCACCCGCATCGAGGGTGCACGATTGTCGGATTCCCAGGTCGAGGCCTTGCTTGGTCGTGTCGGAAGCGAGTCTTTTGCAAACCGTGACGAGCAGGAAGTGGCGGGATATGCACGGGTGATGGAATTGGTCTTCTCCTCCCATGCGGAGATGCGCCTCACCGAAAACCTGGTCTTCCAGCTTCACCGCGATCTTCTCGCCTACAGCTCCAAGGATGAGCGCCACCGCGGCGCCTACAAGACGCTCCCGAACAATGTCTCCGCCTTCGACCCCGAGGGGCGCGAGATCGGCATGATCTTCGCGACTGCCAGCCCGTTCGACGCGCCACGCAGAATGGCCGATCTGATTTCATGGAACGAGCGTGCCGAACAACTCCTTCACCCCCTGGTCAGGATCGGGCTCTTCATTGTTGAGTTCCTCGCAATCCACCCGTTCCAAGAGGGCAACGGCCGCCTCTCCCGCGTGCTGACCACCCTCATGATGCTCCGTGCGGGATACACCCATGTTCCCTACAGCTCGATGGAAAGCATCATTGAACGGAACAAGGAAGGCTACTATCTCGCGCTCCGCCGCACCCAATCCACTATGGGAACGGATCGTCCCGACTGGTCGCCATGGCTCCGATTCTTCCTCGGGGCGCTTTCCAAAAAGGCACATCATCTGGAAGAAAAACTTTCCGCGCCGCTGCAAGCAAAGCCTCTCCGGTCAGGACTCTCACCAGCGGCAGGGATAATCCTCGAAGCTCTTCACTCAGCGGGAAGCATCACCGTCGCGCAAGCAGCGCGAGCCGCGCAAATCAACCGCAACACCGCGAAGAACAAACTCCGGGAACTCGTTGCTCAAGGCGATGCGGAACTCCGAGGCAAAGGTCGCGGCGCGCACTACGTCCCAAAGTGAACTTGATAGAGAGTTTAGTCTTTTAAGGGCCTAGGACACTTGGTGTCTGGTTGCGGTGCTAGAATGGTGTTCCTATGAAAGAACTATTCCTAATTGGCTTATTAGCCGTCACGCCCCTGCAGGCCGGTGATCTCACCACTTCGGTCGCTATCGATCGGGCAATCTCAACCCCGGCCGACGGAATCCCGCGACAGCAGATGATCAGGAACAACGCCCAGCTCGCCACCGTCTCTACCGATGGTCACGGCAGTGCGGTCATCTTCACTGATCGCGAAGTCATCCACGTCCAACTCAACCCACTCGGCGGTGTCTCCATGTTTAGTTCGGGACCAGATCGCCCCGCCTGCAATGAAGAGCAGTAGGTGCGGGGGACGGGGGACGGCTTTTAGACTGAAGGCCGAAGACTGCTAGGCACTGCAGGAGAAAGATGACCATGAAGAACATGAAGGGGATTGCAGAAAAATTAGGGCGGCCGGCTGTCTGGATCAGCGGGGTTCAGAAACGCTTCGGGTTGCCAGTGCTGGAGAGCTATTCCGAGGGGTACGAATGCTTTCTCAGAAAGATCGTGCATCTGCGCGTCCTTGGGGTGAGTGAGGAATCGCTGCGTGAGTTCTGGACCGTCGAGCGGAAGCTCATCGAGGTGCTACACCTGGATCCGAAGAGTTCCCCGACCTGGATGGTGGATGCCTGCTCCGTTGCCGCCGACCCCAATCGGAGGCTTCTCCTCTCCAACATCGACCTTGGCTTCCCCTTGCCGGCCACCGAACTCCAGATCGGCTTAAATTTCGCGGCCTCTACGCCCGAACTCTTCGCCGGGAAGGAGATGGGCGAGGACGCCCTCAAGATACTCGATGACTACCGCACCCGTCTTGACGGGATCCGTACGTCCGTGGGATTGGAATCCAAAATCCTCCGAGATGCACTCAAGTGGGGGAAGGGGTTGGGAAAAAACTGCAGGGTTTCGCGCAGAGACGCAGAGACGCGGAGATGATGAATCAGGATATTAGGGCTAGTGTTTGGACTAGAAGAGGGCGGGGTTTTGGTTTGGATCTCGAGATGGCTGTGCGTTAACTGTAGGTTTCTGTCTTATGACCACATCGGCTTCCTCCAGCGCGTTTTATGCCGAGCCGATCTCGTCGTTTCTCGTACAGAGTAATGCCCATATTCTCGGAGAGCTTTCGCGTCCGGGGCTCTTTTCCATCACGCCCGATCAATCATCTGCATGGGAGGATGAGATACGTTTGCTAAAAGAAGCTCTTCAGGGAATAGATGGTTTTCTCTGCTTGGAGTTTGATGTGCCGCGAATCGGCAGTCGCATCGACGCGGTTGTCATCTCAGGCGGTTGTATCTTCGTCTTGGAATTCAAGGTGGGAGAAAGCTCTTACTATCGAGATGCTATCAATCAGGTTTGGGACTATGCACTTGACCTGAAGAATTTCCATCGGGAGAGCCACAATGCGCCGATCGTTCCTATCCTGATCTGCACTTTGGCTAAGAAGGGCTCTTCCGAATTAAGTCTACCTTTTTCTGATCGAGTTTACGAACCCATCACCACTAACCCGGAAAACCTGCCTCATCTAATTCGGGCGTCACTTTCGACAATCGAGGCGACTCCCATTGATGCCGAGGAGTGGATCTCTGCTCCTTACCAACCAACGCCAACGATTATCGAGGCGGCTCAAAGCCTTTACTCGCGTCATTCGGTAGAATCGATTTCCCGGCATGACGCCGGGGCCAGAAATCTCGCCATTACCTCAAAGCGCGTTGAAGAACTGATTGATCTGGCAGCAAGGCTAAAAGAAAAGCACATCATTTTTGTAACCGGGGTTCCTGGTGCTGGCAAAACGCTTGTGGGCCTGAATGTTTCCACTCGGCGAAGGGATAAAAACCAAGCAACGCATGCGGTTTTTCTCTCTGGAAACGGCCCGCTAGTATCTGTTTTAAGCGAGGCACTAGCCAAAGATGAGGAATCGCGCAGAAAAAAAGCGGGCGAAAGAAAGCCGCCCATCGGCAAGATTCGACAAGAAATTAAAGCCTTTATACAAAACATTCACCATTTCCGAGATGAAGGCATTCGGGATCTTAGTAGGTCACCTTCGGAGCATGTAGTCATTTTTGATGAAGCTCAGCGAGCATGGAATCTTGCTAAAACAAAGAATTTCATGGCCCAGCGAAAAGGCCTTAAGAACTTTTCTCATTCGGAACCCGAGTTTCTTATTTCGTATTTAGACCGCCATACTGATTGGGCAGTAATTATATGTTTGGTTGGGGGAGGTCAGGAAATATATCGCGGTGAAGCAGGTATTTCCGAGTGGCTGAATTCCTTAAAAGCACATTTCCCGTCTTGGCGTGTCCATGTAACCCCTAACCTAAATGACTCTGAATACGACGCGTTTGATGCGCTCACCTCCCTTCAACAAACTTCCTTGGTCTCTCTGGATAAAAATCTCCATCTATCCGCATCTATGCGCTCTTTTAGGGCTGAGTCAGTATCCTGTTTTGTAAAAGCTATTTTAGACGGAGACCGCTCCACCGCTTCGAAATATTTGGATGATTTCCGTGAGCGTTATCCGATTGCTGTTACTCGCTGCCTTGATTCAGCAAAAAATTGGATTAGATCCCACGCTCGCGGCTCCGAACGTTTCGGCCTCGTCGCATCATCTAAAGCTTTACGATTAAAACCTCATGCGGTTGATGTACGCGTTTCTATTAATCCCGTTCACTGGTTTTTGAATGATAAAAGGGATGTTCGGTCTAGTTTCTATTTGGAGGATCCAGCTACAGAGTTTCAGGTCCAAGGTTTGGAGCTCGACTGGGTCTGTGTAAATTGGGATGCCGATCTTCGCCTCACGCCCTCAGGCTGGAATTATCACTCTTTCGTTGGAAATAAGTGGCAGTCCGTAAGAAAAGATGAGCTCAAGCACTATTTGCTGAATGCGTATCGCGTTCTGCTGACTCGAGCGCGACAAGGCATGGTTATTTTTGTACCTCCTGGCGATTCATCGGACCATACAAGACCGCCGTCTTTCTACGATCACACATTCGACTATCTCAAGGAGATCGGCATCGACGTTGTCTGATCTCTGCGCTCGCAATTGTGGCGCCGTAATCTTGGATGCGGGGCTAGGCGCGCGAGTGAAGCTGTAGTGGCGCTACTGCGAACGAGCAGCAACAACGCCCCGCGCCAAGAGTGCAAGCGGACTGCTTTTAAGCAGTCCTTCCACAACAGGACTTAAACTTTTTCCCGGAACCACAAGGGCAAGGGTCGTTGCGTCCTGCCGTCTTCGGCGCTCTCGGAGCCGGGGCTTTTTGCATCGCCCGCTCGAATCCCATGTCCGCTTCGGAAAGCCCTGCCGGCGGCAGGGCTGCCGGGTTCGGGTGGCCGTCGATCGATGAGGGCTCCAGGAGGTCGCGCTGCATGAGGTGTCGCGGCATGGAGGCGAGCAACTGCTCGAAGGCCTGGAGGTTCGTCGTGGAGCGGAAGAGGTTGTTCAGGACCTCGTTCTTGATGCTGTCCATGAGCTCGACGAACATGGCGTAGGCCTCGGTCTTGTACTCTGTAAGCGGGTCCTTCTGGCCGTAGGCGCGGAGGTAGACTGCCTCGCGGAGTCCGTCCATGGCGTAGAGGTGCTCCTGCCAGAGGCGGTCGACAGCATTGAGGATGACGTATTTCTCCAAGCCGCTGCGGGCGGCTTCGTCCTCGATCGCGGCCTTGCGGTCGTAGGCTTCCACTAAGGTCTTGGCGAGGAAGGTGCCGTTGGCCTCGATGTCGCGGCTCTCGAAGGCGCACTTGGCAGCGGTGAGTCCGACGGGGAAGGTGGAGTTGACCCACTGGAGGAGTCCGGCGACATCCGGCTCGGCGTCGCTGCTCTCGGTGGTGAGGAAGGCTTCTACCTTCTTCGGCACGACTTCGGTGATGACTTCGTGGATGAGGACGCGGGGGTTCTCGGCGTCCATGACTTCGTTGCGGTAGCCGTAGACGACTTCGCGCTGCTGATTCATGACGTCGTCGAACTCGAGGGTCCTGCGGCGCATGAGGTAGTTCCTCTGCTCGACGCGCTTCTGTGCGGTCTCGACGGAGCGGTTGAGCCAGGGGTGCTCGAGCTCTTCGCCTTCCTTCATGCCGAAGGTCTCCATGATCTTGGTCATGCGGTCGCTGGCGCCGAAGTTCCTCATGAGGTCGTCCTCGAAGCTGATGTAGAAGCGTGAGCGGCCGGGATCTCCCTGACGGGCGCAGCGTCCGCGCAGCTGGCGGTCGATGCGGCGCGACTCGTGGCGCTCTGTGCCGAGGACGAATAGTCCGCCCAATTCGGAAACACCCTCGCCCAGTTTGATGTCGGTACCGCGGCCCGCCATGTTGGTGGAGATGGTGACGGCTCCCTTCATGCCGGCGCGCGAGATGATCTCGGCCTCCTGCATGTGGAACTTGGCATTGAGAACGGTGTGGGGAATGTGTTCCCGCTTGAGCATGCGGCTGAGGACCTCGGAGGCCTCGACGCTGGCGGTGCCGACGAGGATCGGCTGTCCGCGTCCGTGGGAGGCTTTGATCTCGTCGATGGCTGCGGCCATCTTCTCGCGGCGCGTCTTGTAGATGCGGTCGTTCTCGTCGAGGCGTGCGACGGGTCGGTTCGTCGGGATGACGTTCACGGCGAGGCCGTAGATGTCGTGGAACTCGTTGGCCTCGGTCTCCGCCGTTCCGGTCATGCCGGCGAGTTTCTCATAGAGGCGGAAGTAGTTCTGGATGGTGATCGTGGCCATCGTCTGGGTCTCGCGGTCGATCTGCACCCCTTCCTTGGCCTCAACGGCCTGGTGGAGTCCGTCGCTCCAGCGGCGTCCGGCCATTTTGCGGCCGGTGAAGGTGTCGACGATGACGACCTTGTTCTCCTCGACGACGTACTCGACGTCCTTATCGTAGAGGCAGTAGGCCTTGAGGAGCTGGGCGATGTTGTGCATGCGCTCGGCGGAGTGGTCGCAGTGCTGCTGGCGTGCGGCCTTCTGGGCGGTCTTTTCGGAATCACTCAGCGCGGCGTTCGTCTCGATGTCGGCGAACTCGGTGAGGAGGTCGGGGAGAACAAAGGCGTTCGGGTCATCAGGATTGAGGAAGCTGCGCCCCATCTCGGTTAGGTCGGCTTCCTGCTGCTTCTCCTCGATGGTGAAGAAGAGTTCTTCCTTGAGTGCGACGAGGGCATCCTTGGAGGTGTCCTGGTAGAAGGAGAGTTCGGCCTTGTCGGTGAGACGACGGAGCTCGGGATCCTCCATGGCGCGGAGCAGTCCCTTGTTGCGGGGCTGACCGAGCTTGACCTTGAAGAGGGCCATGCCGGCGGCTTCCTTCTCACCCTTCGCGAGGAGGTCCTTGGCGTCGGCCACGAGCTTGTTGATGAGGGCGGTCTGCTTGCGGACAAGCTGCTCGACGAGCGGCTTGAAGCGGTCGTACTGGTGGGTCGAGACGGTGGCGGGACCGCTGATGATGAGCGGGGTGCGGGCCTCGTCGATCAGGATGGAGTCGACTTCATCTACGATGGCGAAGTAGTGACCGCGCTGGACCTGCTGTTCGCGGCTGGTCGCCATGCCGTTGTCGCGAAGGTAGTCGAAGCCGAACTCGCTGTTGGTGCCGTAGGCGATGTCGCACTCGTACTGGGCGCGCCTCTCCTCGGGGGACTGGTCGTGCTGGAGGATGCCGGTGCTCAAGCCGAGGAAGCCGTAGAGCTGGCCCATGCACTCGGCGTCGCGGCGTGCGAGGTAGTCGTTCACGGTGACCAAGTGGACGCCGCGTCCGGTGAGGGCGTTCAGATAGACGGGAAGCGTCGCGACAAGGGTCTTGCCCTCGCCTGTGGCCATCTCGGAGATGCTCCCCTTGTGGAGCACCATGCCGCCGATCAGCTGGACGTCGAAGTGGACCATGTTCCAGGTGTACTCGTGATCGCAGACGATGAAGGTCTGACCCACCATGCGGCGGGCGGCGTTCTTCACGACGGCAAAAGCCTCGGGGAGGATCTCCTGGAGGCGCTTCTGGAGAAGGTCGGGATCCTGGATCAGGGAGAGTTCGGCTTTCCAGGCGGCGGTCTTTTCACGGAGGGCTTCGTCGGGCAGGGTCTGCAGGCCGGCTTCGATTTCGTTGATCTTGGCGACGAGTGGCAGCATCCGGCGCACTTCGCGCTGGTTCTTGGAGCCGATGATTTTTTTGAGAATCCAGGTAAACATGAAAAAAGACCCTTTTTAGGGAAGGATCACTAAACCGCAAGGGAGCGGCGGGGGCAACGCCGAAACCTGAAACCTGAAACTGGAGCCCTGAAGGGGCTAAAGCTGTTGCACGACCCGGGAAACCTAATGAGGGTAATCTTATTCCTCCGCACTACTGCTCCCTAGCACCTCTGCGCGAAAAGTTTACTCGGCGGGGCCTCCTCGGCGTTCGCCGAAGAAGGTCTTCAGAAGCTGGCCGCTCTCTTCACCCATCACTCCGCCGGTGATCTCGCAGCGATGGCTGAGTCCACTCATCTGCAGAATATTAATGCTACCCCCTGCGGCACCTCCCCGAGGGTCGTGGCAGCCGAAGATGACTCGCCGGACACGTGAATTCACCAAGGCTCCCGCACACATCGGGCATGGCTCCTTGGTCACGTAGAGGTCGCAGTCGTTGAGGCGCCAGTCACCAATGGCATTCTCAGCCTGCGTGATGGCGAGCATCTCGGCGTGCGCAGTGGCATCCTTGAGCGTCTCCACGAGATTGGAAGCACGTGCGATGATCCGTCCATCCTTCACCACAACGGCGCCGATCGGCACCTCTTCGGCCTCGTAGGCCTTGAGGGCCTGACGTAGTGCCTGCCCCATGAAGTAGGCATCGCTCTGCAGATCGATAATTGGCTCCTCATCAGAGGGTTCAGGAGACTCGTCGTGAAGAATGATGCTCATGGGGCTACGCGATGGTGTCGAAAAGGGTTAAAAGGGTTTGAACGCTGAAACGTTACAGCGTGGTTTCGAAGATATCAGGCCTCTGACTCTGGCCGATGAAAAATGAGCGCCTGTCCTTACGAACCGGTTTGAAGGCTGGAATACGAACGATCCTTGCAACACGTTTTAACCTTTTAACTTTCTAACGGTTTTAACCAGAGGCTTCCTACTCGCGGAGTGCGCGGATCTCGGCGGCCCGGTCCGCTGCCTTGAAGACGGAAGTTCCGGCCACCATGATGTCTGCTCCTGCTTCGCGGCAGAGTTTCGCCGTTTCGACATTGATGCCCCCGTCGACCTCGATGAGGAAGTCGAGCCCCAGTTCCGAGCGGAGATGATCTGCCTCGCGGACTTTACCAAGCATGTCGGTCATGAAGGGTTGGCCACCAAAACCGGGCTCCACGGTCATGATGAGGAGGATGTCAAAGCGCCCAAAGAGGGTGCGCGTCTGGTCGAGTGGTGTGCCGGGTTTGATGGAGAGGCCTGCCTTTTTACCCGCGGCACGGACGCGGTCGAGCGTGATCCCTGCATCGTGGTTGGCCTCAAGGTGGGAGGTGACGGAGGCAACGCCCTGCACAGCCATGAACTGCTCGATGTAGCGGTCAGGACGCTGGATCATCAGGTGGACGTCGAGCGGGATTACGGTGTGCCGCGAGGCTGCCTCGCAGATGGGAGAACCGAAGGAAATGTTCGGCACGAAATCGCCATCCATGACATCGCAGTGGATCCAGTCGGCTCCGGCAGCCGTGACGCTGGCGACCTCGTCGCCGAGGCAGGCGAAGTTACTGGCGAGGATCGAAGGTGCAATGATCGAGGGACGCAGGGATGGCATCCCTTGTATGTAGCGGGGCAGGTCGCGGAGGGAAAGACTGCGATCCATGGTGCGGCCCGGATTTCCCATGCGAGGCCAAATCAGTGGTTCCTTAACGGGTAAAAGACATCCGCGAGTTCTGTGCCTCCGCAGTTTCAGCTTTCAGCTTTCAGCTTTTCAGCTTTTTCTCTCCCTATGGCCAACATCCATATTGCCCGTAATCACCAGTCACTAGGTTCCTTCAGCGAGGAGTCGGTACGCGATGGAATCCGCGACGGCCGCTTCACATCAAGCGATCTCGCGTGGCGTGAGGGGATGCCGGAATGGAAGCCTCTCGGCGAGATGGCTCCCCAATGGGGCATGGACCTTCCTGCACCTGCCCTGGCTGTGGATGAGCATGCTGTGGCGGTGAAGACAGAGGTGATGGCCGAGGGTGCCGAGCCTGCTTGGGAAGATCGCGAGAGTCTTGGGTTCTTCCCCTCGATCACGCGGACGGTCAGCTCCGTGCTGATGAGGCCCACGCAGACCTTTGCCTCCTTGAAGCAAACCGGCGGTCTGGCTAACCCGCTGCTCTACTTCGTGCTGCTGAGCAGCAGTATGTTTGCCGTCTCGGCCCTCTATCAGATGGCGGCCACTTCGTTGAATCCATCGGTCTTTGCGGCTAAGTTGCCACATGCTTCAGGAAACGCCTTCTCGGTTGCCTTGCTCGGCTCGATCCTGATCTCCCCCGCACTCTACGTGGTCAGTGCCTTCATCTCCTCGGGGATCACGCACCTCTGTCTCAAGCTGCTGGGCGGGGCGAACAAGCCGTTTGAGACAACGTTCCGCGTGATTTGTTACGCCCAAGCTAGCGCAGCGGTTCTGAATCTTCTCCCGGTCTGCGGTAGCCTGATCGGTATCGTTTGGGGTGCCTACTGCATCATTATCGGGCTTAAGGAAGCGCAGGGGATCTCGGGCTGGAAGGCCACGTTGGCCATCACGCTACCCGGCCTCCTCTGCTGCGGAATGCTGCTCGTTCTCGGAACGGCGGCCGGACTTGGAATCGCCGAACTCAGTAAGGAGTTAGGAGGATTGCCGCATCTTCCCCAGCTCCCCAAGGCACCATAGCCTGGCCCCGCACGAGTGCGCTTTCTAGGCCTCGATCTCTATCGGCGGCCACTCATTCCGGGTGAAAGGGATCCCGAGTTGCTCTGGGGATCCGTTCTCCTGGTAAGCGCGCTGGCCGTTTTTGCGTGGATGAGTCTTGGGCTGCCGACGCCGCTCTGCCCTCTTCACGTGGTGACAGGAATCGCCTGCCCCACGTGCGGTCTGACCCGAGGTCTCGGATGCCTGCTCCATGGAAATCTTATGGAAGCGTTCCTCTTCAATCCTCTGTTGATGGTGCTGCTCCTCGGCGCTGGGTTCTATCTCCTTTACGCGGGAGTGGTCGTGATCGGCCGGCTTCCGCGACTTCGCTGGGAGCCTCTCTCACGCAGGGCTTCGGTCTGCGTCAGGGTGGGAGTGGCGCTCCTGGTCGCTGCAAACTGGGTGTATCTGCTGTGGAAAAAGGTCTAGGTGATGCACGGCACGCCAAAGACTAAAATCCAAGGGTCATTGACCCTGAGACCCTAACAGAGCCGAATGCTCGGGCTGACGGCTTCCGGTCCCACACAGCAAAGGCTGATGGCATTCTCGCCGAGCGATTTGGTCATCGCACCGAGTGCGAGCTCCTCGCTGTTGCAGTCGCGGCTGAGGTGGCCGAGGAGGATGTGCCCGAGTCCATCGTGGCGGATCTGCGTGACGGCTTCCGCGGCGGCCGCATTGGAGAGGTGGCCGTGACGCGACTGGATGCGCTGTTTGATGGACCAAGGACGCTTGGTATCCTGCTGGAGGAGGGCCTCGTCGTAGTTGGCTTCGATGAGCAGTCCGTCCACGCCGCGCATCGACTCGGTGACGAGCGTGGTGGCGTGGCCGAGGTCGGTCAGGAAGCCGAAGGAGTTTCCCCCGGAGCGGATGACAAAGCCGACCGGCTCGACCGCATCATGCGGAATGAGAAAAGACCGGACCGAGACCCCCTCGAGGGTGAACTCCGAGCCGCTTTCAAAGATCTTCCACCCGGTGAAGTCGGAGACCTTCTCCCTCAGAACGGCGGAGGTCTGCCTGTTGCAGAAGATCGGAGTGGCATGCTTCTTCGACCACTGAGCGAGGCCCTTGGTGTGGTCTCCATGCTCGTGGGTCACGAGGATCGCGCAGAGATCACGCGGTTCGACGCCACAGGTAGCGAGGCGAAGGGTCAGCTCTTTGGTGCTCAGGCCCGCATCGACGAGGAAACATGCCGTCTCGGTTCTCACCAAGGCGGAGTTCCCGCTGCTGCCACTTGCAAGGATGGTGATCTCTAGCATGGGGGGAGAGAGCGGAAGGCCGCCACCACATCATCGGCAGAGATATCAGCAACTTCTCGAGATGGTTTGTGAAGGGTGATGTGGGGCACCTTCCAAGGCCCCCAGTGCTCCGGGTCCGAATCGCCGAAAAGCGTGACCATCGGCTTGCCCAGAGCAGCCGCCAGATGCATGGTGCCGCCGTCGCTGCAGATGATGGCGTCTGTGAGCGAGAGGGTGGCAATCAACTCCTCCAGTCGGTGGGTGGCGACCGGGTGAACCGGCCGCCCTTCTGTGGCTTTGAGCACCTCGGCGGCTTTCTCGTCATCGCCGGGGTGAGTGGGGTTGTCGGCGGAGCCAGGCGACCAAAGGAGCAAAAACTTCGCGTCGATCTCCTCGTGGAGTCGGCGTGCCACGGCTTCAAAACTCTCAACCGACCAGCGCTGGGAGGGCTTCCTCGCGCTCAGATGGAGGGCGATGATCGGCCCCTTGTGAAGGCTCCAAGCGGAGGGGAAGTTCTTCCGGATGTCAGCCGCCAAGCGGGCATCAGGAGTGAGTCGCGTCGAGGGTGTCTGCAACTCAAGGCCCATGCGCACAAGCTGGTGAGCGCACTGCTCGACATGATGGGGGCCGCCTGCTGCGTCCTCTCTGTCGCGAACAAGCACCTGCTTGGCGCCGATCATTTTGGCAAAGCGAAGGGAGCTCCGCTGAGGGCCTCCCGGTAGCAGGATCCAGTCAAAGCGCAGACGCCGAAGCTTCCAGATCGTGACCAGACGATCCCAGAGGATACCGATCCGGCTTTCGCCCGGTTCGAGATGCTTTGCCTTGGTGTAAGAGAAGAGGGCGTCGATGTCGGGATTTCCAGCAAGGACGGCCATGTTGTACCGCGTCACCAGAGCCGCTATGTAGGCTCCCGGCAACTGCTCTCGCAGCGCACGGATCAGCGGAGTCGTGCAGACAAGGTCGCCGATATTATCCCGACGGATGACGAGGATGCGTGGGGATTGGGGGCGGGATTTGGCGGGGGAGTCCACGGGGATTGTTTCTTAGTTTCCTAAAGAGCTGGAGGCATGACGTGTTGATGAAGGAAACAGGAACATGGTGCGCCCGGCAGGAATCGAACCTGCTACCAAGGGTTTAGAAAACCCCTGCTCTATCCGATGAGCTACGGGCGCAAAAGGTTTAGATGGTCGCCGGTACGCCCTGCTCCATGGGAGCCAGGTCGATGGCGCGAAGAAGATCGAGGTCCTCGTTGGTGCCGGGGTTCGCGGCGGTGAGGAGCTTCTCCCCGTAGAAGACGGAATTCGCACCGGCAAAGAAGCAGAGGGCCTGGCCCTCGCGGGTGAGGCGCGTGCGGCCTGCGGAGAGTCGGATGCGGGCCTTGGGCAGCATGATGCGGGTGGTGGCGATCAAGCGCACGAGCTCGAAAACATCTACCACGGGCTGCTCCTCAAGCGGGGTGCCTGGCATGGACATGAGGCAGTTGATCGGAACGCTCTCCGGCGGCGGGTTGAATCCGCAGAGGACTTCCAGCATGCGGAGACGATCGCGCTCGGTCTCCCCCATGCCGATAATACCGCCGCAGCAGACGGCCATGCCGGCTTTCTGAACCGAGGAAATCGTGTTCAAGCGATCATCAAAGGTGTGGCTGCTGACGATCTGAGGGTAGAACTCCGGTGAGGTGTCGATGTTGTGATTGTAGGCGGTGACACCCGCTTCCTTCAGCTGGCGTGCCTCCTCATCGCCAAGCTGGCCGAGGGTGACGCAGACCTCCATGCCGAGCTTGCTGACTTCTCGGACGGTCTCCAGCATCGAGTTGAAGCGGCTGTCGCCGGACTTCACACCCTTCCAGGCGGCCCCCATGCAGAAGCGGGTGGTGCCGCTCTCGCGGGCCTGTTTGGCCAGCGGGAGGATCTCGTCGCAGCCCATGAGCTTGCCGGCTTTCACACCCGTGTTGTAGCGGGAGCTCTGGGCGCAGTAGGAGCAGTCCTCGCTGCAGCCGCCCGTCTTGACGCTGAGTAGCGTGCAGAGTTGTACGTTATCCTCGTCCCAATTCTGGAGATGGACCGAACGGGACCGCTGGATGAGGTCGAAGAACGGGGTGCGGTAGATTTCCTCGAGCTGGGAGATGGTGACGGGATGTGTGCTCACGATGGGGAGGAGCTTAAAGCAAGAAAGCTGAAAGCTGAAACCTGAAACTTGAAGGTGGAAAAAACGCTGTAAATCTAGCGCCGCCGAGATTTCGCCTTCTGTTCGGTTCCCTCATTCGCCAGCTTGAAGTCGATCTGCTGCTTGAAGGGGTCGACGCGTGCGACCTGGACTCGGAGGAGGTCGCCTGCCTTGAGGACGCGCTTGGAGTGCTTTCCAATCAGGCGGGAGCGTGGGGCGTCGAAATGGTAGAAGTCGTCATCGAGGATAGAGACCGGAACAAGGCCGGTCATCATGGCCTCGGGAAGCTCGACCAGAAGGCCGTAGTTGCGGGCCTCGATCACGCGGGCCTCGAAGGTGGGGGCGACGCCACCCTTGGTGTCGGCTTCGGCCAGTTTGCTGAAGTACTCCAGCTTCTTGAGACGTACGGATTCCTTTTCTGCATCGGCCGCCGTGCGTTCCGTCGTCGAGAGATGCTCGCTGACCGGGCCGAGGTCGGCGGATGTCGGGCCGTGCTGTTTCGGGTCGAGATCCCGCGCCAGTGAGCGGTGGGTCAGCAGATCGGCGTAGCGACGGATGGGGCTCGTGAAATGGCTGTAGTCCGACTTGGATAGGCCGAAATGACCGAGAGGATCGGGTGAGTAACGCGCGCGCTTGAGGCTCTTGAGGAGGCCGATCTTGAGGGCGCTTGCGTAGGGCTTCCCCTTGAGGCCGTCGAGCAGCTTCTGGAGCTCGGGGCGGTGGCTGAGGTCGCCCGCTTTGACACCGTAGGTAGCGGCAAGGTCGCGGTACTCGTCGAGCTTCTCCGGTTCGGGCTTTTCGTGGATGCGGTAGATGTTGGGCTGCTTGCGGCGCTTGAGGTGGCGTGCGACCAGTTCGTTGGCCAGCAGCATCAGCTCCTCGATGAGCTGGTGGGAGATGTCATTCTCGACGAGTTCGAGCTTGGTCGGCCGGCCCTCCTTGTCGAGCCAGACCTTGACCTCCGGCATCTCGAGATCGAGAGCGCCGGCGGCGAAGCGTTTCTTCCTGAGGGTCGAGGAGCAGTCCCACGCGGCATGGACGCGGCGGCCCACTTCATCCTGTGGCGGAGCCTGGAGGAGGGCGAGTGCCTCCCTGTAGGTCAGGCGGGCGGAGCTGCGGATCACGGAGCGCCCGAAGCGGACATTGCGGATCGTGCCGTCGCGGTTGATCTGGGCAAAGACGCTGAAGGCGAGGCGATCCTCGTCGGGCCGCAGGCTGCAGAGACCGTTGGAGAGATTCTCGGGAAGCATCGGGATGACGCGGTCGGCGAGGTAGACGGAGTTGCCTCGCGTGCGTGCCTCCTTGTCCAGCGTGGTGCCGGGCTTCACGTAGTGGGAGACGTCGGCGATGTGGACGGCCGCTTCCCAGCCGTAATCGGTGGGCTGCACCTCGATGGCGTCGTCGAAGTCGCGAGCTGTGTCGGGATCGATCGTGATGATGTTACGCCCCCGTAGGTCCTCGCGGCCTTCGAGATCCTTGACGGTCACCTCGCCGCCGAACTTCTCGGCCTCGATGCTGACTGGTGCCGGAAAGTCGCGTGGGAGGCGGTGCTTGTGGATCACGGAAAGCATGTCGACGCCCGGAGCGTCTGCCGCGCCCAGGACCTCGACGATACGTCCCTCGGGATTCACCTGGCTGTTCTCCCAGCGGTCCATCTGAGCCACGACCTTGTCCCCGATCTTTGCGCCCTCTGCGGAGGGAACATAGAGATTGCGAGGGAAACGCGGGTCATCTGCCACGACGTGGTGGAAGTTCTTGGTCTTCTGAAGCGTTCCTACAATCGGTGCGCCCGCTCTCTCGAGGACGCGCAGAATTCGTCCCTCGGTGCGGCCGTCCCGACGAGGGCGCCCGTGATCACGGGGTTGCTGGATCAGCCGAGCGACCACGCGGTCGCCGTGGAGTGCGGTGTCCAGGTTGTGGGCTGCGATGAAGAGATCTTTGCCCCCCTCCTCCTCGGCGAGGACGTGGCCGGAGCCCCCTGCGTGGAGCTGGAGCTTGCCGGTGAAAAGGTCGGCCGTTTCAGGCAGGATGAAATGATCGACCCGCACGCGGACGATGCGCCCCGCACGCTCCAAGCCAGCCAATGTCTTGTCGAAGAGGTCGAGGTCTTCCTCATGCACCCGCACGGACTCGATGATGGCCGGGGCCTGCAGGGGTCCCTTTTCCAGCACGCGCAGAATCGCATCGGATAACCCCCGGTCATCGGTCTTTCCCGATCGCTCGGATTGGCGGGAAGAGCTTTGCGCGCGGCCCCGACCGCGGCCTCCGGAGGAACGGCCTTTCGAGGGCGAAGCGGAGGGGCGCCCTGAAGTAGAGGAGCGCCTTGAAGCTGAGGAGCCCGATGAAGTGGATGAAGCGGCGGAGTCGCGCGGGCCTTCCGTGGAGCGGCTGCGCTTGGAGCCACGGCGTCGGCCCGAGGAATCGGCTTGTGCCGACCGGGATGCTTCGACTTTAGGCTTCCCTGCTTTTTTCCGGGAGGCCTCCTCGAAGGCTGCGTTGCCGCCCCGGCGGGGTTTCACGGCAGGCGCGGCCTTCGCCTTCTTCTCCTTCCTTTTAGGGGAATCAATGGTTTCGGGGGAACGCTTGCCGAAGCTGCGCAGAATTCTCTTGAGCACGCATCACCATCGGCTTCTTTGCCCTGCGAGCAAACAAGAAAATGCTTGTGCCTGCCGTGGCGGAGGGGAAAGTAGAGGCATGGTTTTCCTTACTTCAGCTGCCGGAACTCAAAAGCACAAGCTCAGGCACAGCCCCAAGCGCGCGCAGGGCTTCACCCTCATCGAGTTGCTCGTGGTGATCGCCATCATCGCGATCCTTGCGGGACTGATCTTCCCTGCAGGACAGTCGGCGATTAATGCCGCCAAGAAAACCACCGCCAAGAACCAAGCCGTTCAGATTGCCACGGCGATCACGGCTTATGAGACCGAGTATGGCCGTCTGCCCTCAAACTCAGGATCAACTGTCGGCACCAATTTGGTTACCATACTCTGCTCCGCCAACGATGCGGTGAATAACCCCCGTGGACTGATCTTCTTGGAGGCAACCCCCTGGAAAAATGGAAAGGGTGGCACCAACTCAGCGGGATTCTGCGACCCCTTCTCAGCAACTAATGTCTACTCGGTAGGGTTGGATACGAATTATTCAAATGTTCAATCCAATGTCGCGTTGGGTGGCGGATTTGGAAACACTAACCTGACAAAACATATCATGGTCTGGTCGACGCCGAAAATTGGCAAAACAAACGTCCTGATCAATTCCTGGGACTAATTTTTACGCGGGTGTGGTTCAATGGTAGAATGTGGGCTTCCCAAGCCTGAGACGAGGGTTCGATTCCCTTCACCCGCTCTCT